>Ga0210044_10000140_pt1 | contig 101547 bp, 130 predicted proteins | sample CryGey13umfilter_2_FD_183959 | JGI IMG/M metagenome (GOLD analysis project Ga0210044, IMG submission 183959) | Groundwater microbial communities from aquifer in Utah, USA - Crystal Geyser 4/9/14 3 um filter (SPAdes) (version 2) | ecosystem: Environmental > Aquatic > Deep subsurface >... | reverse complement strand
CCCCCGGCACCGACGAGAACGCGCTGCTGGAAGTGGCGCTGGACGCGGGCGCGGAAGACATCATCAACAACGACGACGGCAGCATCGAAGTCATCACCTCGCCCAACGATTTCGTGTCGGTCAAACAGCGCCTGGAAGCAGCCGGATTCAAACCGGAAATGGCCGAAGTCACCATGAAGGCGGAGAACGAAGTGTCATTCACCGGCGACGATGCGGTGAAGATGCAAAAGCTGCTGGACGCGCTGGAAGACCTGGGCGATGTGCAGGAGGTTTATACGACGGCGGTGATTGAGGAATGAGTGCTTTGCTACAGTTGGCAGAAGTGACAAATATGCCGTTGGTGCGCAGGGCATTTGCTACTGCGCAGCATAGTTTATTCGAGGAAGTTTCGCCTCCTGTCATGCCATCAGTACAGTTTCTGGGTAATAAAGAAAAATTATTGCCTTGGATTTTTAGTTTTATTCCGACATCAACTTTTCAAAGGCCATTGCGTTTTCTCGACGGTTTTTCCGGTTCGGCTGCGGTGTCATTCGAGGCCAAGCGTAGAGGATTTCAGGTTACTAGTAATGACATGTTGCAATCGTGCTGGCAATCGGCAGCAGGCTTAGTTGAGAACGGTACAGCCACGCTCTCATTGCAAGAAGCGGAGCGATTGTTCGAGCAAACTGACGACGCAAGCGAACTAATGCGGAGTTTATTTTCCGGACGATTCTTTAGCGAGTCCGAAGCTGGGTTGTTGGATTTTTTTCGCGCTAATGTGGAAGTTTTGCCAGCAGCTGCGCGAGCCTTGGCGATGGCAGTGATGAATCGTGCGTTGACGCGAAAAATTTTGATGGGGCATTTTGCCCACTGCCAAGCGTTGACCTACGCTGCCGATTCAGCACGGATTCGGCGCAATCCCAGTATCGCCAAACCTATCCGGCAATTGTTTTTTGATTTGTTGCCAGAATTTAACCAAGCTGTGTTTGATAATGGCTTGGTGCATCGAGCGCAAAACCGCGACTTATTGGAGTTGTTACATGACGAAGCGGATTTTGATGTTGCATATTTTGACCCGCCTTATTGCATGAGCCATGGCGATTACCAGTCGTTTTATCATTTGCTGGAGACTTTTTCACGTTGTTGGACGGATAAAGAATTTGTTGGAGGTACTAATCGGTACTGGCCTCCGCTAGTCACTGGATTTGACAAAAAAGCGACGGTGGTTGATGCCTTTAATAGTATGTTTGAATTGGCTGCGCCAATTCCATTGTGGTTGATCTCATACAACGACAGGAGTTATCCCAACGTTGAAATGCTTCGTGCCATGTTGTTGGCAACCGGACGAAAAGTTGAAGTGCATCGTTATCAGTACCAAAATAGCCGTGGCGGCAGGGGCTCAGTTAAGGGGTCTCACGAAATATTATTTGTGGCGAGCAATGAATAAATTTAAAAATTAGCTGAAAGGCAAAGCAAAAATCAAAGTCAACAACCAAACCGTCCGTTAGCCCACTCTTGGCGCAAGGCTGGCGTGGTCCCCTCATAAGAATGGGAATGCGCGTCCAGGCGTTTAGGCGAAAGCTTTGTCGGCATTGAGTATAGATGAGTGATCCTGCAGCCATTTTGAGGCGTAATCCGGCTGGCCGTGCCAGACATTCGCGAATACGACCTGACTTGGGTCGCCTCCGGCCTGCGCTTCGTTTGAGAGGATGTGCACCACAGACGCTTCGAGATAAGGGACATGTCCAGACGGCACCTCCAGTACCTCCCACTGAAGGAGCGTCGTTCGAGGGGAGCGGTACAGCAAGACATTGTCCGGCACCCACTCATCGATCTGTCCGGCCACATGCTTGCACTCCCACACGGCCGAGCAAAACATGGAAGGCGTCATTTTCTCAAAAGTACCAGGGGCAGGACGCCCCCCCTCTATCCTGGCTGTAGAGGTGTCAATGGAGAGATCCGAGATGTCCTGGATGATCTGCTTGGCAGCCACCTCACTCACTGGGCGGATCCGCATCGGCTCAAATCGATCCACCTCGCGATGCTCGATAATGTCCGCCACTTTGAGGGCTTCGCCGTTCTGCACCCGCACCAACGCGTAGGCATAACCAGATAAGCTCATCTTGATCGGAATGACTCTGCCATCTTGAGCGCGGTACTCAACGCCGGAATCCAAAATCAACGCGCCAGAGATTGGCTCCACTGAAAATCCGCGCCCAATCGTGCCAGTGTATTGCTGTAGCGGCACCACCTTCATGCAGGCAACCCCATTGCGGGTTGATGTGCCGCGAACACTGCGCTAGGCACCACATTGGGAACTCTGGTCGCATTGCGCAGATTGATGTTGTTGGTGATCACAGACATGGACACCTCCGGATGCGCCTTGAACCATTCCGCCTGACGAATTAAAAAATCGCCCGTCATGTTAGCGGCAACATTGCTCCGCGCGATCATGCGCTTGAGCGGCGTCATCACATTCACGTCGTTCTGGCGATCAAAGCGCGCAGATAGCGCAACCAAGTCATTCCACAGACCGGAACTGTCTTTGCATACTTTAGACAATTCGTTAATAGACATCTCGAACCCCTTGTAAGTCAATGTGATTCACACCATACATGAAGGCATTTCATTCGCGCAAGCTTTTTAGTCGTCAAATGACACATCTTCTACCATGAAGCTAAATATCTCCACGCGATCAAGGATGCCTTCCACCTCGTCTGCCCGATGAAGCTGGAACATTCCATCCGACTCACCCCGCTCAGCTTCCGTGACATCATTCAGAATCTCGCAGACCACGCCATGGAAGCGGGAGGACATCACGATCAGATCGCCAACCAACTTCACTCGGTCATCGCTAAGGTTTCGCCGAATCAGCTCGCCCGCCTCGTCCTGGAACAGCGACAGTCGGTGCCCAAGCTCCCTCGCGCGCTCCTCAATAACCCTCAGCGCCGCCAAGCTCGCCCCGATCTTTGGTGTAGCTGTCGATGCACCCCGGCGCCTCATGCCTGCGCCAGCATTAAGCATGATTCTCCGGTGCAAAATCGTCAGTCATCTCATCTTGATCCGGCTTGCCTTCACGCACCCCCTCGGAATCGATGGCGCGCCACCCAGGGCTGGTCATGTCTTTGCTAACCGACGAGAACGAATCCTGCCCAAAGGTCGCCTCTAGGCGCGTTTCGATGAACACACTCTCCGGATGGAATTGCGCCAAATAGCGAGATGAGACCGCCTTATAGACGAGCTCCTGCGCCTTATTGGAGAAAGACCCGTGCTCACCGGTTGGAATGATTGCATGGTGGGCGGTGATCTTGCCGTCGTCCCAGCATTTATACTTGAGCTGCGAGTTCGCCGCCTCAACCTGCCCTTTGAAACCGTTGCCGCGCATCTTGGACAAGATATCCCTGGCGGCCGCATGCATTGATTCCGGGAGATACCTGCAGTCAGTTCCGATGTAAGACTGCATCTTCTTTTCGTACAACCCCTGGCAGGCTGCGGTCGTATCATCAACCGACAAGCCATGCCTGATGCCCATCTCTGTTTGCAACGCCGGGAGAGAGTAAGGGAGCGGCGGCGCTTCGCGCAGCTCCTTTGCCGCCGCCGCATCAATCACGCCCTGCAGCCCCTGATTGATCCGATCCACAATATCTTGCGCGACGCGGATGTCGATGATCCTCCCCTCATCATCAAAGCCATCCATGTGATCACCGGCGCGTTTTTTCCACTTGAGTTCTGTGCCATCCGGCAGGGTTACGATTGGCGTATAGAAGTCTTTTGGCTTGAAGCCGTCGATCGCCCATTGACGCTCAACGATGATGCCGAGCAATGGCGTTTGCACGCGGCCAGCTGTCATCACCCCGTCAGGGCTGTGCAACACCGACAGCAAGCGGGTCAGATTTAAACCCAGGGACATATCAGAGATCGCGCGCGCGCGCGCCGCCAAGCCCATCCCCTTGAACTTTGGTTGATCATTCGATTCGATTTGATCGAACGCCGCATCCAGGCTTGCATCATCGAGCGCCGAGAAGGCAAGCCGCATCACCTTCTTCCCCTTGATGCCAAAGTGATCGAGGATATTGTCGATGATCGCCTGCCCCTCGCGATCGCGGTCGGCCGAGTGATAAATCACATCCGCCTCCTTGATCAGCCCTTTGATGAGATTAAGCTGTTTGCGCTTATCCGCGTCCTTCGTGGAAGGCACCATCTCGTATTTTTCAGGGAAGAACGGAAGAAGATTGAGCGATGCCGCCCAACGCACCCGGCCATCAGGCATAAGTGCCTCCGGACCGACCATAGACCGCAAATAATGGTCGAACTCTGCCAGCTCAAGAAGATGGCCGCGCGCCCAGGTGATATTAGCAACCCCCGGGATGCTCATATATCCATCCTCACGCTTCGCCGATCGCCCATGCTTTCGCGCCAGATAATCGGCTAGATTGCGGCCTACGTCAGGCTTTTCGGTGATGTAAAGTTCCATGAATTACCCTTTTACATGCCAATCTACACAGGGCTCCAACAAGGACATTACCTCTCGGCTCGCAAGAATCATACGCCGCCCCCATTCAAAAGAGACTGTAGCGCAGAGAAGCGCTTTTTGACGCCCAATTCTTGGTGACGGTGGCAAATTCCATCCTCCGTGACGTCAAGTGAAAGTTCAAAGGATTCGGATGGGCCAGACACCGATACAGATAGCTCACCGGCCTCCCCAGGCAACCAGTCCATCTCTTTGCTGGAATGATGATCGAAGAATCGTGCCGCGACCTTTGTTTCCCCCTGAGCTTTCACCAAGCTCAAAACGTCAGTGATATGCAATGAAACCCCTATGCAAAAATGAAGAAGACAGTCCGCATTATAGTGCAAGAATGATTCTTACGCTGAAAGCCACAAAGCAAGTCAATTCAAAAATCGACTCATCCTACACTTGCGCTATACGGCATCGGATTAGAGTCAATATCGACAACCTCCCAGGATTGATATAACTCCGCCACACAGACCCCATCGACGACGACCATTGCGTCTGCGACCTTAGTCAGAAGATCGACCGGCGGCTCAAATGACTTCGCCTCTCTAGCCACGTCCGCCTCAACCAACAGAACGACGCCAACATAAATCTTCATGCCAGAATTATCTGAGCATAAAGCATTGCTCTCGTCTTCCTGGATATAGGTGCTCTTGATTTCACATACGCCCACAGGCAGCAACCCCTCATTCCTGGCCGTCTCGTTGAATCCATCCAAGAATGACTGGGGTAAGTCATGGATGCTCTCCATAGCGCCTCGGCCATGCACCCACGCAACCGACTCAAATGACACCTCAAACCTATCCACAACATTCTCCTTGAAATCAAGCAGCCATGCGCGGCTCTTCCGCCGCGGTAGGCGTGACATCACCAGACAATCCCAAGCCATAGAACTTGCGTACGATCATCTCCATTTTCGCCGCATCCCGCGTGTCGAAGCGAGCAATCATTTTCTCCTTGCTTCCAGCGAAATCGCCGAACACCTTGCGGACCTCTTCATCCAGGAACAGACGCCCGCCATTCCGCTTGCCGCCCGGCGTCTGGATCGTCATCACCTCATTCCGCCAAGTCAGCGAGAACCCCTCCCCAAATGACATGGTGCCGCTCGACTTCTGAGAGATGTTGCCATGCAGCCGCCGGAGGCACTCCTCCGGGGTCGATAACGTAATGGGCATATACCTCAGCGTGCTTTCGTTGACGCTCCCGCCACAGATGATGGCGCGACGATGTGAGCCATCCTTCATCGTCACGACACCCGCGCGACCAATCTGGGTCTTCGCGGCAGACTCGGCAGCGGCGAATAGGTTGCCCGTCAGCAGCCAGCGCGAGAATACGACCTCCCCTTGTTTGGCCGCATCGAACTTCTCGCCAATCTGAATTGCGTCGAAACCATTGAAAGAAACGTGCTTCTCATCTTCGAAAAGCTGATTGAACGTCAGGGACGAAAGGCGCTCCTCGCCGGGCACCGCCACAGCAATGCCCCATTGACCCAAATGATGCTCCTTCCCTTCCGGAGGAAGCGTCAGATCAGTGATGACGCCGGTCTTTAACCCATCTGGCGTATTCCAGCGGATGGTACGACCGGGCGTGAGCTTACGGCCGAACTTATCCACCCAGTCGTGTCGCTTATCGATCTTCTTGATGATGTTGTCCTTCTTGTCCTCAAGTGCCGCCTCCACCCCCGCGATAGGATTGGTCTCCGTATTCATTTTTGCAAATTTCGCCGGCAGGGATTTGACCGCCAGATCCAGGAAGGATTGATGGACAAGCCCCATGAACGCCTCCATATCCATAACCCGGACACCTCCGAATAGATTGGTATTTGGAACCTCCTTGATCGACCCGGAGCTGGTAAGCGCCGCAATGGACTGCTCGATCCGCGCCTTGACCTGCGCACTTCGCATCGGCTCGACCATTTCGACCCATTCAATCTTCTCCGCAATGATGGGCGCATCAAACAGGGAATCACCACCGCCCTTTTCATGCAGGACGAACGACTTGACCACCTCACCCCCGACATCAAGGGAGTGACTCACGAATGGATTGACTCCCATGGCATTCAACTCTGCCATATGGATGTTGTAGTTCTCCAGGAGCGCCTCGAAGATATCCTCCTGCTTCGCAACCGGGAGCAGCGAGATGCGCCCCGTCAGCTTGTTGACGAAATAAACTGGATCCTCTTTGTCATCAGAGAGGTCGATCGACAACGTGCGGGCGATATCAGGATTTGAGAACAGATACTCACGACAGACATAGTCGCCGACCGTATTCAAGATATCCGGGATATCCTTCATTTCAGAAGCGCTGCTGCGATTGGACTGCGTATTGGCCGACATCGACCGCAACTTTTGATTCTGCATCGCCAGAACTCGCACTTCGGATGGCAGCCCGCTGGTCACAGACCGGATGCCCGGCGATGAAACCTGCCCGCGCCGATCAACACGACCGAACAACTGGACGCGCCTGGCAACATCATTTGCGATCTGCGCCTCGATCAGGATGCGCTGGCGCTGGTCGCTGAACTTCTCCGAGGCGTGCAGCGAAATGCCGGTTGCCGCAGCACCGCCGGTCAATAGTATCCCGTCGAACCCGTCATTGTTGAACGCAAAAACCTCGGTAGATCGATCGACATTGCGCGGCAACACCTCAACCCGCCCATCGATGATACGCGTTTCAAAATCCCGTCCAGATATCTCACCGATCGTGTAGCCAGCATCCTCAAGCCCCTGCTTGATCACATCCAACGGCATAGCCGATATTTTTGGAACCTCATTGATACGGTCCGTCAGTTCCTTCATAACCTTGGACATATCATCTCTGCTCGCATCTTGCTCACCCATGACATCGAAGACCGACACCCGCTCCGCATTGCCATATGCATCACGACGAGAGATCATCGCAATGCCATTCGCCATCCTGTGCAGCAAGTCATTAAAGGTGATGGGCGCGTTTGCAGCGTCCGATTCATCCACAATGAATTCCTTGAGCAATGTCTCCATTGTTTGCTCGACGGCGATCACAGGCTTACCACCGGACGCAAGGATGCGCTTGGACTCATCAACGACCGTATCTGCAGCCAGTATCAGCATCAACTGGCGCTGGATCGTGTAGAGGCGCGATCCAAAGTTCACATACGAGACGCCCATGCGATTGTTGGCTCGCACCTCTTCCGGCAACTCATCGAGGATCGCTTGGATGCGATTGAATTCACGTCCGACCACCTTTTCGACATCGCCAGAGATGAAGGACATGAGGGAGAGTACCGCGGACACCTTGTCAGCCACATCTCTGTTGCGCCGGAGAAGCTCGGCATTGGGGGATACCATCTCGAAAGACAGATGAGAGAGGTCGCGCTCACGACGAATCAGCACGCCATCATCACACAACATCGAAGAGATGACCTCTTGAAGCGGCGCGCCGCCAACCTCCAGGGTCTGCGCCAGCGTCTCAAGATTCACGGAAGGCGGGAATGCCTTCGAATAGATCAGCATATTCTTCGCATCTTTGGCATAGGTAGCCGAAGAATAAGTAGCTGACCACGACGCCTTGATCGCGCGCGCCACGGCCGCAGAAGTATTTGACTCTCCAGCCGCTTTATGCGACTCATCCATAATCAGGTACGCGCCTTCAGATGCCTTCGCCAGCCACGCAGACTTTGGCGAATCGGTGCGGTTGAACTGCGAGTACGTCATCAAGGCCAGGTTGTAGCCGAATTCCTTAGGGGATTTCATACTCGACAGCACCTGCCTCTGAATCGACGGCGATGTCTTCGGAATCTCGACCTCGCCCGTGTCGATGATGTCGATCACATTCTCGCCGAGATTCAATATGAACGGATTGAACAGGTCTTCAGACCCAATGTCCTTGATGTCTCGCCAGAAGTCCGAGAACAGATTAGGCGTATCGGTCAGGAACATTGCAACACGATCGTTCAGGGCGCTATACCGAGCCAGCGCAGCAACAACACGCCCCTTCCCTTGCCCAGTCTGGTCGGCCAGAATCAAGCCGCGCCCGCGCCGGGCGTTATAGATGGCTAGTGCGATCGCGTCGATCTGCTCCGGACCAAACACCTCCAACGACTTCATCTGCAGTTCTTTTTTCACGAACTCATCAACATTGCCGATCGCTTTTTCCAGCTTCGCGAACGCGCTGGCCATGGGCGCCGCCAGATTCACCGGCACCATGGATGAAGACTCGCCAACCTTGGAGAGCGGAATGTATTGCGCCTGGTACTCACTCTTTACCTTGGCGACTTCGACGACCTCATCAGCAGAGATCGACGTTTTGCTCAGCCATGCACGCGTCGATACAGCGGCCGCCCACAGCTCGTCCGGCGTACGCACGACTTCAAGCTCGCTCAACCGGTGTGCACCACCTTTTTTGCGCGTAGCAGCCTCCGCGTCAGAGAGGCGCTTACCAACCGCCACAACACGCACAGGATAATTAGCCCCCTGCTTTGCATACATACTGCCAGCAACCTCGAAAGCCTTGATTTCATAATGATCGAATAGCCAGGCAAAGAACCGCTGGCTGCCACCGGTGATCTTTCCAGCACCTTCCGCATAGATCCCGTCGTGGTCCGCCCCCACGATGAACACGCCTGCGCCGTCCGCCTTGCGCCGCGAGAGCGCCTGCAGCGCGATCAAATGGTCGATCCGCGTCGCCTGGAGCCCCATGAAAGGAACAGGCTTATCCAGCCCCCCGAACGGCGGATTGGATACGATCACATCAAAGTCAGCCGGAAGCGTCTGAGATAGAGCTGTGAAGTCGCCAGTAACGATATCCGGCAGACTGTCGCCACCAAACAACCCGCCAACCTGCTTGCTTCGTGCGGGGTCGATCTCAACGCCCGTGATGTCAGCGCCACGCAACAATGACACCAGGGATCCGTTGCCGATCGTGGGCTCAAGTAGCTTCTTCCCTTTGACATCGCCGACCACATGTTGCACGGCAACAGAAAGAAGAAGAGGGGTCGAATACTGCTGGAATGCCACGGAGTCGCTATTGCGATATGCCATGACCGGCTGATGGTTGTCGATATGGATCGCTCGCTCGAACGCTTCCAAAGAGGCATCCTCATGCTCGGCTGCGAAGTTCCGGAATATGGATGCTTCCACCACCTCCTGAATTCTGCGCAAGCGGCCATCGGAAACCTTCAGCGGCACATCCTCATCAAAAATGACTCCGCCAAAGCGACGAAGATCCTCCGCGCGCATCATCCGCTTATCCATCTGACGCACAAAGCCATCGGCGCACAATGCCATATCCTCATCGGAGGCTGCGCGCAAGAATGCGGCCGGCAAGGCTGCGGAAGACTCGGAGATCGGCGCTCCGGTTGTCGCGCTCACAAAACGCATTCCATCACTCATGGTGAACACTTCTTGCCCGAGATAGTTCACGCCCAAGGGGATGTAAGTCTGAATATCGGCTCTGGCGCGGCGCTCCTCGGCAGACATCTTGCGAGGCGGAACATTGGTATCCTGAGATGCAACAACCCCAAGATATATCTCGGACTCGGGCATATCTGACGGCACGGCGTCCGGGAATACCTTCCTGACCTCATCAAGCGTGAAGCGCCCACCTGCCCGCATGAGCGTCTTGCCAGACTTTGATACGCGCATCTTCATGTGCGCGATCGCATTTGCCCAGTCCTGGGAGTCTTTGCGCAGACCCACAATAACGAGATTGACACTTCCATCCGGCAATCTCGCATGCTTGAGGGAAGCAGTTGTCTTGGTATCGATCCAGCGCATAACACACCCCGTACTTCAAAATTAGCGAATGCTGGAAGCATACACAATGAATACTGCAAGTCAACCACCAAAAACAAAGACACCCGCGCGAAGCGGGTGTCTTTGTTAGTCCAACCAGGCCGGTACGGCTTTAGGCGGCAGGTGCGGCAGCAGACTGCTCGTTTTGCTCCGCCTGCTCGGCAACCGGAGTCACCGCAGCAGCGATGCCTTCGGCGAACGAGATCGCATCTTGTGCATCGTAGTTCACGACCACATTGTCGGGTGCCTTCTCGCCCTGCTTGATGTGGATCACGCTGGTGCCGGAGATGTAGAAGGTCGGCTGACGGTAGTATTCGTCGGCGGCGGCCTTCACAGTGCCCTTCGGATTGGCTTCGCTCTTCAGCGATTCCTGGTACATAGCCAGAGCCATGGTGCTACCGGCCTTATCCCAGTTACCAGCTTCCGGACGGTTCTTGTCGATCGGATCGCCGGCTTTGTGCGCGAAGGTGAACACGGACAGGCTCACATCTTCGTCGCGCTTCACGTTCTTCAGGCGAGCCAGCAGGCTGGCGGTCTCGCGATCGATACGCCCCTTGTCGTCCAGCAGGCGCAGCTGCAGGAATTCTGCGACTTTTGCGCCTTCGGTGTCATTGGAGGTCAGCAAGATGCTCACTTCACGAGACACGCCGCCACCAAAGCCTTGCTTCACCCACATGCCGCCCAGTTTGCCCACCAGAGTGTCGCCGGTTTGCACATGAAACTTGTCGCCAGAGACAAACTTCCCGCTCGGGCTGTCTTTGGAGCGAACCAGCTCGACCGCGCCCGGAGCATCAGCTGCGCACTCGACTGCAAAAACGCGCGAGCCGTTCGGCAGCTTGCGCAGGGAGTATTGAACGGCGTTGTTCTGGTTGCCACCGGTTTTTTGGATCAGAGCCATGGTATTTCCTTTCGATTGATTGTTACGGTTCAAAAATCAAACACAACCCCTATGAGTCAGTGTTTGACTTAATCATACACAATGTTTCTTGCCCGTCAATCATTTTTTTGAAATCCCCCTATTTTTTGTAACCCGTTGATTTAGTGTGCTGCGGATGACTTCTGAGCCAGCCATTCTTCGTAGAGTTCCATCGCCACTGCCTCGATCACGCTTCCGCCCTCATCCCCAGCCTCAAGCGTCATGCCGGAGCGGCGCTTCTCCACAAAACCCTTGAAGTTCGTGCTAAAACGCTTGGCCAGCAGCTGCCGCGCCTCCGCAGGAGGCATTAGTTCATACAGCTTGCGGCGAACCTGCTTATCCTCGGAGGTTGTTGTGAACGCCCAATATTTGACGGGGCTTAATGTGTTTTTGAGCACATGCACTGACTTACCCACCTTGGTATTGTAGACCGCCAGGAAAGTACCTGGCCGGGTCACATGGCGCTCTAACGAGGTAAGCATGGACTCCGTCAATCCAAAGGTGTTGCGGCATTTCTCCAGCGTGATACTGTTCTCGGCCGCCAGAATATAGACCGAGGTCGCATTCTCAACCATATCCGAATCGAAGTCATCGATCAACTGGGAGGCCAGAAAAACCTGGATGTTCCACTTGCGACCCTCGCGAATGTTGATGCCCACGATGCGCCTGATCCCTTCAAGACCACCGGTGTTGTGGAATTCGTCGTACGAGACCGTCTTGATTTCTTCCGCGACATCATCGATCCTGCGCTTATGGAAATCACGGTACATCTCAGGACATTTGTTCGGGATATCGCGGAGCATGTCTTCATTGAGGTAATAATTCCGGGTAGCAACATTCTGAGCAAACGCGTACATCAGTGCCGTCTGCTTCTTGCCAGACTCGCCACTCCCCCTCACGTCGTTCAGATCCAGGCCGATCACGCGGCAGTTGGAGATATCCCATTGTGTAGGGGATCCGAAGATGCGGTATTCGCGCAACGCTGATGCGATCATTCGCGCGACAATATCTGGCAGCGTCTCTTTTGTCTCGCCAACCTCGACCTTGCCGTAGATGTCATTCACTTGTGGCGCATTAAGGATGGAAGATACATCAGAGATCAATGGAACCGCAAATCGCTGAGCCTTCGCGGCCTCCACAATAAAACCTTGCCCATAAAGCGCATCAACGATCTCCCACCAAGAGGTGTCTGCATCCGTTATGACATTTGATCGCTCTATCGCTTCATCGATAACCGGATCCATGCCTCGCTCGAAACGCTTTGGCGACTCCTTGTCTGAATAGAGACGATAGATCTCATCGACAACCAACCCCAACATCTCGGATGTGGAGTCATAAGGGCGCTGACGACCGGCCGGCGTTGCCAACATAGAGAGAAATGCCACAATGAAATCGCGCTCAGTTCCCGAAGGGAAGCGGAACCCGAGCTGTGTGTCCATGACGTTCACAGAATATTCCGGCTTCATCTGCAGCTTGAAGTAACCAGCCTCGTGCTGACGGTTCACTGGCAACCCGGATTGAAGCAGGGAGACAAGCCCTGAGACAGACTCGCCCACGTCGATCACAGTCATCAGCGGCAGGCGAGATAAGCCGGGCGCGGTACAGCAGGCCAACTCCAAGGTGTTTAGTAACGCTGACTTTCCCTTGCCGGGAGGCGCGAAGATCAGCGAGACCCAGGTACTTTGCATCGACGAGCCAGGCTGGAATGGCATGAGCTTGCCATCCAAAGACGTCAGCATCACCGCACCATCCTCCCATACAGATGCTGGACGCTCGGTCGGCAACGTGTCTGAGAGAGCAGAAGTCGGGAACAACATCAGCTTGCTTGCGATAGATGTCGAATATCCAGGTAAGGTAGCACTGAAGGCATCCATTGCGTCCCCACTCTTGGCCGATACGTCACACGACCCCCATCCCTGCAGGATACGGGATGCGTTCTGCACGTTGCGGGAGAGTTGCTTCTCGTCGTGCGCCCAAGTGGTCATGGCGATAGAAACACCCATGGTGGGGTCATTTGCATTCTTGCTCAGATCCTCCAGATAATCCATAGCCCCTTTGATCCTGGCATTATAGGATTTGGGAAACATCGAAAGGAATCCGACCATGGTGCGATTGAACTTCTGCATATCCAGTCCATTGGAGTAAATGCGCCACGATATGCGGAATGGTATTTCAGCCTTCTTCAGTCTAGTTAACAGGGCGGAAAAACGCTCGACCTTTTGGGGTGGAATGTCCATTGAGACGGTCGAATAGAACATATTGCCGATCTTTACCATCTCATCAACGCCATTGAACGCCAGGACATCGTTGCGATTGATCTGCGACCACAATGGGGGATAGAACATGTCCGACCAATCATCAACAAGAATGCCGCGCCGCAGATTGGCCGGCACCGGGTCGCCGGGGAGGGAGGGCTTCCAATCCTGGTGCATATTGGCATCCACTTCGCGACGAACGGACGCGATTGCCGAATGCGTGTCGACCACATCGATCAATATTCCACACTCGTCAAATGTGTTCCTGATGGCGTTTACAAAGCCTTCGTGCGCCGTCATCAATGGCTGAATGATTACCCCGGGATTCTGGGCAACACCCGTCTTAGGGAGGTTTTTTTCACGGACGAAGTCAGCAACAGCCTTGCTAGCGTCCTTGAGTACCTCTGCCGACAGGCGAGTCACTTGCGTATTCGCTATGATCCAACATGCTTCGTTCGCAACGAATTTAGACATTGTCTCAACGTCACTATCCAGCAAGTCGTCAATCGCCAAGCCAATACGATCACAGGTTGCGCGAGCTGGAGAATAGGCTCTCTCAATCAGTTTGCCGGAATCCTCGTCGTCTTGCCTGAATACGATCTGAATATCATGCCCCGTTTCCTTCATTTGGGCTGCGAACAGTGTGTCGATCTTATTCCCAATCTTGGAAAACTCCTCATTGCCGACCAGCGAGGTAGAGCCCCTCAGTCGCATATAGGTGACAAGCCCGCCATCACGCCGGGCGAATGTCACTTCATCAACCGGCACTTCAAGTGAGCAATAACTTTTGAAGTCTTGCTTCAGAAATGACGATGTCCACATCATGAGATGATCGAACGCCGCGATCATCTGCTTCATCAAAAATATCGGCGCCATACCCACGATAACCGCCACTACAACCAAGAACATGTCCAACGTCATTGGGAACCCTTTAATTGTTGTCTCTTTTGCCTCAAAACACACTCCATCTTCAGATTGAACATCAACCCCCCGTCCATCAACACCTTGACTGGCTTATACTGCCGGGCAGCGCCAGCCATCTGGGTTGCGACTTCCATCCCAAGCGCCAACCCAGATTTCGAGTGGATCGCATCATCAATACTCATGGTAAGCACGGGGCCGCCGTACAACATCACTCGATCGAGTGCCAGAGATGACGCATGAAAAAGCGTCTCGCGACTCATTTATTCCTCCAAGGGTTCGTCGCGAGCGTGAAGCCGCAATCTGCAGCAATAGCGACAACGTCTTCAAGCTCATGCCTAAAAACATTGACCGAAACCTCGCCATCCCCGTACTGGCGAATACGTAACCCGGCGCCGGAGAGGAGTTTGGCGGACGAGAAAGAAATCGCCCGATCTACGGCACGCAACCAGGTTGCGCGCACCGGGTGGAAATTCTTCCGGTGTTTGCGCGAGTATCGACGGCCGGAAATCGCCTCCATGAAATTGGCGGCTATGATTCCAACACTATAGGACAGCGGCGTAAGCGAGTCCTCATAAAAGATATCCGGCAATTGTGGCGCCACCTCAAGGTCATCCCATACAGTTGCTGCCGACACCTTGATGTCGGTCGCGTGCTCTGCCAGAAAAAACAATTCCGGCTGAGCCACCCACTGTCGGAGTGATACGTTCTTTCCGAACGCCTGAGCGCCATAAGCGCAAAGATCGGCGAATGGCGCCCCCTTCCAGGTGATGTCGCACTCCAAGAACGACGGCTGCTCAAGAGACAGGGCTTGCTCGACAGAATTGATATCCCGACGAACTCGCCACTCCCCCGCAGGCATACCATAGCTAAGCACGTCCGTGGCATGCCTAACGCGATTCGGCACCAGTCTGAGGATCATTGCATCCACCTCGTACTTTTGTCCGATCACGGAAGATGAGTCTTGATACCCAGACTCCATAACAGGATCAAGGAGTACGATATCAGGAATGTCCTTGACGTTCAAATGCGCAAGGATCGATTCCTTCATATCTTCCAGTGGGGCGATTCCAGGCCAAGCCCTGCATGCAAACTGCCATGCGCGGTTTACAACTTTAGCGAGCGTTGTGACGACCGTCCTGCGATCGGTCACATTTATATCCATTCCAAGCTCGGGCGTGATCTTGTATAGATTTGGCGTGAAGAAGTTGTACAACCTCAAATATCCGATGCCCTGCAACTTGTCGCGATAGACCGTAAAGTCAGCATTGGTGATCCAGATGATCGGATTCCCATTTCCATTGTATTTGACCGATTGCGGTAGATCTTGTGGGGCAGAAAAACGCACAGCAGCATTGTCGCCGTACGCATACCACCCACCAAGAACCGCGGTCGGTTCATCGAACAATGCGACACCGATCAACACCTCGCGAACCAGACTTTCAATCATCTGAGCCTCTCTTTGAGCGCTCTTCCATAGCGCCTGCCGCAATCTGCCTACCGGCCTCCGCCCACTCATCCAGATTTTCCGCAAGGAACTCCTCAGCAATGTCATTCCAGGAATTGGGCTTGATCAAGCCGTGCGCCCTAACCGCAACGCGCTCGATGAACTGCATATTTATTGGGGAATCCAGATCGAAGATGATCCTGGCGCCATCCAAGGTAACATCCCGCGCCTCATACGCCTCCTTAGGAAGCACCAACAGCCCATTCCCAATATCGGCGGGATTCTTTGTCCCCCACACCATCGAGAAGTCATCGGAGCTGGATCTCAATATCTCGTATATCTCGCGAGCATCAGCCTTCATCTCATCGTCGCCCGTTTGCAAGGCAACCCCTATCGTGCGCAGAAGGTGATTCATATCGGTGATGGATATCTCCGGGATTACACCCATGACGGCCATCTTTCCAAGAAATCCGATGTGATTGTGAGCGTGACAGAAGTGGTCTGTGGTCACAAGGTTCTTTGGGTCGTTATGTTCATGATTGCAGTCAAGATGGTGGACTTCCATGGGGGCGTGATCTTCCTTACCACCCTTCTCCATTCTTAACCCACAATAGACGCAAGTATGTGCATCCTTAGCCAGCACGATAGGCTTGATCTTCTGAAATTCCTTGTCGCCAGGTTCACCACCCGCGCGCGCGCGCCACCTTCCACGATGGCTTGATATGGTCAGTTGCTTGTATTTTCCATTGCTCGACATAACACCCTACTTTACCCAATTAATGCCATATTCTACCATGCGTATAAATCTTACTTACACTATCTTGGCTTCAATAAAGGGGCCAATATTTCCTTGATCTGCGCCATCGCTAGATCTTTGGTTGATTGGGCTGGCTGATCCGGTTTCTTCCATTGCGACGGATCAGCCAGCCTGGATACATCGGAATAACCAGGCTTCTTGGCCGTCGGCGCAACAGCGATTGATTCGGTCTGCACAGGCCGCGCATCAGCAACTACTTGCAAACCATCCTTCCAGTGCTGATATCGGCAATGGGCGCTCATTACAACGATCGAGCTATCCTGGATTTCCCACATATCACCCAACACAACACGCTCACCCCCAAGATCGCAATAGTGCTGCCATGTCTTGGCAACTCTAAGCCCTTCCCTGCGGTTTGGTAGTAGCCCGACTTTTGTATGGATACATTTCAGGCAGAGCGGCTTATCGACCGGAGACGTCATTACCCCAATGCCCTTGCGCGCATACGGAAACTCTCACCCTTGAATCGGATGGAGCCCCCACCATCTTCGCCCAACCGGTCCATAACACGAAAACCAAGCAAATCATGGATCTGCTCAACCTCTAGGTTGGAAATCAAAATAGTCGGCTTTCGATTGTTGTAGCGCTCATTAAGCAAATCGAACATCAAGTTGCGCTCAGTTTCCGAGCCGAATTGCACCCCAACCTCATCAAGCACCAGCAAATCGACATCGGCGTAAATCCTAACGATCTCAGCCTCAGTCTCGCGCGCACCCTTATTCCAAGTATCCTTAATTCGGCGCAAAAACCTTTGGACCGTGGAAAACATCGACGTCTTCCCGTTCGCGATCCAATGCATTGCGATCGCCGCGGCCAGATGCCCCTTGCCTGTACCAGGCGCTCCAAAAAAAATCAAACTCCGCCCAGATGCGCTCACCGCGTCAATACTCCCGGCATATTCCATTGCTATCTCGAGCACACTCATGCGCTCCGGGGTATCTGGCACAAAGTTTTCAAATGAGCGCTCGGTCAACCGCAGCGGAATACAAGCTTCCCCTAGCTTCCTTGCCCACTCCTGCGCTTTTTGAGTAGCCTCAGCGACCGATCGATCAGCCGCCTCTTTAGCCAGTCGCTCTTTCTGGCACAATGGGCATTTCGACCAGACCTCTCGTCCTAACATCGACAAGTTCTTTGACTGGTACTCACCATGCGCCGCACAAACGAGCGCCTTACTTGAATCAGTTTGCAACATGGCCTCGGCAGCACCCAAGAACACACTGACTTGTTTTTTATCTTCCATAAAATTCGCTCTAGTTCAGGACGGGGATATTTACACGCGGGCCATTGTTTACTTGAGTCATGGGCGCGACCGGTTTAGGCGTCGCGACTCGATTGACATAACGCCCCTCCACGATCTTCAAGAAATTCTTGGGCCCCATAATCCAGTCGATGTCGGCCTTGAAGTCAGTAGAGCGCCCCATCAAAAAATCGCTATCCTTGATCTTGACGAAGTAATCACTCCACCACGCCAAACTCTGACGCTCAGGGCTCTCCCTCCAGCGCTTGGCAAGCTGCTTTTGCCGATGTTCCGGCCATGATGTGATCTTTGGCAGATCGCTAAGTATCTCGTGATACATCGCAACGATCTCTTGGTGAGGACAAACTGGCGGCGCGGCCTTAGCCGCAGGCGCGCCTTTCCCGTTCTGTTGTCCGTCATTGCCGGCCAGTCCTCCTTGCTTGGCAATGACGATATCAGGCTGGTCAGCCCTGGGCGCCGGCTTAGCGACAGCGTCTTCCTCAACTTTCGTTCCCCATCGCTTTGCCGCGCCACGCTGACCAGCAATGCGCTGTTTGGCGTGGAACTCCATCTGCTTTTGCGATTCTTTTTGTAGGCGCGGATGCACCAACTTGGATTTCACCCCCTCCATGGGCACGAAACAGCGCGCGATCGCCGGCCACATCTTAGCCATGGCATCAAGAGGCTCGTGACACAGGAGTGCGATCGTCTCAACATCAGACCATATCCACCCCTCACGCCAACAAATGGAGAGAAGTGTGATGTAACAACCTTTTTGCTGGTTGCTCATTACCTGAACATTGATGTCCATCAAAAAATCAGATGGGTAGAACTGGAATGCCGGCGACTTCCTAAGCGCTTTCTTGGTGGTCATACTTCCGCCTTCTCGGTATGAGTTGATGTCACGCTATCTCCTTGATTGTTCCCTGGTTGAATATTGACCTCGTCGATATTAACGCCCATCGCCTTCACGAAGTCGTAAGCCTTATGCATCCTGTCTTTCTGGCGCTTGATGTTGGCGGACGTGCGCGTACTGATGCGGCGCCTGCGAAGGTGCTCCTGCTCCTCTCGACCCGCATAGGCTGCAATCAATGGATGCTCAAGCCGCCCATCATCTCGCTTGATGAAGCCATGCAGGGCCATGTTTTTGATTGTTCGCCATGTGATGATGTGCACACCGACGATGCGAGACAAGATTCGATCGTCGTTGGGAATTGTGCCGGGTGGGTTTTGGTGCCAACCAAAGCACCACAACAAGATGGCAGCCTTGAATTCCTCACCGGTGGACTTGTTGACCAGATCACTTGCGCGCAGCCGAATAACATCCAGCGGCATTTCATTGATTCTCATTGTCGAGAATGGGCGTCGCCTACTCATGCGCCGCTTTGATACGTCCACCCCCAAATCTACACCTGGTAACTCATCTTGAAACACGCCGCGCACCCCCTTGTGAATGAGGTGCGCACTTTGCCACACGAATTAGTGTAAGTCAATATCTTTCACTGGTTTTATCGGTAACAAAACACCATGACTGATACAAATCAGTGACTTACACAAAAAACCAGCATAAGTCTTGAAAAATCGCTGTTGCCTGAATGGGCTGACTCAGATAGATCTCTAACAAACCTCGTCTTGTGAAGACGAATTTAGAAGCAGGGGCGCCAGCCCCGAAAAGGCGCAGCCCTTTATATGTATATGAAGATAGAAAAGGCATTCGAGTGCTATAGCGAAAGGATGGCGAGATGATTGGTATGGCTATGGGGTCGCTATGGGGTCGCTATAGCAACCCTATGTCACACCTATTTCCTGAATAGACAACGCAATCATGTGTTTTAAATGGGATTTTTACTTACCGGCGCGCACGATATGGTCGGAAATGCCTACGACATACATCTATTTTGGCAATCCACCATGCATGCGACAGATTGGAGGACGGCTTTGTGGCGTGGAGACAATGTAGGTGGAGTGTAGAGGTGTGCTGCGGTGCTATTAGGTATGCCATAAGACTGCTTATAGGTAGGCTATAGGGTCGCTATTTTCAAGTTTATTTTCAATTGGTTGTGCTGAAAATGTTTATTTGGCGTGCTATTGACCGTGCAGTCTCATCCAATTTGCATTGGATGCGGTTGCGTCAGGCATCAAATTGCGTGTATGGTAGAATCATCCACAATTCTGGACTGAGGTCATTATGGAAAACCTGAAGAGACTCAAGGATGCAATGTTGCTCGATGGCGCCGAGGTTGGTCTCCTGGAGCACATGAATCGTCACGCAAAGAAGGTAATCGGTTCGATGGCGCTCGTGGCAGCAGTGGCTATGTCGCCAACTGCCCATGCTGCAGATATGAATGCTGGCGGATGGACCGGTGGCGTCGTTGGCGCAGTGATCGGGAAGGTCGCGGGCGATGCTCTGGGCGTCAACTCTGCCCTCTCGGTGGCAACCGGCGCTCTGGCACTTGGTAAAGTGAGCAATGACGCTTATGCCGAGAATCAGGACAAGAAGGAAAAGCAGGCAGCGATCGATGCGCGGGAGAAACTCTCCCCTCAAATGGAGGAGCGCATGTTCGCCCTCATGAAGGTTGCGGCCGAGGCGCTTGCTATCGTCAAGTATGACGTCAAGATCTCCAATGCAAAAGAGATGGATCAAGCCACACTTCCCGGCGATGCAAAGACTGAAGGGGAATACAGGGCTGCAGTGATCAAAGAGCGAACCGACTGGAATCAATACATCCAAAAGCGCGACGCCTTCTTCAATGCCGTCAACACAGCCAATAAACACGGGTTCAATGTCGAAGCATACAAAGCCAGCACGACAGAACTGATCAATGCCGAAAAAAATACGATCGGCGAGATCAATGCCCGGGCGACCAGCGCCTACTGGCAGCGCAATGCAGCCCCACACTATCGATAAATAAATCAACGCCCGGCATTGTGCCGGGCGTTTTTGTCACCAAAATAAACGATAAGGAGAAATTATGAACAACGTGGACACCATCTTGGAAAAGGTCAAAAAAATCAATATCTACCCTCAGGTGGTCATTGATTCGATCATGGAGTGTGACGCGTCGATCGAGACAATGCAGATACTTGCAGATATTGACGGCCGCAATGAGCTTGTGGAAAAGGCCGGTTCATTGATTGTTGCGGTCAACCTCGCACAGACTCTAGCCATCGAGCCAGCCGAGTTTGAAGAGTTGATCGGCAAGGTCACCGCCGCATCCGAGGACGAGCATATCCATAAACTCCAGTCTTCATTGTTTGCTCGACTCGAGCAGATCGCGGAAGGTGAATTCATCTCCAAAGGGGTGATGCCATCCGTCCTGCAGCACCGCATGAACCTCATTCGCTCAGCAATCCACTAGGGCACAAAGATGAACAAGTATTCTTTCAGCACCGGGGATAAAGGCGAGCGCCGCTTGGCAACAGTCCTCGATATTTATGGCAATGGTGTCAGCGGCGCGTAAGGTGAGATTCGCTTGGATCTCTCAGGGAATACTTTGATCGCAGATATCGAGCCATACGTCGCGGATATACATTCTGCCTATGACCACACATTCATTCCGATCAAACAGGAATGGAAAGATGAGTATGGCATCACGGCGGACATTCCTGTGCGCGCCCATGACGAAACCCCTCCGCCATCCGTTGAAAATGGTGAAAATATGCCGTCAGCAGGTCATTTTTAATGGATTTCAAATTGGAAAAAATTTGGTTTTGCGTGATAATTAAATCCTAGTGTATGTATTTATGTTCCACAATTTTAATTACCAGGAGATTTAGACATGAAGAAACTTTCGCTATTGACCGCTTTGATTGTAGCCTCCTTCTCTGCTCAGGCGATCGAGTATTACGATGAGCCGGAATACTACGGCGCCATCGGTGTCGGTAATGCCGTAATTGCCGTTGATGTCCCAGGTTCTAATACCGTCAGTGTAACCCCGATATCCTTTATGATCGGCGCACAACTGAATGACCGCATCGGCTTGGAGGCGACATACGATACGGCATCTACAGACAACGCCACCGTAGGACAGACTCTGTCGATGACTCAGACCACGATCATGGGCACTTTTTCCAAATGGCTTAATGAAGACATTGTGGTGCTCGGTAAAGCTGGCTGGGGATATGGCAAGACGGATCTGAGCGCGAGCACGGTAACGCCAACACTGCAATCTGGCGCAGCTTCCTCTTCCGGTCTGGCTTACGGCGTTGCCGCCGAGTACCGCCTGGATGACTACATGGGGCTGCGCGTGAGCTGGAGCAAGGTCAAAAGCGCCGCTGTTACGGGCACCACGACGCAGCCAGTCACAACCAAGGGTAATGTGACGGAAACGGCTATCTGGCTGACGTATCGCTTCTAAATGCTACGTGGCGGCAAGTCCGTCAATGATGATCAGGGAGTAAAATGGAGTGGGGGGCGATCAGAAGATCGCCCCCCACTGTTTTTGCGCAAAGGAATTAAAATGCCAGTCTATGTTGACAATATGAACGCGAAGTACGGCCGGATGGTCATGTGCCACATGCTCGCGGACACCGACGAAGAGTTGCATGAAATGGCAGACAGGATAGGCGTCTCAAGGCGATGGCACCAGGCCGCAGGAACACACAGAAGCCACTATGACATCTGCCTGGCGAAAAAGGTGCTTGCCATCCATCATGGCGCTACGCCAGTCACCCGAAGCGAACTTGGTCAGATACTTCGCAGGAAGCGCAAGGAACGCGCGTATACAGATCAGTGATAGGAGCGCACGGCCGGAAGCGCTTTAATCACCTCGGCATCCTCCCCGGATGAGTCCGTCACAAGCATTAAGTAAAGTACCATTGGCTCCCCTTTTTGATTTTTCAAAGTAAATGCGCCCAGGACAACATTGTCCTGGGCGCATTTCTACGAGCTTCGCTACTTTAGAACGCCAGGTTCTGAGTGGCCGGCGCGGCAGTGCGTGTACCGCCACCGACAGACTCGGATGACATGTTCACGACTACAGAGAATGCCAGCATCAGGCCGCCGACGATGAGCGGCACCAGGATCTGCTTGGGTTCGACGCGCGCATTGTCGTCAGACGCCTTCCAGGCTTTGAACAGGCCGAAGGCGACCGCGAATCCGCCTGCAACACCCATGATCAGCGCCAGGAATTGCGCGAGGCCGGTGGCCTGACCGCCCAGGCTAGTCCATAATGCATTGAAGCCTTGTCCTGCAAATGCGAAACCTGGCGCCATCAAAGCCACCAACAACCCCAATATCTTTACAGCAGTTTTTTTCATGATACTTCCTTTCAACAGTGATTGATACCTACCTACACTAAACTACACCACAACACTAAAACCCCAACATCTTCATGAACGGCCCGATGTTATAGGCGATGCCACCACCAAAAATATGCCAGAAGCCAGCCCACATCGGATCATCGCCGCTGTGCTGATCGCCATCCCCGGCCTTTTTCCACTTTAGCAAACCACGGAGGATGGAGATCATCCCCAACACCCCGATCGCCGACATGATCGCCTCCATGACGCGCGTGGCATAGGCGGTACTTTGTTGCGGCACATACCCTAATGCGCCGCCTGAGAGCGCCAATGACTCGCTCACCATGGCCGTGGTGTGACTCCATGACAACATCATTCCGCCGATGATCAATGGGGATAATATCTTGCCAATGCCCGGGCCTCCGCCGTGGGAGACTTGTCCATTTGCGCCGGCCGACCAAGCATTGAACAGCGCACTCGCAATCAAGAACTGCCCAATTAGGTCGATTGCACCTACCTGTCCCTGCGCACCGATTAGGAATTTATCCAGGCCGGTAAAGAAATCCTGCGCGCGAATCAGTAGGGATCCAATATCCGAACCGGAAAATGGATTCCCTCCCGATACCAATCCACCAGTGTCTCCGGACATTCAACCCCCCTTATTGGACGCCGCCAAGCGTCGTTCCTACATAATGTTGGATCGCATCGATTCGCTGCACCATCGCGCCATTCGGGAGCTTATCCCCCACCCTGACGATGTACATCTTGCCATCACCCCTGTAGGTCACCCATGCCATGCCTGACAACACGCCCTTGAGGGTGAATACGTCAGATGAGAGCTCGGTGGTCGGAGTCGCAGATATCGGGCGCACGGTAAAAACTGGATCCTTGACTGCTGCAACGATAGACTGATCACTCTTTGTAGGCACCTTGACCGGCGCGGCCTCTTTGCTGACGAGGGGCTTCACTTTCTTTTCTATGACCGACTCAACCTGCTTTTTGGTGTGATAGAAAGGGGCTTTCGTCTTACCGACATAGGTTTCAAGCTTTGTAACACGCTGGCGCAACGCATTGATCTCATCGATAATCGCCTGTTGAGCCGCTGCCACGTTCGACGCATCCTGCGTTGGTGGTACCTGTGCATTTTGCGTGACCTGGTCTGCAGGCTGATCAAACGACGACTGAGGCGCGGCTTGATCAATGATCGGCTGCGCAACATCTTTCTGATCCTGCATGATTGGCTGAGTCTCTTCCTGCGGCTGCGCGTATTCCTGCGGAAGTGGCGCTGGTGCTTTGGGTATGAACGCATACACCACCAAACCTGCAATGACGATTCCAACCCCCAGGATCATCATCCTCATCTGTTTTTTCTTGCTAGGCTTCGCCGCCGGCTCATCAGAATCAGTCAAGTCCGGATTCTCATCATCTGGCTCGCCAACAGGATCTGATGGTTCGCCATATTCGCCATATTCGCCGGCAACCTCTGGCTCTTGATGGACTTGATCCTCCAATTGATCTTGATTTAAATCGATCAGATCACTCTTATTCCTGGTTTCTTCGCTCACAGCCTTCCCTCCTCTTTAATGGCTTCGAGACGAAGCTTTACTTCCTTCGGGTCCTGTGGATAGAACAGAGAGCTGATCGCGCGCCCCAGGGATGTTGCATATTTATCCCTGCGCGCCGCTTCATCTTTGCGCTTAAGGGCATCGCTTTCGCGACGGAGTGCTGTTGCGCGCTCCTCGGTTGCCTTGAGCTCTTCGCGCAGCTTGGCGGCGGCCTCAAGCTCCTTTGCGTACATTTTGCTGACACTGACCTTTCCCATCTCGCTCAACCCTTCTTTAGTGTATGACTACATCTTGCATTAATTTTACCTCAACGCTCAATTTATTGGGCAGCTCAACCGATGGGTTGGAGTTCTGGGCGTTTTCGGCAATGGCGCCTGTGACTGATGTGATTCCGGATGCTAGCGCCGCATCACGGATCTGCTTATTATCCATGGTGGAGTTGGTGATTGCTCCTCCAGCGACGATGGTGGAGGTTTGACCTTGCTTGGACAATAGGTCACCATACGTTTTTGCAACGCTTGCAGCAATCGGCATGATGTATCGGGTAAATATCTTCCTGTTCACAATACCGGACAGCGCTGCTCGCCCAGTTCCGGAATCAATCACCACCCCCCTGAATGCCTCTTGAGCTTTACCCGGCATGGATATCTTGTCGAACTCGATCGTTATAGTCTCATTTGGATTCAGCCTGGCTGCGCCAAATAGCATAGATCTCTTCAATTTCCCAGACAGGACGGTCGCAAACACGACAGATGGCTCATCGGTGTTCACCGACATATCGATCGATGCGTAAAGTGAGTCGCCGGCTTGCATCAATATCTGTGCTGGCGCAGAGGCGACAGGGGGGTGCCCTGTCTGCGATTGAGATGGCTGAGTAGTAGCACTAGGCAGGACTTCTTGCCCGCGTACTGATGGTTCGTACCTAAGGGTCTCATTGAGTGCCACCCAAGCGGCCATCTTCCTGCTGAAGATGGCCTGCTGGCGAGTATCATTGACCTGGGACTCAATGCGTAATTGATCGGGCGTTTTTGCTGGTGGCGCAGGCTGTTCGTTTGCGATCTTCCGGTCGATCGGTCCGCCACCATTTTGTGAGCCGCCCGTACCATAGTTATTGCTATTCTCCGATATCGGAACAGTCAGCGTCGGGAGATAGGATTGCCCATTCTGGATCGCATTTTTGGCGCGATCCGCCTCCTCCTGCCTAGCAAGATTGTCATATCCTTCTGGTGCTGTTACGGCAGATTTCGTGACCGCCGCGCCGCCCTCTGGTATGTAACTTTGAGCCGATGGCGGCGGAGGCGAATCACCCGACACAACAATCACGGACAAAATTACCGCACCAGCTATTACGCCACCAACAATAAATAGGTTGCGCTTGGCGGATGAGTCGATTTCTTTGCTCATATATCAAAGTCCAGTGATACGTTGTGGGAGCGCCCATTAAGTAAAATTGTGACAAGTGGGGTCAGCCTGATCTCGTAAGCTTTTGTGCCGTCCGATGCGATAACTTTCTTTCCATCGATTGCCACGGGGGCTAGCAGTATCCCTTGCGTCCTGATCAATATCGTTTTCGTGTCGCCGGTTTTTTTGACCCACGCCAAAACATCCGCGCCGGTCGCATTGATCTTCTCAACATTGGCTGCGTGGACGGTGTTCTGAATGACATCCATGAGTAGTGGGTCGGCGCCCGTGGCATCCGAACTGCCGAAGGATGGGTTGCCTGCTATTACGTCTCCCGGCGTGCTCGATGAAAGCCGCCTTGGAACCCTCATGTCGAGTCGATAATCGACGTTCTTTTGCCCCGCCATCAATGTAATCGTGATGGGGGTCGAGAGCCCTTGTAGGAATACAGCCAGATTCCCATTCCCAAATGGGCTTTTTGGTTCGATGGTTAGGATGTGCCCATCCTTGAGCGGTGATGTGACAGTCGCCAACTTGGAAGCAAAATTAGTGAAGCTCTGCACCGTCCATGGCGTACCGGAACTATCCAGAAAGACAATCGAGCTGCCCTCGTTTTCCGATAGCCGAACGATCGGAGGCACAGCCCCTGGAGATAGGTCAACCTGGATCATTCCGATCTCTGGAAGTGGCGGCTCTTCTACGGGCGCGGCGGCAGCACGCTTCGTATCCCTCATGAACTTTTTGAGCGCCATGATCTCGTCGTAGGAAAGCTGAGAATCCTGCGCTTCTTGAATGAAGGCGGATGGCGCCGGCGGGACTAGCTCCTCCGGTTTATTTGCCCCATTGGCATTACCCCCTTCTCCAGCTTCTGCGGCATATGCTGGGCAGCAGATTGCTAGCGCGATCAAGGAGTAGAGAGTGGCTTTTTTCACGAGATATGGATCCCCGCAGCTTTAATCGCTGTGCGCGCGTGGAGGATACCAAGCAGGAAACCAGATGCAACCGGATTACCCTGCCCGGCCAGGTCTGTTGCGGAGTTTGCCAGATCATCCATTCCCATCAGCATGGGGTCCGGGTGTCCTTCTGGCAGGATGTCTTCTGGCACGTCGATAATTTGAGGCATTTGCAGCTCCTTCTAGGGTTGTGTGCGGATTACTTTTCAGGGTATGGGGTGGCGACCACTCGACTGATTGCGACCCCAATTGGATATTGAGATTGGGGCACGCGATCCACCACGGTCTCGACCACCCACTTGCGCGGTGTGGCACTCTTCCCTGCCGCCACCATTTCGATCAAGACTGGGGTCTGGAACTTGTACTTCATGATGCCTCCGTGCACGCCGCTCTTCACCAAGACAGGTGCGCCAAGGATGGTGCAACTAGCCACAAATGCATTGGACTTAGCCTCTTCTACAAGTGGCTTGATCGCCGTGACGAACCCGTTGTAGCCGTCGTCCGTGTACATACTCTTCACTTGCCCGAGTTGGGCGTTGTAGTTCCTGAAGTCAAAGCTGAATGAGGACACGACTGCGTTGCTTACAAAATTAGCCGTTGCTGCCGAGGATATTCCTTCGGCCATCGGGATCATTGGGGTGATCCGACCGTCCGGGGTGATGGAGTAATTTTGTGGTGCTGGCCTGAATGAAAGGATCGCCGCGGCTGCGATACTTGCCGAGATGGCTGCGGCCATGGCAACGATCGCAACAGTCCGCATCGCCTTGTATGCGCCGATGTAATATTCGAGCCGACCATGGGTTGCGACGGACGCACCTTGTTGTGAAACCCGCTTTTGTTGTGCGGTGGCTGGCTTGGTCATTTTGAATTTGTGTTTGTATCCATCATTCGCTCATTATGTCACCGTTCAGGATTTTTTCAAGGGCAGATATATTTTCCGCGTAGTAGATCTTGTACGGCTTGAATCCGCTCGTCCGTTTTCCGTAATGTTTTGCCGCAGTGGTTTCCGACCTGTGCCCATGGAGCATCGCCACCTGCGGTGCGCCATAAAGGTTCTTCGCGTTGGCCGAGAATTGGTGTCGTGCTGAATAAGGCGTGATGTGGACTTTTTCGCCGAATAGCGCCTTGCTCGTTCTGGTGAAAATTCTGCCGACGCCTTTGTTGATCTGCTCGATTGTCAGGCCCTCGCGCCTGAGCGCCTGGATCGTCTCGACGTACCTGCTGACGTGCGCGTCGATCGGGGTCGGGATGAACATCCACCTAAGCTCCCCTGTTCCGCGTTCGTTCGTGTTTTTTGCGTTGCGAACCTGGATGACGATCCCCTCGTTCTTTGTATGAACGGGGAGTACCTGTATGTCGCCCCATTCAGATGGCCTGAGGCCGGTGGTTATGGCTGCCATCAGGTAGTCCGCCGCGATATTTCCCCATCGTCTTGTGGTTCGCAGTGAGGCGACCATCCTGATTAGCTCTTTATGTCTTATGAAGCGCCGTTTCGAAGAGGAGGTGCGCGGCGGCAGGTTTTTGTTCCTCGTCGGCGGCTTTAGTTTTTTGATCTCAAAAATGATCGCCTCTATCTCTGCGGTGACGGCGAAGTCGGCTGGTACTATTGATTCGAGATGGAGGATGATCGCCGCCCTGTATTGTCTGAAGGTGGCTGGGCGCATCGACTTCGATTTGGATATTAACCAAGACATGACGGAAGTGGGGGAGTCGTCGAAGAACTCCTCTCTAACCTTGGGGAGTATTTGTCTCCTGACGCGATTCTGATACGCCGCGACTGTTTGTTGTGAGCGGGTCTGGCTGGACGGGGTTATTCTTCCCGAGAAGGATTCAATATAGACCTTTGCCTGCTCGTTATTCGGCTCGTTATCTACATCCCCATGGAGTATTGGTCTCGCAAAAGATGTGTTCCTGACCGATCCGTTCATTAATCGCCTCTTGTCTAGTTACTTCTACATTTTTTTCCGCTCGTAACACTCACGCTCGGTGTTCCGTAACACTTTTATCAAAAATTAATTACGCCTTTTATGGTTGAGCCGAGAGGCGCTTGATTCATTCTCTCATAAAATCTTAAATTAGTGTAAGATGCCGTCATTCGCATGGAGAAATTGAATGGGTATTTCATTGAAAATGGCCGGGGGCGCCCGGCGAATATTGGCAATGGTCGTAGCCTCGTCGCTGGCGCTTGCCTACTTGCATGGAGATGGCAGTAGTGTGGTAGCGGCCGAGTCTAATAACGACATATTGGCGCCGGTGGAAAACGCGGATTACGCCAAAAATGCCGATCAAAAATACCTAGTTATTGCGTCTTTTCCTGATGCTGGTCAGGCGCTACTCAGCGTGGATACCAAAATCAACGATGCCCTCCATTTGTCCGGAAGGGGCGATCTTCACCAATCAGTATGCTTTGTCAAGACCCGCGCGCCTGGGCTGCGCTGGCGCGTGATCATTCCGGCTGACAAGTTTTTGGAGGTTGGGCTGGATGGGGTTCGGTTTTTGGGGCAACTTGGGTTTAAGGTCTTCGCGCTCGATATAAGGGCGGGGATCGTTAAGTGCGACCGCGGGCGGGTGGTCGATCCGGCGCCTAAGGCTGGCAAGCACCCGACAATAAAAGCGGCTCAGTATCAGCAAAAAGCTGGCACTTATGGTGCTGTCAAGCATAACAAGAGGTTGCTTCAAAAGTCGGCGACGTCCGGCCTGCCAGGCGACGTTTGGGGCGCCCCGGTATCCTTCAAGAGAACGGGTGATAAGGGTGAGACGTCGAATGGAAAGCTGCGCACCACCCGCGAAGCCAAGCCTGACGGCATCGTGGCGGCGGGGATGCTTGTTTCGGATGCTTTGGCAGTGAGTGATGAAGGTGTGTCGGGCGACCCTTTGACGCCACGGAAACAGCCTGATTTGGGTGCTGGTGACGCAGTGGGATTGGGTGTTCTGGATGGCGGTAACGATCGACGAGATGTTAAATATCCGGGCGATACGGATGTACACCTAACAATGGATGTGGCCCTCTCGAGGCACTCGACATCTTTAACTTTTGATGAGCCGCTTCCGTCGGCTGTCGATGCCAGCCTTGGGGTGGCGCTGGGGCGAGAATCCGAGGTAAGGAAAGATGATGGGTTTCGGCCATCCAGGTGGCGGCTGAGCGATTCGCAAAGCGCGTTCACAGCAGGAGATCATCCGTTGGCTTTTGTTGTAGGTGGTGAATCTGAGTCTGGTGGAATTTGTCGTCAGATTGTTAGCGTACCGAGTGAGAGGCTGGTGCCAACGTACTCTGCTGATTATCTCTATATGACACCTGACGGCACGCAATGCGCCCTAATGTATGTCGTGAATCTTAACAAAGGGAGTTCCCTGTGAAATTTCGAACGATCGTTGCGCTTTCTATGCTAGTGATTGCAGTCGGCACCACCACCGGATGTTCGTCTCAAAAGCGTAAGACGGCAGCCACACCCGCTGCTGGTGTCGCCGATGAGAGATTGCTTCAGACGGCGATGGAAATCAAGAAGGAGATGTCCAGGATCAACCAGATATCCTACCCAAAATCCGGGGCGCAGCCTGAGGTGGTCAACACACCTGCTGCTCCCCGGGACTTCATGCGCATTGCCAGTATTGATTATGACGGGGACGTAGAGGGATTTCTCCGCGACCTAAAGGACTCGGGGTTGTATGAGGTGCGCATTTTTGGCCGTCGCCCCACAACCGATCTTCCGGTCTCGCTCCATCACTACAGACAGCCGATCTGGAAGATTCTTGAGGACGCCGGCATTCAGCTTGGGCGCTTTGCAACTATCGCCGTCAAACCCGGCGTAATCATCGTCAATTATGTCAACTACAATCAATAAGCTAGTAGCGGCGGCAACACTGCTTTTGCTGCCGATCGGCGTGGCGGCCGCTCAGCCATTACCCCCTCCGTCTATGGAGGACCTGATTCATTTCAAGAGCGCATTAACGCGCGACGGCTCCACCAGGGTCAAGGCGCTACGCCAGGTCGGCATCGCTGCGGGCTCGCAGTCCGGATTTGCGCGCCGCGCTCAGGAGATTATTGATCACTATTGCCTGCTTGGCGAAGATTCCGAATGCCCTCCCGATTCGATTGATCGCAAGCGTGCGCTGGATGGGATGTTCATGTTTAGGCCGCTCATCGATCCGCGCGGCTTCCTACCGCCTGTGATCACCGAGGTTGATCGTTCGCAGAATGTCTCCTCCAATCGCATGGTGATCTCTGGTCGCGTTTACCGCATTGACCGGCCGGCAAGATTCGTCAGTCACGCGTTAACCTGGAGGGACTATTTATTGGTTGGCCTGAGCCAGGCTGATGTGGAACCGCTTCCGGATACATTGCGCCCAAAAAGCAATATCGAGAAGAAGGAGTGGACCGCTTCGATCGAGGCTGGATGGAAGATGGGCGTCCGCCGAGCCGATGATGTCTTTCAGGTCAATCTCGATCGCCTGAAAGCCGACTATGTTGGGATGCTGCGCTATCAAAGAATGAGGTTGCTCGGCCTAGTCGACGAGCCGGTCATCTCGCGAGACATTCAGTCGGTGCAAACGACGCAGAATAGTATCGTCAACAGCCTTGAAACGCGCGAGATCCAGGTGCCTGCAACGATGAATGGCAATACCGAGCGGTGGCACTCCGAACTTTCCGTGGAGCATGAGTTACATGCGCAATAGCCAGACTGAGATCGAGCGCATCTTGACCAACCTAGGATCTATCAAGATCAGGGCAATCGACGATACTGAGCCGCATCCGGACTGGGGTGGATGGGCGGGTTTTTTGTCTCAGGAATGCGAGTTGCGCGATGAATGGCTTGGCGTCTTTCATTTTGGTGCCGCGAATTGCAATTACATCGTGTTTCCTGGCGGCGAGCTGGTCCAGAACTATGGCTATCATGGCAGAGCGCTAATGACGATAGTTCGACAGGACGGTGCTGGTGAGGCATTGAGGTTGGTACTCGATGCCCGGGCTGCGCTTTGGGGTGATGCGACTGAGTCGCCAAGTCCGATCTTGGGGCCGTCCAATGGCTGATCTAAATCAATTCCCGCTGCGCCCCGGATTTGGGAAGGATGAGTTTGATGACCTGCTCAAGTTCGCCTTTGAGTCGGGCGTTTCGGACATCTCCGTTCAAACAAATAGCCCGGTGATGTTCCATCTCCATGGTTCACTCATTCCTGTCACCACAAGAACCGTGCAGCACTACGAGATGAAAGCGCTGGCTGTAACGCTTTATTACGGCATGGATAATGCCCTGTCGCTGCTTGCTGGCGGCAGGGATCTTGACCCTCGTTATGAATTCAATACCGGGCGCGGACAGAAGCTCGGCTTTCGCGTGAACATCACCCAGTGCAGAGTGAATGGGGAGCAACAGGGTATCGCTGTGACGATGCGCGCCCTGCCTCAAAAGCCTCGATCTTTGACTGAGCTCAAGCGCCCCGCACCGCTGGCGGATGCGATGTTCCAAAGTCAGGGGTGTGTCATTGTCGTGGGCTCAACCGGTTCAGGCAAATCAACGCTTCTTGCCGGCGCGATCCGGGAGACGTTGGAAACCAGTGATGATCACAAGATTATGACCTATGAGCGCCCAATCGAATACACATATGATGCCGTGGCATGCCGGCCAACCAACATCATTCGTCAGCACGAAATCGGGGTGCACCTGGGGAGCTTCTCGGCTGGTGTGCGGAATGCCCTTCGTTGCGCGCCAACGGAGATATTGGTTGGCGAATCCAGAGATCAAGAGACTATCGATGCGACCATTGAGGCGACCCTGACGGGCCATGCCACTTACACGACCGTCCACGCCGAGACGGTTGGTGGAGCTATCAGCCGGATGGTGCAGTCCTATGACTATCAGGCTCATAGCTCAATCAGTGAGAAGTTAATCTCCGCAACGCGATTGATCGTGGTGCAGCGACTGGCGAAGAATATCAATGGTGATGGGCGCGTAGCAATCAATGAGTGGATGGTCTTCGGAAAGAGCGAGAAGCGCGAGCTAGCCTCCGTCAAGTCTGATTCCCTAGCGGCCTTTGTTGATGCGATGGTGCTGGAGCGTGGAACCTCGATGGCACACCATGCGGCCTTCGAATATGGTCGCGGGTCGATCTCTTTAGAGGTTGCCGCAACTGCGGCTGGCGTGATGCCCTCTGATATTGAGAGATTGGTCAAGGAGTGCAATCCGTTGAATTTTGAAACGCGTGAAGAGCGCGCCGCGCGCATGGCTAGTACAAATGGAAAATAAAGATTTGCACATATTGTATAATCCCAACATACACAAAGTAGGAATGTTATGGCTGCTGTGAATCCTGTTTGGCGAGATGCATCGAGGACGCCCGCGTTCTTTGGCACGGTTGATACCCGGGCTGCACTGCCTTTGTTGGGGTTCATCCTCTACTCTTCCTGGAACACATTTTTCATCGAACTGGGCTCTATCGTCTTTTTTACGGCGATGGGGTTTGCCGGATATGAGTTACCTGTTCTGTATCGTAAAACCAGAAGCATCATGCGCGGGACGCGCCTTTTTGCCCGCCCATGGTGGCTTCTTAATAAATGGAGAAATCAATGAAGAAGCTTTTGGCTGCGGCCGTGATTATTTGCCTGCCTGCGGTGGCTAACGCCGGGTTCATTATCCTTGACGATACAGCCCCGCCAGCCTCCCAGGCGAAGGAGCCGGCGGTGCAATCAAACCTGGCACTCGAAGACGACGATATACAGGAAGAGAGTTTGAGTCGCTTCGAGCGCCGTCGTTTGGCGAAGAGGCGCGCCGCTGATGCGGATGCCGCGAACGAATCCAAGCGTCGCGTTGTGGTGACTGGAAAAAGTACGCTCAATATGTCCGGCCTCAAGAAGATATCCGGGAAATCCGCCAGGTCGTCGGCCATCATCCACAAGGGAAAGAAGCCGCGCCGCGTTGGCGCTGGCGTGAATCTTAATGGAACCGCATTGCTTGGGGATGCGCTCGTTGAGATCATCCCGGCATCCTATACGGTCTACGCGTCCGAAGGGGTTGATCTGGATGCCAATATGGCGCTGATGAGCGGCAAAAACTGGGTGGATGCACTGGATGCCATCTTGCTGCGCTCTCGCTATAGTGCCGCGATTGATTGGGTGACATCCGAAGTCATTATCGCGGTTGATGAAGACGCGGATCGCGTCGTTGCCGGCATGGGGAAAAGAAGTCGCGGCGCTCAAGCGGCAGAGAAGGTGACCCAAAAATGGCGCGTCCGCCTAGATGATGGATTGTTGTCGGGTGTTGTTGAGCGCTGGTGCAAGGAGTCAAAGGGCGTGTGCACCAAGGTAACCTGGAACTCAACGCGCGACTTGCCGATCGAGGCCGAGGCAGATCTGGTCGGCTCTTTCAACGAAGTGCTGGAAACAATAATGAGCGCAGTTGCAGAGTCTTCTGGTCATGACTTCAGCTACGTTATCCATAAGAACGGTGTCTTGTCGGTGTTTGACGGAAATGGAGCCCAAAAGTGAACAAAAAGATTCAATTGAAGCTAGCTGTTGTTGCGGCACTGCTGATGGCCGGCTGCGCAACGCCGGGCGAAAGCACGAAGATGAAGCATCAGTCGGCCAATGCCTCATCCGAAAATATGCTGGTCATCAATAAGAGCGTGACGGCGCTGGACGACAAGTTCAACGAGAATCGCCATCGCTCCGAGTTGCCGTGGCTGGGGAATGCGGTACTGGAACGCTCCAAAGGCGAGCTGCCTCGCGCTTTTCTAGGCAAGGTCACCCTGACCGTCAGCGAAAAGCAGATTCCGTTGGCGGTTGCCGCAAGCGAGATCACGCGCGTAACCGGCATACCGGTTCGCATCTCTGCTGACGTTGAGCTGCAGAGCCAGGAGGCTGGTGCCGATGCGACCGCCACCGCTACCGCGGCAACTTCCGCAGTAGGTACGTTGGATGCAACAACCTACCCAGCATGGGGCACGACGGTGGATCTGAACTTCGTGGACGTTGCGCTCTCGGATATGCTTGATCAGATCAGTGCGCGCATGGGAATCTCATGGGAATATCGCCCGAAGGATGGCGCGATCTATTTCTCGCGTTTTGTCACTCGCACGTTCGGTTTGAATATTCTCCCCGGTCAGACCAAACAGTCCGCGTCCGTTGGCAAATCTGGTGGAACCGAGGGCTTCTCGGCCACATCTTCGTCTGGAATCGACACCAACATCGACACCTGGGCGACGATCGAAGCTGAGATCAAGGCCATGATGACGGCCAAGGGGAAAATCGCCCTATCCCCTTCTACTCAAACCGTGACGGTAACTGACGTCAAGGATACGATGGAAAAGGTCGATGTCTATATCAAGCGTCTGAATTACAGCATGACACGTCAGGTTTATCTGAAGGTCGATGTTGTAAATGTTTCGCTCGGCAAAGGCTCTGAATTTGGTGTCAATTGGTCCTTGGTCAAGCAGACGCTGATGGAGGCGACTAATAACTATCAGCTGAATGTCAATTCCATGCAGGCCGCTGCTGGCGCTACGGGCTCTTCTGTTGGCGTGACAGTGCTCAATGCGCTCAATGGAACGACCAACCCATATCTCGGAAGTCAGGCGTTGATGCAGGCACTGCAGTCAACCGGCAATACAAGCGTCTATGACACGCGACGCATTGTGACGTTGAACAATCAGCCAACGCCTGTCGCAGTGACAAATCAGGTTGCTTATGTGCAATCGGTGGTGCCCGGCGCAGCAGCGACGACCAACTCCCCCGCGGTACCGCCAGTACCTGTGATGGGGATACTGACCACCGGCTATCTGCTGAATGTGTACCCAACCATCTTGTCTGATAATGAGGTGCTGATCCAGTTCTCGATCGACATTTCCGAATTGGTCAATATGAAGTTGGTGCCTTCTGGCGCCGGAATCAATATTGAGCAGCCGGAAGTCTCTGCCACACAATTCCTGCAGCGCGCAAAGGTTCGCACCGGCGATACGATTGTTCTCTCTGGCTACTCCAGGAATCGTTACCGCACCAATGAGCAAGGCGCTCTTCATTCAGACCAGCCTGCGTTGGGTGGTGGATTCTCTGGCACCACTCAAAAAGACGAGCTGGTGATTATGATCACCCCAGTCCTTTCTCGCTAAGGAGTTGCATGACTACCGTCGTATTCTCTGCTGGCAAGACAAAACTTGTTGCGACCAGCGACGCAAAGTTCAGCAACTTGGCTTCTGGTCGCAACAAGAAGGATGAGATCGATCGCGTCTTGTCGCGCAACCCATCCTTCAGCCGGTATGTTGCGCTCGCGACAAACCCGAAGGTACCGCTCACCTCGGTAACGCTTTTCAAGAGCGGGGAGGCGGCAAAAAAAGCGTCTGGCAACATCGATCTTGCGGCACTCTTCGGGGTGTTCTGTGTTTCTCGCGAAGTGTCTGATGCGATCTTTATCGGACATGTCGGTCAAAAGGGGTTATCCGCTGTTGTCGGGGTTAAGGATGGTGTCCCATTCGCTATGGCGTGTGGCGATGCCCGTCACACCTCCACGATGGCGGAAGAATACTATTCCATGTTCAGTGTTGGAGTTGTAGTCTACGGTGATCAGGATCTATTCCAAGGCACTGACATCGTTGATCTCTCCCCGCAGGATATGTTGGCGGCATTCGATGAGATGCCTGCAAAGGAAGTGGCGGCGATCAAAAAAGCGATTCGTGTTCACTACAATGGTGTCCCGCCGATCGTGATATGGGGTGGCGTCATTGTCCTGGCTGCGGTTATAGGGGTTAAGTATTACATGGCCCAGCAAGAGGAAGTCCAAAAGGAGCGCCGCCGTGCGGCAGCGATCGCCGCCGAGCAGGCGAATAATGACCCCGCGCTCACTTACGAGCGAGAACAAGAGGCGTCTTATTCGATGGCATTCAAGGGCTGCGCGCGAGAAGAGGTGATGAAGCCGGTCAGGCAGATCATGGACATGCCCTTGGAAACCAACGGGTGGCAGATGGTTGAGGCGCAGATAAATTGCGCACCAGACGGCAGTCGCGGAGGCGAGGTTACTTATGCTCGCCGTGGCGGCACCAATGCAATGCTTGCGCGCACATTCCCTGACGAGTCGTTGACGTTTGCGCCAGATCTGGCTTCCATTCGTGTGCTCTTGCAGGTGCCACCTTATGAAGAAGGTAGTGGTGTAATTCCGGCCGAATCATTGATGGATGTGTTTTCCTTTATGGTTAGAAAGGGGACTGTATTCCAGGTTGCTAAGTCGATGCTGGACGTCAGTGTCGCGCTTACAGATCCAGCTTATATCAATGGAGCGGAGCCGCCAGAAAGTTATGCTGGCGTCAAATACCTCCATGGAAACCTGACTGCCACCGGATCCCTTGAGTTTTTGGAGCCATTCCTGTATGAAACTTCTGGCGCAGTTCGTGTAAGTAGCATTAAACTCATTGACGTCAAAGCGGACAAGTTGCCAGAATTTTCTCTACAGGGGATGTACTATGTGCGAAAAAATCCAGTTGAAACCATCGCTCATCAAGAATAGCGTTCTGTCTATTGCGGTCGCTTTTGCGCTGTGTGCGCAAAATGCCGCGGCAGAGGGCTTCTCATTTTCCACGCCGGAATTCCCCGGCGCCGGCGAGTCTCACTCCGGCGGTGTTAGTTCTTTAGGAGGCTCTGGTGGATCTGGGGAAAAGGCTGGTGCAAGCGGAGGATCTGATAGCAATTCCGCTTACGGTGATGTGCCTGGATCTGATGATGCGCTGGCGACGGCCGGTCAAAATCGAAGAAGTGGTCCCGGCTCGAGTTCTGGCGGACCTTCCGGATATGGTTCTGGGTTAAGTTCTGATGCCATGATGAGTGCGGGCGCGTGGGATTCATCTGGCTCAGGGAGCTCCGGCGGCGCCTCTTCCGGAGGTAGGTACGTGACCATGCTCGATGCTGATGGGAAGGAGGTTCGTGTGCTCCTGTCCGCGGATGGCAATTCTGTCACCTTTGCAAATGGATATGTGGCATCCATCTCGGCTGGCGGCGGAATCCTGCCTACAGTCACACCAACCGGAGGGGCGATGCCAGGTCGTATGTTGACTTCTGGTGTCGACCCTGTCGCGATGCAGCAGCAAGGTCTTGTCAAGGGGTTGATTGCGGCTCAACAGATGCTTGAGCAGGATGAGGGGAGCGCCTCCAACGTTGATAGTTATCTTGCGGGACTGGAATCCATCTCCAGTATGAGCGGGATGATCCTTTCGAAGAATTTCAGCCCACAGGTTAGTGCGTTGAGTCGTGAGCATCTTGATGTTGTGGTTGCGCTTAGGCTTTCCGACGAATACTACGCAGCTATCGATGCCGTAGAGAGCGCGAATTCTAGCGATAACGGAACGGCGTCTGCGGCACAGAAGGCGCGAGTTAAGCAGTTGGAGAATATCGTCCTCCCCGCGCGAGCAAGAAGCAAAGCCATTGTTGCTGAGCAGGCAAGGTTGGCTGGCGTTGACATACCGACCGAGGTGGCTCAGATCGCGGCATTGTCGGCCTCTAGCAGTGTTTATGCGAGTGTGCAGAGGTTCTCCAGCGGACGCGAGCCCTCTCCTCCGGCGCCAGTCGTCACCGTTGATCCAGATACCGGCAAGACAAGCACCTATATCCCTCCCTATGTGATTGATCGCGCGCAGCTGGATCATCAGGCTTCAGCAAGACGCATGCTGGGAGTCGGAATAGAAGCACAATCGCATCTACTCCCTGGAGATATGGTGTTACCAATGCTCCTTGATCAAATCAGGGCTGAGGGTGAAGTGATGCTCTCCTTGTCTTTGGGTGGTTCAATCGATGCTCTTTCGATCAAGCAGATGCAGACGCTGTCAATCATAAAAGGGCATCTTGAGGGGGGTTTGAACATTACCAAGGCTGAATTTGATAGCGTTACGGCGGACATCAAGGCTCAGGTATTGGTTGCCGGTCTCGATGTATCTCAGGAATCTAGGGATTACATCGCATCCGGCGGCTCCGCTGCAGCCGGAACGGATGAGAATTCATGTAATGCATTGACGGCGATTGCGAAGCCTTCGGTTTGCGCGACGGGTGGTGGTGGGTTCTAATTACAAGGAAATTCAAATGAAGAAAATAGTATTGGCGGCAATGATGGTGTCCTTCACTCTACCCGCAATGGCTGAATCCATGTCGGACATCATCGACGCAAAATTGAAAGATGCCGACAAAAATAAGCCTGTTGCACAGATGATGGACCAGAATGCGACAAAGAAAAAGGATGCTCCTCCCCCGCGTCTGGTTGGTGTGCGCGGTGTGGATGAGAATGTTACTGCGACTTTCGAGTCTGATGATGGCGCATTCGAGGCATCCACCAAGATGCCTGAGCTTGGGAATGGATGGGAGCTGGTTTCCATCGGTGGCGCACGCGCGCAGATACGTCGCGGTACAAACAAGCCCATCACGATCTTTTTGACCGACCGTGTTGGCAATGCATCCACTTCGCAGGACTACGTTCCGCCCGCTCCTCCTGTCGCCCAATACGCACAATAATTTGTGTATGTTGGTATCATGCGAGGTATCGTTTTCACATGATGCCTCGCATCGACCAGTGCTGACTGTCAATGTTCGGATTATTTAAAAAAGAAGAGCCTCGAACTATAAAGCCGGCCGCTAAAAAGGTTGTGCCCAACTCCAGGCCCCCTCAAGGGGCGCGACCGGCGTCCGCGAAGCCTGCAACCACTGCAGCCCCCGTAACCCGTGCGACAGCGTCCCACCCGCCATTGGATTCACTCACAAAGGAGCAGGTTTCATCGCTTCGCGGTGGAGAATTCCCGTCGCCCTCGATATTTGGGTCGGCGTACCTGCTGGCGAACGTTGGCGATAAATATTTTGAATTCAGCGCCTCTGCGTTCCCTGCCGACAATCAGCGTACGGCTTACATGCAGTATCGAAGCGAGGTACTTGGCGCCGGGGTAATGCCCATTAAGGTACCCGCTGAGGCTGCAGATATTCGCGCCGTCATGGAGAAGTTCGACGGCTCAGTGAATCAAGATGCTGATGCTCCGATCGAAGAGGCTAAGGCGATATTCCGCGAGATCATTGCTACCGCCATCAAGGAAAAGGTGTCGGACGTCCACTTTATTGTCCGCAAGGATTCGGCGATCGTTCTTTTCCGGATATGGGGTGAGATCACAAAGTCGAAACAGTATGAGCCAAGGTCTCTTGCTGGCGTCCTGTCGGCTGTTTACAACAAGATGCATGATGCCCGTAGTAATTCTGACGCATCGTTTTCGGCGATCATGCCGTCCTATTGCACAGTGTCCCTGCCTGAGCTGGCGATCAAGCTGCGCTGGCAGACTGTTCCTCTTGGGTATGACGACAACTTCGATGTTGTCTGTCGCTTGATTTCTAAAAATAACGGCAAGCCGATGTCATTAGATCAGCTTGGGTATCTGCCGAGTCAGGCGCAACTCCTTGAGATGGCCGCCAGAACCCCTAAGGGTGGCATATTTGTGGCAGGCGTGACAGGTTCGGGTAAATCAAAGACGCTGCAGTCGTTGATGTGGATCGTGGCCCAAGATGGCACAAAGAAGAATTACACGGTTGAGGACCCTATCGAGTATCCGATGTTCGGCGTGTCTCAGACGATGGTGCAGCGTAACGAGTCGACGGATGGGAATCCATTTGCCAAGGCGATGAAGACGTTCATGCGCGCGGATCCCGACACGATCATGGCGGGCGAGATACGGGATACCGATTCGGCGCAAGTCGCAGAAGACATTGTGCGATCAGGCCATCATCTGCTCACTACGATCCATGCCGCGTCTGCCATGGCCATTATCGGCCGCCTCGCCAGTCGAGATATTGGAATGTCCAGAGACACACTTGCCGAGCCTGACTTCTTGTCTGCGCTGGTCTATCAGCATCTCGTGCCTGTCTTGTGCAAGCATTGCAAAGTCCCATTCTATGAGCTTGATGAGACGCGAAACGATGAGCGCCTTGCTGCTCACCTGTTTGGTGAAAACCGATATGCATTAGACCCCGGCTCGGTATATGTCCGCAGTAAGGATGGCTGCCCGCATTGCGTGAAAGGCGTATCTGGATTGACCGTTTGTGCGGAAGTCATTACGCCGGGCAAGGACTATGAGATGTTGCGCGCCTTCAAGGAAGCCAGGATCGCCGACGCACTTATGACTTATCGCAGTCGGCGTCATGCCAGGTTCGATGAGCCGGATTGCGACGGGAAGCTCGCTCACGAAGTTGGCTTATACAAAGTCAGTCAGGGGATCCTCGATCCACGCGACGTGCAAAGCCTATTCGGCGACTTTGGGTTGATGGATATCTACTAGGGGGTGCATATGAGTTTCAGTTTGAGAAATCTTGGAAAATTCATGGCGCGCAGATCATTCTCGTCGACGCGAGATGAATTTTATGAAGACATGGCGTTGTCGATCAAGGCCGGCAGCTCTTTGAATGAGATATTGCGCTCATCAGCGGAGCGAGCAATGAATGCCGGGCAATCCGGCCTCGGCGCTCTGTATGGCGACTGGGCTGAGAATCTTGGTGACATCTCGATCGCGGGATCATTTGCCGAGGCTATCGCTGAAGATGTGCCCACCACTGACGTGATGGTTTTGCGCGGCTTTGAGGCGTCCGGCAAGCTTCCTGATGGACTGATGGAGCTTTCCAAATTGGTTAAGGATGGGCGGAAAATGCGTAGCGCCATCATGGGCGCAGTCGCTATGCCGGCGTTCTCATTCTTGGTCATCCTGGGCGTCGGCGGTTTTTTTGGCGCCAAGATACTCCCTACTCTCGCCGGCGTTGTGCCAGTTGAGAAGTGGCCTGGACTTGGGGCGGTCGTGTATTACCTCACAACCACCATCTCAAACTATTCGTTCTTGATCCTGCTGGCCTTGCTGGCGTTTGCAAAGTTGTTTGCCTGGTCGCTTAATAACTGGACGGGCAGGATACGTCGAAAATTCGACCAGGTATCAATCTCCCCGTACAATCTCTATAAGAACTACCAGTCCGGCACCGTGCTGATTGTTTTGTCGGCGCTGCTCAAATCGGGATCTTCGATGGATTCTGGATTGAGGCTTCTTTCCGAGAGTGGCGGACGCTGGATGAGTATGTATCTATCTGAATCAATCGATGCGTTAGGTGATCAGAGCACAACGGATCCGGCGGCGGCTTTTGACACTGGCTTCCTGCAGCAGCGCATCTTTTGGCGTCTGCAGGATGCCGCGAAGCGCGCATCCTTCCCGGATGCAGTGAAAAGTATTGCGGAGACGGCATTCGAAAAGCTATCGAATGGCATCATCGTCCAGGCGAAGGTGATCAATCAGGCGTCCATGCTGATCGCCGGTTTGACGCTCCTGGGGATGGTGGCTGGTGTCCTTCAGGTTGGTATGTCGATGAGGGAATTGATGTTGCAATAGCCGTATAAATTTGCGTGTATGTTATCATCCTGCACTATGAATAGACTAAAGGGGGTGGAATGGCTAATTTGAAAAGCAAGCAACGTGGTGTGACCCTGATCGAACTGTCGTTCGTGTTGGCGATTTTTGGTCTGCTGATTGCCGGCGCGCTGGCCGGTGTGACGTACTTCGATAACGCTAAGGCGGTAAACGAGGCTTCAGCGCTGCAGCGAGTGATAGCTTCGCTGCAGCAGAAGTTCGTTAAAGCCCCTACAACAAGTGGCGCAACGACGGCCAGTGCGATCACCGGAAATATTTTCAAAGAGTCGACATGGTCGGTGGATAAGCCGGCAGGTCTGGTTTACAACCAGTTCGGCGGTTCTGTGTCGATCGCTTCCAATACTCTGCTCCATGCCAACGACAGCTTTAAGCTTGTCAATGATGCGATCCCAAACGAGGTGTGCCAAAAGCTGGTGCCAATGATCTCCGATATGGCCTACCGGGTCGATATCGGCACGGTGACCGTTAAAGCGAATCCGAGTGTGGCTGTGGCGCCGGCAACGATCGATACGGAGTGCGACAAGGGTGTCGGCGCCACGCAGAGCAAGGTCACGCTGTATTTCCTTCGCCGTCCGTAATAGTTCAAACAACCATCCATTAACCAAAGGAGATAGCAATGAAGCAAATGATGAAAAGCAAGCAACGTGGTGTGACCCTGATCGAACTGTCGTTCGTGTTGGCGATTTTTGGTCTGCTGATTGCCGGCGCGCTGGCCGGTGTGACGTACTTCGACGGCGCTAAGGCAACCAATGAAACCTCCGCCTTGTTACGTGTGTTCAGCAATCTGCAGCAAAAATATGCAACTGCGGCAAAGACAACCGCCGTGACAACCGCAAACGCCATCACCGGAAACGTGTTCAAAGATCCTGCATGGTCTGTTAATAAGACGGCCGGTACCGTGACCAACCAGTTCTCTGGTGCTGTGACGGTAGCGAAGGCGACAGCTGTGTCGGCAGATGATGCGTTCCTGATCACCGAGACCGAGGTGCCTGCTGCTGTGTGTCAAAAGTTGATCCCGATGGTCATTGATTCGACCTACAGACTCAAGATCGGCACGGTGACCGTTAAAGCGAATCCGGGTGTGGCTGTGGCGCCGGCAACGATCGATACGGAGTGCGACAAGGCAACTACCGCAACGATCGCGTACACCGTCCACAAGAATCGCTGATCCACACAAGCCCCGCCTTGCGTGGGGCTGTTTGTCTGAAGGGTTTCATATGTTGAATGAAATGGCGCTGGTCAGACTGGCGAGCTACACCGACATCCACCTGAATGTAAAGGAGCCGAAATGCTCCGTACTCTTTCAAAGTGGACGCAAGAAAGTGCCTCCCGATCTGGAGGATGCGGTCGTCGCGCTTGCGGCCGAGGTGGTGACACAGTCGGAGATTGCCTACAAGGAGATGGGTACTGAAGCCAAGAGCTTCATGATCGATCTTGGCAAGATTCGCTTCCGTACGACTGCTATTCGTCCGGGTGAGTTGTATGCCATGCGGCAATCTCGCCAGACGCCGCCCATGTTGGGGCGGGATGTTGTCCTTCCGGATCATGTCTCCGCTGCGCTACTCAGTGAAGAGCTGAAGAAGACTGGTGGGCTGGTGACGATCAACGGAATCCCAGGCTCCGGTAAGACTTGGTCTGCCCTGGCGACCATACTCAAGCGACTTGAGATGTACGGTGGCTATTGCCTGACGATCGAGGATCCGCCCGAGATGATCGTTGAAGGCTGGATTGGTGACAAGGGCGGGTACTGCGAGCAAATGGACGCATCGAGGAATGGCTATCGCGAGTGTGTCGCTACATCATTGCGCTGCTTCCCGGCGCAGGAGCGCGCCATGATGTTCATTGGCGAGATCCGTGAGCCCGAACCAGCGGCCGAGATGCTTCGCATCGCCCTGAGTGGGCACTTGGTGTTCACGACCGTTCATGCCGAGGATCATGCGGCCGCTTGCCAGCGCATCATCTCTCTCGCGCAGATGGGCGGGGAGCCCGACGCCAAGCGCATGCTGGCCAACTCTTTGAAGTTGTCGCTCAATCAGCGTCTGGATGGGCCGCGGATGAACGCCTCCGTTCTGAAGGTGACCAACCAGGTGAGTGGCTCTATCGAGCGCGGTGAATACGCCCAATTTGGAAATATTGTGGACAGCCAGCAGACGGCTATGCGAGGGAGTATGCCTCGCCCGAGCGCCCCGATGCCGAGACCATAGGAGAAACCCATGAATGATGCAGACAGGATGTTTTTGACGGAGAAGTTGGTGCAAGCCGCTTCGTTGGGAAATTTGGTGCTTTGCGGAGAATTGCTGAAGCACGGGGTGAGCGTCGATTGGACTTGCGACTCGGGCAATGCCATGCATGGCATTGCGGCGCTTCATTCCGCTTCGCAGAATGGGCACGAGGAAATCGCTAAGCTCTTGATCGAACATGGAGCGGATGTGAATGCGAGAATCATCGATAGTCCGTCACTCACGCACAAGGAGATCAAGGTCGGCTCATCGCCATTGCACTTGGCAGCATGGAATGGGCACGAGGGTATCTGCCAAATCCTGATCGAAGCTGGTGCAGAGGTAGGCGCGAAAAACGCCGTTGGCGCTACGCCCGAGGTCATTGCGAGCAACCATAGGCGCGATCGCGTTGCCGACCTTCTCGCGGCCGCTAGCGGCTCGACTCAGTAGGCAGGGCCGGCAAATGCGCTTCGAACTTACATCCCCGGCGATCGCCGGCGACAAACTTGTTGGGCCTGGCATCGATCGAACCGTTTTCTTGCATGGTGACAGGGACTTTCTTGTTGCATTACGCGACTCGATCGACGCCGAGCTCACTGGATGGGATAAGGGTGAAAAGGTCTCGTCTGCCCTCCTTCCTGATAGTTACCGCATCCTGGCTAGCGTCAATGGCGCGCGCGGCCTTGTGTATAGCGAAAACGAGCGTGAAGATGCTTATTTAAGGGTGGCGATCTGCCCGATCAAATAGCATCATTGATCATTTAAGCCCAAGATTGGCGCCGCAGGGCGTCATTCTTGTTTTGTGGTATATTGTGTATGTTGTGCTCTTACGTTATTATGCGCGCCAATTTCACCAATTTCCAAAGGTTCAGCCAATTTCCAAAGGTTCAATATGAAAAATCCACGCGGTTTTACATTGATCGAAATGTCGTTTGTGATCGCCATCATTGGCTTACTGCTGGTCGCTGCCGGTACCAAACTTCGCGACTATGCAGTCGAATCTTCGGGCGAAAAGCTTGGGAATGAGGCGGCTACGCTACTTGGTTCGGTGAATACCTATACCGCGCAGTATTTCGAAGAGATCATGAATGGAACGGCCGTCCCCGGCGTCGCCAATAACCTCACCCCAACCATCGCGGAGCTGAAGGTGGTTGGCGGCCTTTCAGCCAGCTTCCCCGTGAAAAACTCCCAGAACACTGGCTGGACGATCCGCATCGATAACCGCGTCCCTGCTGGTTGCGTTCCGCCTGCTTGTGATATCGAGAGTCTGGTTTCCACAGATGCTGGCATTCTGGATCTGGATGGGACCGGCGTGCCCGCGCTAAAAGTTCTTGGCTCCGCCATGAAGCGCATGGAGTCGAATGGGGTGCGTGCCGGCATCTCTGACGAGACCGCGCCTGGAACGATCTCTGGACAAGGGGCGTCATGGACGGCGCCGAATCCGGCTGGGAACGTGGCGGGCGTATTGGCGGCCAAGGGCGGGTTTGGATCATCTGGCTATAGTCAGTTCGTGCGCATGGGCGATTCTCGCGACGTCACCCTCTCTGGGGCGCTGACAGTCAATGGTGCCAACGGGGTGACGGCCACAAAGGTCGCATCGAACGGCACGCTGACAGTTGCCGGGCAGACGACCCTGACAGGCGCCGCGACGCTCAATAGTACGCTGGCTGTTGGCGGAGCAACCACGCTCAATGGCGCTTTGGCGGCTAATAATGGCATTATAACGACAACGGTTGTCGCATCCGGGCGTGTAACCGCACAATACCTGCTGCCGAGTGCCACGGTTATTGGCACTACCGCTTGCTCGCCCAACGGGCTTATCGCAAAAGACGCAACAGGAAGGGGGATGGTGTGTGTGTCAGGGAAGTGGGTTCTCTCATCTACCAAGCCGTGTGTACTGCCGGACTCAGTCTCCTATACGACGGCTGGCGTTCATCAGCTTATCATCCCGGAAAATTGCACAATCACAGTGACTTCGATCGGCGGCGGTGGCGGCGGCGGTTCTGCTAGTTACTGGAACTATGGCTGCCTCGGCAAAGGTGGCTGCTCGGACATTGAGGCATTTGGTGGCAGTGGCGGCGGAAAGGGTTATTCGGCCTCGGCGACGTTCTACCGGTTGAATCAAACGTATGTCTACGTCGTTGTTGGTAGTGGTGGCGGTGGCGGTGCCGGACCCGCGCGTGGCAATGGTTATAATGGTGGCAGAAGTTATATCTCATACGCCAACACGCAATCCGCCGCTGCCTCGGCACCTCAAGTTGCCGCGGCCAATGGAGGATCTGGCGGGTTTGCCACGGGCGGCGGCACTCACACTCCAGCCCCTGGGGGGGCTGGAGGGATAGCGGGTGTAGCCGGATTGCCAATCGGCTACCATACCACAAACCCTAGTGGTAGATGCCTCGGCGGTGCCGGCGGGGGGGCTGGCAGCGGGAAGGGCGGGAATGGTGGTAGCGGAACCCAGTGGGCGGGATGTTCCGCTCCAGGTGCGGCGGGTAGCGCAGGGAGCGTGACACTGTCTTGGAATTGAGCGCCATCCCAGTTCCGTCCCGCATAAGCTTGGTTTATTCGCCATTCCCGGCACTAGCGGGAATGGCGATGTACTTTGCGCCCCCGTTATATGTGACCGTTACGCTGATAGCGGCCTTATTATTCGTTTCAGTTGATCGGAGATTCTCTGCGCAGTGGGTTTTGATCTTCTGGGGTGTGTTTGGACTATCGTATTTTGCTGGACAACTGATCGCTGGCATATTTTTCATCCCTTACGTTGGGGGTGGTGTGGCGGCATTATTGATTGGCGCATTGTCATTTCTTGGCGTCATTCTGATTTGCTCGGTGCCGCTGATCATTTCTGGCATGGCCGTTCATTATGCATCTCGAAGATTCGGGCTGGTCTCTTCATTGGCTATGTTCCCCGCCTTGCTGGTGGTGCTTGAGATGGTGCGGGATTCGAGCGCCATGGCCGGAGGGTCTCTTGCTTATGTGGCATATGATTCGCCGATTGCGAATGCGATATTGCCGATGGGCGGGGAATTCTTCCTTGTGCTGTTTGTGGCTTGCGCCGCAAGCTTAATGCTCGCTCTATACGTTTTGGAGAGGATGTGGTTGGCATTCGCTGTTCTTGCCTTCCTTGTGCTGGCTTCGCATTTTGGCGGGGCTCCTGACACTGCAAACAATCCTGGAAAGATGCGCGTAGCACTGATTCAGCCTGGAATTGATTCCGCCGAGAAGTACCACAATCAGCTTGCCGTGAGAAAGCATCTGCTTCGGATGATATCGGCGGCCAGAGCAAGTGGTGCGGCACTGATCGTTGCGCCAGAGTCCATTGTGATCGCTTCGAACGAAGATGAGTCTAAGGAGTTCAGAAAGGCCGTATCTGAAGTAGCGCATGGCGTGCCTTTAGTTTACGGCGAACTGCTTCTCGGGGTTGGTGGCACCAGTCGGAATCGTGCGTTCTATATCGACGAGAATGGAGAGAGGGAATACAACAAGAGGGGTCTGGTACTGTTCGGCGAGTATATTCCTGGGTGGATGAAGTGGATATTGGAGTTTGGCGGCATTCCACTGAGAGGAGTTAGCGAAGGATTTGATAGTGAATCTGGTCGGATATCCACCGAGTCTGGTCTGGATTTGATTTTTACTGTTTGCTACGAGCAGTCAATTGGTCGAATGGTAAGAGAGTCGATCAACGGGGATTCTGAGAGTTTGATCATCTCGTTGTCTGATTACTCCTGGGTATCTCAACAGAATATCTCGCGCTTCACCTATGCGGCTGCAAGTATTCGTGCGCAAGAGGTTGGCGTGCCGGTCATTCAGGCTGGCGTTGATCGCGCCACATTTGTGATGGGGAGTCGCGGCGCTGTTATTACGCAAGCTGATCATGGCGCACCGGGTATTCTGTATGCGAGCGTCACCCCTGAGAGGTCTGACACCTTGTATCGACTTGCTGGCAATCAGATCGCCGTAGTGTTTTCGATCTTGCTTGCGATCGGCGCATTTGCAATGGGTTTTCGTCGTAAATGATCGATCTTCATCGCGCGCTTTCGTTGTTGTCACTGTCATTGTTATTGATTGCGATGTTATTCATTGCAATGGTGGATTCGTTGCCTTATTTAAGGCTTTCCGAGATACCTGGCTGGGTTTTTCTATTTGGGCTTCCTCACATCTTGTCGAGCATGCTGACGTTCGCTGACAAGCGATATCTCGAGTATTACAAACCTAAGCTGATCTTGGGTGGCGTGCTATTCATTTTGATGCCGGCCATTGCATTCTCAGTGAATACGTCTTGGCTGTCTCGGTCTGTGGCAATCTTGGATGTTGCCACGATGTACCATGTCGTATCCCAGCAGTGCGGGATCGCTAATGCCTTTGCAAAACGCCCCCCTTCGGTGCTTTTTAATGTCTGGAGATGGTGCGCCATCCTGCTTGGGGCGGCCTCATTTTTAAGATTCGATGGATTTGCGGATACCGGCGACTTCTTATCGCAAATACTGATGCAGATGCGGGCGGTGGAGCCCATCCTGGCCTGCCTGATGATTCTGGCTGGCGTTAAGTTAAGCCTGGCGAGCCAGGATGCGTTTGGTAGGTATATGGTGGTGGTGACGACATTGATATTCGGGCTGTCATTATTGATATTCAATTTTGAGCCGGGAATTGCACTTATTGCAGTGGTGATCTTGAGGCTGCAGCACGATATTACAGCTTATTTCATATACATCAATCATGATCACTCAAGGAATTTGTCCGCCAGGTATAACTTTCTCTATCGTGGCGCGACCTGGCTTCCGGCTTGGATTTTAAATCCAATGTTCTCTCTTACCATCAACGCCGCGATACTGGGGTTGATCTTCGCTTGCCCAATCCTTGCCTGGATCGTTCCTGCATTTTCCATCTTTCATTATTACTTTGAGGGTTTTGTCTGGAAGGCCGGCTCCCCGCATCGGGAGCACATCTCCTTGCGGTAAATTTTTCTCAATAAATTCCGGCATCTTGTAGAATTGGCGCATTCATTAGCGTATGTATCTATCATGCACCAGTCAAGACGTTTCACCATTGAAGAAGTCGACGGCCGAAGCGCCGTTTGCGACACGCAGACAGGCGATCTCCATTATCCGGACTGTATAACCGACTTGAAGGTGCTTTATGGGCACGCCCTGCAGCGAGGCGGGGAGCCGGCTGGACAGACATTGCTTGCGCGCGTGGCGGCCGGCGAGCGGCCGGTCTCTGAAATGATCAGCCAGACCAGCGAGCTTCACCCGGCAATAAGGGGAAGACTTGGTCGCTGACGCCATTGTTTGCAGCTTTAATAGGTCGGTCGTTGATATCCAGCGCGGGGATCGGGACTCCGCCTCCATATTGCGTGCTCTGCCTCAATATCCTTGGGTCAGTACATTCGATATGAGCGATAACGCTTGGCTGTGGAAATCCATCGATCAGTTACTGAAGGGCGGCCTACTCGTTGGGCATAAGGAGCCCTACCCTTGGCGTCGGTATAAGCTCACATCAGATGGGCGTGCACTTATTGAATCGGTGGTGGCGTGATGATTGGGCAGCCTTACATGGGGTTGCTCGACAAGCAATTGTTGCCCGCAAGGGATATGGTGGAATTGACGGCGGGCATCCGTGATCGCTGTCTTGACCATCAGACGGCGCGCGAGGAGCTTGAGGGGCAGCTCAGGGTCTCGTTTGAGATACCACTTACAGACATCGGTGCTGCCATCTCAGAGTATTACGGAGTCCCATATTTCCACCTTCAGCCGACGGAGATGATCAAGCCGGTTGACTTGCTCAATAGTGTCAAGAGAGGCGCGTTCAAGGATAGCAGCTGGCTTCCATTGAGCGAGCAAGGGAATGTCGTGTATTGCGTCACGCACGACATGGACAACCGCATCACCAAGGATCAGATCAATCCGCAAATGGCTTATCCGGGGAAGAAGATTGCCTGGAGTGTCACAACGATTCACGAGTTCCATGAATACGTGAAGTGGTTGTTCGGAGAGTCTGAGCAATCGGAACGTATCTCCGAGGTTACCGAGCTGGATGGGCGCTCGATCGACGACCTGGTGGGGGCGTTGGATGTCGAATCTGAAGGAGATGACGAAGATTCGCCCACCGACCCCAGCGAGGATAACGAGATCGTTAAGATTGTGAACAAGATATTGATTGAGGCTTATCAGATGGGGGCGTCGGACATCCATGTGGAGCCGACTTTCCGTGGAAATCCTGCGAACAGTTTCATTCGGATCCGCTTCCGCAAAGATGGCAGCATGCGGGAGTACACGCGCATCCCATACAAGTACCGCAGCAACATGATCGCGCGCATCAAGATCATGGCGGCACTGGATATTGCCGAGAAGCGCCGCCCACAGGACGGAAAGTTCAAGGTAAAACACGGCGGCAAGACGTTCGAGCTGCGCTTGGCGACTCACCCCTCAGTAGGTGGCGTCGAGGATGCTGTGATGCGTATCCTAGCCTCCAGTAAGCCTTTACCGCTGGACAAGATGGGCTTCACCACACACAACCTCAATATGTTGATGAAGGAGATCGTGAAGCCTTATGGGTTGATTTTCGTGTGTGGCCCGACAGGTTCCGGTAAGACCGCCACGCTTCACTCCATCCTAGGGTATCTGAATACCGTGGACACCAAGATTCTGACGGCGGAGGATCCTGTTGAGATCTCGCAAGAGGGTTTGCGCCAGGTACAGATCAATAAGAAGGCCGGCCTGGATTTTCCGGCGGTGATGAAGTCGTTCTTGCGATGCGACCCGGACATCATCATGGTAGGCGAGATGCGTGACCAAGAGACGATCAAGATCGGTATCGAGGCATCGCTCACCGGTCACCTTGTGTTCTCCACTTTACACACCAATAGCGCGCCTGAATCGATCACTCGCTTGATCGATATGGGAGTTGATCCTTTCAATTTTGCCGACGCGCTGCTCGGCATCCTTGCGCAGCGTCTCGGCAAGACACTCTGCCCTGATTGCAAAGTTCCTTACTATCCAGAGATAGAAGAGATTAAAACGCTGGTCAGCGAGTATTCCTTTGAACTCAAGGAAACCTCTGTGTGGAAGGAGGATTACAACAAGGCCGCCAAGGCGCTTTATAGCGACTGGCTGACGCGCTTTGGCGATGGAGAGGGTTCTGCCAGGCGAATCAAGATATTCAAAAAGAATGACGATGGGTGTCCTAAATGCGAGGGGACTGGATATCGTGGGCGTGTTGGTCTTCATGAGCTGATGATCGGAACTGATGATGTCAAGGCGGCCATTCAGCGAGGCGCGCGCCCCGCTGAGATCGCTATCTACGCAATGGAATCCGGGATGAGGACATTGAAGCAGGATGGCATCGAGAAGGTGCTTGAGGGTAAGACCGATATGCACCAAGTGAGGGCGGTATGCATAAAGTAGATCTTGAAGGCATGGCGCAATCCATGCTTGAGGGCGATACGTCATCTGGCCGCAGAGAGCAGGCGATGGCGGTAGAGGAGCGCTTACGTTGCATGTATTGCCGTCGCATGGTCTATAAAAAGGATCTTGAGCGCGTGCCGCCGGAGCCTGGGAAATTGAGGAATGTTGCGAGAATGGCGTGCCCTGGCTGTATCAAGACGATTAAGGATAAGCGGAAAGCGGCACGCAAGGCCATCCGCAAGATGTTGATCAGAGGTGGGGGTGATGGTTAAAAGAAAAAGGAGCGACTCTCCTTTGCTGGTAAAAATATTTTTGCGAAAGTTGGATCGTCAGATGCGCCACCCTAGTAGCATGAAGGCGGTCGCGGATTGCCGTGGAAAGCAGAGTGCTTTAAGTAGGCTGCGAAGCCAGAACAGGCATTTGGTCAGGGAAAGGGGATCTTCTCTGGCGCGGTGGTATAAGGCGCGCCAGAGAAGATATTAAGTCACTTGGCGACCTTTTTTGTCGCCTTCTTCGTCGCGGGTTTTTCTGAGACTTCTTTTTTTACTTTAGGTTTTGCCGCTTTCTTGGTGCGCGGGCCGCTCCAGCGCCTATCTTGCAATGGGTCGACGCCGCGCACGGTACGCTCTTCTTCGTAGAGCTCTTTGATTAGATCAAATGCGGCCCTTGCGTTGCTGCCGGTCAGGTGCATAGTTCGCTCGATCAATGCTTGGAGTGTAGGCGACACATTGTTTGTGCCGGACATCCATCTTGTATAGGCGGAGCCTTCCCTGCCGAGGATAATTGCAAAGTCGGATGGCGAGATAGTGTTTCGCCCGCCGATGTCGCGATAGAACTCGTGGATATCGATACCCTTCTGCAGCATTTCCGGATTCTTTCCGTATAGCCGCAGAAGCATCGATAGTGTGACATCCCGGATGGGTGCCGAGCTTCCGGCTTCATCCTTCCACTTTGACGCGGCCACTCCCAGCATGTTGCGAACAGCCGTAAGGGATTGCTTGGTCTTCATATGGAAGGCGACCAGGTCGATACCCAGGATCATGGTTGGCTTCTTCCTTGTTTTTGTAGCTTCGTTGGCTTCGTTTGACATGATTGCCTCCTGTAAATATAGTTGACACTCGGCTTGAGTTTGTGCATCATATCGCACCGCACTAATTCGGTCAATAGTATTTTTCATAGTCTGAAGCCTTTGGGTGCTATGCATCGCCGCTATTTTTCGGTTTCCGTGGATATGCTGAATTTGTGTTAGGTATAAACGTGCGAGGTTGCCTATGTGAACATCATGTGAAGGAGATTGCCATGTCAAAGTCAAATAAAACAAAATCTGAGCGGTTCGTTGATATCTCTTTTCTGCTCTTCTTTGAGCGGGATATGGGGCCATTGCAAAGCCTGACTGTACCGTTATCGTTCCTGGTTGGGAAAAATGGCATCTACGGAGATTCCGGAAAGCGTGACGCATTTCAGGCGGCGATTGAGCTATCTGAGTTGAACGACAAGAGAGGTGCCATCTTGGATATGCATGTGCCGGTGGATGTGGTAGTCGGCGACTCAGGTCGAATCGGCCTTAATGACCTGGGATCACTCTCCTTCATCAACATCGCCGCCCTGGCTATTCTCAAGCGAGAGGCAATTGATCGGCTGGATTTCCTGGTATCGGAGGCTGGCCGGGCCAAATACCCGAACCTTGAGGATGTTGATGCAAGGGGATGGTTGGATCGAGACCCATCCCTTGTATCAAGCGTCTTTGATGCGTATCCAAATCTGATATTTGCCGTGCTTGGACACCCTTGCGATTCGCTGCAAGACAAGCGAGTTGGTCGCCGACAGTTTCCGGTAGTCTTCTTCAGGAGTGCGGAAAAAGTTCAGGAGATCCTGAAGCGTAAAGAGGTGGGCGGAAAGCCTGTGCTTTCGGTGCGCTATCAGAGCTGCCCCATTGTTGTGGATGAGGCGTCCTGATCACTTCCCTTCGCTTCCGTCCTCGGTGTAGCTGCGCTCCATCATATCGAAGGCGCCAAGCAGGTCGTTAACGCTATCGAAGGCAACGGGGGTGTCATCCTTGTTGCTGACCTGATCCTCGAATTGGCATCCAGCCTCCAGGGTTGATCGAACGGACTCAACTTCGTCCTCGATCATACCAGTGGTCGGGTCGCCTTCATGTAGGCAGCTCACGATGTCTGCGATCTCCTTCTGCGTCTTCTCTGTCAGCGTGACGCGCGTCGATCTATCAGCCTTCTCGATGCCAAATTCCTCGGCCGTATTGGCTGGTTTTGTGGGCGCGGCATCACGCTTTGACTCAACCTTAAACGGCGGGGTATTGAGGAATGTCATCGGATCAGCCCTCTTGACAGCCAGAAATTCTTTGGGCTTGACGGCGGACTCGATCCCTTTGATTTGCTTGAGTGCACGTCTGGCGGCAACGAACAGGGTGATGCCGCGCTCTACGGCCGGCATGTTGTCACGCAGCTTCTGAGAGGCGCCAGCAACCGCAAGAGACACAGCGATCAGCGGCTTATTGTCTGGCATTGGGTAGAACGGCGTCGCCCCGGACAGCAGAAGACTCATGATCTTCTCTGACTTGTCCTCGTCGTTTCTGCGGCACATCGCAGCGATCTCATGCATTTGCGGCATGCTGATCGGCAGCATTGCATTCAGGCTGACGGATGTCGTGTTCTTGGTCAGTTTCTTTAGGTCAGCGAACGCATTGAACATCGATGCACGAACGACCCGATCTTGGAATAGTACGACGCCATCGCCGGGGCCGAGTGCGCGCAATTCCTCCAAGGAGATGCGGTGTTGCTTCTCAATGCTGGCATCACTCTTCCCGCGGAAGTTGGTGGAGCCATCTGCCTGTTCGAACCCGGCCACTCTGGAGACATATGCTTCGCCAGCGGCCTTCTGGAAGACTTCGAAGGTCTCTTTTGGGTCTTCTGTCTTGAGGGCGACTTTCAGGCCGGTGTTGGCGATCATGGATTCGACCTGGTTCTTGTTGTCCTTGGCCATTGCCTGGAAGTCCTGTCCGGATGCGGTCAGTCCGATCTGCAGGGATCGACCTTGGGCGAACATCAGATCGATGCCGTCTGCGAAGTAGTAGCCCAGCTCGTCAAGCACGACTTCATAAGGCACTCGTGAGTTCGTCGGGCGATTCTCGACGATATCGATCACCTTGCCTTCTACGTCCGCCCCTAGGTTCGCGGCCATCATCATCTTGGTTGCTGCAACGACGATCTTACCGAGATTACCGGCCTGCTCAACAGCCATCTCAAGGGTTGGGATCATCACAACCAGGATGCGATTGTTCAATACGACATCCGTCATATCGACCTCTGGCAAGGCATCCATGAAGATATGCCCATAAGTGTCCGCCAGCAGGCCGAGTGTTCTGGTGTATTGACCGGTTAGGTATCCGTGTTGGTCGAGCGTGGTCTGTGCTTGCGGCTTGCCGGCTTTGACCGCGTCCGGGTTGAAGCCGGGCAGCCCGACGGTCAAGTAGGCTTTGATCGCGCCAACGGCCGCGTCCGGGATGTCGGCGCGCTGTGACAGCTTGATGATGTTCTGCAGCGACATGTTGTCACGCAATGTTTTGACCGAGACCTCGCTTTCGCGTTTGGCGCGAAGGTAGCACGACACCTGCGTGACACCGGCCATCATGTTCACCGCTTTGGATTGCCATTGCTGCCCGTCGCCGGATGCTTTGGGCATCATCGCCGACAGCAGCTGGTTGATTGTGTCGTTGTTGGCTTTACCGAATGGATTGAGCGTGTTCGATCTGCGTGGCTTGGTGCCGCGCTTACCGGTGGCGATGCGCTCGAATTGGTCTTCGCCGCCCATCATGTAGTTCACGATCAGCAAGTCATCCGTGCGCCAAAGCAGGTCTGCCATCAGATAGATATCAACCCACAATGTGTTTTGTGCCTTGCCGTCCGAATACATGAAGCCCGACCCCCAGCATAGTGGGTTCAGCATCCAGGAGACTAGGGTATTTGTTTTACCGCCACCGGTGGTCGCCATGATAAGTCGGTGAACGCGGATATCTGGGTTCGTTAGCCAAAGTTCATCGCCGCCGTCAATCGTGATTCCTTGGCGTTCGTTCCCAAGAAATTCGATACCTGCCCCTTTCCACATCGACCTATTTGAGTCGGAGAGCGTGGATGGGTCTGGGGCGTTGGCATACTCCGGGTAGCGCAAAGGTAGCGGATGTTTCTGCACGCGCCACCATAGAATGACGCTGAATGCGACAACCAGGGATGGGACGAGAAGTATTGGCAGCGCAATGCAGATCACGCAATATCCTATGCAGGTATTGCGGAAGTTGATTGGCTTTCGCAGCCAGTCCCCCAGCTTCCTGAATAGCGGACGGGTGTCCCGATGGAGGAATTTACCATTGAGTTCCTGATTGCGTTCGACGCTCATACCCAGATCCTTGTATTACTTGCCGCCAGCCAGCCAGGCGCGGATCTTCTTTACATCCCCATACATGGAGCCGGCGTGAATACGCCCATCGCCAGCGATCAGTGTTGGAGTTGATCCGAACCCCGCGGCTTTGAAAAAGTTGTAGGCGCGGATATGGGCGTCCCCACCGGTCGCGCAACTGCCATCCATGGCAACGCCCTCGTTGATAGCGGCCTTCCATGCGGCAAGCTTATCCTTTGCGCATGAGATGCCGCCCATGAATCGGTCTCCGGTCTCAAGGATCGGTGCCGGGATGATGGTTATCGCGACATCGGGCATCTTTTCAAGTGCTGGCTCCAGCTCCTTGCATGCTCCACATGTCGGGTCTGCAAACACATAGAGTTTGAGCGCATTGTTGCGGTCTTTGGCGCCCATGCTAACGATGAGGTCACCTGGGAGAGAGGCTGTGACGCGCGGAGCGGGCTCCTGGGCGGCCCGTTGCTCTTCGGGTTGATCCTCTTCGGGTTGATCCTCTTTGGGCTGATCCTCAATGGAGGCTTGCGAGAGATTGGTGGCCGCTGGGAGTTCGATCTTTTCGCTGGGCTTCATGTTGATCCCGGAGAAAAACACCAGCCATGTGATGAATACGATCGACGCAAGATTGAATGCGATCATCCCATAGATGAATATGACCAGCGGCGAGATTCGAGAGAATGGATTGATAGATGTCCGCTTGGCCGGGACCAACTTCCCTCTGTGCCCCAAGGCATTTGATGCATCAAATGCCTTGTTCCAGTCATTTGGAGCGCTTGTTGCGCTCTTGACGAACATCTTGAATGCCCTTGCCTCCTCAATGGAAGTACAGGTGCGAGCGACCCTCTTTCCGAGTTTGCTCAGTGACACTCGGAAGTTGTTGCTATTGTCATATTGACTGATATTCGCCTCAATCCTTGTCATGATGCGCTCTTTCCTTGTTGTATGTTTGGATTTTACGCTAATCACAGATTGTGATTAGTCATTCAGGTACTCGATCGTGCGCGTGATGGCGCCCTGGTCAAGTAAGCGCTGTTCAAGCGCCGGGATAGCCTTGTCGACGTACATGCCCGACAGAGTCTGGCCGTAGTCCGCCGCAGCCATTTCAGCCCAGAATTGAGCATTAGGCCCTGCAGCCTCAACGAATCCGCGCGCGATATTCGTCGGTGTCACACCCTGTAGTGCATAGAACAATGGGCGATCGACCATTTTTAGCCAGATGAAGTGCGAGCACGGAATCTTGCCGTCCTTTCTGGCTTCCCATAGCAAGCCCATCAGGAAGGTTGCGCCAAAAGAATGTTTCGCCAATAGTCTCTTCGCGGTGGCTGTTTTCATCGCCTTTGGGAAATTTGTTGCGACCTTTTTAAAGTTAAAGCAGCCAATAAACTGGCCATTCGCTTCTTTCGATGGATCGCAGGAGAGATTGATCTGGTCCAACATATCTTGCGCCGCATCTCTCGCCTTCTCGCATCGCCCCTCGATGCGATGGATGAAGATGGCGGCCAGCGCTTTGTAATAGTCCGGGATCGTCTTCATGTCGCTGAATTTTGGCCCTAGCTGTGCTGCAATCAGCTTTCTGGCGGCGGCGGTATTAAGCGATATCTCACTGCCGCTATCAAGGAGGAGGTTGTTTGCGGTCGTCCACTCAAGCGGACTTTGTGATTTCTTGAGCTGAACGTCCCTGCTCTTACCTTCTGCGCGCCACTTATCCTCAAACCTCAAAACCGGGACGATGCAAGGATTCTTCTTGGATTGCGCGCGCACGAGGGACCATGTGTTGAATTTGGTGCTCAGATGGTTGTATGGGTGGTTGTGCGCGCGCAGCGCTGCGTTGATCGTGAAATACAAGAAAGGAAGAGTGTATATGCCGGATTTATTCAGTACGGTGAATAGATCCATTGCTTGCATTTTCCCTACCATGCCGCTTGCCTTGACAATATTCTTTATGAGCGTCACCGGTGGCGCAGATTCCCATCCGGCCAGCATGGCAAGCTTTGCGAATGGGAATGTCACCCAGTAGCTGTATTTGAGTGCCATCAGACAGATTGCGTCATGCTTGAAGTGCCACAGCACGATGGCAAACCCGATGATGCTGCCGACCCCGAGCAATGCCCAGGTACCAACTCCCACGGTATTATTACTTGGTTGTGCCATATTCTGTTATTTCCACTTGGTCTTCTGTATCTTGAGCATCGCCTTGTACACAAGGCTTTGATAGCGCTCATTCAGGCGTTTTGTTCTTGAGTGATAGTTCCCGACGCGGCGCCAAAAATCCGGGTGGTTGACCGTGGCATCTTTCAGCTCCTGTTTGAGTATCCATGCGCTGGTGTGGATGTTGTAGCAGGCGTTATGTTGCACCAGCTCTCGAGCTTGGTGGATGCCATGCTCGTTTTCCATTTTCTTGATCCAGATCGTATTGATCTGCGCGCGACCGTAGTCGTACGTCCCATTTTTGTTCTTGGAAGCGGTTCCGTCCTGACCGGCCTCAACCTTGAGGATGGAGAGCAGAATGATTTTGGGTGCCTTGTATGTCTCGACAGCCTTCTGCACGCACTGCATGATGTGTGGCGGGAATGGTGGCGCGGCATCCATCACGCCACGACCCATCCTATGTAGTTATGCTTACTGAGAAACTCTTTGACCGAGTACAGCTTGCGCTCGGAATGGATGGCGGCCCGCAGGGCGTACCGGAATGCTGCCACCAGCAGCAGCATGGAGCTCGGCAGCGCGAGCAAGGCGATCAAGTCCCCTTTGGCTGCGAAAGTGGCCGCGGAGGCGATCGTAAAGATGGCGGCGACACCAAGGATCCTTGCCGACAGACGAAACGTCTTGGCGGATGCTGCCGCTTTCTTTAACAGGTCTTTCTGGTAGTCGGCATAGATGTTGGCTGCCTTTTTGTTGTTCTCATCCATATCCACTTCTGCCTCTGGCGGCAATCTGCCCAAAAAGTCGGTCATATCTCTCGCCGTGAGCTTCATTGCTTGGAAATCGATGATATCGTCATATGTTTTTGGGATGAGTCGCCCTTTTTTGTCGAAGTTGAAGCGCTTATCGCCGTAGTCGTTCGTGTTGGCCTGCGGCTTATTCAGAATCCGCTTGATATTGTTGTATGAATTACTGATTGATTCCGCGGCGCTTTCGGCGTGCGTGACCATGAACGTCGACTTCAATACATAGCCGCCAACACGTTTTGCGCTCACCTTATTTTTTTGCTCACTCACTTTGCGGTCACCTCGAAAATTCGTTTTTGAACTGATCTAATCCCGCCGCGTATCGACTGCAGCGATTCCGTCGATAAGATCTGTGCGATCTCGGCGACGCGATAGATGTGTTTAATCCTGTCGGCGATCATTCTGTCTTGCTGTAACTTCACCACGAGATTTGGCGCTAGCTCGGACAGGGTTTGCATGATGGGAAGGGATTTGTCTGGCTCGATGCTTTTAATGATCTGCGTCAGGATGTCGAATGTCTCATTCCGCTTGATGTTCGAGGCTTTCCTGAAGGCGGAACAAAGCTGAGCGACCTTGCTGTCGATCGTTTGAGGTTGCCATGCTATTTCAGACATCAGCCCTACTGCCAGCTTTGCGATCGCCGAGTCCAAGAGTGCTACAAGGGATGGATTAGGCGTCATCGACGGACGCCTCCCCTTCGATTTGCGCTATCTGCACACCAACCAGGCGGGTCGCCTGCGCCGCCCCGTGCTGATTGATATAAGCCTCGACGCTTGCGATGCGATCGAGCAGCCTTCCCTTGAGAAGGAAGTCCGGCTCTTCGGCAGCCAGGACGCGCTTGGTTTCTTTGATCAAGTCAAGCAAGATCGGGGATGAGACAAGCAGTCTGCCTATGCCATCCTGGTGCAATGATGCGACGACATCCAGGTTCTGGTCGACGATCTTGTCCTCGTGAAGTGATAGCTGCCAATTCTTGGTATTCATTGTCGCCCCGCAAACCTGATGGCAATTTGTGTATGTTATCTTGATGCGCTACATTTTGCAACAATCGCCATGCCTGAACGCCCATCAATAATTCCGCACTTAGTGTATGATGTTCTCATACGCTTTGCGCAAGGAAGTTTAGATGAGGATTTTGGGGGTTCGTCTTGAGGCTGCTGCCAATGTGCTTTTGATCGGGGGGGCATCTCTCTTCGCGATTCTCCCTACTCTGGCTTCGAAGTGGTGGCTTTTTATCTTCTTCTTGGCTGGGCACGTTATCTGGTTGTGGCACGGACACCTAACCAAGGACGCACCGCTGATGCAGTTGAATCTCGGCATGATCGCCCTGGATTGCTACGCCATCACTGTTAGGTTAATTGATTGATTTAAGAGAGGCTTTAGATGAGTGATACCGGAGAAAGCAAATTCATTGGCGACATCCATGCCTGGCGTGAAAAGACACTCAAGGCATTATCCAGAAGGATATCTGGTGGCGCCCAGGCTGATATCCAAAGCGAGATCGGCGTCTGGAATAAGGGCGGAAGCATCCCTTATCCAGAGGTGGAGAAGATCAAGATCATCAATAAAGAGGTGATGAGCTTTGATTTTAAGGTTGCTGGGTGCGTGGCGATGTTGTCCATATGGATGATGACCGGCGAGATTCGGATTGGAGTCAAGATTCCGGTCAAGCTGGCACCAACCAACGATATCCGAAACCGCCTCATGGAGGCATATGACGGAGCTCGTTGCCAACGCTTCAATCAGGACGGCACCGACGTCTTCTTCGACTGGATCTGGAAGGATCGCGAATTCGCCACGTTCGACTTTATGACCAGCGCCATCTTCAGCGAGAAGCATTCCGCGATCATCATCGATCGCATGACACAAGTGTGTCTGCACCTTTATATCGCAATCGCTACCATTCTGATCGATGCGAACAAGTTGACAGCATCGCACGGCCAAATCGACACCACCGCATATGCCCCATACATCATCTCGGCCGTCGGCGATGTTACTGCGCTCGACTGGTTCCTGGTCAATCGATTGAAGGCGCGTATCACTCGCACAGATGTGGGGAGCGCCAACGCTCCGTCCATCTATAAGGTGCTGATCCCTGTTGGCGCATCGGTGGCGGCCATCAAGCCCGGCGAAGAGATACACGACCAGGATGGCGGTAGGTGCCGCATCACCGCATTAAAACCTCTTGAGGAATGAGCCTAAAGATGACTATTCAAGCCTCCTTATTTGCAGACCCCCGAGACAAGTTCTTGCATAACGGGCATCCGAATCGAGCGGCGATGCTTGAACATATGGCTCAGCAGGAGAAATTCCGTCACGAGTGTGAAGTCAAACACCTCCTGTCGATGTCCTACCCGAACCGCGTGGCCGCATTGGCGCTACGGGAGTCCAAGCGAGGACCTGAGGCCGCCAAGCGGCTTCGGGATGACATGCAAAAATCCGCCCCAGGCGAGATCATCCCAAACGCCGCAAGGTCGCTTACGCCATGATCGGAAGATCTAGTAGGAGCGAAAGGTCGAGCAAGCGTCGCGTGCTGGCGTCGGACGTCAATCCGGCGCTTTTAGCGCGCGCACTCAAAAGCGCGTCGCAAGCAATGAAGGATATTGACTCCACAACAGAAAAGCGTCCGAACAAGTACGGCAACGAGAAGACCTCTGACGGCTACGATTCCAAGAAGGAGAAGCGCGTCACGGAGGAGACAGAGGCGTTGGTGCGCGCGCGCGCGTCCGGATTCGAAAACGTTTCTGCGATCAGGAAACAGGTTGCCTTTACACTCATCCCAACCATCAGGGGCGACTCAGGCAAGGTGCTTGAGCGATCCGTCAAGTACGTGGCGGATCTCGTTCTCGATCGCGCTGATGGATCAATGTCGGTGTATGACATCAAAAGCGAGATCACTCGAAAGAACCGGGCATATGTGATCAAGCGCAAGCTCATGCTGCATGTGCATGGACTTAGGATCATAGAATGCTAGGGGGTTGCATGGAGTGGGAGATGCAAGACGAAGTTGCGGAAAAGCCTTTGGATTTTGAGGAGCGGCCACTTAAAGATAACTCCGTTGATGTTGTGATGGCAAACGTATCCTTCAAGCTTCACCTTAAAGAATGAACCTGCTTCAAGACGGAAGCCCCGAACTCTCCTCGGTCGCAGAGCTAGTTTCGATGCATGAGGACGTAAGCAATCTGATCGATGGCATGATGAAAACAATGATCGAGAATAGCGGGATTGGATTGGCGGCCAACCAGGTTGGTGTTCTGAAGCGCGTGATCATCGTCAGATCCGGAGGTGTTTTTCGAGCCATCATCAATCCGGAGATCATCAAGAGGCACCCCCGGCAATGCAAAAGCATTGAGGGGTGTCTCTCATTCCCTGGGCGTAAAGTCACGATGATGCGCAGCAAGACGGTCTCGGTAAAAGGGTATGACGCAGACTGGGCGCCAATCAGGTTCAATGCCTCTGGCGTGGACGCTTTTTGCGTTCAGCACGAGATCGATCATCTCAATGGGAAGACGATTGCTTAGTTGGTGCAGCTGATGCGGGAATGATTTTGGCGTCTGAATACCAGGCGCCTACTTTCGGGTGGTCAGTTTTTCTGCGGCGGCACGCGGATGTGTTCGCCGGCGAATTCTTTCAATCTGACAATGTAGTCCTGGACGGCCGGCAACTCATCCTCTTCCCAGCCGCCAATTGGTGGATGGGTCTCCAGAAATTCCGCCATCTTTCCGGCAAGTTCTTGGTCTGAATCGTCTGGCAGCAGGCTTCGAAACGCGCGCTCCATATCCTCTATTTGGATTGCCTCCTTGTGAGTGAAGTCCGATCCTGGGCTGAACATGGGCAATTTGCTCATGCTCCATATTCCGCATCATCGATCAGGCGTCCGATCACATCAGAGTGATTGCCTCCAACGCCTTGCTTCACGAGTTTGTTGAGCTTTCTCACGCGATCTCCGATCAGGTTAAGTGACATGCGCTTGCCTCCATCGGCCGCCAGACGAAGCTTGAGGTTGGCGGTACGCTGCGCTGAGGTGGGGTCCTTGGGTTTCTTTTTTGTCATTATGCCTCCGTTGTTTTAGATTTTGCTGCGGACCGCAGCTTCTTGATTTGCTCGATCCAGCTGGGACTGCCGATAATCCCGATCAGACCCAGATCGTCACTAGCATCCTGCGCTGCCTTGAGTAGGTCGAGGCCGTGGTCCGGCGAGCCCAACACAACCTCTTCACCTCCGGCTGTCTGCTCGCGCATCTCGCGTAGCTTGTCCGTCAGTTCTTTGAAGAGATCACCTGGCTTGGGAAGTCCGGGCTCGAACTGCCAGTCCAGCACCTCTTGTGAGAAGCGCAATGCGAGCTCGTAGCAGTCTGATGCCGACAGGTGGTCGCGGACGGCCGAAACCAGGCCGTTCGCAAAGACCACTGAGCTATCTTGTGGGTAGGTGTCGCAATGGACAATTGCTTGCATCACGTAATCGATGCTGTTCGCGCCCTCGATAGTGATCTTAAGCCTCGCCTGGGCGGATCTGTAGATTGTGGCTGGTTCGCCATCCTGGTGCCAATTCGCCAGATGCTCATTGGCTCTGGCGAATTGCGACGTCGTAACGATATGGGGTGGTTTTCCGGCACTGTCAGCAAGGTTTGCCGGCTCATCTTCCCCTGCCATCACCTCTTCCGCAGGGCGCTCCGTAATGACAAAGAAGTGCCCCATGTCAAGCAACCATTTATCCTTGCTGACATACTGGCGGAACATATCGTCATCAGACATGCCGATCAGGCAGGCGTCATATTCCTGCTTGGCCAGATCCTCGAAGTGCCGACATACCGTCACGTGAACGCCGTTCGCCGCAAGGAAATCGGCCACCCTGTTCGCCCCGCACCCGACAAGCGCATGCACAGCGACCCGCATCCCACTATGAATGCCGGGAGGCAGGTACTTGAGGTTGATCAGGGTGGGCTTGGCTGTGCTAAGCGCCGCTATGAACGAAGGATTGAAATACTCAGTCAAGCAGAACTCCTTTATGGCGCATAAACGCAGAATTTGTTTGCCGGCACTTCGCCCATGCGCACATCGATCGCACCATCTGCCATCTTCTTTCTTACCGATGTCTTTGAATACTGCCCCAGTATCCAGGAAGTATATGTTCCCGAGCCGGGATAGCCCGCTCCACTGCGGAGTGTGTCCGCAATAGATGCGACCTATCCCGGGCACGCCAGAATCATCGCGCCGCTTCGCGCGCGTCCTTCCCCATAGCGTGGACTGAATGGCCTCATTGTCGCCAGCCAGTATTTTGCTCGTGAAGCTCATCCAGTCCATCCCGATCGGCACCTCCGCATGAAGCAGGCCGATGGTGCCGCGATGACTCTCGATCTCGATCACTAGCGGGAGTTTTCTGAATGCATCGATCAGCAACATTCGTTGCGCGGGGTCGATATCAATCCACCAGCGCATTCCGTTATTGAGCGTGAGGAACTCTAGCACTTGCTCGCCCGGGATGCCATCCTCGTACATCTCGAGGAACATGGATTCATGGTTGCCCAGAACGCTAAAGACGTATGGCTGCGAAAGGAACTTCAAGGCCATGGGTGAGCCTTTACCGCGATCAACCAGGTCGCCGACGCAGAATAAGCGATCATGCTCCGGATTGAAGTCAGCCTCGTGCATGGCCGCCAGAACCAGGTCGTATGACCCATGGATGTCGCCAACGACAAAGTCGCGCCCCAGGATGTTTTCCTGGAATCTGCGTACGCGTTGCTGATTTAATGTGTCATGCATTGGACAGCCCCTTATCCAAAAACGGCATCCATCAGGTTGTCCGCAGCATGATCCTGGCCCCGGGGTGTCTGTCCCGCTGCTTAAGCCAGCTTGACATCCAGCGCCCAGCCATGGGTTCGCCTTCTGGTATGGCACTGCACTTCGCCCCCTGAAGATAGGCGATCTGTCCAAGAATATACATTGGCGTGTCCGGAGGGGTGGCGAGCTCGAGGCATCGCTTGATGAATCCCTCTTGCCAATATCCAAGCACCTTTTGCCCGCTGACATAAGGACACTCCGAATATGATGCCGCCGCATAGCCTGCCGCTGTGACATCTATGCGAAGCTGGTCTGAATTATCGGTTGGCATTGAACGCAATCCAATTTGTAGTTTACAAAACGGAGTATATCGTGTGCGCTCACATATTGCAAGTGGCAGGAGTAATGGACTGCGTCCAAGAATGGATCATTCCGGCGTCGCACGAATAGCCGGCAGATCAGCGCCTCTCCAATCGAAACGAGGCATCATGGCAGAAACTAAGCCAGCCATCCCAGTGGTCTCTACGGGCTCGTTAAGAGCCTCTCTGGCTTCTTTTGTATATATCCTGTCCACCTGTTTCTCGGTTGGCGAGGGGCCGCTAAATCTCTTGTGAATTACCAGACAGGGCCAAAAAAATTTCGACACGCGTGGATAGATCTTGCCGACGAGGTGCACAGCGAAATCTTGCATCACCTTTTCATTGTCGTACCGTTCGCAGCAATTCTTGAATTTCAAGGAGGATCCGCAAGCGCAAATATCGTTCCGCCTCTGTCTAGTCATCTTGCTTGGCGCCATCCTAGAGAATCTTAAATCGATGGTATACATCCAATCCATGTAAAGAACAAAGTATATCGTCAGAAACGACACGGTCAGCAGCATAAAAACGACGACTTTTCCGGCGTGGAATGCACCTTCAATTAAAGCATTGGTATCCACATATCCCTGCATAACAGAAAAGAAAACTGCCATGCCAATGACGACAAGCAACCCAACTACCTTCAATCCGCTATTCATGCCCTACCCTTTCAAATAAATTTGTGACAACGCGCCATGAGTCCGTCAGGCGCCCGTGAAGGACCGCTCGCCATCGCGCCTCTTAAAAACCCTCTTGCTGGAATGGCCGATGGAATAGTCATTGGCTTTAAGGTCGCGGAGATAGTCTTCACTCAGATCAATGCATTCAGAAAGTGTTTTCAACCTGGAAGAATGGCGTAATTTGTAAAACGCCTTTGACTCGATCTGGCGAACACGCTCAGGATTGACCCCCATCTCTTTGCCGCACATATCAAGTGACAATCCATCCGTGAATCGGAGGTGAATGACTCTTCTCTCCCTTTCGGAAAGAGAGCGCAAAACCCTATTCACAACAGAAGAAACCTCTTCATCCTCTACGAATGAAAGGTCTTGTATTTGGGCATTGCCGTTATTGGCAATGAGATTTCCAATTTCCTCAGCGCTCATTTCCATCTCGGTGAAGCTTTTCTCGAGAGGGTATAGCTGCTCCCTGCTCCAAAGATCCTCCGGAAGCTTGTTTACGGCATCGCAAAGCTTCAACGCATCTGGCCTCATTTCCCCACCGGTCAGCAGCGGGCTTATGGTCATGTTGATCAGGTTATTCAAGGTACTGTAACCAATACCAAACTGATCACACCATTTCTGGCCGGTGGTGCCACCAACGTCTGAAATTGCGGATAGAATTCTGTTGTTGCGGACCTTGATCGTTACTCGATAGTCTTTCACTATGCCCCTTCCATTCTTCGGTAAACTTTGAGCGACATTATGCACGTGTGCGCACACGAAGTCAATATGGAAAAGTAAATATGGGCCAGAAAAAGGAGCCGTAGCTTCTTTATAGTTTACAAATCGGAGTATTTCGTGTGCGCTCACATATTGCAAGTAACACGATTTTTATTGTTTTGAAAATCCGAGGAGGATGGTTTTCACATGCGCCATGTGGGCACTAATGCCGGCCGCCTACCCCGGGTCACCGAAAGGAGGGAGATGGAGAGTGCGCCTCTGGGAGATCGAACAACTCCCAGTCATCCTCGTCCCCCTCATTTCGCTCTGCGAAACGCCTAGCGACATCGTCATTTCTGAACGGGCCGAATACCTCAAATCCACTGCCAAGACCTTTGCCGTAGACGACGAACGTGGTTCCGAATTCATCCAACTTTTCGCGCTTGTCGATTCTCGCTGGATCTTGAATATCCACCGCTTCCGCCAGTTCGCCATTTGCCAGATGCGAGATCACTAGCGCTTCTGCCTCATCATCCTTGATGGCCGCCTTGATGCCAAAGCCAGTAGTCAGTGTGCCTACAAAAATCGCCTTCATCATCCACTCCTTATCTCATGCGTTCATTGATGGTGCGGGCGTCGCCGCCACATCTTTTGCTTCAGAGGTAAGGTCGGTCAACCTTATGCCTCCCCGTATCGCCGCCAGCAGCTCGCGCTTGTTCTTTGATCTTTGCCATGCTGTAGCTATGTCATTTCTGACGAAAAGATCGCTCCTGGTCATGATGAATGGATCGAAGTGTCCATAGTTCCTTCTTGCCAGGATAATCAGCCGTTGTAGTGCCGCGGCGTGTTTTTGCGCTGCCTCACCTTGGTTTTCGCAATCGCTGGCATCAAGCGCCACATCAATATCCCTGGGATGATGGCTGCCCGCCGCGACAGATCCGAACACTATCAGCCTGTTCGCGAATTCCGCCTCAGCAAGTATCGAGAGGAGTTGATCGACTACGCGCGCCATGCTCGAATCACTAGGATGGTGAGTGCGTTGGCGCATCTGCGCCATGGATTACGTCATATACAACAAGCGCCTCCTCCAGTTCGTCGAGCACGCCCTCCGCAACATCTTCAGCATTTACCTGTCCCTTTACATAGCCATTGGCTGGGCTGGCTCTTGGTCGGCGATGTAAACCGACTTGAACCAGTTGTCGACGGAGCTGTTCTCGGCGTCACGCGATTTGATGTACTCGTCACGTTGCCCTTGGTTCATTTCGAGCAGCGGGCCCCACTCCTTGAGGTTCGCTATGTTGGAATCGATGCGAGCCTTGACCGCCTCTCGAACATTCGGGTCAGCGATAGACATCGCTATGCGCCTTGACGATTCTTCGGCTGCGTGCAGCTCATTTCCGAACTGGCCGATGAGAACCCTGGCGCGAGCGCCGCTGCGATCTGATGGGTTGAGGTAATACAGGTCCAGCGGAGACATCTTGGTTGCCCCGAACTGCTTCCCGAAGTCGTTGATTACGCCCAGGAGTTGCTTTGTCTTGGCAAAATTTATGTTGATCATGGCAAGCGCTCTATCGACCGGAAGGTCGATCTGCTGCAGTTGTTTTGGTTGGACTATTTGCATAACATCATCCCTTTTAATATAGCGTACGTGGAAACCATACACGATTTGCTTTAATTGTTCCATATGATTTGATTTGGACTACAAGAGCTAATCACATGCTGTCCGTGATTGATTTCCCCGAACTTAGTGCGATTGGATGTGATGCACAAAATGATTGGCGAGGCTTGCTAGATTTGTGTATAATGTGCACATTCACTAACGCTTATTGAGGGCTGCCTGGCATGAAACGCACTGTGATGAAGGGGAGTAAGTGGCGCGATGAGTTGAAGTTGCAAATTTATAGAGATTGCTTCGAGGCCCTTGAGGCTCACGAAAAAACCGGGAAGCCCTTTTACGACTGTCTGATCAAGCGAAAGATATCGGTATTCCCCATGCGTGGTGTGTATATCCGGGAGAGCAAAAAGGATGTCCCGTTTGTTGCCTACCTGGTCAAGAGTGATGTCAGGTTCCATGTCGACGACATGCCAATGCCCAAGTGGGCGGGATGGAAGATCATTCGGCAGATCGCAGAGCAAATGGGGTGCAATCTGCGTGATGCAGGCAAGGGTGTGCCGTCCGAGCGGTCTCGGATAGGAGATGGTATCAGCATGGATGCTCTCAGTGCTGCCATGCGCATGCCAAGCCTCGCTGAGTTGTCGGCGATACCTGGGCGAGTAACGAGGGTTGAATACTGCCTCACCGAGAATCGCCTGATACGGACAGAACATATGAATCGCGATGAGATCAGCGCCTCTCCGCAAAAGGAAATGAATTTTAGTTTTGAGGTCGCTAAGTGAGTTCAGATGTTGCGATTGCGATGACGGCTTTGATGATTGGCGCAAACGTCATTCTGGTTTTGGCGTTGTGCCTAGAGTTTGCGATCTGTGATGCGCAGTGATATCCATGCCATACCGCCTTCACTGGCGCATGTTTCGCCTGTTTGGTTGGTGCTGGTGAGTGTAATGGTGGTTTTGCTTGTGTGGATGCTCGTGGGTCGAGGGCAGCGAAGCCTTTATGCCGCCAAGAACTTACTGACTGGCAATGAGCGTGAATTCTTTGGTAGGCTGCTTGCTGCGGGCGCTGGAGAATTTCATGTTTTTCCCCAGGTTTGTATGGGCGCCCTGATGGCGCCGAATGTAAAGCCCGGGGGGCGAGCTACTTGGGTATCCGCGCAACGTTTTCGCAAAAGATGGTGGATTTTGTGATCTGCGACAGGAAACTCGATGTGATAGTGCTCATTGAGCTGGACGATCGAACCCACAGCAAAGCAAAGGATGCCGCAAGGGACGGAATGACGAGCAGTGCTGGGTATCAGACTTTGCGATACGAATCTCGCGCGAAGCCATCCATCGAAAAGATCAGGCAAGACATTGAAGCTTGCCAAAAGAGGAAGGGGTAAATCATGGAAAATGACGCACAAGAAAGTAATGCGATCGCCGCTATCGAAGCGGCATTGCTCAATACCGGCCTTCTTGCCTTTAGTGGTGAGATGCAACTACTCGATTGGTCAAAATCAACCAGCCGGGAGCCGCCCAAGATCAAGTTCGCACTGACTGATGACGAGAGCCTGTCCCCTTTTGAGGTTGCAACGACCGCCAAGGGTAAGAAAACTGGGCAGCTGTACCACGTCTTCGTCATCCCTGTCAGCGATGACGCGATAACGCCAGAGTCATCGGCTGAAAAGAAGCCTCGCACGCCCAATTACCTTGCGCGCCAGCTTCATCAGTCTGGATTCTTCCGTCGCGTCACCGTATGGGACAAGATGAATACGTCTGGCCTGTACACACACGCACTTCATCACGCTCACGTATCCAGCCAGCCATGCTTCTTCTGCAAGGGTCTAGCCGGTAATGCGGCGAGGGTTTCGGCCTCCCCATGGCTCTTGCTGCCAGTGTGTCCTGCGCATACTGATGCGCTTGAATCAGCGCAATCGAATATCACAGAGATGGCGCGGGTGCATGCATTGAGCTTGGTGGAGGATGGCGTTAAATCGGGGATGAAGCACGCTCTAGGCATCGAGAGCCTCTCTGAGTTGACGCCCGATCTACTGAAAGAATTCAATTCCCTGATCGGTGAGGGATTGTGACTTTCGAAGTCTAATAATTGGTGTATGATTGCGTCATACGCACTTTTTAAATAAGGGGTTGGTATGAGTAAGGAATTGGCGATGATGCTCGTTGTTGAGCACGAGGATGAGTTCAAGCCAGGGTTTAAGGAATGGCTAGGCGCGAACTTTCATGTGTATGATATTTTCGAAAGGCTTGCCTTGAAGATTGCCAACAAGCGCGACCATTATTCTGCGCGCACAATCATCGAGCACATGCGATTTGAAGATGATGTGCGTGAAATACCCACTTCTGACCACGCATTCAAGTTGAATAACAACAGCGTGCCAGACATGTCGCGTATGTTCATTCTGCGCAATCCGAAGCACAGAGAGTTGTTCGAGACCAGGATCTCGCCGCTCAGGTCAAGACTCGGGCATGGGAACGAACCTGGCGGCGCTCCGGTACCGCCGCATTCGCCAGAATCTGGTAGCGACACTGCACTGGAGCCGCGCTTAATGGGTGTTTCTAAACCTAAGAAACCAGCAAGCGAATTGACGGTTAAGGATGTTGGTGAAATGGTTGTTCGGGCGCTCGATGGAGCGAGCGCGATGGCCCCTGTGTCGGGCAAGAAGCTGTACAAGCTAGCCCCAGAGTGGATTGTAAGGGCCACCATGGATGATCTCGTGAGCCGCAAGGCAGTTTTGACCTTCATGCATCTAAAGTCAGGCGTCAGGGAGGATTATTACTGGTTGCCCGGCACGGGAAGTGAGCAGCGGCCGCACCCGTGGCGGAGGCGGACGTATTCGAAATGATGATTATTGGATTGGAGTCGGCATGAGCATCCCGCATGACTACGAAAGGCTGTCCAAGGAATGCGGCTATATCCCGTCGCACACAGATATCCTTGGTGAGGTGTTTGCTGAGTTTCAATTCGAGATGGATGGCGTTTATATGTCCGCCCAGGAGGTATTCAGTAATGCCGGCTTTATGCCGGTCTTCATGTTTTTAGCCGCTGACCGGATGAAACAGCTCGGACTGGGTAAAGTTGAAATCAATCACCAGGATGACGATGTCTCGATCGCAGGTTTCTCGGCAGAGCTGGAGAAAGGTACGCCAGTTAATAAATCGGCCCTGTTTCTGCTGACCATGCAATCGATCGCCAAAGAGATATTAGGCGCGGAGCCGGCTCCGGATCCAATCCGCCTTGACGCGCTCTACTCGTGGGTCTTTAGTCCAGATGGGCCGCCGCCGCGCTTGCGTGATGGTGGCATTCCTGAGCCGACATCGAAGGAAGAAGTGTTCTGAAATGAGTGTATCCGAGCAGATTGAGATCGCCAGTCGAGCGGTCAGGATGTATGCAGAAAGTCACCCCCGCCCCAGTCAAGTGTCTCAAGTCCAGGCGGCAGAGATGCTTGGCGTCAGTCGATCGACTGTAGGGCGACTCATCAAGTCTGGCGAGCTGAAGTTAAATCGTGTTGGCATGATCCCGATCTCGAAGATCGACGAGATCTTGCTGGCAGATTGATTATGGGTTCAGAAGCTTTTCGCGCCCTGCTGCCCCCGGGCGTGCGCATTGGTGAGGCGATAACCGCAGACATCATTGAGCGGATCGCACTGGCGGAGCGCGAGGCGTGCGTGGCGGTATGCCGAGGGCTGTTCCATAAGGGCCATCACCCGGCACTGCGCCGCGGAGCTGACCGCTGCGCGATCGCCATTCAAATGCGCGGGAACGTCATCGAGACCTCATCTCGAGAAGATGTAGGGCCCGTATCGGCATGCTGAAAAATTCAATTGAATACCTCACTGTAGTGTTGCTGATCCCAGTTTGGGTGGCATTCCACTTCATCAATAAATACGACCGAAGCATTCTGTTCGTCTGGCGCAACAAGCTTGAGCCGGCTGATTGGGCGAAAGGTCGCGCGTGATGCTTGATCAGCTGTCGCCCCAAGCGCTGTCGGCTGCCATGAGGGGCGGCACCAACGGGTGGGGCGAAGTGGCCTGCGCTCGCACAAATGTTCGCTATAGCGAGCCAGTCAAGGCCACTTCGCGGCGCCGCTGCCACTGCGGATGCAATCGCCGCGCCACCCTGGTGGGAATGGCAAACGGACTTGGGTTGGAAGTTGGATGCGAGCTTGCGATTGCGCGCTGGGTGAGGACGGGTTTGATGGGAGTCCGGGGTGGAGATAATGCAAAGACCATCAGCCCTGACTGAAGGCTTGGTTATGCAGCCGTCTGCGTGCCCTTTCTGCGGATGCGAGATGACCATCCGCAGCAACCGGGATTGGCACCACTTGGAGGGCGACCACGATGAGGCTTGCCCATTCGACGGCCGGCCAGAATCGACTATGACCGTACCAGCAACTGACGAGCAGCTGCGAATCATGATCGCCGACTGGAATAGGCGGCATAATTCCGAAGGCAGTCCGGCGAATGATGGGGGCGCGCTATGCGGCGGTCGCCAATGTCTTCGCGACCGAAAAGAAGAGAACCCGCCGGGGTCTGGTTGGCCGACTGAGCTAACCATAATGATCCTGTGCCCGATCTGTGGAAATAAGCGATGCCCGCACGCAACAGATCACCGGCACGCCTGCACTGGCAGTAATGAGCCAGGACAAGCAGGGAGTGCCTACGAATGCTGTAAGCCGCATGACGCTGAGTTGAAGGCGCGTGCACTATGATCGGCCAGAAAACACAGAGCCATACTTTTGTGCGTTCACGCTCGAACGCAGGGCTAGGTACATCCCGCGCTTGCACACTGCATCACAGGTGTGAATGGGAGAAGGTCGGGGAGTTCCGAATGCCTGCGCGAGGCGCGTGGAGTAAGAATATGCCTCGCGACCCAGACGGAACAGTGAAATATAAAACTTTCCGCTGCAATCGATGCGGACGCACTCAATCAGATGAGGCGCTCTATTCATTTGTGCCTAACGAAAAGCCGAGCGCTGGGAAGCGGAATGAGAAGAAGCTATTGGCACAATGCTCAGCCACTCACGGCCCGAGCCGCGGTGATGGCCAGCTGCGTTCTTACCGCTAGTTACTTGCCCCGGCGTGCTTCCTTGAAAGCATCTTGGAAATCATGGATGCCGTTGGGTTGTAATAGACCAGGGCATGCTTCGGATCCTTCCAGCCCATGATCTTGCAGAGCGTCAGCATATCCACCATCTGGGATAGTTGTGTTGCTGCATAGTGCCTGCTGTCGTGGAACGTGAAGCCTGACAGCCCTGCTTTCTTCCTCGCCTTTCTGAAGAGTGCGTCAAGCGTTTGTGTTGAAATACCAACGACAAATGTCCGATCGATACCTTTGGCTTTATTCAGCAGGCGATTCACTTTGCTGGCTACAAATGGGACGTCTCTAGGGGTCGTCTTGGTGACCAAGAGTTTGCAGTGATCCGAGAATACTCGAGACCACTCCAGGCCGCATATCTCGCCGGCGCGCATTCCAGTCCGTAACGCTATCAAGAAAGTGAGCGCACTGGCATGCGAAAAAGATCGGATAGGCCGTAACGGAGAATAGTCGAGGGCGCGCAGCTGCGCTTTAATTTCCCGCCTAGTGAGTAATACATCGCGATGCGGCGGGTTGGCTGGTTTTTTGACATCCTTGATCGGGTTCTCCTTGATCCACTTCCATTCGGTCCTGGCAACTTCAAAGACCGCCGAGAGCATCCCAAATTCCCGCAGCACAGTTCCTTTGGAAACGCTTCTTAGTCGGATGTCGCGCCACTTGGCGAAATGCTCTGATGTGAGTTGGCTCATTTTGAGTTTGATCGGCAGACCGGCATCTCTCAAAAATGCCTCGATGCGGATCTGCTCCCACCTAACCCCGCGCTTCTTGATCGACACTTCATTCCGGTGTCGAATCAGCGCATCGCCAAGCGTGTGCAGATCCCCGGCCGGCATGTTCGCTTGGTCGCGTAATTCATTCTCGCGCGCGCTCGCCCAGGCTTTTGCCTCTTTGAGCGTTCGCTTTGTTTTCGAGTCTCTGATGCCATTCACATAGACTTGGGCGCGATATCCGTTCTTGGTTGGTTTGATCGATGGCACTGGCCGCTCCTTAAGTGGAAAGTTTTGGGGAGTAAAGTGGGGAGTTTTTGGGGAGTGGCGTGCTACAAAGTGCGTTATTGAGCGTTGCAATGTGCAGCACTATATGCCATCAAACCCTTGAAATGCAACAGATTGAAGCATTCTGTGATTCAAAGTGTTTTATATGGTGGTGCCCGGAGCCGGAATCGAACAACCTTATGGACAGGAGCTTTAAGAGGTGTGTGGGGAGTATTTGGGGAGTAGTGGCGAGCGCTTGATTAGGAACCGAACTCTCTCCTGAGTAGGCGCTCGATCTCGGCGGTCATTGATTTGCCGCGCTCGATGCATGCGATGCGCACCTTCTTGTGTAGCGCGCTGGGGATGTCGAATGAAAGGCGCTGCATGTCATCCTCATCGGGCCGTAAGTCGCGCCCTGCGAGCCTCTCCGTGCGTGTTGGCTTGTGTGCTTTTGCGACCCTCGGGGTGGCGACGCTGCGCCTCCCCGTTGGGGCTTGCGTTGACTTCCCATTGATAAACTCATCTGCATTGGCCGGCACTGTTGCCCCTGGCTTTGATGGGCGATTCGTGGTGAGTTGTAACTTCTTTTTCATGGAGTCCCCAACTGATTCTTTGGCAATTATCGCACACCACCTTAGGCTGGCGCGCATTCGCAACCTTGCAGAATCTCATCCACCACACACGAGACCTCCATGGTTGCCTTACCACGGGCGCCATCTGCCTCATGGAGTGTCAGTCCATTTGTGGCTGCCTCGGCGAAGATGATCCTCTGATGGATCCGATTCTCCAGTGGCGTAAAGGGGTGTGACTGCAGTGCGTCCTCGAGCGACCGACCGATGATCGTGCCCTTGATGATGCGGTTGAGGATGAAGTTGGCCTTGAGGGTAGGCTTGTATATCTGGGCTTCCTGGATCAGATCAACCACATCCGAGGCGCTCCAGACATCGAATGGAGATGGTTGAATAGGGATGACAACCAGATCGGATGCCATGATTGCGGATTTAGCGATGTCTGAATGCCTCGGCACGCCATCAATGATGACGTGATCATAGTCTTCTGACAGCCTGCATATCTCCTTGTGGATAGTGGCCCTGGGCAGCCCGATGCAGGTGAATATTGGTTCGGCACCAGCGTTGCTTCTGGCGGCCGCCCAGTCCAGGCTAGATCCCTGTGAGTCCGCGTCGATTAGTAGTACGCGGTCGCCTCGCCTCGCTAGCTCTGCCGCGATGTTCACGCTCATTGTTGTTTTCCCTACGCCGCCTTTTTGATTCAGTACGCCGATGATCATTGGATTCTCCTTGGTGGGTTTTGAGGGGGAGGCATCCTACAGAATAGATGAAAGGAAGAAAAGAGGAATTGTTGTAAACATCCAAAGAAGAAAAGAAGTTAAGAAGAAATATGGAAAAGAAGAACTCTTCTTTTGTTGAATTGTGGAAAATCATACGAAATTGGCTTGGACGCCCGTCGTTATTGGCTAAATCACGTATTTGGTGCTTGCAAAACATTGTGGAATGCATAGAATGCGGACTCCATCAACAACAAAAGGGACTTTCCCATGAATCGTAAGGAACTGATCGACGCACTGGCAGCAAAAACCGGCAGCAGCAAAGCAGATGCAGACCGCAACGTTGCGGCGCTGATCGAGGTTATCACCGGTGCTCTGAAGAAGGGTGACAATGTCGCTCTGGTTGGCTTCGGCACGTTCGAAGTGCGCAAGCGTGCTGCACGCACCGGCCGCAATCCTGCCACCGGCGCCGAACTGAAGATCAAGGCTTCCAAGGCGCCTGCTTTCAAGCCGGGCGCTACACTGAAAGCTGCAGTGAACGGCGCTAAGAAGTAATTCTTCCCAGCCAAACAAAAAGGCCGGGAGTTATCCGGCCTTTTTGTTTGTGTTTGACATACTGCTGAGCGCTCACGGCGTCAAGGTGCGTCCGGTGCTTAAGCGTTTGCCCGTTCCATGTGTCTAACTCCTTGCTATGCACAAGGAGATGTTGCTGCCGTAGGCGTGCTCATGCCCGCAGCAACTCTGATTGCATCGGCGATCAAGCCCGCATCCTTTTCTGAGGCGCCGCTGGAGAAGAATGAGGTCGCACTGCGTACGATCTCATTCTCGATGATGGATTTCGGAGGGAGTTCGCCGTTGGAAAGGATCTCCTTTGCCATCCACTGCCCAATCTCGCTGGTGACATCATAGTCGAAGACGCCAGGGCAGCCATCGGCCGCCTCGTATCCGGCATTGAAGCAAGCCTCGATGAAGTCGACGTAGTCGGTCATTACCTGGACCAATTCGATGTACCCCGCTTCCCATGCCTTCAGGATGTCGCTAAGCGACCCGCCGTTTTCGTTTGCGGCATCTCTGAGCCCATCCATCAGGAATGCGGCAATCACAAGGCGGTTTTTGTCTGCTTGGCCCATATCTGCTCCATAGTGTAAGAAAATAGCTAACAGTGCAACCATACCTGAGATAATGCGCTCATTCAATTGCTGTTGCTTTTAAATTTGCTCCCGTGTATGTTTTATTTATACACAAGCAAAGGAGATGTTATGGCGAACTGCTATACAGACGGAACGGGGACAATCAGGCTGAAGAAAATCACGCCTGTCATCAAATCGATCTTCGGTGCATTCGGAGTGAGGCCCTATGAGGATGGGGTCGCCTATATCCAGCGTGAAACCGAGGGCGCCCAGGCAAACTATGCCGATGTGGTGAAAGAGATGGCCGGTGAGTCGGTTGATCTTTACGAATCCGATCACATCCGCGAGGAGATAGTCTCGTTTGCCGATAAGCATGGTAAGCGCGCAGAGGTTGAGACCCTTATCGAGAGCTTTGAATTTGATCCGGACGGTGCTGCGGATCTGGCATTTCTCTTTGATCTCGCGCAAATCATTGATGATGGGCACGAGATCAAAGAGATCCACTTCGAGGAGGGCTGGCATGGGGATCAAATGCGCGTCGGCTACTTTGGGGGCTTCGGTGAGTTCATCACCAAGAATGTCCAGGTGGGATTTGGTAGTGGGCAGGCAAAGCAATTGGGCAAAAGGCTTGATGCCGCTGTCGCTTCTGGCGATATCGATGCCGTATCGCATTTGCTGCGCGCCCACTTCTCTCAAGTGATTGATGGCATATCCGACAAGGCGCTGCGCGCCGAAGTCATGGCGAAGCTACTTCAGGATGCGCCGTCTCCGGTTGCAGCCCCGCAGCCATGAATCTCACCTTCATGGACAAGCGGTTCGGCGCCGGCGAGGAGGTCTCGGTGACTGTCGATTTCTATGCCGCCACCGATGGCGTGGCAATCATGCTGAAAGACGCTGACGGCATGCCATATGCCGCGGCATCTGTATGTCTGCCGGACCATCAGTTGCCGGAGGATTGCGTCGCAATCAAGGACTACTCTGAGAACGAGGGCATGGCCAAGCTGCTTGTCGATCAAGGCATCATTAAGAACGAAGTTGCTGGCGTCGCAGCCGGATTCTCTGTTATCCCGATCTATCGAATGTCCGCAGAGTTTCTGGAGTACGTTCAAGACGCCCGGATGTCCAGGTCGGTTGCGCTTGCGCCATAAAGGGTCAATCCATGCAAAAAGACATCCAATCGCCAGAAGAATTTTCTCGATTGTATCAGGAGAGGATTGAGCTCGTCAGGCAGGCGATGCTTGAGGCGATGGGGCGGGTGTTGGCTGCCGCGCCGGTCGTAGATGGGCTGAAAACTCGATCGATCATGGAGGTGAATGCCGGGAAGTGGTATTCGGGGCGGATTATGCTGCGAGCATGTATCGCCGACTTTCTTGCTGCCGACGTAAGTGTTGAGCCGGTGTGGGAACTGATCGATTGTTGCGGATGCATGGATGGTGCCGTTATGGAGTCTGGGCATACTGAGGCGGATAGGCTCCTGTTCGTCGAACGCGCGAGTGAGCATCTTGAGAAGTTAAATGGGTGGGTTAGCACCATAGCCCAGGGAAATCTTGGCACCTCGGCGCCATCGCCATAAAGAAGCCGGGGAATTCGTGAAGTGAGAGCCCATACAAAAGAAGAGATCATCGTCGAGGTAGGGCGCTTCATGGCGCAGTACGCGACGATGATCGATTCGACGCTCCAAAATGTGCAATGCGCGGTGCGCGCAGTGGTCGAGGCTTCATCCGCTGTGGATGATGCGCTTAAGCAGAAGGTGCTTGATGCCCTCGGTGAGGATCTCGACGGGTTGATCGCTTCCGCCAATTATTTACGCGGCTTTATTGGCTACTACGCTTGCGCCAGGGTCGAGACGGCTCCGGTGTGGCGGGCTATCAATGCGCTGGGATTCCTATCGGATGCGACAGACATCCAGTGGCGCTACATGGACGCCAATGATCGCATGCGATCATGCCAATGGGCCTGCGACGAAGCGCAGGCTGCGATCGATATCGTCACCCCGCAACCAGCGTTGAAAGGACTAATTCCATAATGAGCGAACAAGAACAGATCAATATCTGCGGGCAAACATTTTCCTGGCGCAAGAATACTGCCAATCCCTTATCTTTTTGCGTACTGCATGAATTGATTAATCGAGATGGGGATGTATTCAGTTCCGGAGTATTGAAGGACGATGCTGTTCGCCATGCCCGGTACCGGATACTCACTGCACCTCGTGAGGAGCATCTGACACTTGAAGAATTCCGGAGCGTTGCCATGCTTGTGCCAGTCATTCCTGGGCGCAAAGGTGAGCGAGGTGAGAGCGCCAACAGATTTCTGCTCGACGAGCGCAACAGTGATGTCCGATCGCCGCTTTTGCGCGAGGCGTTGCGCGTCTATGATCTGACGCCTCCGGATTCCAGGCCAGATGACCGCGAGAAGTTCCCGGTGCAATTCATTAGCGCCCTGCTCGGCTCGTGTTCAAATCCCAGCAATACAGCGATCCATCTTCAGATTGGTGAAAACATTCGCCCTATCGTGTTCGTAAATATGCAGAGTCATGCTGCCCTAGCATCCGTGGATAGCGTCGTGCTTGCCGCCTACGACTGCTACATGGATGACGTGAGTGCACCTGCTCAGGCGCCGAGATGCGCCTAAGTCGGCAAACCCATCCTCTGAATTGCCGAGCTGCTTACTCAGTGCGGGTTCGCTAGAAGAAAACAAAGGAGTTTCCATGATTGAAGAAAGAGTCGCAAGGTTGGAAGAGGTCGCCAGGGCTGAATACAACTTCGGCGAAGGGCATACGTTGATTGATGTTCTTGATGTTGACGTCGAGGACCCTACCCATTTGGTGGCGCCCGTTCGCTTGTTTGATGAGAACACCGATGACGGTAAAGATCCGCGCGGCGCCTACCTGCTGAATATGCACGTCACCTTCGGTGATGATGGCGAGGTGCTGGATGCCTATGCGGAGTCGGATGCGGGGATGCGTTACGGCGAGCGCAAGGTTGAGCTTCCTGTGGAATATAGCGCCCCAGGTATGTGACCTGCCAGAGCCGCGCTTGTTGGTGGAACGATTTGATCGGGATGTCAATAGTGGCCGCCATATTCCTTATCGGTAATAATCTGATTGACAACAGCCGCTATCCTTAATAAAATTACCGCCAAGTAACTTTGCGGGGGTTTTATGACTAATATACTGGAAAAATTACCGATCGGGATTTCTGTTAAGACGACAGATGAAGTTGGCGCTGTCATCAGGGCTTATCGCAAATCCCAAGATGTGACACAGATCGATATGGCGAACATGATCGGTTCTGGCAATCGCTTTGTGATTGAGGCGGAAGGCGGGAAGCCGACTATCCAAGCGCAAAAGCTGATGGACATGATGGCGGCTCTTGGGCTTGAGTTGGTGATCCGGAAGAAATCATGACAGAAAACCTGTATGTATTCGCTGAAGGTGCGCTGATTGGCGAGCTTCACAACACCGCCCCGCTCTCCTTCAGCTACTCTGAAGCCTGCTTGGCGGGCTCGATCGCCTCACCCTTTGCGGATATGATACCGGTTCAGCCCGGCGCCATTGGCACACCTCAAGTCATGTCGTTCTTTGAGAACTTGCTGCCAGAGGGGGCGCAAAGAGATTTTTTGTCGGCGCGCTTCCATGTCACAACGGTATTTGGCTTATTGAAAAAAGCCGGGTGGGATGTTGCTGGCGCGCTGGTGATTTGGCCCGAGCCATCACTGCCAGATGAGCATGCCTGTATCAAATCATCTTGGTCTGAAATCAAGCGGATGATCAGAGATCCTGCCAGCGAAGAGGTCGGAAGTGCGGCTGAGTTTTTGAAGACGCCAAACTTGTCGGGCGCTCAAATCAAATATGTTCTGCGTATGCAGGATGATGTCCCTTACCTGCCTGTTTCGCCTTCGGCCTCAACGCACATCCTTAAGCCTGACATTCAGATGCCAGTCGGCCGCGTGTGGAACTCAGCATTCAATGAGGCATTCATCATGCGTTTGGCCAACCTGTGTGGACTAGACGTCGCGCACACGGCCTACATTCAGGATGTAGAAGCGTGCTTGGTGGAGCGATATGATCGCGACACGCGTGGAGATCGCACGATTCGTCGCCACCAGGCCGATATCTGTCAGTTCAGCAACATCCCCTCCACGGAGAAGTATGAGAGCAACGGAGGTCCTTCCTTTGCGCAGTGCTATGAGATTGTGAAGGTGCACAGCTCGCTTCCTGTCGTCGATTGCAAGAAGCTGCAGCAGTGGTTGTTTTTCAATCTATGCGCTGGGAATAACGACAGTCACGGAAAGAATGCCTCCCTGTATTACATCCCCGGCAAAGGGTTGAGACTTGCCCCCTTCTATGACTTGATGTGCACGAGGGTGTATAGCGGCCTGTCTGGTAATTTTGCTTTTAAAATCGGAGAGCATTACGCCCCTGGCAAGATAACCAGGAAGGATATCGAAGACCTTGCTGTATCAATAGGAGTCGCCCCAAGGGTGATGCTAAAACTCTGCGCGGATATGATCGATCGTGTCGAGAAGAACCTACCAAATGTCATGCATCTTTTCCCGCATGTCGGACACAACGAGAAGCGCCTCGCTGAACGGATAGAGCAGCAAATAGGCTCTATTGCGAAGCAGATGCGCGGGCGCATACTCGCTGAGTCGGCGCATGATAATTATGAGGCCCCCGCCCCGCCTTCGCCCTAGAGTTGCGTCAATGAGTTGTTCCAAAGCCTTGACAAAAGTAGCTACTTTAGCTAATGTGACAAGATGAAAGATTCAAGTACGCAAACTACGCAAGATGGCACGCAACGCCTTGTCGAAGAACTTGGCTTGTCGGCGCCATACGACTGGAGCAATCCCGCCATGTGCAGCGATCAATTGATCGCTGCGGTTCTCTTGAGGGGGATATTCGATGATATCTGTCGAGTAAAGAAACACTTCGGAATTGATGCTGTAAAGAAAGTTTACCTTGATTTGGAGCGCGATGAGGTTCGAGACAAGATGTTGGTCAGGATGTTAAAAAATATTGAATGGAGCGAAAAGAATGCAACCAAAGATGCCTGAAAAGACCGAGTTGCTGTATGAAACGCTTTGCTCGATGAATCATCCATCCAAGTCATCCATGTTCCTTGTTGGCGGAACAGCGATGTCGATCCAATGCACTCACAGGCTCAGCGAGGATCTCGATTTTTGGGTTCCGCATAACGATCTTTTCGAGATTGGACTGGATTGGCTTATCAGCGAATTGCGAAACAAGTGTGACGTCAAATTGATCACGGCGCATAGCGATATTGTTAAGGCAAAAATAAATGGCTTAAATCTATTTGGAAGCGCAAGAGATTATGCGATTGACGGAGTGAAAGTCACCTTCTTCAATCGTAGCGATTTTGCGCATAAGCAATTTGAAAAATACCTTCCTAAGGGTAGCGTTGAGGGGATAAATATCATGCCACTGGACGGGATTTTTGCGATGAAATCCTATGTGATAACGCAGCGCATCAAGTCCAGGGATTTGTTCGATCTGATGCACTTCCTATCTCACGGCAAGACGATATCGGAGTTGTTCCAAGCTACGCTGGCGGCAAGTCCGGATACGACCATTGAAGAAATATCATCAATACTTGTCGGGGATGTTCCGCTGGATAAATCAGATGAAGGATTGTCTGCTGTTTGCAAGACGGGCATCGGTGATATTTATGATTTCTTCTCGAATGAGGTTGATAACTATCAGCGCAGTGTTGCGATGGGGTTCAAATAATTGAAAACGATTACGGCAAAAGAAGCGAAGAATCGACTTGGGCAAGCCATCGACCTGGCGTTATCCGAGGGTGAGGTCATGATCACGAAGAACGGGCGCGAATCCGTTGTCCTGATGTCTGCTGAGCGGCACCAACAGCTTACTCTTGGATTCATCCAGGACGAGTGCGCTAACCAGAAGCGAAGAAATCGTGCGAAGTTTGTGAAGCTTGTCCGGTCTGGGGAGGCAAGCGCCATGGACGCGTCCATGTTCCACGGGAAAGCGGCCAAGAGCTCCATAAGGATGCGCAGTGATGAATTTTAACGAGTCCAAACTTAGCGAGACGTACATCACGGATGATGTCTTGAAAAAGTTGCTCACAGCACTGCCTGCGCACATGATTCTCGTTGGCGGACAGGCGCTTGCTTTTTGGGTAGAGCGATTCGGCGTGGATGCCGGCGGGGAGGCGCACATTAGCCTGGATGTGGATTTCTTGGGGCGAAGAGATGACGTCAGGACTTTGGCGGAGCTCATTTCTGGCAACGCAAAATACCCGCCGGAGCGCTCAATGACGATTCTTTGCGGGCAGGCTGTCATCGTCCAGCAAGATGCTGGGACGTTCATGAGCATCGACGTCATTCATCGGATCGGCAATATGAATACGGAGGCCGTTGCCCGGCGGGCCGTTGAGGCCGAGTTGAGTGATGTCGCCGGGACCTTTCTGGTGATGCATCCGCTTGATGTGCTGCTGAGCCGTGCGGAGAACTATCGCGGCATCCAGAACAAGCAGACACCTAACGGGCGAAGGCAAGTCATTCTCGCCATCGATGTCGCAAAAAGATATATCGAATCCATGGTGGCTGGTGATGAGAAGCGCGTGCTCAAAGCGATTGAGCGGGTCGCCGAGATCGCGCGTAGCCCCGCTGGCGCATATGCCCGCGAGCATGATGTCGATATCTATGATGCGATCCGTCCGGATGACTTGCGCAAGATCGTCTCGAATGAGAACTTCATCGAGCATCGATTGCCGAGACTGGAGCGGGAAATTAGTGAATATATCGGCTTCGCAAGCGATGACTTGCCCTCTCCTAAATAACCGAATGAGGGATTGTATGGATAGGGATGAAGAGGAGCAAAAATTATCCCGCTGCGCCGAGGTGGTGCAAGGCGGAGAGGCTGCGAATCAAGAAGAGGCTAATCTTTTCTTCTTGGCTGGCTTGGTCCTAAGCGTAACGCTGGAGGTAGAGCGACTCAATCTCCAGCGTGCCGGACGTCGCTATTTCGATGCGCATCCCGAGAGCGAGATTCCATTGGGTGATGTTGTAAATAAAGGGTGGGCGCCGGAGCCTGCAAGGCTTCGTGCAATGCTTGAGCAAAAATTAAATGGAGTTACCTCATGAGTGATATTCATTTTCATCTGGATAAGCCAATGGCTAAAGGACTGGAAAGGCTTCTTGCGAGACTTTCGGCTGAACTGGAACTCAAGTCGGTGATGGATGTTTACATCGCCGGCGGCATTGCGGTGCACTTATACACAGGAGTTCGCGTTACATCGGATGTTGACGCTGAATTCAGCAAGCGATTTCTGCTCCCCAAGAATCTGATTGAGCTTGTTGATGCGGGAAATGGCGAGCTCGTTGGGTTGTATATCGACCCGAACTACAATTCGAGCTTTGCGTTGCTGCATGAGGACTACATGGATGATGCGATCCAGGTCGATATGCATCCAGAGAATCTTCGGGTGTACACCCTCTCACCGGTCGATTTGGCGGTAAGCAAGATATCTCGCCTTTCCGACATCGATCGAGAAGATATCGTGGCGCTTGCTGCCGCCGGGCTTGTGACGGCAGAGCAGATTGAGGCGCGCGCGCTTGAGGCGCTCGGAGGATATGTCGGCAATCAGCGCATGATCCTCGTAAATATCCAAGATGCGGCATCGGCTGCAAAGCTTGCGCAGCCTACATCTCCGCCGCCCCCCAAATAAAATCCGCCGCATATAGTGAAGCTACTTTATGTGAACGTTAGTGTACGAATAGAACTTACAAAATGAATAAATATATCAAGCTGTCGCGTATATTTGCACTGTTGTTTATTCTTTGTTTTGGAGCTGTCGGGCAGTCGCATGCGGGCCTGCTAAAGCAGGCCGCAAAACACCCTGTGCTAACTTTAGGTGTTGTTGGGGCCGGTGCAGCCATGATGGCGCACAGCAACAAAATAAGATGCGGAAAAAGTTCGGACGGGATAGGTGTTCATTGAAGGTCTATCTGCTTAAACCTAAGTTTACTGCGAGCGGCGATACGGTGTACCGGTCTGTCGGAGTGGTGCCAGCCGATAGATCTGCACTCATATCGTGGCACGGACTTCACTCGTCTGGACGTAAAGCATGTCAATCTGGTTTTGGGGTCATTCGATTTGAATGGCGCGATCCATCAAGGAAGAAGATCGCTGACTTCCCGTCGGCGGGGCACCCTGGCGGAATTTATAGCGCCAAAGCCGTTTCATCCTTAAGGTGGTTGCTAGAAACTAATGGCGACATCCATCCTTTAGGATTTGAAAAGGACACTGCCACATACTTTCTATTTGACTGCTGGGCTGAGCGAGAAGCGGCAACAAATCTGGAATTCAATCCATTTCAATCTGGGTCGCTTAACTCCATAAGGGTTGGAGCTGACGTCACCTTGACTGACGCTTTTATTGTTCCACAGATTCCCGGATTAATGGTCAGCGAGCGCTTCAAGGAGGCTGCGGAAGCCGCCGGATTGACCGGTATGGATTTTACGGAAATTGAGGTCATCACTGATTAGTAATCAAGCCAGCATCTGCAATATGGGCGCCTACAATATTCAACTACTGTAATTAAGGGATCTACACATGAGCCAACAAGAAATCACCCAGCTGCGCGCCGAGATCGATCGTCACAACGCCCTCTACTACCGGGAGGCGGCACCGGAGATCACCGATGAGGCGTATGACGTCCTGTTCAAGCGCCTGCAGGACCTGGAGGCGCAATTCCCCGAGTTCGTATCCAATGACTCGCCGACGCAGCGGCTGGCGGTCGAGCCAAAGTCCGGTTTCGCCAAAGTGCGTCACCAGACGCGCATGCTCTCGATCGGCAATACGTTCGAGCGCGCCGGGATCGAGGATTTCGACAGCAAGATGCGCCAGCTGGCCGGCGGCGACGTCGAGTACAGCGCCGAGCCTAAGTTCGACGGCCTGGCGATCTCACTGTTCTATCGCGGCGGCCGCCTGGCGACGGCGGCGACGCGCGGCGACTACGAGGAGGGTGAGGACGTGACGGCGAACGCCCTGCAGATCGCCTCCATCCCGAACGAGATCTCCTATAAGGGCGAGTTGGACGTCCGTGGCGAGGTGATGCTGCCGATCGCGCGACTGGAAGAGCTCAATGCGGAACGGCGCGCCAATGGCGAGAAGGAGTACGCCAATACGCGCAATGCCGCGGCCGGTGCCCTGCGCTTACTGGATGCGGCCGAGACCGGTCGTCGCGGCCTGATCTTTACCGCGTATAGCATCACCGACAAGACTCTGCCTGAGGATATCGCGACGCAATCGGGCGTAGGCGATAAGCTCAAGGAACTTGGCTTTCCCGTGAATGAGAACCGAGCGGTCGTGCGCGGCCATGCTGGCATCCAGGAATTCTATGACCACATGGCAGCCATCAGGCACACCCTGCCCTTCGATATCGATGGCGTGGTGTACAAGGCAAACGACTTGGCGCTGCAGCATGAGGCAGGCTACATCTCCCGCGAGCCGCGCGCCATGATCGCGTACAAGTTCAACCAGCAGGAAGCCTATACAAAGCTACTGAGCATCGATGTCCAGATCGGCCGCACCGGTGCGCTGACGCCCGTTGCACGCTTGGCGCCGATCAATCTGGGTGGTGTCGTCGTCCAGAATGCGACCTTGCACAACATGGATGAGATCGCCCGACTTGGCGTCAAAATCGGCGATACGGTGAAAGTACGCCGCAATGGTGATGTGATCCCGGGCATCACCGGCGTCGATCTTGATGAGCGCGACGGCAGTGAGGTGGCATTCCAGATGCCTTCTGAGTGCCCATGCTGCGAATCACCTGTCGAGAAGGACAAGGAGGAAGATGCGGCGTTCCGCTGCACCGGTGGAGACGCCTGTGACGAGCAAGCGGTCCAGGGGCTCATCTACTTCGTATCCCGCCCCGCGATGAACATCGACAGCGTCGGCGAGTCACTCTGTCGCCAACTCTTTGATGAAGGCTTGGTGCGCACGCCGGATCAGCTCTATCAGCTAACGGTCGAGCAGCTGCTTAAACTGGATGGAATGGGCATCAAGTCAGCCAATAACGCCATCGACTCCATCAACGCGAGTCGCAACCCTACCCTACGCAAGTTCCTGGTGGCTTTGGGCATCCGTAATGCCGGCGAAGGCACGGCGAAGCGTCTGGAGGCTGCTTTTGGCAGTCTGGAGGCGATCCGTGCAGCCAGTGTGGCCGATCTGATGTCCGTTGATGATGTCGGCGTGGTGGTTGCCGGGAGTGTTCATGACTACTTCCGCAATACCCCGATGGTCGATCGCCTAGTGGCTGAGCTCGACATCAAGAACCCGCAGGTCAATACCCAGCAGGTGGGCGTCATTGCCGGCAAGACCTTTGTGATCACCGGCACGCTCGATGGCATGTCCCGGGACGAGGCCAAGACCTGGATCGAATCCATGGGCGGCGTCACCTCAGGCAGCGTCTCCAAGAAGACGAACTTCCTGCTCGCAGGAGCCGAGGCCGGGTCCAAGCTGGAAAGGGCGCAGTCACTGGGCGTGACGGTGCTGAGCCTGGATGATTTGAGGATGATGGCCGGCTCAGCGCAAGACGAGGCGGAGTTGTTCGCTGCGCCGGGGATGTGATCATTAGATCATGCAAATCGGCGGGAATTGATGGGAAAACAAGCCGCTATTCCCATCAATTCCCGCCGCACAAACATTCGCATGTTGCTTTATTGGCAACGTTTGTAGCTTTCTAAGCTGCCCGAGCGGCAGCGAACCCCTGGGCAAATTCTGGCGGGCTCCAGTTGAGTTTCTAAGCTGCCCGAGCGGCAGCGAACGGCATTGCCAATGAACTGCGCAGCGCGTTGAATTTCTAAGCTGCCCGAGCGGCAGCGAACAAAAACACTTCGGCCGTTTGAGAGTCGTACTCTTTCTAAGCTGCCCGAGCGGCAGCGAACATTTACAGGGCGGGATATTTATCGCGCTGGTTTTTCTAAGCTGCCCGAGCGGCAGCGAACGCACGCAACGACATTGAGCGTTTGCCTCTACTTTTCTAAGCTGCCCGAGCGGCAGCGAACGCCGACGTGCGCAACCTGCCGGAGAAGAATCTTTTCTAAGCTGCCCGAGCGGCAGCGAACGGGTCGTGCAATGAAAGAGTCGGGGCTCCCTGCTTTCTAAGCTGCCCGAGCGGCAGCGAACTATGGGTAAACTCTGGATTACTCCTGCATTATCAAGGCGATATTATGTTTTCATCGGTCTGGACTTTCGAGTTTTTGTGTATATGCAGCATATTGAAATTAAACGGCTTTTTGCTGGCATATGCCTTTGATGGTATCAAAGAGTGTGTCGGTGAGTTTCATATCGAAACACTTTTCAATCAAGTCGCTCCTGAAGTCTTTTGGATCTGATGAGCCATAAGAAAATGCCATTGGCATGATGATCGCGTCTTTGAACAGGTCTGCTACATCAAACACCAGTGCTCCTCGTCTTGTTTTGCCGTGAAGGACGGGGAACGCGTACGATATTCCCAGGGTTGTCAGGACGACAGCTGAATAGCCATATGCGATATAGTTTCCGTGGTCAATCAACCCATTGATGACATCGGATTTTGTCTCTCGTTTATTTGCGCCATCTTCTCTGATGAAATCTGATATCTTGAACTTTTTTGCAAGCGTCGCGTAGATGCCTTTAGCCCACTCCGCTTCCGCGGTGAGGAGGTTCATGGTATCTGGCGCGCTGTTGATCCTTTCGATAAATCGGTCACGCAGAGCTTGCGGCAATTCGATCCCGTATGCCGCCCACGCAGACGCGGCCCACTCAATGCGGATATTGAGGAACTGCTTGGCAGTCTCCAGTCGACGGCAGTCATCCGCCCACATGCCGTACCATTTCTGCATGAACTCCGTTGGACGATATTCGCTGACCGGCTCCACGAATACCATGGGCGACATCGAAAATAGTGGCGATCCACCGGTCCCGCAGAACCCTATCAAGACGCCTGACTCGGCGAGCATCCTGGCGGCGGCATCTGTGATCGAAGTCCCCTTTCCCAGTAAAACGAATGCCGTATTTTTATCCGGAATGTTAAAGATCAGATCGACATCTCCAGAACCTTTCGAGATGTACACAACACGCTGCCCATCAACACACACGCGTGCTTGTTGAAGATAGAAGGCATTTGCCCTGGCGGACATAAGCACCGCCATAGGCTTGAATTTCTTTGTCATCCGATATCCGGTACCGAGAAGTAATTCCGCTGCCGATCGAACAAGTCGCCTTTTGCAGCAAGGCCGTAGCTGCTTGGGTGGCAGTCGTCGTGCTGGGGTTTGGCATCCTCGATTGCAATTCGCAAGGGGAAGGTTTGCCCGCTGCTTGAACGCATCTCTAAATACGGACAGGTTCTTGCTTCATTGTTGAATCGCATTACTCCATCCGGATCCCTTTTTTTGGACTGAAGCCTGCGATATGCCTTCCACTTGCCGGAAAAATTCTCTGGCACGTCCTTTGGCATCCCAACCTTGGCGTGGTCTCGCATCACATGGTGTGATCTCACTTTGTCGATGAGCGCGTAGATGTCCGCAGGGGATCCTGCGAACACGCGGATGTGGCCTCCCATGGTGCGCGCCTTCCCGGCTCTCGCTTCCGGGAAGGCGACGGCGAATTTTCCTTCGCTACTGCCGAATGCGCCGTGCAGGACGTGCATGATCTTGGTAAGAACATCATGCTTCAAGATGCCGTCGCCAGGAGACAGTGCCTCAAAGTCAATGTAATGCTTCGGGATCACTTTGTGCCACCATCAGTGAGCAGATCGCCCTGCGCCGAATCTGGTGAGGAGGCTGAGTTTTTCTTTACCTTTTTTCCATCCGCATCTTTCTTGTTACTCTCGCTGTAGACCCCGCCGCGGATGATGGATGCGATCACGAACATCCCGTCCGGGGAGTTCACATCGATAGAGTCGAGCGCCAGAAAGAGCTTGAATGCTGATTTCGAGGCACCATTGCTTGCTTTGCGGAAGAAACGTTGCGCATCAAGCGAGGCGCCATTTGGCTCGATTGCAATGGGCATATTGTGATGCTCGAATTCCGAGTACCAGGTATCGAAGGTGCGCAGTGCATTCCCGATCTTTTGGTCGCGGATCGCGGCATAGCCGACGCAGTTGTCGCCCGGTTCTTTGCGCGCGCCGTATTTATATAGGGAGCGAGAAACCTCCTTCTTGTTGGAGTTGTCGCCAGGAATGTAATTTTGGCTCGGGTAGACTTCAATAGCACCCCGGACGCCAAAATCGATCTCCGCGCTGACATTGATGGTCGTTCCGACAGAAGATGTGGCAGTCAGGCTGCCGATAATTCGCTGTGCGATATTGAGCTCAGCATCCGAGAAGTTCTCGAACGAGTTCAGCGAATAAGACAGCGCATCGAACGAAACCGGTTCGCCGCCGTCAACGGAAACGAACACGGTGATGGATTCTGCGGAGAGCCTGTTTCGCCACAACCAGCGGCCATTCACGATATTGCGCACATAGCGCAGGGCGACCTCCTTCAGGCCGTCGGAACCTTTTGCCCGCGAGATGAACCTTTCAATGCTGTCACGAAAATCCTTAATGATCTCAGAGGACTCGTTTTTTGACGGCGCGCATGATGTGACCGCCTCTTCAATGGGCAGGAATCGCAGTGAGAAGCGCGCCAGCATGCGATCAGCATCATGCTCAAGGCGTGCCGTATCGATCTCTTGGATATTTGAAACGGAATCTTCGCCGGCGCCCTGATCCATTGGCTTATCGGCATCTTTTACGAGGTTTTGAGTTCCCCGGATGCCGTGTCGGATAACTTTGACTGGGGTTGGCTCTCGCTCGTCAGTGTAGATGTTTTCTAGGATCGCGTCAGTGATGACAATGGATCGCTTCATTGCGAATACGCCGGGAAGTTTCTTGAAGGTATTGAGAATGCTCATAATGTCCTCTCTGTGTGGGTATTGATTAGGATTGCGAGACAATGAATGCGCCATTTGTGGCTGCGTACTGCCAAAACGGGATTGTTTCGATACTGCGTGTGCTGACGTACTGAATAAGGCCGAGCAAAGGCTCCGCATAGCATGCGTGGGATGTGCGGCCATTGATCTCGACTGGCTCGCTGATCGGCAGGTAGCCCAGATTCATCGGGGCGAGCCATGGGATTGATTCGTCGTCTGACTTGTTGAGCCTGTGCTTATTGCGCAATGAAAGTTCGCTGATCAATTTATGCATCCGCTCCTGTGCAGGGACGGCCGCCAGGAGATCTGTCCTGTCTGTGATAAAAAACCCGCCCGGCATCCTGAGTTCAGATAGGTCTTTTTCAAGCCGGACCCCGCGGATGTCCTGGATCTGGCCGCCCGCAATCCTCATCTCTTCTGCGATCGCTTTCGCTGCCGACGTCAGGCTGCGAAGGTCGGTTTTAATGATCAGGGATGCCGCGGTATTGCATCTGGCAGTTGGCTGCAGACTGTGCGACAAATCGTCTTTAGGTGTCCGTATGGTCGAGGTTGCGTCCTGTCCCTTGTACTGCGCGAAGCCGAAGGATGAGTTCTCATATCGGTCGCCTAACATCTCTGTGTGATGATGGATGATCGACACCTGCACTTTCGCGGATTCGCGCAGAGCGAGATATCGCGGGAGTTCCAGGTCGTATTGCAAAAGCTTTGCGATAAAGGCTCGCGAAAACCCAAGATAGGCAACAGGCGATATGCCGCTGACGGCCAGGTAGTGCGATTGGGCATTTGCACCATGCACCGTGACTCGGTCCAGGATGATGTATGGCATTACAGGATCTCCTCAATGACAGCGCGGATCACGCGCGAATGATCATCGGCTGTGACGGGGGAGGGCTTTTGATCGCCGTCGACATGGACCGGCTTGTGCAGGAGGTCGAACACGTATTGGGCGTATTCGCACCGCCATTCCTTATTTCGAAGCTCGTGGCACACCAGGCCGGCGCTCAACACGGGGCATGACGGGGAGATGGGCAAAGCATCGCCATCGATCCCAAACGCTTCCGGGCTGTTCAAAATGAGTTGGCGCGCTTTTTGGCCGCGCTCGACGGACAGTCGGACCAGGCCGCGCACTCTCCTCTCGATTTGTTCGCTCAGGGATGCGTTGCGCTTGACTTCGATGATGTCCAGCAGAAACCTCCTTGCTGCGCGCCGATCTAGCGGTGATACGCCTACATGGAAGTATCTGGATGCGATCCTCATATCCATTGATTCCCGAGGGGGCGCAAAGAACATGACTTTGCGCATTTTGTAGATAAGCCCCCCGGCGTTCTGGCAGTTAGATCCGCCGACCATGATGGTTGCTGATTCGTATGGCGGGAGCCATGGCCGTTCATTGGGAGTGCCAACCTCCCTCACCTTATCCCAATGGATGCCCTCAAGATCAGCAAACAGGGCGGCAAATGGCGCGCTATGTAATGGAAGGAGTGGTACGTCCCCCATATTCTCGCCTACCATAAAGATCTGCTTAAGATTTGGATCCGAGGTGTCGCCGATCACGCCGGGATTCGCTTCGGACATCAATTTGACGATGGCATCCACCTCGTCTTGCGATGGAGGGTTTGAATACCTCTCCGTGAAGCCCATCATTGCATCGTTGATTTGCTTCCAAGCGGCGCCGTCAGCTGCGCCTCTTGAGTAATCCATCATGAGTTCTGCAATCCCACGTGTCGACGCGCAAACAAATGGAATATCGACCGGATCGCGTGGTGGCAGGCGTACGCCGCCATACCCGGCTGTAGTATTTACCGCTTTCTTGGAGAAGTGGACCAGTCCATCGATCACATCTCTGTATTGGTCACTTGAATAGATTTCCCATACAGGTTTTTTGTCTTCCGCTTTCTTCTTTTTTGCATTCTTGCCCATAAGGAGCGCTCGCCTGTGTTGAGTTGCAATTTTGTGTATAATAGCAATATTCACAAAAAACACAACAGGCATGCATGTAACTTTCATATCGCTATGTGAGGCAAAGTCCATCGGCAGGACGCGTGCCGTTCTGGATCGCTATGCAATCAGAGCTGGCGTCGGGACATGGGTGTCGCCCATTACAAGTGAGGCGCTCAATGAGGTGAAAAAAGCCCTTTGTACTATCGCGACAAGACAGACCGCGGTCGCCTGTTACAAGAATGTCGGCGCTAGGAAGATGCGTCTTGCCTGGGTTGTTGGGAGTCGGAAAAAATTCGGTATCAATGGGGAGGTCCCGGTCGGCAGTCGTATTCATGGTGTGCGCAGCAAGGAGAGGACAAGGTTCTCTCTTGCTGTGGCGGCTGTGTCCTCGATATCGGGGCGTTTGCACGACATCGGGAAGGCAAATCTTGATTTTCAGAGGAAGTTGACTCCGCAGAACAATAAAAAGTGGGTGTCCGACCCCGTTCGCCACGACCTCGTCTCCGCTATCGTTGTGAAGCGGCTGATGGAAGGTATGTCCTGGGATGAGGCGTGGAAAGATTCGTACATATCAAAAAATGACAGGCTGGTCGGAAAATCGAAGTTCGGCATGTACCCGATGCTTGGGGTAAGTAAGCCTTCAGAGGCTGTGCTCTACTGCATCTTGACCCACCACAAAATGCTCGGAGACGGGTGTACGGCACACGATCATGTTCACTTTGGGGGTAAGCAGACCAGCGGGGAATTTTCCATTTCATCTGATTGTGATGCATCATCTGTTCGCAAGCTCACTGAAAGGCTTGTCGCAAAAATGATCCGAATGGATGAGGAAAATATCCTCCCCGCATCGTTTTGGTGTGGAGTCGCATATACCGCCCGTGCAGCCCTTGTTCTTGCAGACCATCACGTATCAGCCGACACATCATCCCCTTTTCTTGGAGATCCGCAGGGGCAGTTGTTTGCAAACACCAGTTTGTACAATGCGTCCCGCGGATACAACCAGACTTTGAAGTACCACCTTGCAAAGGTCGGCTGTGAGGCTGGCAAATTGGCGGATACGATGCTGAGCATGGAGTTGCCAGCCCTCAATGATGACGCTGTGGTGCGATTGCTGTCGCCGGCAAATAGCCGATTCGAATGGCAGAACAGAGCGGCGGCAGCGTTGACGCCCGGGGTCCCCGCGCTTGTGATGAACATTGCTGCCACAGGTGCCGGCAAGACCCGCATGAATGCGCGTGCAGCGGCCGTTCTTGCCGGGGATTCTCCGGTGCGTATAACTGCCGCATTGAATCTGCGATCCCTCACGTTACAAACCGGGATGTCGTACAGGGAGGATCTTGGGCTGGATGAGGAAGATCTCGCGGTCGTTGTTGGCAGTGCACTGGCGCTAAAGATGCAGGAATATGACGAAGACGCAGATCCGCAAGACATGGATATTGTGCGAGTCGAAGAGCAGCTTCTGACTGATGCGCTGGACACATCCATTTTGCCAGAGTCTCTCGTGCGGGCGATTGGTGGCAGCAAATCCAAGGGATCAGTTGTCATGGCACCATTCCTTGTTTCGACGACCGATTACATCATCGCTGCAGGCGATCCGCGACTGCAGGCAGCTCATGCAGTCGCGTTGACGCGGCTAATGCATAGCGACCTGATCTTGGATGAGGTGGATGGCTACGATCCCCCTGCGCTCGCTGCCGTTCTTCGCCTGGTTAAACTGTCGGCAATGTTTGGCAGAAATGTGGTTGTTTCATCAGGCACCCTGCCTCCTGTCATTGCAAAGAGAGTGTATGAGAGTTATGCGTCTGGCTTTGAGTGTTTCATGGAAGCCGGCGGCGCGCAGGAGTTTCATGCTGTTGTGATTGATAATCTATCTCCACCATCCGTCATTACGTCCGATTTTGAGGCTGAATACAAGGCTCATGTGCTGGAGATGCTCAGACTATCTTCTGCGGGGAAGGTCACGAAGAAAGCCAGGATCGCACATCTTTCGCGCAAAACTCCGGGCGATCTGACGAGACTGATCATGGAAGAGGTTGGCAAGTTGCACGCCGAACATAGGTGGGGGCCAAACATATCGCTTGGTTTGATCAGGGTGGCGAATATCAAGGAGGCAATCCCTTTGGCAAGGTCGCTATCCGGCACCCCAGGCAACCTTGTGTGCTGCTACCACTCTAGGCATCTTGCGATCCAGCGGTTCTGGATCGAGCATAGGCTGAAAAAGATCCTCACGAGGAAAGCAGATTCATCTGCACCCCTTAAGGACGAGGATATCGATCGGGCGATATCTGCTGCCAATGGAGGTGACGTAAGGGTGATTGTCGTTGCGACGCCCGTTGAAGAAGTCGGGCAAGACCATGATTTTGACTGGGCAATCATCGAGCCTTCCAGTGCGCAATCCATTGTGCAAACGGCTGGTCGGGTGAATAGACATCGGCTTATTGAGGTCGTTGCGCCCAATATATCCATCCTTCAATACAACTTCAAGGAAGTGAGTGGGGGTCACAAGGAGGTGTTCAGCAAGCCGGGCTGCGAGTCTGATGGATCTCATTTTGACCATGACGTGCAGGTTTTGATCTCGGAGGCGCATGTCCTGGAAAGACTGGATGCCAGTCTTCGCTTCAGATCTGACATCCACAAGTTCTCTTCCTGCGATGATCTGTCCATTGAGCGGATGCTAGGCGGTTATGTAGACCCATTTATTGGAGTGTCTCCTGAAGCGCGCCGGAGTAACGAGACGTCCTTTTATAGAGAGGCTTGCCTTCGCGACATAAGGGGGAAAGACGATTTTTTTTGTACTGCGGATGGTAAGTGGTATCAGCGTTTTTTGAACGAAAAGCCAGCATTGCGTAGCGGCGTGTTCTCGATCGATATTGGGAGGTCGCTGTTCAGTCTGTCTCTTGAAGAGATGTCTGAATTGGCGAGAGATGTGGGGGTGGATGCGGATGTCGCGATGTCGATCCAAGTGGGTGCCGGAGATCGGCGGTATCTTCTGTCGGAATTTGGCCTTGAAGCGACTGGCAAGGCCATATCTTAGCTGTCCATCGCTCCGAATTGCAGCCACTCGCAAGAAATGTTATAATTGTTATAACATTAAGCGAGGTTCAGCATGACACAGAAGACGACAATCAGAAAAATAGGCAACTCTTTCGGTGTGATCATCCCGAAGGGCTTGCTGGATGAGCGTGGCCTGTCCGTCGGCGATGGGCTTGATATCTGCCAGGATGGCATCCTCTTCCCGGACTCGAACGTCCACCAGTCACTTGACGAGCTGCGTCGCCAGATCTCGATCGAGATTATCTCGCGCTTCAAGTTCGATGAGATCAGGAGGCATTCATTATGCAATCTTGTGCGGTGGGAAGAGAATGGCGTATGGGGGCGTCCCTACGAAGAGTGGCGCAACATCTTGAAGAATGACGATGATGAACGTCTGATGTATATGATGGTCAGTATGGAAGATTACCCGGTCCAGATGCGTCAGTCGTCCCCGTTTGTCGGGCTGATCCCTAAGGATGTGCTGCAGCGACTTAAAAGGGGCATTCCATGAAGATGGTGCACTTGGAGCATGTTCTGCGCGTGGCAGGTTTCATTGTTGGCGACGATCAGTTCATTATCGTTGGCAGCCAATCCCTTCATGGGATGTATCCGGACATGCCGGATGAATTCCTGCTTTCGTTTGAGGTCGATCTGATCGTTAAGAACAGGCCGGCTAGGACCGAGGTGCTCAATACGATCGGGCAAGACTCGGATTTCCATGAGATGTATGGCTACTACGCCGACCCTGTCGATGAGAATACATCTCGCCTCCCAAAGGGCTGGAAGGGGCGCCTGGTCAATCTTAAAACATCGGGAGCTGCCAATGGCGTCTCTGGCCTTTGCCTTGATCCACATGATCTCGCGATCTCCAAGCTGTATGCCAGGCGCGAAAAAGACATCATATTCACTCGCGAGATGGTAAGGCGCGGCTATGTCTATCGAGAGAGGCTTATCTCCCTTGCTAACCAGACGCGCCTTACCGATGGTGAGCGAGATCATGTGTTGCAGTATATCGAGAGTGATTTCCAATGGGCGGAAGCACATCCGCTCGCGGTCGATCCCGGGCTGCCGATCGATGGCGTTGGGGCCCCAGCGCCTCGTTAATCGTCTCACCAATCATCCCATCTTTGGCTGGTAAGTTGCGGTATTTGGCTTATAATCGTCTCACTAATCGTCTCACTAATCGTCTCGGGCGTAATAAATGAACAAGCCATCCTCAATCAAAGACTCCATTTTCAGCTTCATAGTTGGCGGATCAAAGCCCGTATCGCGCAGAGATATCTGTGGCGAATTCAATATGTCTGATGCGAGCGCGGCAAGATACATTTCGGATCTGGTTGACGATGGCGTCATCCAGCGCGTTGGCGACGGACGCTCCACCGCATATGTAGGCGATGCAGCGGATAGTTATCTTGCCACAAGGGGTGATATAAAGGAGATTGAGTACGATTTCGATCGCATTCGCCAATATACGCAGAAGTCCTCTTTCTTCACCCGTGCCCAAATGGGTGATCTTGAGCGTTTTGGCGCCCTGCCTGCGAACGTCACTCATGACGACTACCTGACATCTGTGCATAAGCGCCTATTGATCGAGGCGAGCTGGGCGTCATCTGTCCTTGAGGGTAATACCTACTCACTTATTGACACTCAGGAGCTTTTTGAGCGCGGTATCGAGATGCCTGGAGCAAAGCAAGAAGAGACGCAGATGCTGTTGAATCACAAGCATGCGATCGAGTACATATTGGAGAACATCAAGGATATCAATATCTCCAGAATGGACATCATCAACATCCAGGCTCTGCTTTCTGAGGGGCTGATGAAAGACCCTGCAGATGTAGGTCGCGTCCGCATGAAGGCGGTCGGCATTGGGCAATCTGCATATCGACCTATCGATGTTCCAACCATCCTTTCCGAGGAATTCGATGTTTTGATCAGCGAGGCAAATGGCATCAAGAATGTGTTTGATCAATCCTTCTTTCTGCTCCTCAACATCGCCTACCTACAGCCTTTTGCGGATGTAAACAAGCGCACTTCCCGGATGGTCTCAAACATCCCACTCCTGAAGGCGGGCATGATGCCCATGAGCTTCTATCAGATGTCCCGACCAGGGTATGAAAAAGGCATGCTTCATTATTATGAGGCGGGTGATTCTCGTCGCTTGGCTAAGGAATATATGTCGTGTTACGAGGTGTCATCCAATCGATTCATGGAACTCATTGAGAATAAGCCTGCGCCATCCGAGCTGAGGTTGCGCATGAAATACCGGAAGGCCATATCTAATGGGGTGTTCGAAATCGTCAAGGAAGGCAAGTCGATCGATGACGTGATGCCGGCTGGCTTGCCAGAAGATGAGGCTAAATTCTTTGCTGATTATGTAGGCAAGATTACAGACTCCTTGGGCGGGGGGAATGCCCTCCTTTATGGTCTGACCGAAGAGGATGTAAATACCTGGCGTGGCACGTTGATACCGCATCCTTAGATCGCCAGGTTTGCTTATAAATTTTTGATATAGTAATATTAATACTGCTTAAAGCTTGCTATATCAAAAATATGACAACCAAGAAAAGAAAAATTGATCCTGACATGCTGCCGTTCGAGGTCGCAGAATCCATGCGCGCGCTCGGGGAAAAGATCTCGATCGCCAGGCGCGCCCGCAAGTGGACGCAGCGTGATCTGGCGGGCCGGGTCGGTGTTGGCATGAACACCATGGTGGAGATCGAGCGCGGCAGCCAGTCTGTCCAATTCGGAAGTTACGTCATGGCCTTGTGGGCGCTCAACCTGATGAGCGAGTTCGAGCGGCTGGCCAAGCCGGAGAATGATGAGATCACGGTAACCGGCGCCATCAGCCGCTTACCGAGGCGGGTGTCGCCATGAGATCGGCGCCGGTTCACTTTTGGCTGCCTGGCAGTCCAGACCCAACGGAGGCGGGAATCTTCGAGTGGGATGGCGGGCAAGGTCGCTTCCGCTATTCCGGTGAATATCTGAGCGGCCTGTATCTGCATGGACGATCTCCCCTCCCCTTAGACCCCATATTGCTCCCCTTGAAGCGCACGACAATCAATGAGACGCATCAGAAAGGGATTTTTGGCGTGTTTTCTGATGGGAGTGCCGATGCCTGGGGTAAGCGTCTGCTCGAAGCCAAATACGGCGAACTGGATGCGTTCGAGGTGCTTGAGAGGTCGTCCGATGATGGCGTTGGCGCCATTGCTGTTGGCGAGCTTGAGAACAAGAAGTCGCCGGCCTTTTCGCTCGCCGACTTGCGTGATGCCGCCACAAAAATAGCGGCCATGCAGGTCAAGGATGTGCCGAACGAGATACTTGGTGTGCTGCATCCGACAACCAGCCTGGGCGGCGCGAAGCCGAAGTTGAACATCCGCCATAAGGGTGAGATGTGGATCGCCAAGTTCATCGAGCGAGGGGATTCCACTTACCTGCCACAGGCAGAGCACGCCCTGCTCCAGCTTGGTCGGCAATGCGGGATCGATACTTGTCACTCTGTTGTCGAGCTAGTTGGCGATGATTGTTACGCCATCCTGGTCAAACGATTCGACCGAGAGCGTGTGGATGGCGGCTTTGCAAGGCGAGGCTTTGCCAGTGCGCATACCGTCCTCCGGATCAAGCCGGAGAGCGATCTGCGGGACAAGTCATACATCAAGCTGTCTCACGAGCTTCAGCGATGGGTGGCGCCAACGGAAGCGCTGCAGCAAAAGCGTGAATTGTGGCGTCGCATCGTCTTTAATGCGCTGGTCGGGAATGTGGATGATCACACAAAGAACCACGGACTGCTTCAGTACGGGAACTCGTGGCGCTTGTCCCCGGCGTTTGACATCGTCCCAGTGCTGCATCCTCGCCGGGATCGCATCGCTCTTTCAATGTCATTTGCCAAGATCGAAGGTCGAATGACAGCAATCGTTTCGTCTGAAACCTTGCTGAACGATTGCCGGCTATTCGGCTACGAACCTGAAGAGGCTAGGGGCGAGTTGCTTGGTATGGCCGAGATCGTGGCGTCTGATTGGCGCGCCAGCATGCTCAAGGCGGGTATGCCGACAGAAGAGGTTGAGCGGTTTGCCGAGTCTTTTGGTGTGGCGCATCGCATTGGGCGCGAGGTGAAGGCAGATTTGATTTCCATGCCCCTTAGCCGACAATCAAGTGATTTCAGCCCCTAATTCTTTGGAGGCGTTGACCTTATCCCGTAGATCTTTCCCCGCCCTGAAGTGTGGCACATACTTCGCCGGCACCCAGACCTTGTCGCCATTCTTCGGGTTGCGCGCAAGGCGTGGCGGCTTGTGATTCAGGGCGAAGCTTCCGAAGCCGCGGATCTCGACTCGCCCACCTCTGGCGAGAGAGTCGGACATTGCCTCCAGGATCACAGATGCTGAAAGCTCGGCATCCTTCAGGGCGAGCTGGGGGAATAGTTTGGAAAGTCGTTGTATCAGGTCGGAGCGGTTCATTGGTGCAACTTTGGCGTGAGAAAGCGGCGCATTATATGCGAGGACATCGTTTTGTAGCGGGGCTGCACATTCCGCCCGGCCGCACTAGGCCATGCACGGCTCGGCCGCGTCCTCTTTCAGCAGAGAAAGCCATTTCTCCCTTGGGCCATAGATCTTGATGGCTTTCTCAAGATCAGCGCCGTCTTCCAGGTCGTAGAAGATCTGCTCTTGGACGCAGGCGACAAGCCGAACCCATGGGTCGATCAGATACCTGTCATCCACGATCGCGAAATCGTGTCCGCCCGGGTGGTATGCCTCGATCGCACATGGCGACTCTAGGTTGTCCTCATTGGCGAAGCCGACGACATCCACGCGGCGTCCGAGTGGAGTCAGCGTCTCCCGAATGTGGTGAGCGTACTCAGTACAGCAGCAGGCGCCCCCCGCCAGGCATCAGCGATTGTGCACTTGGGCCGTCGCCATTTGGTAGTGCGCCATACCGACGGCTGTATTCCGCGATCGAGATGTTCTCGTTCGTCTCGTCAATGCAGAATGTGACGCCGATCGCCTCGTCGCTACCGAAGAGGGATTCAACTTGTTCGGGTGTGATTGGCGTCATCTCGTCGATTCTTTGATTTACATTGATGGTGCTGCAGCGTCGCTTTCGGGATAATCCGAAAGGTATTGAACTGGCACAGCAACCTCGTCGCCGAGTTTGCTGGCAACGTAGCAGCGCATGGCTGCAATGATAGGTGTTGCCCCAGTGCCGTGGGAAAACACCATGGGTCTGCCGAGCCACATATTCGCTTCCCAGTAGCCCTCCCTCGGGTACTCGATATTGATCTTCTCTCGATCGATGAGTGGGCCGCTGTTCGCCCAATCTGTAACGTAGTCCGCGATGAGTCGTCCATCCCAATTCCCTTCTTCGTGATGCCATTCACATTTCGAGACAGCCCAGTTAAGTGCCGCCTGATCGAGATCTTTGACCAGGATCTTTTGAGTCGCATCGCCATGAGAATCCATCTGCGCTGAGAGTTTCTTCATGTTTGCTCCTTTATAGACCTGGCGCGGGAGGGGCTACCGCTATATCTTGCTGATCGCGTCCCGTCTTCGTCGACAAGATCTCATTGATATGGCGGAACGCCGATGAGATCTTGTCGATCTCC
>Ga0210044_10000137_pt1 | contig 103261 bp, 104 predicted proteins | sample CryGey13umfilter_2_FD_183959 | JGI IMG/M metagenome (GOLD analysis project Ga0210044, IMG submission 183959) | Groundwater microbial communities from aquifer in Utah, USA - Crystal Geyser 4/9/14 3 um filter (SPAdes) (version 2) | ecosystem: Environmental > Aquatic > Deep subsurface >... | reverse complement strand
GCAGACGCCTACAAACAGAGTCGTTGGAAATAGGAAAACACCATTAGGGTCAGGTCGGGTTATGTGCTTTTTACAATACTACAATTAAAAGAGACCGCTCGTGATGAGCAGTCCCTTTTGGTGACCCCACGGAGAGTCGAACTCCGATTTCCAGGATGAGAACCTGATGTCCTAACCATTAGACGATGGGGCCTTGGGTATTGACGAGCCAAACGATAGCATAAGGCCCTGTTCGTGACAACCCTTTATTGCTATTAAAAAAACGCCATTTGTGGCGACAAGGGGAAACTCAGCCGTGTAGGCTGAGTCGTGATTACGCTCCAAGGGAGAAGAGAGCTCCCGAAGTTGCGGCATCGAGGATTGCATCAATCAGTTGAAGAACTGAGAGCAAGGTTTCCTCGAGATGTCCTGCAAGAATCGGAAAGAAAACTTGGAGGACCAACAGCGTCATCACCAGGAGAAAGAGTTCTCGCATATGGATCGTATTAGATCCAAGGGGTGCGGAGGTCGACATTTCTCCGGGAATGACACTGGGTCACTCATCCCTTGGGATAAGTGGCCGATGTTCAGCGACTCATTCCAAGAGATGAGTTGTTTAAATTTGTCTGATCATACTCGATTTTGACGGTTTTGTCAATTGAAAAGCCTCACCCGTGTGGTGAGGCTCGCTCTTCTTGTCCGCTAGTTGATGCGGCAGGTCTTCTCGTAGCCTGATCCACGACAGCAGACCTTGAAGGCCTTCTCCATCTCGGTGGCGTCCTTCGCCATGACGGTGAAGGCACGGTCATCACCCAACCGACAGCCTGCTGCCGTGATTTCGAGCAAGCCCCACTGCTTGGTCACGCGTGGGCCTTGATACCCAGCGTTCTTGACCGTCTCCACTGCGTCACTGGACGTGCCAGGTCCCCAGGAGACGTTGTGCGACCCACCCGATACTCCATTCACGGCGTTGTAGATGATGATGCCCAGAATCCCGATGATGGTCAGGACGATCATCAGCTCGACGAGTGTGAATCCGTTCTTACGCTTGCGCATGTCTGCTCCTCTGTTGGATGTGCAGCGGTAGAAGCTACAAGATCTTTCAAATTTTGTCAATCGAAAAACCTCACCCGTGTGGTGAAGTTTGATTAGGCTGTTGCAGCTGCGTGTGATGGTCTGATGGGATGAAGTCCTGGCATGGGCTGAATGGGAGGGTTGCTCATGGACTGTTCGATGTGCCTCAGGAGATCATCGAACGAAAGAGCTTTCTGTTCCTCTTGTTGTCCATCAAGACACATAAGTCCAAATGGTCTGCTCGGAAGTCTTGACTCAGCATCGAAGTAGACGAAGTGCCAGGTGATGCCGATCAGGAGCCAGTGGAGAAGCACGTGCGGTTCACTCAGTGCCTGTGTCTCGAAGATTGGGGGGCTGAGATGTTTTGCGTTGAGCAGGTGAGAGATTGCTGCGAGAGCAACGAGTTCTGGCACGCGCTTGAGGTGACAGCGTTGCTTGTTGTCGATGCAGGTGTACAGCATTCCATCAAATGTGTACGCCCCGTAGATCCACAGCTCGAGTTCTTCATCGATGATGAGATGGGCGATCTGTTCGCCATGCTCACCGTCTTGACTGATCATGTGTACTCCTTCTTATAGGGTGGCGGCATGCTACGCGGTTACTGGGTTTTTGTCAATCATTCATTGACAAAAACAAGAAAAACTGTCATGATCCGTCTCTGCTTCCTGATAGGAGAGGACATGCAGAACCGCAGTGGAAGATTCCATCTGTTCACACACTGGGATGTTGGGGTTTTCCTGCATTGGACGACCGCCTTCATGATCACGATGCTGTCACTTCTTTCGCTTGCTGCGGATGGGTGGCAAGAGTCTCTGGGAATTGTCTTGTTCTTCTGTGTCATCTACGGAAGCGTGGTGGCACACGAGTTCGGGCATGTCAGAGCGGCACAGTCGTACGGAATCAGCGTGAGAGACATCGTGATCTATCCGATCGGGGGTGTTGCGACGCTCAACAGTCGTCCGGAGACCGCCATGAGTTCGCTCCATGTCTCGTTGGCTGGTCCGCTGGTCTCGATCCTGTTGGCACTCCTTACGCCACTGATCTACGCGGCCGTCGGCACGCTCTCTCCGGAAACCCTTCCGTGGTTTGAGCAGGCGTGGATCGGTAGCGAGACAGTGCTCGGTTGGATGGTGATGATCACGCACTTCAACTTGATCATGGCTGCGTTCAACCTCTTGCCCGTCTATCCGCTCGATGGAGGACAAGCTCTTCATGCCGTCGTTTGGCAGATCGTCAACAGGCGTACTGCCTACCAGCTGGCACATCGCGGAGCGACTATCGGAGGCATGATCATCGGGGCCGTGGCGATCTACCAGATGCAGCCCCTCATGTTCGTGACCGGTGGTTTCATCACCATCTTCGGAACTCGTCATGCGCGTGCATGTCTCGAACATGATGCGCAAGCACAGGCTCGCAACGCAGAACCGGCAAACTAGCCGGTTCTTTCATTTCATCCGTAAATACTCTCATGTTATAATGCCTCCATGTTATTGGAGGGACTTTTTTTTCAGATTGGAATTGTTCTTGTCATCGCTGCGCTTTTGTCGATGATTGTTTTTCGGCTTAGGCAACCGCTCATCATTGCGTACATCCTCACGGGGATCGTTGTTGGTCCGGGGATCTTGGCTATCACGCATGATGTAGAAATTTTTCAGGTGATGTCAGAGATTGGTGTGGCGTTCCTGTTGTTTACCGTTGGGCTCGGACTCAACTGGCGCAACATTAAAGATGTTGGTGGAATCGCTGCGGCCACGGGGGTGGGGCAGGTGTTGTTTACGTCCATTGTCGGGTTCATGATCGGATTACTTCTCGGATTCGATGCGGTGACATCCGTCTATCTTGCCGTGGCCTTTGCCTTTTCTAGTACAATCATCATCATCAAGCTCCTCATGGATAAAGAGGATCTTGACTCCCTGTACGGTCGAATCAGTGTCGGGTTCCTGTTGGTGCAAGATTTTATTGCCATGCTGATCTTGCTTGGCCTTGGCGCCGTGAGTAGTGGAGCCACGCTTAACGAGGTATTGATTGGAACAGCCATCAAGGGTGTGGTTCTCGTACCACTTCTGTGGTTTGTCTCCGCAAAGCTTGTGCCGCCGCTCCTGAGTTACGTGGCACGTTCTCAAGAGCTTCTGTTTATTTTTGCCATTGCGTGGTGCTTTTTGATTGCAGGATTTCTTGTGCGGTTGGGGTTTGGTGTAGAACTTGGAGCCCTCATTGCGGGAGTCACACTCTCAAGCAGTGTGTATTATCGAGAGATCAATGCGCGCATCCGTCCGCTTCGCGATTTCTTCCTCGTGATATTTTTTATCGTTCTCGGGACACAGCTTGGATTTGAAAGCTTTACCTCGACCATTATTCCAACCGTAGTCTTCAGCCTCTTTGTCTTGATTGGAAACCCGATCATTGTGGTGTTGATCATGCGTTCACTCGGGTACCACCCACGTACAGGTTTTCTCTCTGGAACAACCGTGGCACAAATTTCTGAGTTTTCGTTTATCGTCATTGTTGCTGGGATTGCGGCGGGGCATTTGACGGATTCGGACTTAGCCCTCGCAACGGCCGTGGGTCTCATCACTATTGCAGGAAGTTCATTTCTCATTGAACACAATGAGCGCATTTACGAACGAATTAAGTGGATGTTCAAGTGGCTCGAACCGTCGAAGATGCTCAACATTGAGGGGAAGCGAGAACACAAGGCAAGCAGTGTGATTCTGTTTGGCTATCATCGAACGGGCAAAGTATTACTCGAGACAATACGCAAAATGAAGCGCACGTACACGGTCGTTGATTTTGATCCATTGATTATCCGTGAGCTGGCTGAGATGGGAGAGTCAGGTGTGTATGGTGACGCAGGGGATGAAAATTTCTTGGAGGAGCTCAAAGCAGACAAGACCCGACTCATTGTTTCGACGATTCCCGATCTCGTGATCAGTATATCGATTCTCGGGTTCCTCAAGTCACGTGACTATAAAGGGGTGGTGATTGTTTCAGCGCACTCTCAAATAGAGGCAGAAAAATGCTATAAGCTCGGAGCCTCCTATGTGATCGTGCCAAATGTCCTGAGTGGAAAGAAATTTTCTGAGATGTTGAAAAAGAAAAAGACTGCAAAAAAATCTTGGGAATCCCTTTCGAAAACAATGTAATCCTAGGGGGTGTGTGGAGGCACTGTCACCACTTTTTTTGATATACTGAATGACGTATGAGACAGCGAGGAGAAAATGTACAGATCGTATTTGAACGTGTGAACACACATGAGGTGTTTAAAGAGGAAATGAATCAGGGTCAGCCAGCCGTGGCAGCACGCACTGAGTTAGGATCTGATCAGAGGAGGGCGACCCCCGAGGTTTCAAAAGTGCACCGACCAGATCTTGGGTTGTTTTTGATTGCTCAAGGATCTGGAGAAGGTGTGTCTGGCCAGATGGCTTCCTATCAAGCCATGGAAGTGATGAATAACGTGTTGGGGGAAGCGCTAGATGAAAAAATTAAAAACAACGGAAAGGCACCTGTTGATCAGGCAGAAAAAACTAAGCACATTGATGCGCTGATTCGCGCAGAGATGAAGCACGCATTCCAGTCGATCGGAGATCAGCTGCAACTCCAAAAGAGAGTGATGAGCGGCATTGAGCGTATGGGGGTCAGACCAAGTGTGGTGAAACACGTGGAGATGCCAGACGGCGCACAGCGCATGTATGTAGGTCACTTAGGTGATAGTCGTGTCTATCTTCACCGAGACGGGAAGCTACAACAACTCACTGAGGACACGACCAGCTTTGCATTGCAAAAGCCTTTCTTTTCGCCAGAGGAGCTTCGTCAGATTGATCAGTCGGTCAATCCAAGTCAGCTTCCAGCAGGTCAACGGAGCATTTTTAGTATGAGGGAGGATGTGATGGATGTGAATTCTGATCGAGATTCTACGTCCTTATTGCAGGTTCAGGTCTATGATTTACAGCCAGGAGATCGGGTGCTTTTGGTGAATGGGGGTGTTCAGCATAATGTGCTCACAAAGGAAATGGAGGGTTTGATGAACCGTGATCTTGATGATGTTGGGACAGAGCGCATGATTCAGGCGTTTGCTGATCGTGAGACAGGTGCCCCTAATCCTCGTGGACGTGCGGAGGCCGCTGACGTGGCGGCGGTTGTCTATACGGTATCAGAGCGCCGACGGACAGGTGGTGCCGAGAAGCAGCGTCGTGAACATGAGCAACAACGTGTGAGTCTTGAAACACAGGTGAAGCATCATGAGAAGCGTGGCGCTGAACTCCGCTTAGCCCTCCACGAAAGAGATCAGCAACTTGAGCGGCTCCAGGCAGGGACAGTGCTTCGTGATCGACTTAGGATGCAGATTGAGCGAACACAGCTTGCACAAGAAGAAGCAAATCATCGCTATCAAGCAGCCACCTCCAAACTCAGCTTGTTGGATACACGTGTACCCCCAAGACTGTCGGTGAATGCGTTTGCGATGCATCGCCCCAACAAAGAAATCGCAGACGCTCTTACAGAGCTACGGATCCAAAGTGATATGATCCATGCAGAACGCACACAGGCACAGCGGGATTACTGGCAGCAACATGCTGAGCAAAAACAGCTGGAAGCACGCTTGGAGCAGACGATACAGATAGGTGCTCGACTTGAATAATTCTGTTGACAAGAAAAATTAGCACTCTATAATAGGGAGTGCTAATTTGTTTTCATGCCTTTTGTGCTGCAAACACGGACAGAACTTATTTTGAAACTGCTTGTAGAAGATTACATCGCCTCGGCTGAGCCGGTTGGTTCAAAATATTTGAATGAGCGGTATCAAATTGGTGTGAGCGATGCGACTGTGCGTAGTGAAATGTCCGTGCTGGAGAAAGAAGGGTTCCTCCGCCAGCCGCACACGTCCGCAGGACGTATCCCCACCGAGAAAGCCTACGTCTACTACCTGCAACACCTCCGCAATAAACACTTTGTTCTCACAGGAACACCGCTCAAGAATCTTGAAAAGAATCCGAAAGAAACAGAGCAGGCCCTGAAACGTCTTGCCAAAAAACTTGCTGAGCTTTCAGGAGAGACGGCCATCGTCGCCTTCGATCCCCGGTGGAGCTACTATGTTGGCGTTTCCAATCTGTTCCACAAACCTGATTTCCAAACCATCGAGCTTGCAAAAACGCTTTCTGAGATGATTGACCAATTCGATGACATCATTCGGCTCATTTATAAATCAGTTCCAGATGAGCCTCATGTGTATATCGGAGCAAATAGTCCGTTTGGAGACCACATGGCTGCGATCGTTGTCCGGTACACCTTAAAGGATGACCAACAGGGAGTGCTGGGGCTCGTGGGCCCACTCCGCATGGACTACAACAGAAATCTCGCGCTCGTTGAGCGCGCTAAAGAAGTGATTGATCAATCAGATCTATGAGCGAAGAAGAATTAAAAGACCAAGAGTCACAGGAAGAGCCTCTTACAGAGGAAGAACCGGTTGCGTTCTCCTGCGAGTCCTGTAACGAAGCCATCACTGGATGGAAGCGTGCGCTCGCCGATTATGAGAACCTCAAAAAAGATCTCATGAAGGAACGGGTGGCAATCAGGAGTGCGGCGAAAGAAGATGTCGCAGAAGAGCTCATCGCCGTTCTCGACAACTTTGACCAGGCTGCCAAATTTCAACCCTCAGAGCTTTCAAAAGAAGCAGAGACCTGGGCCATGGGGCTCATGCATGTGCGCAATCAACTCGAAAGCGTCATGACAGATCTAGGGCTCAGTCCATTTGGTGAGTCAGGAGATGTGTTCGATCCAACACGCCACGAGGCCGCCGCTGAGCGAAGCGAGGACGATAAACCAGATCAAACAATCCTCGAGGTCGCTGCACGTGGATGGAAGCTCAGTGATAAAATTGTCCGTCCAGCAAAAGTTGTTATAAACAATCTCAATTAAACCTCATTAAGAGCGGAAGCCTTCGGCAAACGAACTTATGAGATCGGCTGCTACTTACTGAGCCGACTCAAAGTTGTTTGCCTCAGTCTTCCGACTTCAAACCATCAACAAACCTATGTCAAAAATTCTCGGAATTGACCTTGGGACCACAAACTCCTGTATGGCCATCATCGAAGGTGGTCAGCCTAAGGTGCTTGAAAATAAAGAAGGAGCTCGCACGACGCCATCGATGGTGGCGGTCAACAAGGCTGGTGAGCGCCAGGTGGGTCTTCCGGCAAAGCGTCAGGCCGTGACGAACCCCGTCAACACCCTTTTTTCTATTAAACGTCTTATCGGTCGCAGATGGGCTGATGAGGAAGTGCAGCACGATCAAAAGATGATGCCCTACGAAATCGTCAAGCATGGCGATGGTGTTGCGGTGAAGCTTGGTGACAAGGAATACACCCCAGAAGAAATTGCTGCGATGGTTCTTCAGAAGCTCAAGGCTGATGCAGAAGAAAAAACTGGAGAGACGATTGACGAGGCGGTCATTACCGTGCCTGCGTACTTTGATGACGCTCAGCGTGCGGCGACCAAGACCGCCGGAGAAATTGCTGGCCTCAAGGTGCGTCGCATCATCAACGAGCCAACCGCCGCTGCACTCGCCTACGGATTCGATAAGAAGGCCGGTCAACAGATTGTCGTCTACGACTTGGGTGGTGGAACCTTTGATGTGTCTGTCCTTGAAGTTTCAGAGGACACGGTGGAAGTAAAGTCCACCAATGGTGACACCCACCTTGGAGGAGATGATTTTGATCGCGTGATCATCGATTGGATTTTGGAAGAGTTTAAAAAGCAGGAAGGGATTGATCTTTCAAACGACAGTCTCGCACTTCAGCGTGTCAAGGATGCAGCAGAGCGCGCAAAGATTGAGCTTTCAACCGCTCCACAGACAGAGATCAACCAACCGTTTATCACCTCGGACTCAAACGGACCAAAGCACCTTGTGCTCAGCATGACCCGTGCAAAGCTCGACGAACTCTGCAGCGACCTCGTGAAGCGTACCTTGGAACCATTGAAGGCAGCGCTTAAGGATTCTGGATTTGAGAAAAAAGATATTGAAGAAATCGTCATGGTGGGTGGAATGACCCGCATGCCACTCGTACAGAAGACCGTAGAAGAATTCTTTGGTAAGAAGCCAAACGTGAGTGTGAACCCAGATGAAGTCGTTGCGATGGGAGCGGCCGTTCAAGCAGGTGTGCTCCAAGGGGATGTGAAGGATGTGCTCCTCCTCGACGTCACGCCACTCTCACTCGGAATCGAAACCCTCGGTGGGGTGATGACCGCACTCATTGAACGAAACACCACCATTCCAGCATCGAAGAGCCAAACCTTCTCCACCGCAGCTGACAACCAAAACACCGTGGAGATCCATGTCCTGCAAGGTGAGCGCGAAATGGCAGATGGCAACAAAACCCTCGGCCGCTTCATCCTCTCAGGCATCCCCCCAGCCCCTCGCGGTGTTCCACAGGTGGAAGTGAAGTTTGATATCGACGCAAACGGAATCTTGAACGTATCGGCAACCGAAAAGGGAACAGGAAAAAGCCAGAACATCACCATCCAAGGCTCAACCGGACTCTCAGACGAAGAAGTCGATCGCATGAAAAAAGAAGCAGAAGAGCACGCAGAAAGCGACAAGAAACGAAAAGAAATGGTCGAGCACCAGAACATGGCAAACACCATGATCCATACGGCTGAGAGCATGCTTAAGGATGCTGGCGAAAAAATCACCGACGACGATCGCAAAGAAGTAGAAGCAAAGATCGAAGCGCTTAAGGCCGTGAAAGACGGCGACGACCACGAAGCCATCAAGAAGGCAGCAGACGAGCTGACCGATGCAGCACAGAAGGTCGGTGCCAAGCTCTACCAGCAGGAACAGGCAGCAGGTGGCGAGGCTGGTGGTGAGGGTGGTGAGGAAAAGAAAGATGAACCGATCGACGCGGAGTTTACGGAGAAGGGTGAAGGGGAAAAGAAGGGGGAGTAGTCTCTCTTCTTTCCTTTTCCAAATCAAAAAACAGGCTCTTAAGCCTGTTTAGATCTAAGCAATGTCTAGCATCACCTTCATCTGATCGACATCCGCTTCAATACGCTTGATTCTTTCCAAGGTAAATAGTCGTTCTTGGTCGAGGCGTTGGAGGATGACTCCTTGGGCATCGAGTGAGGACATCACCTCTTCCCGTGATGGCTTTGACGCCAATTCTACTTTTACATCCTTAATGTCCTCGCCCAGCTCAATGAGTTTTTCGATGATTTTATCTTCGGCGCTCATATTGATCTAAATATATCAAACAAGTGAAGCAGAAACAACTATGCCTAACTACGAAAAATTCATGATTTCTCAGGTTGGTGTTTGGGTGAAGGATGGGAAGGTTCTGATTCTTGAGGATGCCTCTAAGCCTGGGTTGTATGTGATTCCGGGTGGGCGGATTGATGAGCAGGAAGAGGCGGAGGTGGCGTTTGCTCGGGAGCTCAAGGAAGAGATTGGAATGGATGTGTTTGAAAAAGGGGAGCACCTGATGACGTATCCTTGGTACGCAGGTGAGCGGAAGGTGCCGTATTGTGCGGTGGCGTATCGGATTACGAGTGATCACGCAGATATTCAGCTAAGCTTTGAACATCTGCAGTACAAGTGGATCACTCAAGAGGAGATCAACGACTACAACTACATCTGGCCCTGCACCGCTGAGATGTTGAGAAAGGGGTTTGAAAGGAAGGAGATCTAATCATTTCGATTATTTTATGACCGTCTTTGAACAGATCAAGCAAAAGCTCCTGGAGGAGCAGGTCGATTTCATTACGAAGGAACATCCCAATGAACCGCATGCTTCAGAGGCGGCGGTGGGGTTTGATCCTGACAGCGCTCCCCATCATGAGGGGGCGAAAGCGATTGTGGTGAAGGGGAAGAAGTCTGAAGATTTTTATCTGTTCGTATTGCCCGATGATCTGAAGCTCGATCAGAAAAAGGTGAAGGATGTGCTTGGAGAGCGCTGGAGCTTTGCGGAGTATCAAGAAGTGATCGACGTGACAAAATGTATTCCAGGCTCGGTGCCACCGTTTGGTTCGGTGATTGGCCTGCGCACCATGATCGACAAAAAGTTTGAAGAAGAGAAAGACGTGTTCTTTAATGCTGGTTCTCTCACACATTCCATTCGGATGAGTTATCATGATTATTTTAGAGCTGAGAAACCACTTGTGGTAGATGTGACTTAACTACATGGCAAAAAATTACTACGAAATTTTAGAGGTCGATCGCGGGGCATCACAGGACGAGATTAAGAAGGCGTTCCGCAAGAAGGCCCATGCCTATCATCCAGATAAAGCGTCGGGGGATGAAGAGAAATTTAAGGAAGCCAACTCGGCTTACCAAGTGCTTGGCGATCCTGAAAAACGTGCGAAGTACGATCAGTTTGGTTCAGCAGCTTTTGAGGGAGGTACAGGCGGAGCTGGATTTGGCCAAGGTTTTGGTGGGTTTGATTTTTCTGCCGCAGGTGACTTCGGTGATATCTTTGGTGACTTGTTTGGCGGTGGACAGCGTCGTCAGCGCGTGAGGCGTGGAAACGATATTCAAGTCGACATCGAGCTTGAGTTCACAGACGCCGTCTTTGGTGCGACGAAGGAAATCACCCTTTCAAAAACAGACGCCTGTGAGCGTTGCAGTGGTAACGGCGCTGAGCCCGGACAGGGCGTTGAGACGTGCGGCACCTGTAAGGGGAGTGGTGTGGAGGTGCGCATGCAACGAACTATTTTGGGCAACATGCAAACTCAAGTGACCTGTCAGACGTGCCAAGGGTCTGGAGAGGTGCCAAAGGAGCCGTGTTCAACCTGCCGTGGATCAGGGACAGATAAAAAGAAACAGACGATGGAGATTCAAATTCCAGCGGGTGTTGAAGATGGATCCACACTGCGTGTTCGTGGAAAAGGTGAGGCGATCAAAAATGGTCAGCCCGGTGACCTGTATGTCCGCCTGCATGTCCGTCGTGATCCACGGTTTGAACGAGATGGCGTGCACCTCCATTCACAAATATCGATTGGGTTCACACAGGCCGCACTTGGTGACACGATTGATGTCGAGACAGTGGATGGACCCGTGGAGCTCAAGATTCCATCAGGCACCCAGTCTGGCGCTCGTTTCCGTCTGAAGGGAAAAGGCGTGATGGCCGGTGGAGGACGAGGCGATCATTATGTCCATGTGGAGGTTGTCGTGCCGAAGAAATTGTCTCGTGAGCAAAAGAAACTCATTGAAGAATTGGATCTGAGGGAATAAGAAAACAGCGCGGCGTAGCGCTGTTAACGACGGATGATTGGGTAGTACCAGGGTCCATTCGGATTGATCCTCGGCTCACCGAGCCTGAACTCGGGCCCGATGATCCCCTCGATCTCTACGACGGCCTGTGCGTGGGTGCGAGAGCGGAGCAACATCTTGTCATCCCCTCCCTCGAACAGGAAGTGCGTGATGGTCTCCCTGCGCGAACCATGGAGCGTAAGTAGCCAGACATGCTGCCGGGGATTCTCCAGCCCTACGATGTCGCCTTCTTGCAGGACCACATCGACGATCTCCTGCCGGTTGGGCAGATGCAGTTTCAACATGCTTCCTCCAGAAGAGTGAAGCTAGCAAATTAAACCACTCATGTCAATCTTCACCCCACATTCAATCAAAGAAAACGCACGTCAGGGGACGATCGCACTTCCTCATGGTGATATCCAAACGCCGTTGTTCATGCCGATTGCGACCAAGGGTGCGGTCAAGACCTTGTCGAGTGTGGATATGAAGGCACTCGGTGCACAAATACTGTTGTCGAATACCTACCACCTGCTCTTGCGCCCAGGGCTTGATGACATGAAAACCCTTGGTGGACTTCATAAGCTTATGAACTGGAAGGGGCCAATCTTAACGGACAGTGGCGGCTACCAGGTGTTTAGTCTTTCAAAAATGAATAAGACCACAGAGGAAGGCGTGACGTTTCAATCGCACATCGACGGAGCACGGATTGAACTCACACCAGAGAAGTCTATGGAAATGCAGGCGGCCATTGGTGCGGACATCGTGATGCAGTTTGATGACGTGGCCGCCGGCGATTCAACTCGCGAACGATACGAAGAAGCCATGGAGCGATCTCTCCGTTGGGCACAGCGGTGCAAGGCATCTGTGAATCCGAATCAGAAACTTTTTGGAATTGTTCAAGGAGGCACACATGAAGATCTGCGTGAGCGATCAGCTCGTGGGCTTATGGAGATTGGATTTGATGGGTATGCAATCGGTGGGCTCTCGGTGGGGGAGAAGCGTGAGGATGCGTATCGAATTGTTGAGGCGATTTGCAAGATCTTGCCAGAGGACAAGCCACGCTACTTCATGGGTGGCGGTATGCCGGAGGAAATCGTGACGTATGTGCACATGGGGGTTGATCTGTTTGACTGCGTGCTTCCGACACGCAACGCACGACACGGGACTCTCTTTGTGTGGAACCAGGATCCATCAGAGGTTGAGTGGAAGAAGTATTGCGGCATGAATCCTGACGGGATGTTTTATAACAGATACATCGCAACCAATGAGACGCATAAACTTGAGCAGAAACCGGTTGACAGCTACTGTGACTGTGAGTTGTGTCAGAGTTATTCCAGGGCATATCTGAGACATCTTTTTTCAGTGAATGAAATTCTAGCCCTGCGACTCTCAACCATGCATAACTTGAAATTTTATCTCAGGCTCATGAAAGAGCTGCGAGAATCAATCAAAAAACAGGTTTAAAAATGGACCTGTTTTTGCTTTATTTAAAACGTCGGCGAGTAACACGGGGAAGTAACAGGGTTGACAATTTTGAAAAAAAGTGTTTAAATTTGTCCTCACTAAAGGAGGCAGTGATGCCGGACGGAAATGATGTCCAGACGGCGAGTACGAGCGTCTGGTACAAATATGAGGGCGGTGCGCGGTCGTACAAGGTGACCGAAACCTGGCAGACCCTCTCTGATGGGACGACGGTCCATCGGAGAAGGGAGGAGCGGCTGCCCGAGTCCAAGGGGTGCCCAGGTTGCGGCAGCACCTGGAACTCCCCAGGATGTTGTTTGTAACACGAACCCGCCGGACGGCGATGAGCACCCCCGCTCTCGCAGTCGGCGGGTGTTTCATTTGTGCAAAAGTGACCGCGTGACAACGCGGTTTTGTGATAAACTAAGAACGTTATGCAAAAGGCTTCGGCATCGCTCATAGTACGTTATGCGTTTAAAGATGGTTTGAGGGAGCTCGTCCTGCTTCCGGTTTGGTGGTACACCAACGGGCTCAAGCGTGTTTTTCTCTTCACTCTATATTCCATGAAATGGTCTTCGGATCTTTTTGGATTGGGTATTTGGGTGAAAAATCTTTTTGTCCCCATGTACGGGGAAACATCGTTGACCGGACGCGCAATAAGTTTTGGTGTGCGGTTTGTCATGATTATTGTGCGTGGCATCGGGGTAGTGACCCTGAGTCTCCTCTCTTGGATTGGATTTGTGATCTATGTGGTTGTGTTGCCTCTGTCTCTCCTCGGAGTGATCATAAATCTTTTGGCGCTCTTGTTTTAGCTTGCTATGGCACTCCTTGGACTCACCATTAAAGAGCAAACCTACGCTTGGCTGGAACCGCTAGACGAGTATTCTGTTACGCAACACGCAGCAAAAAATAAGTCGATACAGATTGTCGGCGGCTTTCTTTTTTCTGTGCTTATTATAGGACTTATCACTTCACTCGCACTTTTTCTCTTCACAGACCCAACAGACATTCTCAATCCACGGGTGCTTTTCGAAACATCCTGGCGGGTTTGGTTCCTCTATCTTACCCTTCTTGCAGGATGCGTTTTGTTTGCCCACCAGCAGCAGTTGGGAGAACGTCGTGCAACGATGCCTGTTCTTGAGCAAGGGGAAGAAATCCCCGCTGTCACCTCGCTCACAGGTGAGGCTCAGAATCTCGCAGATGTGTTTAGTGATGAGGCACGTGCAGCGCTTGAACGTGGGTTCAAACTCGCAACCACCTTTGGACATGCGTCTGTATCGCCACTGCATCTTTTTATCGGAGCCCTTGAGAGCAATGACGCTTCTATCGTCTTTGGTCGTCTTGGACTCACCTTTGAAAAAATTAAGGATCCTGTTGCACGATATCTTCAAGGTCGTCAGCTTGGAAAACCAACGGTCCTCTCGGAAGAGACGGAACGTGTTTTGCTTACGGCTTTTTTGGAGAGCGTGAAGCAGGGACTTCAGGAAGTTCCATCGTATGAGTTATTTGTTGCCTCGTTTGATGTGGAAGAATTTTTGCAAGAGTTGTTTTTGGATAGCGGGGTGAGCGCACAGCAGTTTCACAACATGATTGAATGGATTCGCATCAATGACCGCATGCGCATACGTTATCAGGCGTTCAAAAAGGCGGCAGCATTCAAACCAACTGGCCCGATGAATCGTTCAATGACCTCTGTGGCGACACCCATCCTTGATCAGTTTTCTGAAGACCTCACAACCGCCGGCGTGTACGGACAGCTGCCGATTCTTGTGGGTCGTGAACGTGAAATTGAGGAGGTGTTTCGTGTGATCGAGGGAGGACGACAAAGTGCCGTTCTTGTGGGTTCAGAGGGGGTTGGAAAGCAGACGATTCTCGCTGGGATTGCTCAGCTCATGGTAGAGGAACGTGTGCCGAAGATTTTAGAGGACAAGCGCCTTGTGCGACTCTCGGTTCCACATTTGATTTCGGGTGTGGATCCGTCTATGGCACAGGAGCGCATGATGCGTTTGTTTTACGAAGTCTCCAAATCACGCAATATCATTCTCGCCGTCACAGATCTTGAGCAAATGACAGGTCTTTCTTCTGGAAACGATGCCACGGCAGATTTGGCCGCAACCTTTGTTGATTTCCTTTCCCGAGGGGGAACGTTTGCGATCGCTACAGCTACACCACGTGCGTATGTGGGATCGATTGAACGGTCGGTGCTTGGACGTGTATTCCAAAAAGTTGATATCAACGAGCCAGACGAAACGAGTGCCATCCACATGCTTCAGTCAAAGATTGGTGAGATCGAGTACAATCAGAAGGTTGTGTTTAGCTATGAGGCGGTTGAAAAGGCTGTTCAGCTTTCAGACAGGTACATGCACGAGGAGTACTTGCCAAAGAAAGCGATCACGATCGCTCGTGAGGCGGCACTCATGGTGTCCAAGCTACGTGGAGAAGATGCACTCGTTCTTGGTGAGGATGTCGCTCAAATTGTGACAGAAAAAACAGGAGTAAAGGCGACCAGTGTGGCGAGTGAAGAAAAAGACACCCTGTTGAATCTGGAAGAGCGCATGCACGGACGGGTCATTGGTCAGGATGAAGCTGTGAAGGCGGTGGCGTCCGCCCTGCGTCGTGCGCGTGCAGAGCTCAGCTCACAAGATCGTCCGCTCGCGACCTTTCTTTTCTTAGGGCCAACAGGGGTGGGAAAGACGGAATTAGCTAAGACGGTCGCACAAACGTATTTCGGGAATGAAGATGCGATGATTCGTCTTGATATGTCTGAGTATCAATCGCAGGATAGTATTCATCGGTTGATTGGAGTTCCAGGATCGAACCAAGGGGGTCTCCTCACAGAGGCGGTACGCAAGCAACCATTTGCGATTGTGCTACTCGATGAGCTTGAGAAAGCCCACCCAGAGATTTTGAATATTTTCCTCCAAGTGTTTGATGATGGTCGGCTCACAGACGCTGCTGGCCGCACGATTGATTTTAAAAATACGATTATCGTCTCAACCTCGAACGCTGGAACACAATATATTCAAGATGCCGTGGGGCGTGGAGAGGATTTGGATAGCGTGAAGACACATCTCATTGAGGAAGAGCTTAAGGGGACTTATCGTCCTGAATTCTTAAACAGGTTTGATGGGGTGATCGTCTTCAAACCGCTCACGCAAGATGAGGTCTTCCAGATCGCAGGCCTCATGATTGGGCAGGTTGCCAAACGTCTTGAACCAAAGGGGATCTTTTTCCGCGCAGAGCCAGATGCCGTTAAGGAGCTCTCTGTGAAGGGGTATGATCCTAAATTTGGTGCGAGACCACTGCGTCGTGTGGTGCAAGAAGAAGTAGATAACGCCATCGCAAACGCCCTCCTTGCAGGAAAAGTGAAACGGCGTGATACCATTGTACTCAAGGCTTCAGGGACGATTGAGATTGAGAAAGGAAAAGAATTATGACGACACTTATAAGCTGGGGACTGCTCGCATTCGCTGTTTCGTTTGTTCTGACGGTCTTTGTAAAGCAGCTTGCTCTGAAGCGTGGGGCCGTTGATAAACCAACGAAAGCCAGGAACCTACACGATAAACCAACGGCGCGACTCGGGGGACTGGCAATTTTTGCTGCTTTCGCAGTGGTAGTTATTTTGATTCTGTTTACCTCAGATGCACTGACAGGTGGAGCGATTTCACGCTTTCATTATGCGGGTGTGATTCTCGGGGGGATGATCCTGATGCTTGGGGGGTATTTTGATGACCGCTATGAACTTCCGCCAAGTCTGTCTATCGTTTCACCATTTTTGGCAGCCATGACGGTTATTTTCTTTGGGATCGAAGTTGAAAAGCTCTCAAACCCGTTTGGTGGTGTGATTTACCTGACCTCATGGCAGTCAGACCTGCTGGTGTTTGTCTGGCTTATGGTGGTCATGTACACCACAAAGTTTTTGGATGGCTTGGACGGACTTGCCTCATCAGTCACAGGTGTGGGAGCGCTCATGGTGATGCTTCTTTCTCTCACAGCCGCCTACTATCAGCCTGACGTGGCACTCCTCTCTGCTGTGGTGATTGGTGCGATTGTTGGTTTTTTGTTTTGGAACTTTCATCCAGCGACAATTTTTTTGGGAGAAGGGGGAAGTACCTTTGTGGGTTTTCTACTCGGTGTCCTAGCTGTGATTTCTGGTGGAAAGCTTGCGACTGCATTGTTAGTGCTCGGCATTCCACTTTTAGATGCCGTGTGGGTGGTGGTGCGACGTTTTCGTGCTGGTGGACTCAAACAGATTTTTGTCGGTGACCGCAAGCATTTACATCACCGCCTCTACGATCTCGGACTCGGGCAAAAACAAGTCGTGCTTGTGTATGTCATGGTGGCGAGCGCATTCGGTGTGACCGCGCTCTTCTTTCAAAGTCGTGAGAAGCTCGTGGCACTTGTCGTCCTGTGCCTTATCATGCTGATCGCTGCCTTTTTCTTTTCGCAAAAAGAGAAACGGGTATGAAGATGCGGTACAGACTCATTCCAGTCATGCTCATGGCTGTCGGTGTAGCCATCTATGTGTATGCACAAACACTTGAGCCGGTTGAAACGCTCCAGGTTGAATACGAAGCACTCGTGACCCTTCCAAATGGGTCGGTGGTCTATGCAGACGTCGCTGATTCAACACCCGAACGCACCCGTGGTCTTTCTGGTCGAGAAGCGTTGAAGCCGTTTGAAGGAATGTTGTTTGTGCATGATCAGCTTGAGGTTCCGAACTATTGGATGCCAGACATGAATTTTTCAATCGATATTATCTGGCTTGTGGATGATGAAATTGTGGGTTTCAGTAAGAATGCCATTCCTGAGGATCCAGCACAGACCTACTATTCCCCTGAAATCCCAATTAACATGGTTTTAGAAGTGAATGCTGGTTTTGTTGAAGAAAATGAGTTGATTGTGGGTGATTTCCTTGACATAGAGTTTGTGGAGGAGTAATCTCCCCGCGTATTAACTCTATAAATCGCTGGCACACTGGCATTCGCTGAGGAGCCGCAGATATCCGATTATGGCAACACTTGCTGTCATCCAGTCAGGGGGAAAGCAGTACCTCGTCCGTGAAGGACAGGAACTTAAGGTTGAGAAACTTATTCTCGAAGAGGGGGCAACGATTGATTTTGACGTCCTTCTCGTTTCTAACGAAGATGGATCTAATATACAGGTTGGAACACCAACCGTTGGCGGCGCAAAAGTGACGGCCAAAGTGCTCGAGCAGGGAAGGGCTAAGAAGGTACCGATTATCAAGTACAAGCCTAAGTCCCGCTACCGACGAAACGTCGGGCACCGGCAACCGTTCACCACGCTCAAGATTGAAAAAATCGCCGCCTAGGCGATTTTTTTATGAGAAGAACAACACACCATATTCACACAAAGGAGATTCTCCAAGTGTACTGGAAGCACATGCGCCCATACCTTTGGGTCGTCTGTATTATTTTGGCTCTTGTGGTGGCAGCAAAATCCTTGGATGTCGTTGCACCGCTGTTTTATAAACGGTTTTTTGATCTGCTTTCAGGGGAGATTCCCGCCGTCTCAGAAGAACTTCCAGCACTCCTGAGAGGAACGATTCTGATCGTGTTGATTCTTCATCTCTTTAATTGGATTGCCTGGCGATTGTTTGCACTGTTTTCAAACTGGTTTCAACCTCGTGTGATGGCTGACTTGCGACAGACAGCATTTAGTTATCTGCATCACCACTCCTACCGGTTTTTCTCCAATAGTTTTTCCGGGTCGTTGGTGCGTCGCGTCAATCGACTCGCAGATTCTTTTGAAGCGTTGGTTGACCAGATGGTGTTTAACATTATTCCTCTGTTTGTTATCGTGGTCGGTAATTTGATCGTATTGTGGACAAGGAGTTCTATGCTTGCTCTGATTCTGCTCGGTTGGGTGGTGCTCTATATTGTGATCAATGTCCTGTTTGCCACGTGGAAGACGAAGTATGATTTCAGTCGTGCGGAGTTAGATTCCGAAACTACCGGCGTATTGGCGGACTCACTCACAAACGCTGTGACGGTCAAATTGTTTACGGGACATGCGTTTGAGTCAGGACTGTTCAAGAACGTGACCGAACGGCTGCGTCGGATGCACACGTTTACCTGGAATATTGGTGAGGCTATGGAGGCCGTTCAGGCCCTCCTGATGACGCTCATTGAGTTTGTGATCATGTATTACGCCATTGGTCTGTGGTATGAGGGGGTCCTCACGGTGGGAGACTTTGTCCTGATTCAAACTTATTTGATGGGACTCTTTATGGTGTTATGGAACGTGGGCCGAGCGATTCGCAAGCTCTACGAGGCCTTGGCAAATGCCGACGAAATGATCGAGATCCTAAACACCCCGCACGAGGTCAAGGACGTGCGCAATGCAAAAGAACTTCAAGTTCAAACCGGTCGCATCGAGTTCCAAAACGTCTACTTCAGCTTTAACAAGACACGACGGATCTTGAAAGACATGAACTTGGTCATTAAGCCAAAGGAAAAGATTGCCCTCGTCGGTCCGTCTGGAGCCGGAAAATCCACAATCACAAAACTCCTGTTTCGATTCTTCGATGTGGAACGTGGAAAGATCCTTGTGGGGAATCAGAATATTGCTAAGGTGACGCAAGACTCCTTGCGTGAGAATATTGCTCTTGTGCCTCAAGAACCGATTCTGTTTCATCGAACTATCATGGATAACATCCGCTATGGTCGACGGGGTGCAACGGATGAGGAAGTGATTGAGGCAGCAAAGAGAGCACATGCGCATGAGTTTATTGAAGGCCTGCAAGAGGGATATGAGACGTTTGTGGGTGAACGCGGCGTGAAGCTCTCCGGTGGTGAACGCCAACGCGTAGCCATCGCACGAGCAATCCTTAAGAACGCACCAATTCTCGTGCTCGACGAGGCAACGTCGAGCCTAGACTCAGAGTCCGAAGCGCTCATCCAGGAAGCGCTTGAGGAGTTGATGAAAGATAAAACCACCATCGTCATCGCTCACCGCCTCTCAACCATCATGAAGATGGACCGCATCATCGTCATCGAAGACGGGAAGGTCACAGACAGCGGCACACACAAGCAGCTGCTGAAAAAGAAAGACAACATCTACAAAAAGCTCTGGGAGATCCAAGCTGGTGGATTCATCAAGTAGCGGTTTAAAAACAAGCTTTTCCAATAGGAAGGCTTGTTTTTTATTAGCGTGGGGGTCCAGAAATATTTTGAGACAAGTTTCTCAAAAAGGGGTATATCGTTTTAGGTTCTGTCAGGTGATTGGTGCGACTGTTTTTTGAGCCACCAAGTTTTAAAAAGGGGAACCGTGAGTGTGGATAAGACGAAGGCCACAGCGGGAACAATGGCGTTCACAAAGGGTTTTGGTAATTGAGCAAAATAGAAAAAAACCACAATGACAACATAGGTGAGCACGGACACCACAACTTTCCTCGTCCAACTCACCTCCCAACCCTTATCCCCCTCAACCCGCCGATTCCGCTCTTTAATTTTCTCGATCTCGAATTGCAACTCTTCAATGGTTGGCATAGGGGATGGGTTTCGTCTATGTAATGTGTCTGGGTATACGATGTTGTGATGGCGATATGGGTGGAACGAAGGGAGAAGTTAATTTACTTCTCGCTATAATTCTCCATTCCATTCTTTATAGAATTCATCGAGAAACTGTTCCATGAATTGATGCCTCTGTTGAGCCATAGATTTCCCAGTGTTCGTATTCATCCTATCTTTAAGGATCAGAAGTTTTTCATAGAAATGATTGAGCGTTGGGGCGCTGCTTTTTTTGTACTCTTCTTTGGTCATGTTGAGATTTGGCTCAATCTCAGGATTATAAATTTCCCTTCCCTTATGACCTCCATAGTTAAATGTCCTCGCGATCCCAATTGCCCCCATGGCGTCCAATCTATCTGCATCTTGTACAACATCTAATTCACGAGATTTAAATTCTTGAGCGTGCTTCCCGCCTTTGAAAGAAATATTTGAGACAATATTTTCAACATGCACAATCATCTCTTCATCAACACTCAACGAACTCAAAAATGTTCTAGCCTTGCGAGGACCGATTTCCTCATCCCCCTTGTGAAATTTAGAATCTGCGATGTCATGAAGCAATGCCCCAAGTTCAACGACAAGTAGATCTACATCTTCTGTTTGTGCAATATGCTTCGACAAGTTCCAAACACGATAGATATGCCACCAGTCATGACCACCTTCAGCCTCAGATAAAACTTCCTTTACAAAAGCAACAGTTTTTTGAATCACATCTTCTTGATTCACACGATTCATAGGCTAGGTGAGTTATGGGGGGCTGACTCTCATCCATGCAAATGTACTATTCACGACCTAATCCCAGCTCAATTTTTGCTCTTTTTAATGCCGAAATAATACTTTCTTTATTTTGCTTCTTGCGATTTACAAACATTGGGCTTGGATGCGGAGAGGTTATAATGACCAAGCCTTTATAATGCTCTGAAAGTTCATTTTTGATAGCTTGTGCTTTTTTACCAAACAGAACGATGTTTTTTAGTTGTGGTAAAAGAGCGATGAGTTGGTGCGTATAGGCTAAGCCTTGTTGGATATCTTTTTGCTGTGCGGCTCGAATCTTTTTCTCACTACCAATGTACCACGGAACAACATTCCAGATAATTGTCTTTTGACGAGGAATATCTACTTCTTGATTGAAATTAAAAAAATTCTTTGCGGTTTCATCAGGATTATTCCTGGAAACAAAACCACTTTGTACTGCTTTAGGACCAGGCGCCTCAAGTAAAAACAAGCACTCAGCATGAATTCCGCCATCAAGCGGATCAAAATCAGGCACCTCTCTCTCCAGCTCTCGCTCATTTCGTATCTTTTGAACAAAATAAGTAAGCGGAAAAACATGCTCCTTTTCTAGAAGTTTTGTTCTAAGTTTGCGATCTGAGAGGTCAGCTAAGCTTTTTGGAATGTCGTCAACCATAGAGAGTTTCAAACTAGACGATCCCCCTCACACCCGTTTCCTTCCCTTCATCGCATCTCCCAAGGTTACCTCGTCGGCAAATTCCAATGTTGCCCCCACGGGTAACCCTCGTGCTAGGCGTGTAAGCGAGCGTCCAAGGGGCTGGATGTGTTTGGAGAGGTAGAGCATGGTTGCTTCCCCGTGGGAGGTGGGGGAGAGGGCTAGGATTATTTCTGTGATGGTTGGGTCGAGTTCTAGTTTTTCTTTGAGCTCGCGGATGCGGATGGTGTCTGGGATCATGCCCTCTATGGGGTTCAAGTTGCCGCCGAGGACGTGGTAAAGACCGGTGTAGACGTTTGTTGATTCAATGGTTGAAATGTCGCGGGACTCTTCGACAACACAAATTTGCGCACGGTTGCGTTTTGGATCCTGGCAGATATCACACACCTCTTGTTCGGTGTAGGTGAAACATACAGAGCACACTCGGATGCGTTCACCAAGTTGAACGAGCGCACGTGCCATGACGTCGAGGTCTGCCTTTGGTTGTTTCAAAAGATAATAAACATAGCGCAGGGCCGTTTTGGGCCCCACGCCTGGCAGTCGCGCAAAGGTCGCGACAAGATTCGAAATTGGTTCTGGAAAACGACGCATGTGTCGTACTGGGAACGAGCGTTCAAACAACGTTGAGTCGACTCAGTGAGAATCCAGGTGATCTCACAAGTTCGTTTGAACGATCGGTTCGCCAACAGGGTTACCCTCCAAAATTTTTCAACATATCCATGCCTCCCATGTCCTGCATCTTCTTTGCAAGCTTCATCTGAAACTTCATGCCCGTGGCGTCCTTGAATGCTTCTTTGACCGCATCAGCCAGTTTGTCAGCATCCTCTAGCATGGATGGGTCGATCTTCACGTCGATCATTTCTTTGTTTCCATTCACAATGATCTTTACCTTTCCCCAAGCAGCCGAACCTTCATGTACCACAGTTGCAAGCTCAGTCTGCATGAACTTTCCTTGTTTCTTGAGGTCTTTGATGTTTTTGAGTTTGTTGAACATAGTTTTTTGTTATGTGTCGTTATGGGACTGTTTCTGAATGCGATGAGATTGGCTTGAACGGGCTGTCGATCGCTGAAAACGTCCTCAAATGGACGTTGAAGCGATGACTGGGTGCCCGTGAAAGCCAAGATCGCGCATTCAGGAACAGTCCCGTTATGATACCCCACGAGTGGTGGGGGCTCAATGCTGGCTTGGGTTCGGGTCAATCGGTGGCGGTGCTTGCTGCGCTCGTGCGAGAGGGGCAAAGCCGGTGCTGTCTTGTGAGGCCACGGGCGGTGGGGCGTGCTGGGCGAATGATCGATCCAAGTTCCTAAACGATGCACGATTCTTCTCAAAGTGGAGACGCACCATGCCGGTGGGTCCGTTACGGTGTTTGGCAATATGAATTTCGGCGATATTCGCTTCTTCGGGGGCAACATCTTCTGGTCGGTAATTGCGGTCAGCGGCTTTGCGATAGATGAACATCACAATATCAGCGTCTTGCTCAATGGATCCAGAATCGCGCAGGTGTGAGAGGCGTGGGATGGCTGGCTTGACTTGTTCAACCGCACGAGAGAGCTGTGCAAGAGCAAGAACCGGCACTTCGAGCTCCTTCGCAATCTGCTTGAGCCCACGAGAAATTTCAGAGACTTCTTGAACACGGTTATCAGAACCTTTACTAGAGCGTCCTTCCATGAGCTGAAGATAGTCAACCATAATGAGGCCAAGCCCATGTTCGGTCTTGAGTCGCCTAGCCTTCGTGCGCAGTTGCATGATGTTGAGCGAAGCTGAGTCATCAATAAAGATGGGTGCTTCTGAGAGCTCACCGAGTGCCTGTCCAATGCGAGGGAAGTCGTCGTCCCGGTCTGAGAGGCGTCCTGTGCGGAGCTTCCACAAGTCGACGTCTGCCTGTGCACAGATCATGCGATCCACAAGCTGTTCCTTGCTCATTTCCAGCGAGAAAAATCCCACAGGTAGTTTTGTTTGAGTCCCAATGGTACGGGCGATATCGAGAGCTAACGATGTTTTACCTACAGAAGGACGTGCGGCCAGGATGATCAAATCAGATTTTTGCAGCCCGGCGGTAAGTTCATCGAGTTCCTTGAATCCGGTCGGCACCCCACGGAGCTGCCCTCGGTTTTTGTGGAGCTCGTCAATGCGATCAAAGGCATCGTGCAAGACACTGCGGATGGAGATGAAGGTGTTCTTGTTAAATTTTTCTGAGACTTGGAAGAGCGCACGTTCTGCATGATCGAGCGTTGCATCTATTTCATCCTCTTCTTCATACCCCATGCGGGTAATGGTTGCGGCAGCTTCAAGAAGCCGTCGGAGCGTTGCTTTCTTTTGCACGATATCCGCATAGTGCGTGACGTGCGCACTTGTTGGAATCATGTTTGAAAGTTCTACAAGATAGGCGCGACCGCCCGCAAGTTGGAGCCAGTTTTTTTCCTCCAGTCGATTTCCCAGTGAAAGAATGTCAATCGGATCATGACGTTCATAGAGGTCGAGCATGACCTCGAAAATTTTATGATGAGATTCTCGATAAAAGTCCTCTGGTCGAATGCGGTCCGCAATTTTAATCATGGATTCCTTGTCGATCAAAAGGCACCCAAGCAGGGATTGCTCAGCCTCCAAATTTTGCGGAGGAATCTTCTGAAGTTCATTCATAAGCTTCGGCATCTTAACACTCTGCCCCCATGGATCAAGCGTTCCATGTGTTATACTTGGGGAGAATGAGTGGAGGATTCATGAAACATCCGAATGTGAAGCTGTTACGTGCCGTGGGTATGATGATTGGCGCCATTGTAGGCGTGGGTGTTTTTGGATTGCCGTATGCGTTTTCACAGAGCGGAACAGCCATTGGACTTGTGTGGCTCTTGGTGATCGGTGGCCTACTCACCTTACTTCAGCTCATGTTCGCCGAAGTGGCGATACAAACACCAGGAAAATCTCGCCTGGTGGGTCTCACCGCACGTTATCTCGGAAGACATATGCGTTGGGTCACCATCGTGGCGTTGTCAGCTGGCATCTGGGGAGCCATGCTTGCCTACTTGATTGTCGGCGGACGTTTTTTACATCTTTTGCTCAGTCCCGTGTTCGGAGGCCAGGAGCTCATCTATCCCATTGTCATTTGGGCCATTGCGTCCTACCTGATTTACCGAGGATTACAGTTCGCTGCCAAGCTCGAAGTGATTGTCGTGCTGGTACTGCTCTTCCTGTTTATCTTTATCATCGCCTTGAGTCTTCCTTCGATTGATGTGGCGCATTACGCTGCTGTGCTCAAGCCAGATTATCTTCTTCCTTATGGTGTGATCCTCTTTTCCCTTGCGGGTATAGGGATCGTTCCTGAAATGGCAGATGTGTTAGGAGGGGAGCGAAAGAAAGATTTGGGTCGAGCGGTTGTGATTGGCATGTCCATCATTCTGCTTCTTTATGGACTTTTTGCACTTGCGGTTGTTGGGGTGACTGGAAGTGAGACAACACAAACAGCATTTGATGGCCTCATTCCTGCCTTCGGAAGTTCATTCGGCGTGATCGCAACGCTGCTTGGTTCCATAACCATCATTTCAATTTTTATGGTGCTCGGAATTGAAATGCTCAATACCCTTCGTTTCGATTTTAAACTTCCACACAAAACCGCTTGGATGGTGACCGTTGGAGTCCCTCTCGTGTTGTTTCTTGTCGGTGTCCGTGAGTTTATCGAGCTTGTTGGTTTTATCGGTTCTGTGTTCGGAGGGACGTTGGGGATCTTGATTGCGCTGACCTACTGGAAGATGCGTCGTTCGCCTGTCTGTGTGAAACACCATTGCGTTAATTTTCCCGCACCACTTACGTGGGCACTGATCACATTGTTTGCCGGTGGGGTGCTGGTCGAAGTAGTACCTCTCTTGTTAAACTAAGTTCATATGAAGACCATGCTTCTTTCAAAACGCTGGTGGCTCTACTTCCTTCTTCTATTTGTGATTTGGTACCCCGTGTCCGTGTTACTCTTCACGTATTATGAACTGACAGGCAATCCGTATACCTATATTGTCAGCAACATCTTCACCCCACTTTGGTTTTTATTTGTTGGCTTTCTCTATTTCCGAAAAGCACGCAACGACTGGTCCGCACGTTTTGTCACTGCATTTGGTTGGATCTTCTTGACATTTCTATTAGAGGTCCTTCTTGTGGAACCTGTTTACGGATACTCTTGGGAGATCATTTTAAATCTTGAAGTGCTTGTCTCCAACTGGATTAACGTGGTCGCTGTCTTGGTGGCAGGAGTAGCCGCACAGATGCCAGGGACGTTGCCACCAACGCCTCAAGACAAGATCCAGGATGTAATCGAAAATGGACCAAAAGGACGATAGAAAAAACAGAGGGTCAGCCTCTGTTTTTATGATTGCTCAATTGACAGAGTAGGCTGGCCCCATTATATTTGTGGTCGCTCTATCTAAAAGAGGAGAGGTCATGCTCGTGCTAGATTTCGACGGAACGCTGACGGATGTGGAACAGGAGGGTACACCGTTTACGGTGGGATTCCTTCAGGACATCGCCCGACTCACAGGATGGACGCTTGATCGCGTCCAGCAGCGTGCTGAGCAGATCGCAGCTTTGATCGCCGCAGATCCTGGATCGCACGGATGGAAGGTCGATGGAGTCATCATGGCTCCTGCCACAGTCGACCCCTACCTCCGGATCAAGCCGATTGCGGAGATGATCTTCGATGAAGCGGGCATCTACCAAGATCCTGACGCACGCAGGGAGCTTCTGACAGGGACGCTCTACAGTCAGAACTATCAGCGCACAACGATGCATTTCGCGAACGGAGCCAAGGATCTCTTGGTCGCAATTATGCGTCAGGAGCTCGACTGCTACATCGTCACCAACTCGCACACGGAGCCGGTCCAGGAGAAGATCCGTCGCATGGGGATGATGTTGGCAGACGAATGCGACACCCTCTATGGAGCCGCCTTCATCAACTGGTGGCTGCCTCGTGTTCATGGGCGTGCGAAGAAGTACCTGCCTGGTGGATTGGATGTGGAACCGTTCGAACTTCGCATCCCAGGTCTCAACAGACCAGTGCAGCTCAGGCGCCCCCACTACTTTGAGGTCCTCAACAAGTTGAGGAATCAGCATGGCATCACGTGGGCCCAGGTGACAGTCGTTGGCGATATCTTCGAGCTCGACCTGGCGCTTCCGCTTGCACTTGGTGGACAGGTGGGGCTGATGGTCAACGAATACACGCCCGCCTACGAGGTCAACTACCTTCGCACCCGCACACCCTACGCTGAGGTGATGACGGGACTCGATCAGGTACTTCCGTTCTACGAAAGAAGCCCAGGTCACCCGCGCAACCACTGGTAAATCACCAGTGGTTTTCAAATTGAAAGCCCGTGGATCAGTGTCCACGGGCCGTTGAGAGATGTTGGCCGGTCAGGCGATGAGGCTGCTCGCGGGCAGTCGTCGGTCGCTCTGGCTCCCGAGCCAGCCGACCGCATCAGCGCCCTCGGTGCGGACTCGCTCGAGCGTCTCGAGCTCATCCAAGACAGCCGTCTCCAGCTCATCCTCGAGTTCCAACTCGTAGTTGGAAAGCCAGTGCTCGACCTGGCGGAGCGCCGATTCGCTGTCGGTGGTCTCGATGCGGAGGCCACCCACGCTTTTGTCGTCCTCGTACAGGACGACTCCCACCGCCCTTTCGTCGGTGGTGACGAACACACGGGCCTTGAAGCCCTCCTTCTGCAGTGCGATCATTGCTCGCCTCCGTGTAGATGAGACGTACGCGAGGTTTACCTCACGAACGCATGAATCTACACGAAACAGGCTTATGTGTCAATATTCTGAAGTTGGTAGGCTTTGAGAATATTCACAAGCAGCATGGCGACGGTCATAGGCCCGACACCCCCTGGGACAGGAGTGATAGCGCTTGCGATGGGTTCGACAGCATCAAAATCCACATCACCCTTTAATACCTCGTTCACCTTGGTCGTTCCAACATCGATAACGATAGCGCCAGGTTTCACATGTGTGGCACGGATGAGGTTGGGGATCCCTTCTGCAACAACTAAGATGTCCGCTTTTTTTGTTTTGTCCACCAGCTCAGGGTCTTCAGCCTGAGTCACTGTGACTTCCACCCGTTGTTCTCTCAGGAGTGTTTCGAGTGGGACGGCAAAAAAAGGTGAAGACACAATCGTGGCCGTGGGTGGGAGAGGTCCGTCACCGACAGCTGCACGAATAAGCTTCATGACCCCGAGCGCAACTGCAGAGGCAATGCAAGGTTTTCCTTCACGCAGCCGCTTGAGATTTTCAGCGTGGAAACCATCCACATCTTTTAATGGATCGATTTCAGGAATGATGACATGTGCGTCCTGAGTGGGGAGGGGAAGCTGTACGAGAATTCCATGGATGTTTGTTCGTAGATTGAGCTCATGGATTTTATCAATCAACTCTTGTTCACCCACGCTCGCATCATAAAGAAACAATTCAAAATGAATGCCCGCTTCTTCGCACGCAACTTTTTTCAAGTCAACGTAGGTGTGGGATGCCGGGTCATTTCCAACCAACAACACCGCCAGGCCTGGCTCTGAAGGGAGGGTGCTGACACGATCGCGAATCTTACCGCGAATCGTGAGAGCTAGTAATTTTCCATCGAGAATTTTTGCCATAAAAAAGCGGCGCTAGGGGCTGTCCCACAACTCCGCATGATGCAGATTGCCAGCACAGTCGAGCGAAGCGCCGGTGAAAAAATAGAGGAATAGCAGCGCTATTTCTCTGTTTTTTTACCAAGCTGCAGCCGGCTGTGCTGTGCAAGATGCTCATGTCGGAGTTTTGGGATAGCCCCACTATGTTATCATGTGGCTACAAAGCATTCAATTTATGAATCAAGATACAATGAAACGTGCCGTACTTTTTGTCGTCCTCACAGCTCTGGCCTTTGGTGGTTTGAGGGCGTGGAATTATTCCAAAACAGAACAGGTTTACATTGAGGAGTTGTTACGTGAAGTACAAGGACTGGATGATCCTTTTGTGGAATTAGACGAAGAGACTGTGGGGAATGAAGATGCAGTGTGGAATCGTATTCTGGATGCAGAGATCACGTCAGGAGAATCCTTTAGAACAACTGATGTCCGTGGCACGACCATTCAGACCTATGAGGCTGAGATCGTAAATCCGAACACGTTTCATGTTCAAAAGGTTTGGTATGCCATTCCTGATGGGTACAGCTCTCTGCCCATGGTTGTCCTGCTCTCAGGTGGCATTGGTGATGGATCTGGATTTACCGTCGCTCCGAAAGATGACGTAAACGAGATGGAATGGCTCGCAGCAGAAGGGTTTGTCGTTGTTGCCTTTCAAACACTCGGTGTTGGTGAAAGTGAGGGTGAACAGGATTTCTATGGTTTTGCTGATCAAGATGGTATTGCTGCCATTGTTCAAGCGGCAAAAAAGTTCACAGTTGTGAATCCATACAATATTGGCCTAGCAAGTTTTTCGTATGGAGTCACAGGTGCCGCAGGTGTTGTTGCTCGTTATCCAGAGCTCGGTATTAAATTCCTCTCAGATTGGGAGGGGCCCTCAAGTCGATTTTTTACGACGATTGGTTGTAAGTTAGGACGTGTAATGGGTGAGGATAGGGAAGAGGTGAGTCCCGCCGACCATGATTGTGCAGATGACACATACTGGGCAGAGCGTGAAGCCGCTGAGTTTATGAAAGGGGTTGATGGGCTTGGGTACTATTGGCGTATTCAGCAAGAGAAAGACCATATCCAACCCACGTATGGGCACACGGTTGAAATGCTCGAGTCCGTCCGCAATTCATTTGTCACCTGGTTCCGTGTAAACGCAGGAGATTGGAACACGGTCTACAACGAAGAGACAGTGCCCGTTGTGGAAAATGGAAATCATTTTGTGAACTATGTGATTCCGCACCTCGTAGAGATGAGTCAATTTGAATAAGAAAACCGAGCGACGTTGCTCGGCTAGATGGTGACGCGGATGTTGCGCCGCTCGCCCCAGGCGACCAGCTCCTCGCGTCTTGAAGAGTGGACCACGAAGATCTCGTGAGGTTCGTTCACCGTCTCCTTGGGTGGAACTGGACTGTAGCGGACCAGCCTCCCCATGGGTTCACCTTGTTGTGCATGGTGGAAGGAATACTTGGTCGGACTCTGCACGTAGTAGAAGTCGAAGCCGAGTCTCAGACTCAGGCCGATGACCGGGCTCGTGTCCCAGGGGGTCGAGTTCCCGAGTGCCATGACTGCGCCGCCGACCTCGCCCTTCCAGAGCTGAGCCATGGAGACGCCGATCGAACCGTTGGTTGCGACGGCCTTCTTGAAGAGCTCCTTGCCCTGATCGACGACCATGGCCTGGATGACACGGCTGAGCTCGAAGGGCATGGACCTGAGCAGTAAGACCTGCTCGGCCAGGGGGAGCTGATCGTCGATGACGAGCTCATTCGATGTCTGCGAACGCAGCTTGATCCGGTGGGTCTTGTCTGAGCCAGGCCGGAAGTAGTAGAGCTCCTGGCTGTTGGTGTCGCCAACGAGCGCTGCGACAACCTTCCCGTCGCACACGAGTGCGACCATGGTTCCCACGCCGTGTGACTGGCCACGCTTCATCGCACCGGTTCCGTCGTACGGGTCGCAGGTGAAGTAGACATCGTGGCCGGGGATAACACAGGGGATTCTGAGGTCGTCCTCCTCACCGATCATGCCGAAGCCGAAGGTGTGGACCCAGTCCTCACGGATCAGCTTCTCGTAGACCTGCTGTGCCCGCTTGTCGGCCTTGCCCACCCAGTCGGGGCTTCCGTTGTCCCTGATGCGCTTGATCTCGAATTCGTTGCTGTCCTGGTACTTGGGGAACGAAGCGATCACGCGCTCGGCGCAGTCCTTCATGGTCCGACCGATGAGGGGTCCGAACATCTCGAGGAATGCCTCGATGCCGATCGCCTCGATCAGCTTCCTGGATGCCTCTCGACGTGTGTCTTCTTGCGGGTTCATGCCACCTCCTCTCTGTTTGTGGTTGGCGTCATAATCTAACGCATGATAGTCTTTTTGTCCGGGCCAAGAGCACAATTATGAAAAAACTCATTTTCGCTACACACAATCCAGGAAAGCTTCGTGAGATCGCCGAGATGCTTTCAAGTCTCGGTATTGAAGTCATGAGTGCCAAGGAAGCAGGTGTCTATGAGGATGTCGAAGAGGATCAGGACACCTTCGAAGGGAATGCAATCAAGAAGGCTGCCTTCGTTGCTCAGCGCACGGGGGAGTGGGCCGTGGCTGATGACTCTGGTGTGTGCATTAACGCCCTCGGTGGACGCCCGGGTGTTCAGACGGCTCGCTGGGCAGGACCAGAAACTCTCGACGAGGATCTGATCGAGTACACGCTCAAACAACTGCATGCTGTGCGAGAAGGGGAACGGCAGGCCTCGTTCCATTCCGTTGCTGCTTTAGTCTCACCCGCCGGAGAAATCCACACGTTCGAGGGAATGGTGCCAGGCACAATTACCATGACCCGTCGTGGGACCCACCACAAAGGCATGCCCTACGACGAGATCTTTCAGCCAAATGGATACGAACAAACCTTTGGCGAGATGACGAGCGAACAAAAAAACACCTTGAGCCATCGCGGACGCGCATTCACGCAGCTCAAAGCGTTTCTTGAACAAATGATCTAGACGAAGACGAACTTGAGTTCGTCTTTTCTAATAGATTAATCCTGGATAAAGAGGGAATTGTGCTGTGAGGGTTTTGACCTCCTCTCGAATTTTTTCTAACGCCTCATCATCCCCCCAGTTCATCATCGCTCGATCCATCCAGTCAGCGATGCGCCGCATTTCATCTTCCTTCATGCCTCGGGTGGTGATGGCTGGGGTACCGAAGCGAATTCCTGATGGATCAACATAGGATCGTTCATCATCTGGAATCGCATTCTTATTTACGGTGATGCCGGCCTTGTCGAGGGCAGTTTCTGCCTGCTGACCACCAATTCCCTTAGGGGTCACGTCTACAAGCAGGAGATGGTTATCGGTTCCTCCAAACAGCAATCGGTATTCACGCTTACGAAATTCTTCTTCAAGAACCTTAGCATTCTTTTTAATTTGCTTGGCGTAATCTTTGAACTCCGGCTGCAAGGCCTCCTTAAAGGCAACGGCTTTCGCCGCAATATTGTTTTCATGTGGACCACCTTGCAAGCCAGGGAAGACGGCTCGATCAATGGCTTTCTTGAACTTCTTTTTGCAAAGGATCATTCCGCCTCGTGGACCACGGAGGGTCTTGTGGGTCGTGGTTGTGACGACGTCAAAGATGGGAACGGGGTTATTCATCTCACCGGCTGCAATGAGTCCAGCGATATGTGCCATGTCAGCCATGGTGAGGGCCCCTACCTCGTCGGCAATTTTTTTGATGCGTTCGTAATCGATTTCGCGAGAGTAAGCAGAATAGCCAACGAGAATAAGTTTTGGTTTATGTTCACGAGCCTTTGCTTCAATGTCCGTATAATCAATGAATCCTTCTGGGGTAGTTTTATAACGGACGAAGTTCCACACCTGTGCAGGGTGGGTGACAGGGTGACCATGTGTGAGATGTCCGCCGTGCGAGAGGTCCATGCCGAGCACCGTATCTCCAGGTTCAAGCAACGCAACATAAGCAGCGAGGTTCGCAGGAGCGCCAGAGAGTGGCTGGACGTTTACGTGCTCGGCCCCAAAGAGTTCTTTTGCACGATCAATGGCAAGCGTTTCAAGAACATCAATTTCATGACACCCACCATAGTAGCGTTTACCCGGGTATCCTTCAGAGTATTTATTAGTTGCGATGGAACCAAGGGCCTCAAGCACCGCTTCGGAAACAAAGTTTTCGCTCGGGATCATCTCAAGCCCTTCCTGCTGGCGCTTTACTTCACGATTCAGGGCATCGGCGATCTCTGGGTCAAATTGATTCAACATAGGATTGTGATAACTAAAAGCATATTTATAAGGTAAATTCTTCTGCTTTTAGGTGTATCACAACATAGGGTGTTTTTGCGTGTGAGGATTGAAGTCTCCTCCCATAATACAAACAGTTTACGTCCACGCTTATAGGTTGACAATAAGCGGAAATAGCACTAGGTTGAGATGACCGCCTGCCTGCATCCACAGGTTGCGTTCCGCTTGCTAACCAAGGAGAGTCACCATGTATCCGGTGGTACCTTCCCGGTACCTTGCTACCGGGTCCCGCTACGCGCCGATCAGGATAGATCAGCCGTTCATGCGGGGAGAGGCACACTTTGTGCTGCCAATGCCAGAATCGTTGGACACCGATCAGGTGACCAGCTTGATCAGCAGCAGTCAACTCACGGTCAGCCGTCGTGGCTTGGAGGCCGTAATCCTCCAGCCAGACGCTCACGGATTGATCCTCGCACACCACACAGACCTCGGTGAGCTGGGCCCTCCGTTCGAGTCTACGGACCTGTGCGGCAATGTGTTCCATCCACAGATCCTCCGAGTCCGCCAGGACTCCGTGCTCGTCTATGGGCGCGTGAAAGGGGATCGACAGGCAGGTGTTTGGCACCTGAGTCCTTACCAGACATTCAAGCTCGTCAACCTCGACCGCCTCACAGCGATGTCTCCGAGTGGCGACCGAATGGTGCTCGTGGGTCAGCAGGACCTCAAACAACTTCTCGTAACCGAACAAGGCCTGCTTCCCTTGGAGGCAAGCGCCAAAGTGACGGTCACTCATGACGGGTCCGTGCTCATCCTCGAGCAGTACCCAGATCATCCGTTCCTCTACACCTACCGTTTCACTCACGGTCAGATGGAATCGTTCACCAATGCGCCGTGTGGCGCGGGTGAGGTTCCTGTCCAGCTCCTTGTGTGGGGTGACCGACTCTTCCTCGCCGTCCGTGGTCAGGAACATTCGTTCCTGCGTGAGTTCGGATCACTCATCGGGAACAGTGAAACAGAGGTCGAGGGTCTCATCGAGATGGCCTGGAGTGGTCCTCGAGGGAACTCGATCGCCTTCCTCTCACGTGTGCGTAGGCGCACCGGTTGGCAGCGTCAGCTCTACTTGAACATGGAGCTGGTGTACGAGGGGAGCTTCACCATGGAGCAGGGTGGCCTGTACTGGTCCGATAACGGTCAGACCTTTGCAGCCGTCATCCACGAGGAAGACGGTCAAGAGGTGGTGCTCACCCCAAACTCACACAGGGTTATTCCAAGAGGTGAGCACGTCCGTGATCTCCTCGTGGGGTCACAGGGGTCGATTGACGCCATCATCTTGCACAACGGGCAGTTTGATACGCCCTTTGTCGGTCAGCGACCTCACGATTGGGTTCCTCACGCATGGAACCTTCACAGGACTCCCGACGGGTCTGTGGCCTACAATGCGATCCACGGCTCGCACGTGATGTGCTGGGTCGACTGGACCGAACGATTCTGACGAACGCAAACGCTGGAACCCCAGCGTTTTTCGATTGCTTGAATACAGGGCGAGCTACGGGTACTCTTAAGGCACTATGTTTGAGAAAACAAAACACGTACACATGATAGGTATTGGTGGAATTGGTATGTCGGCTCTTGCAAAATGGCTACATGCTGAAGGGGTCACTGTGACGGGGTCTGATGTACACAGGAGCGATATTACGCATGATTTAGAGCGTCGAGGAATCACAGTTGTCTCTGGACACGCTGCAGATCAAGTCCCTGAGACGTGTGACTTGGTTATCTGTACACCTGCGATTCTTGAGACCAATAGCGAACGCGTCGCCGCTGTGCAGCGCGGAATTCGCATCCTGACAAACTTCGAGTTTCTGGGTGAGATTTCAAAATCGTTTTCAACTATTGTAGTCACTGGAACAAACGGAAAGAGTACAACCACCGCCATGCTGGGTCGAATTCTTGTCGAGGCTGGTTATGACCCCACCGTTTTGGTTGGCTCCATGGTTCCTGGGTTTCCGGATGGGAATATTCGGATTGGGAAGGGAAGGTTCTTTGTTGTTGAGGGCTGTGAGTATCGAGCAAACATGATGCACTTTGATCCGGAGATGATTGTCCTCACAAACATTGAGGAAGATCATCTGGATTATTACCGGAACCTTGAACACATTCAGGAAACATTTCAGCAATTCGTGAACAAGCTACAAGGAAAGGGACTCGCCGTTTACAATGCCAATGATGCTGGTACCCGTCCGATTAAGTTTGCTCGTGCTGTGGCCTATGGCATGGATGTGCGCACAGATTACGAGGTGCGTGACCGTGAAACGTCACAAGGCGCACAAAAGGTGGACGTCTACCGAGAAGAAGATGGAGACGTGCGACTTGGGCCACTCGAGCTCCAGGTGCCAGGGGCGTTCAACGTCATGAATGCGCTTGCAGCTATTGCCGCTGCGATGGAGCTTGGTGTGCCCTTTGAGACCTGTCGTCGCACACTGAAAGAGTTTACGGGAATTTGGCGTCGGTTCGAGCGTCTTGGGGTGTGGCAAGGGGCTGATCTCATCAGTGACTACGGCCATCATCCATCTGGCATTAAAGGAACGCTTGAAGCGGCAAGAGAATTTTTTCCTGGCCGGAGAATTGTCCTCTGCTACGAGCCACACCAACACGATCGTACAAAAAAGTTGTTCAATGACTTAGTCGAGACACTCAGACTGGCTGATCACTTAGTTATTTCAGAAATTTATGACGTCGCAGGGCGTAATGAAGAGCATGACATCAGCTCAAGAGATCTTGTGCAAGAAATCAAAAAGCGAGATCCAGCAAAGGATGTCCAGTTTGCGGAGGATCACGATGCCGCTGAGGCGTTACTCAGGGATTTAGTAAAAGCCCAGGATGTGCTGATTATCATGGGAGCCGGGGACATTGATGTATTAGCAAGGAAATTACAGGTATGAGTTTGACTGAACAATTGCAAGAAATATTTGGAAGCAGATTTAAGGAACAGGAACCAATGGCGAAACACACAAATTTTCGCATTGGTGGACCCGCAACGTGGTTTGTGGAGGTGCGAACTATTGAAGAGCTTCAGCATGCGATCACGGCAGCGAGAGATGCAGGCGTGGGCTTCTTTGTCTTTGGTGGGGGATCAAACATGCTCGTGAGCGATCAGGGCTATGACGGCCTCATGATCAAAATCGGGATGCGATCGTATGAGATTCAGGGAAACCGTGTTCGTGCAGAAGCCGGGGTTCTTTCATCTGCCCTTGCTCGTGCGACGGCTAACCGTGGTCTTAAGGGGTTGGAGTGGGCAATCTCATTACCTGGCACCATCGGAGGGGCGGTGCGGGGAAATGCTGGGTGTCATGGGGGTGAAGTAAAAGACAATCTGGTGCAGGTGGAAGTGTTGCGTGGAGGGAAGATTGTAGAGCTGACGAATGAAGAACTTGGGTTTGCCTATCGAGAGTCTGCCATTAAACACTCGGACGATATCGTCCTTGCGGCGACGTTTGAGCTTCAGGAAACCGAAGCCGATGAGCTCAAATCACAGCTCGATCACTACCTCATGGAGCGTAAGCGTTCACAGCCTTTTGATGCGGGTTCCGCCGGCTGCATGTTTAAAAACTATGACATCAAAGACGATGAGGAACTGCAACGAATCAGTGAAAAAGTCGATTTACCTCTAGAGATGAGCAAGAGCCGGCGGTTATCCGCCGGCTGGCTCATCGACCAGCTCGACCTAAAAGGAAAACAAATTGGTGGTGCGAAGATCAGTGAGGTGCATGGAAATTTCTTGGTGAATACCGGTGAGGCAACCGCCGATCATGTGGTTCAACTGATCGCATTTGTTAAGACCCGCGCTCGAGATGAATATGGTATTCTGTTAGAGGAGGAAGTTAAGCTCGTAGGCTTCTAGAAGTAATAAAACGACTATGCGCATTGTCTCAATCAAGGGAACAAACATGGCTCTCACGGATGCTATTAAGTCACGTATTGAATCCAAGTCCGTTGCGCTCGGTAAACTTACAAAAGATTTTGATCCGGCGTCTGAATTGCGTGTTGAGGTAGGAAAGTCAACCAAACATCATGCCAAGGGCCCTTACTTTCGCGCAGAGTTTCAGATTACCGTTCCTGGGAACGACCTGCGTGCGGTTGTAGAAGAAGAAAATCTCTACCACGCCATCGGTCAGGCACGAGACCAAGTACGGCGCCAGCTCAAAGATTATAAGAACAAACTCAAGGATCGTACCCAGCGAGGGGTGCGGCCTGGGAAGGAATAGAATTTGAAACGCACGACCTCTCGAGTCGTGCGTTCGTGTTTCCAGCCTGCGTTGTGGCTGGTTAGGCGTGCTCTGCGGCACGCAGTTGCGTCCTGTCGAGACTCGAGACCTCCTGCAGTGCTTCCTGCTTCTGGGCCCGATCAGCCTCCATGGACTGCATCAGACGTTCGAAGTCTTCGGAAACGTCGGGCAGGTCGCCATCGACCGCAGACAGGAGCAGTGCCTCCACCGTACCTAGGAAGCCCAGGCACTCCATCAGCCGGTTTTGGAGTTCCGCTCTGATCCCTCTCAGTGACCCGCGTGCGCGCAACTGACGATCTGCGTGAATTCCGGGGGCAGTTGATTGGATGATCTTGCTGATGCGGTCGATTCGGCCGTCTACGAGCTTGATTCGCTGTTCAAGATCCGGAAGGGTGACGGTAACCACCTTGTGGACTTGTGCCCGGGTGGGGTTGTGCCTGGGGAGCAGTCGGTTGATGTCCTTGTACTGCTTGAGCACAGCCTGGTCGCTGTACTTCAGTCCCTGAAGATGGCAGTACAGCTTTTCCAGGACCCCTTTCGAAACCGTTGTGAGGACCACGAGCGTCCCGAGCAACGTGAGGATCTGGGCGAAGAGCATAGCCCAGGAGTGCGTTGAGATTCCGTGCCAGATTGTACTGATGATCCAGATCAGGACCAAAGGCACAAAACTCACGACGTCCCGGTCACTCCACGTATTCTTGCCAGAGCTGGCTTTGGAAGCGGTGAAGTACATGGCGCCGGTGAGAAGGCCACCAGCAACGAGCCATGCGATTGAAGTCATAGACCTCTCCTTGGAAGTGACTCTCATGCAAGAATAAACGTACCCCTATGGCACGTTCCTCTCAGCATGAAACGTCTGAGAATAGCTCAGAATGACTGTTTTGTCATCCCTTTCCCTTGCCATTTGTGCTGAAAAAAGCGATAATCACGGCCGTATGAGTAAAGTTTTAAAAGTGCTTTTTGGCGATCCGAATAAGAAAATGCTTGCTGAGCTTGGAAAGGATGTTGCGCGCGTAAATGCGTTTGAAACAGAGATTCAAGCGCTGAGTGATGAGAAACTCAAGGCAAAAACAGACGAATTCAAAGAGCGTCTTGATCATGGAGAGACGATCGATGATTTTATGCACGAGGCATTTGCTGTTGTGCGTGAGGTGGCGAAGCGCACCATGGGTCAGCGACATTATGATGTGCAGCTCATTGGTGGATTCGCCCTGCATCGAGGGCAGATTGCTGAGATGCGTACGGGTGAGGGGAAGACACTTACTTCCACGCTTGCGCTGTATACGAACGCGCTTACAGGAAAGGGATGTCATTTGGTGACGGTGAACGATTATCTAGCCCGTCGTGACTGTGTGTGGATGGGGCAGATCTTTCACTTTCTTGGCATGAGTGTCTCCTGTATTCAGCAACAAGAAAGTTTTCTCTATGACCCCGCCTACAAGTTGGGTGAACAGACCCTAGCGGAGGAAGTGGCCGATCAAGAACGAGACATGACCGGGTCGTTTGAAATCAAAGAAGATTTTTTACGTCCGTGTTCACGTCAGGAGGCGTACGAGGCAGATATTACCTACGGAACCAACAACCAATTCGGGTTTGACTACCTGCGTGACAACATGGCTCCAACGCTTGATCGTACGGTCATGCGTGAGCTGAACTTTGCGATCATCGACGAAATCGATTCCATTTTGATTGACGAGGCACGCACACCACTGATTATTTCCGCACCCGCAGAGAAGTCCAACGATCTGTATGTGCGATTTGCTCAGATCATTTCAACGCTGAAGGAACACGTCCACTTCAACGTCGATGAGAAGATGCGTGCGTCTACACTCACGGATGAAGGGATCGAGGCGATTGAGCGAGCGCTTCAGATCGAAAATCTTTATGCGGTGGAACAGGGGGCGTATCAGCGCTATGCAGACACAGCGCTTCGAGCCAAAGCGAACTACCAGCGTGATGTGCACTATGTGGTCAAGGATGGGGAAGTCATGATTGTGGATGAATTTACCGGCCGCCTGATGCCAGGCCGACGTTTTTCAGAAGGAATACACCAAGCGATTGAGGCAAAGGAGGGTGTTGAAATTAAACGAGAGAGTCAGACACTTGCAACGATCACATTCCAGAATCTTTTCCGCATGTACAGCAAGTTGTCTGGTATGACAGGAACGGCAGCGACAGAGGCAGAAGAGTTTGCAAAGATTTATAATCTTGAAGTGGTGGAGATTCCAACGAACAAACCTATTGCACGAACAGATCTTGTTGATCAGATTTTTAAAAGCGAGAAAGGCAAGTACACAGCTCTTGTGACACACGTGAAAAATATCCAGGAAAAGGGACAGCCTGTGCTCGTGGGTACAGCCTCTGTTGAAAAGAACGAGCTCGTGCACATGCTGTTCACACAGGCAGGGATTCCGCACGAGGTGTTGAACGCAAAGAATCATGCACGTGAAGCCGAAATTATTGCACAGGCCGGACGTGTGGGGGCTGTGACAGTCGCAACCAACATGGCTGGTCGTGGTGTGGATATTAAGCTCGGTGGAAATCCAGGATCAAAAGAAGATGAGCAGCGTGTGGTTGAGCTCGGTGGGCTCTTCGTTATCGGTACGGAACGTCATGATTCCCGCCGTATTGATAACCAGCTCCGTGGACGTTCTGGTCGACAAGGAGATCCGGGTACCACGCAGTTTCTCCTTTCCATGGAAGATGGCCTCATGCGTATCTTTGGTTCAGACCGTGCGAAGGGCATGATGGATCGGCTGGGCATTCCAGATGAGATGCCAATCGAGAACAAAATGATTACAGGGTCTATTGAAAAAGCTCAGGCACGTGTTGAGGGACATCATTTTGATTCGCGCAAACACTTACTTGAGTATGATGACGTCCTAAACAAGCACCGTGAAGTGATCTACGCCCGTCGTAAAGAGGTTCTTGAGACATTTGACAAGGAACCAGAAAAGTTGCGTGAGCGTGTGTTGGATATTGTGGAAAGCGAGGTTGAGCAGGTGGTCTTGTTTCACGCCACCCCCGAGGAGGGGCCAGCGAAGGATGACACCTCAACGAATCACGGTTGGAATGTTAAGGAAATCGTTGAAACGGTTGCGACGATTATCCCACTCAAGGATGAACACAAGACCTCCCTCATGACCATCGGTCTTGAAGCCGCAAGAAACAAAGAAGACGTGGCCGCAGGTCAAACAAAAATTATAGAAAAGATCATGGAGCTCCTTGGAGTCGCCTACGATCGACTCGATGAAATTTTTGAAGATCCAAAGGATATCCATAACATCGAGCGGGGAGTCATCCTTCGATCCATTGACATGCTCTGGATCGATCACTTAGAAGCCATGCGCGCTTTGCGTACAGGGATCGGGCTTCAGGGCTATGGTCAACGTGATCCACTCATTGAATACAAACGAGAAGGATTCAACATGTTCCAATCCCTTCTCGGAGCTATTAATCACGAAGTGACTTACACCTTCTTCAAGTACGCCAAGCACGCCGTGGACATGAAGGTGCAACAAGAACTAAATCAGTCGCTCTTGAACCGCGCTGGCATTACTCTCAGAGGAGCAGCAAAAACCATGGGGAATGCATCAGAGCAACGCCAAGGAGGAGCACAAACATCATCCACAGAAAAAGTCGGCCGCAACGAATTGTGTCCCTGTGGGTCAGGAAAGAAGTACAAGAAGTGCCATGGGGTATAGAAGCCGATCCAACTACGATTATGAAAAAAGGGATTGACTACATTGGAGTAAACTGTTGCTTTGTTTGCCATGATGGGCAGGGGAGGATTCTACTGCATAAGCGATCAGTGAACTGCCGTGATGAACAAGGGTGTTGGGATTCTGGGGCGGGGGCGCTTGAGCATGGGGAAACATTTGAAGAGGGCGTGCGTCGAGAGGTGAGGGAAGAGTATGGCGTGGAACCGATGTCTGTGACGTATGTGCGCACACGCAACCTCATTCGTCCGCATGCGGACGGTCGTTCACATTGGGTCGTGAATCTCCATCTTGTGGAAGTTGATCCGGAGCAGGTATCCATAGGGGAACCTGACAAGATGGATGAGATTGGTTGGTTTGATATCGATCATCTCCCACAACCACTCCATTCGGCGTTCATCGATGATTTAAGTCAGATCAAGCACCTCTTAGTGAGGACGACGTTCGATCAGGATTAGTGAATATACATGTTGCTCAGACCAGTCGATAAAAAAAGCCTCATTCTTTGGATCATTCTCTCACTTCTTGCTGTTCTCGCAGCTTGGTATCTTCTTGATGCTGAGCCGATTATCTTGGGTCTGATTGGGGTGAATGTGGGAACAATGATCGCCATGCTGATCGATAAGATTCAAGCGTCGCATGGCGCTCGCCGGCTCTCTGAACGTTCACTCTACCTGATGACGTTTCTTGGAGGATCGATCGGAATGCTCGTTTCCATCTGGCTGTTTCGACACAAGAGCAGAAAGTCATCGTTTCAGTTTGTGGTGGGGGTGTTGGTGATTCTACAATTAGCGCTTCTTCTTTGGCTGTTTGAGACAGATGTCATCGCAGTCCTGTCTCTATAAATCCCTGATATGATTCAGGGTTTTTGTATCAGAAAACCCCTTGCATAAGGGGTTTAGATAAAGGCAACCTGTCCAACGATGCCGTCGGAGATCGCCCCTATATTGCGTGTGCGCTGTCGAAGTTCAGCTACGAGTAGGTCGTGCACTTCATTTGTGACCGCAATGATTCCCGCACGAGTGACCAAGGACTCTTGTTCCGCTTCAAGTCGATAGTTAATGCGACCGTGTGAAGTGCTGACCGTGATAACGCGTTTGGTGACTTGGACCAGCGCCCCATGCTTATGGGCCGTATCAAGCTGGCACAGGCCGAAGTCCTCATGTGGGTCTTGTTCCCAGACGGCGATAGACGATGTATGGAACAGCTGGCTTAGGAGCGGGTTGGACGTAGATGGAGCGTCCGTGCCCGCTATGAGAAGTTCGGTTCGTCTGCGCGTATCAATCAACACGCCTAGACCTACATGTGCGAAGGCACAGCTGACAGCCGGAGTTGTCAGGAGGGGTTCATTGAGGCTTTTGACGTTGAGGCCGTGCAGGCGAACACGATCAGGGGAGGGGCGAACCTGCACGAGCCACCAGGTATTTGGCAGCTCAGGGTGGATAATGATCTCGAGCTGGATCCCGAAGCGGATGCCACAGGCGTTGACGGCTCCCCAGAGTTCCTGTGCCAGTTCTCCAAGGGGAAGCTGTATGCAACTTCCTTCAAACAGCTGGCCATGACAGGGATCAAGGAGTGGAAGTCCTGTCTCTGGATCATACACCTCATGTCTTCCCTCGTGATCCCATGTGGCGGAGGTGAACCAGGTCGTGCCGTCGGGTTGCTTACTCGATCTCCCCGTGGACAGGCGAATCACGTGACGATTGAGGATGGGACTCCAAACAATGTCTACGACGATCCCGATACCTTCCGAGAATTGCTGCACAACAACTGGGAACCGTCGTCGTGAGATTTCCCGCGCATGCGAGAGAATCTTGTCAGGCGTTTCGACGGTACGTGAACCGTGTACACCGCTTTGACCACTCAGCCAATCTTCGTTGAGGGTTGAACTCCGAACCTTCACCTTGTTTCCATACTGCGCACACCACGTTTTGATGCGCTCTGTGTCACCGTGTCGTTGATCTGCCACAGAGATGTGCATCCAAGGAGGGACGCAGATGTGCCTGCTCTTGGAGGCGATCCTGTCGCAGAATTCAAGGCCAAGAGCCTTACCTCCTCCTGAATGCAACAGGGTGATCAGAGGGGAGATCGACTGTTGTTCGGTCAGCTCCCTTGGGAGCTGCTGCATGACGTGATCTGGAGCGTAAAGGTTGTATCTCCACGCATCTGCCAGAAAAGTTGTCATCTGTGCTCCTTCGGGAAGAAACCCATCTCACATCTGTCTCGGGGATCTGTCAAGATTGTCCACTTGCGAGGAAGGGGGGAATTGCTTACACTAGGGCCGATTTTCAACTATTTACTGATGTTTAGTTATGCAGACTTGGAACGTGAAAAAGAAACAGCAGAAGATAAAGGCGCACAGACCCTGGGGAACACGTGTTCTCGCGGTCGTCATGTTGGTCGCCACCTTGTCCGTGGGAGTCTATGATTTCCCAAAGATTTGGAACCAAGGGGCGGCTGTTGTCGAGGCGAAAACGGGCTGGCTACCACCAACACTCGAAGAGAAAGGGTTTCATCTCGGTCTCGACTTGCAGGGAGGCACACACCTTATCTATGAGGCTGACATGAGCCAAATCTCGGATGAGGATCGTGTGGAAGCCCTTGAAGGGGTCCGTGACGTGATTGAGAGGCGTGTGAATGCTTTTGGTGTTTCTGAACCAGTTGTACAAACGACAACAACAGGTGGAACCTATCGAATCATCATCGAGCTGGCTGGGGTCTTGGATGTAAACGAAGCCATTAGTTTGATTGGCGAAACACCCGTCCTTGAGTTCAAGGAGCCCGGTGATGAACTGCAACGTGAACCAACAGAAGAAGAGTTGGCGCAGTTAAACGAAGCGAATGCCACAGAGCGTGCTGCTGCAACCGTTGTGTTGAATCGTGCACTCTCTGGAGAAGATTTTGAGTCCTTAGTGCAGGAGTTCAGTATTGATCCTAACATCGCTTCTACAGGCGGAATCATCGAGAACATCACAGGTGATTCGTATTACTCTGAGTATGCGATTTTTATTAAGGATCGTGGAATGTATGAGGGGCAGGTGAACTACAACTTGATTGAAAATGAAGATGGTATCAGCATCTTTAAGTATCTTGATTCCTCTGAGTCAGAAGAGATGCTCCTCCGTCACATCTTAATTTGTTACGAAGGGACGACAGGGTGTGACAGCACCATTCCAGAGATTGAAGCCAATCTTCAGATCAACGCTATTCGTGAAGAAGCCACGGCAGAGAATTTTGCTGATATGGCTGCTCAATATTCAACCGGCCCATCTGCACCACAGGGTGGATCACTTGGATGGGGAACCATTGATAGCTATGTGCCAGGTTTCAACACCGCAGCAGCGGCGCTTGCGATCGGAGAGATTTCTCAACCTATTCTAACGGAATTTGGGTATCATCTGATTCTCAAAGAAGATCAGCGCACCACAACGAGCTACACCATCCAGCGTGTCCTCATGGCATTCACAGAGATTTACGACATCGTGCCTGAAAGTTCACCTTGGACGAATACAGAACTGTCAGGAAAGTATCTTGAGAGTGCGGTTGTGGAGTTTGATTACAACACAGGGGTACCGTACGTGACACTGAACTTCAACGACGAAGGTGGGGATTTGTTTGCAGCGTTGACCGAAGAACATATCGGTGAGCCGATCGCGATCTTTCTCGATGGTGAGGCGATTTCAACACCTGTTGTACAAACGGCAATTTATGGAGGGGATGCGGTGATCACAGGCGACTTCACGCTTGAAGAGGCAAAGTTGCTCGCTCAACGTTTGAATGCTGGAGCACTTCCTGTTCCTGTGAACCTCCTCTCACAACAGACGGTTGGTCCAACACTCGGAGCGATCTCTCTTGAAAAATCAATAAGTGCGGGTCTCTTTGGCTTCTTGCTCGTTGCCCTCTACATGTTGCTTCTGTATCGGCTTCCTGGTGCGATTGCGGTTGTTGCTCTCTTCATGTTTACCTTCCTCAACCTTGCCGCCTATCGTGTCTTTGGTGTCACAATCACTCTTGCGGGAATCGCAGGGTTTGTGCTTTCCCTTGGAATCGCCGTAGATGCAAATGTCCTGATTGTTGAACGTTTGAAGGAAGAACTGAAATCTGGACGTGACTATGCCTCCGCCATTGATGAAGCGTTTGCTCGTGCATGGTCGGCCATTCGAGATGGAAACTTTACAACGTTGATTGCAGCCGGAGTGTTGTACTGGTTTAGTTCAAGCTTCATCCGTGGGTTTGCGCTCACACTTTCTATCGGTGTGATTCTCAGTATGTTTACTGCCATTACCGTCACACGTGTCTATCTAAAATCTGTGGTCGAGTGGAAGAAGATTCGTAAGAACGCACTTTTTGGTGTGAAGAATAAGTAGTATGAAGATTATTGAAAATCGAAACTGGTGGTTCGGGCTTTCTGCCACCCTTGTTGCTCTAAGCGTTATCGCCATTGTGACGCTTGGACTCAAACTAGGAATCGACTTTACAGGAGGAAGCCTGCTTGAAGTGGAGTTTACAAACGATGTGTCCGTGGATGATGTGAGATCCGTTGCCTCAGCGTCTGGGTTTGCAGACATAAGTATTCAGACGACAGGAGATCAAGGGGTGCTCATCCGCACACAGAACTTAAGTGAAGAGGAACACCAAGCGCTCCTGAGTGCTCTTGAGACAGCGGTGGGAGAACTCGACGAACTCCGCTTTGACTCCATTGGTCCTGTTATTGGAGACGAACTTCGACGCACTGCGCTTTGGGGTGTTGCGCTCACGCTTCTTCTCATTGCGCTCTATATCGCTTGGGCCTTTCGAAAAGTTGCTGAACCGGTTGCTTCTTGGAAGTACGGTCTCCTCACTATCATTGCGGCGTTCCATGACGTCTTGATCACGGTTGGAGCCTTTGCAGTTTTGGGTCACTTCTTTGGCTGGGAAATTGGAACAGCGTTTGTGGCTGCGATTCTTACCATTTTGGGATATTCGATCAACGACACGGTTGTGGTCTTTGATCGAACACGTGAAAACTTGGCGAATCGTGTTCGTGATACCTTCGAAGAGACGATTGAGGTGAGTATTCACCAGACCTTCATGCGCTCACTCAACACATCCATTACAACCCTTCTGGCCCTCGTAGCCATCTTCCTCTTTGGAGGGGATAGCACCAAGCCATTTGCCCTTGCACTTATCATCGGAATAGCTGTGGGAACCTACTCCTCTCTGTTCCTTGCAAGCCCACTTCTCGTTCAGTGGGAGAAACTAAAAAAATAGTACACAGAAGACTGGGTTCTTACCCAGTTTTTTGGTATACTTTTTTTGTAAATTCATGTCTATGCTTTCTCTGCTTGCGATTCCGATCGTCGGAGAGGCTACGCAAGCGACCTCACGAGCGACCTCTTATTTTTCGCAACCTATCGATGCGATTCTTTTTGATATTTTGGTTTGGTTTGGTTGGATCCCGATTATCTGGGTTATTATTTGGGGATTGGTTGAAGTTTGGTTGAATTATAAACGTGGTGAGTATTCAAGCCATCTCAAGTTCGTACTTCTTGGGATTGATGTTCCAGCGATTACAGAGCAAACACCAAAAGCCCTCGAGAACCTTTTCGCGACACTCTACTCGGCTAAGTCAACTATTACCTGGAAAGAAAAATGGATTTATGGAAAATTGCATCCTGTTTTTTCTTTCGAAATCATTTCGACACAGGGGTATATTTCATTTTTGATTCGTACACAAACGCGTTTTCGTGATGTGGTAGAAGCAGGAATTTATGCGCATTATCCTGAGGCTGAAATTGCAGAGGTGGAGGACTACGCACAGGAGATTCCTAGTGAATTCCCAAACGACACACATGAGATGTGGGGTGCAGAGCTGATTTTGGATAACCATTTCATGCACCCCATTCGTACCTACATAGATTTTGAAGATCGGATGACTCAGGAAATTAAGGATCCTCTTGGGTATACGCTTGAGCAACTTGCAAAAATGAAACCCGGGGAACATTTCTGGATTCAAATCCTCATTCAACCCTCCAGTAATGATTGGCAGAAAGAAGGGGTGAAACGCGCGAAAGAAATCTGGGGAGGTGCGCCTCCAGCGAAGAAGAGTATGATTACGAGCGCTGCAGAGTCGGCACTTTCATGGCCAAGTGGGTTGTTAGCCGAACTCGCCGGTGTTGATTTAAGTGGATTGCTTTTCGGTGAGGGAGGGGCAGCAGAAGAGGATCAATGGAAAGCATTTAAGATCACACTTCCAGAGAAGGAGGAGGCTGAGCGTGTACTTCTGAAATCGTCAAAGGTTGGGTTTGGGGCAAAGATTCGTATTCTTTACTCTGCAAAAAAGAATGCCTTTGTGAAGGTTGAGCGCACAGCAATGGTGAAGGGTATTTTGAATCAATATGCGCACCTCAACTCAAATAAGTTCACGCTCTATCTCCCACAGGTGCCAAAGGATGATTACTTTTGGATGCGCTGGTCCTACACGAAGCGTCAACGCACACTCATGAAGGGGTATAAAAATCGTAGCTGGGGCATTGGAGCCACGCCGATGTGGTTGAATGCAGAGGAACTCGCAACGCTGTGGCATTTTCCAGCGATTGGAATCAAAGCACCGTTGGTGCGCAAGGCAGAGGCGAAGAGAGCAGAACCTCCTGTTGGACTTCCGATTACCGATTTAGAAAATACGCTGCCGGGATATGACCCTATTTCGCTTGGAAGGATGGATAGAGATTTCCCAGCCGGACTTCCTGGGGCCATGGCTGTTTCTGATGCGCCTACAAGCCCACCTCCAATAGGGCTCCCAACAGGACTCGAATTGGAGGAACCTCTCTATGAGGCAATGCCGCATCCACTTGCACCAACAGGAATAGAACGTGAGGGGGAGGTATTGGAGACACAAACAATCAGAGACTCGGAATCCTCTCCAGTGTCTGAGGAACCGGATCCCTATCTTGAACCAGAAGTATTGCCCCAGGTAACGGCTCCAACACAAGCACCTGAACCTGATCAGGAATCTCCTCGCGGAGTTCCTCCGAATTTGCCGATATGAGTTACAACCACGACCATGAAAATGAAGTGTCCTACTTCGCCAAGACCAACTTCCGAAATGCCATGACGAAGTTTGGGATCAAAACAGATGATCGAAGAAGACATGTCTACGTCATCGGAAAGACGGGTATGGGTAAAACCACCCTGATGGAGAATTTTATTTTATCCGATATCTATGCAGGGCATGGGTGTTGTTACGTGGATCCGCATGGAGATACCGCAGAGAAACTTATTAATTACATCCCAAGTTGGCGACTAAACAATGTCGTGTATTTCAACCCAGCTGATCTTGATTTCCCTGTCGGGTTTAACATTCTTGAGGCCGTGAGTGAACGCCATAAACATCTTGTTGCCTCAGGAATGATGGGCGTGTTTGCAAAGATTTGGGAAGGGATGTGGTCTGCTCGAATGGAATACATTTTGAACAACACCATCTTGGCCTTGCTCGACAACCCTGGGCAGACTCTGCTTGGAATTAACCGCATGATGTCTGATGCGGAGTTTCGTAAGCGCATGGTGGGGAATGTTAAGGATCCGGTGGTGAAACAGTTTTGGGTAAAAGAATTTGCAAGCTGGACAGAGAAATATGCCACAGAGGCGACAGCCGCCATTCAAAACAAAATTGGGCAGTTCCTTTCTGCAGCCGTCATCCGTAACGTGGTGGCACAGGTGAAGTCGACGATTGACGTGCGTGGCATCATGGACTCTGAGAAAATTTTCATCATTAACCTCTCCAAGGGACGTATTGGTGAAGATAACTCACGTCTTTTGGGTGGTCTGTTGATCACAAAGATTCAGCTTGCCGCCATGGAGCGTGTGGACATGGCAGAGGAGACTCGAAAAGATTTCTATCTCTATGTTGACGAGTTTCAAAACTTTGCCGTGGAATCATTCGCAGGCATTTTGTCCGAGGCTCGTAAGTATCGTCTCTGTTTAACCATGGCTCACCAATACATCGCTCAGCTCACTGAGCCTGTGCGGGACGCAGTCTTTGGTAACGTTGGTACGATTATTTCCTTCCGGGTGGGTTCACCTGATGCTATTTTTATGGAGCAAGAGTTTGCTCCACGATTCCTTCCGGAGGACATTATCAATCTCCCTAAGTTCAATATCTATCTTAAGTTATTGATTGACGGTGTGACCTCACAACCGTTCTCCGCAGCCACGCTTCCGCCTATTGCGCAAGTGACGGGATCAGAAGAAAAAGTGATCAAGATTTCTCGTGAGCGTTATGCACAACCACGTGCCGTGATTGAAGAGAAAATTCTGGAGTGGAGTGGAATGGGAGACATGGATACGGAGGAAATGTATAAGGAGGCGGAAGTGAAGAAGCAGGCGGCAAAGCAGGGTGGAAAACCTCGACATGAATATAATTGTTCACGATGTGAGGCGCAGGTGATTCTTCCTGTGGAGCTTGATCGGTCACGCCCAATCTATTGTGATGACTGCATTAAGATTGTTCGAGAAGAGCGCAAGAGCGGAAAAAAAAGCAGTGGAAAACCGCCAGTAAAGAAGGTGGAAACAAAGTCTCTCCCACCAAAGCCCTCTGAGGGAGAGTCTGTAGAGCAACTTCCAGACGAACCATCAATCAGTTTAAGTGCGTTAAAAAAAGAGGATCCCAAGAAAGGGGAGGTAAAAGAGAAGGAACCGGAGAAGGAACCGGAGAAGGAAAAACCTAATGCTGTTGAAGAGCCTGTCCGTATAAGTGAACCCAAGGTTGAGAACAAGATTTTGCCAAAAGCACCATCTCCGATCGAAGTGAAATCAAAACCTGTTGAACAGAAAAAAATCGAGCGACGAGATGTGCGTTCAGTTGATCAAAAGGAAAAAAGAGAGTTCCAGAAGCAGGAAGTACCGTCATCTAACCTCAATACGTCAGACGGACAAGATCCATCTAAACGAAAACGGAAACGCCGAAAGAAGAAGAGGGAAGGTGCACAGCAGACACCTCGTGACCGTCAAGAGGCACCAAGGTCAGAGGAGAGGAAGGATCCACGTCCTGTGATTCGACCACCAAGAAAAGAAGAATCTGCTCAAAAACCAATGACCTCCCAAAAACAGGAACCGATCCCCGCTCAATCACCTCCACCAGTTCAGGAAGCACCGACAACAGGCACGCTCAAGAAGGGGCAAAGTATTAAATTCGATTAAGCATGACGTTCACACAAGCCATTGTCCTTGGGCTCGTTCAAGGAATCACGGAATTTTTGCCGATTTCAAGTTCGGGGTTTCTTATTCTTATCCCCGAATTTTTTGGTTGGGATGTACAGGATCTGACCTTTGATGCCCTCCTGCACCTTGCGACCCTTGCCGCAGTTGTCTTTGCCCTGTGGCCTGACGTGAAGGTGCTTAAACCATCAACGTCAAAACGTCTGTTTGCGTGGATCGTCCTTGCAACCATTCCCGTTCTCGCAGCTGGTTTTGTGATGGAGGAGGTGCTTCAGATTGAGATTCGTTCCATTCAAGTCGTTGGGTGGTCTTTTGTTCTTTGGGGGGCGGTTCTGTATCTTGTTGATCGTTTTGCAAAGGAGCAAGAGCCATCTGTTGAGAAGGTGGGGCTGCGTCGTGCCGTCTGGATCGGGTTGGCACAAGTGTTGGCACTCATTCCGGGAACGTCGAGATCAGGAATCACGATTACCGCAGGACTTGCGGGGGGGCTCACAAGGGAAGCGGCAACGAAGTTTTCTTTCTTACTTGGAATTCCAACGATTGCCGCAGCGGGGTTGTTGAAATTACTACAGGTCTTTGGGGGTTCATCTTCCATTGATCTTTTGCCTCAGCTTGTTGGGACGGTCACAGCTTTTGCGACAGCATTACTCACGATTAAAGTGCTTCTCGCATTCTTACAGAAACACAGTTTTGCTGAGCTTGCGATTTTCCGAGTCGTCCTAGGCATCCTTATTTTGATGTTATAAGCTGAGGCCCTATGGTGGACTACGAACTCAGAGATCCGATTCATAAGCGCATTGCCTTCAGTGAGTTTGAGCGAAGCGTGATTGATCATCCTTTTTTTCAACGGCTGAGGTTTATTAGCCAACTTGGGTTTTTGCAAGCGTACGTCTACCCAGGAGCCGTACATAATCGCTTTGCCCACTGTATTGGGGCCATGCATGTGGCCGGTAGGTTGTTTGGTCGAGTGATTTCGAGCTCAACACTTTTGACCCAAAAACTGACCAAAAAGGAAATCGAAGCACTTCGACAGCGCGTGAGAATTGCAGGGCTTCTGCATGATGTTGGTCACGGACCCTTTTCTCATGCCTCTGAGGCAGTGTTTCCTCGGCTCAAGGAGCTACCGCTCAACTGGGATTGGTGGTCAAAGAAAGAAAAGCGTCAGGCTGTTCATGAGGACTACAGCGTGCTCTTAGTTCAGACATTATCTGAAGAAGGTGTGTTCTCGCCCGAGTTCGCCCAAGATGTCTCTTCGCTCATCCATGCCTCTGTTCATCCTTCCCCCTGGCTTGAAACGGTTTCAAAACGCGCACCAGGACTTCGGTCGCTCTTGAAAGGACTTGTTTCCGGTGAGGTGGATTGTGATCGTATGGATTATCTCCTCCGAGACAGTTACTTCTGCGGGGTGGTCTATGGAGAGTACGACATCGACTGGCTGATCTCGTCGATGCATGTTGAGGAGCAAGAAGGGAAGCTTGTGTTTGGTATTTCAGAAAACGGAGTGCGTGCTTTTGAGGATCTGTTGCTTGCGAGGTATCACATGATTGACCAGGTTTATTTTCATAAAACAAAGGCTGGGTTCACACATCATCTTGAACAAGCAGTCCTTCAGAAGGAAATTGATCTTCAGATTCCAACCGACCCGTATGCGTATGTTGAGCTTCGTGACGGGGCGGTTATCGAAATGATGTTTGAGGCGGCTAAAGATAAACGCAATTACTGGTCACACAATCTCATGAATCGGATTACCGCCAGGCGGGTGCTTCGATTACAGGACACACAGGACGGTCGTCGGACACTGAAGGAACTCAAGGGGATGTGTGACGAAGCAGGGATCAAGTGGTTCACGCATGCCGCCGCAAATGAGCTCACTCGATTGAACAGTGTTTCTCGTAAGGACAATATTATCTTTGTGCGAAAGAAGGTGATTGGAGGCTACGAACTCGTGCCGATTTCAAAGTATTCTGACTTGCTCCAGAAGTACAACGAGAAGCTTCGATTCACCGATTTTTTTGTGCACGCTGAAGATCGAAAACGATTCGAGAAATTAGAGGCGTCTATAGATTAACAAAGAAACTGTCTCAGGACAGTTTCTTTGTTTCCTTGATTTTTACCTTTATTCCGCTATACTCTGCTCCTTATGGAAACCAAGGGCAAAGTCTTAATAGGAATGTCTGGAGGGGTGGACTCATCTGTGTCCGCAGCTCTTTTGGTTGAACAAGGGTATGAGGTGATTGGGGCGTTCATGAAAAATTGGTCTGGATCTGTCTGTGGGCCACGCAAGACAGATGAAGAAACCGTTGGGGATGCGTTTGAGGAATGTGGATGGAAAGAAGAACGACGGGATGCCGCACGTGTCGCTGCCAAGCTCGGGATTCCATTTGTGACGTTTGATTTTGAAGAGGATTATCGTCGTGATGTTGTGGAGTATCTCTTTCGTGAGTCAGAGGCAGGGCGGACACCGAACCCGGACATCATGTGCAATAAGTACATCAAGTTTGATCGGTTTGTGCGTGAGGCCGATCGACTCAAATGTGATTTCGTAGCAACGGGACACTATGCTCGCGTCGAGGACGGTCAGCTCTACACAGGTCTTGATGACAACAAAGATCAGAGTTACTTTCTGTGGGCCATGCCCCCCGAGGTTCTTCCGCGCGTATTATTTCCAATTGGTGAAATGAAGAAGCCCGACGTGCGCAGCAAGGCCACAGAGCTTGGATTAGACGTTGCCAACAAGAAGGACAGCACAGGCATCTGTTTCGTTGGGGAAGTGGACATGCGTAAGTTTTTACAGGAGCGACTTCCGAAGACCCCAGGCTCGATTGTGACGGTTGAGGGGGAAGTCATTGGTGAGCACGAGGGACTTGCATTTTATACCATTGGGCAACGTCATGGACTGGCCGTTGGTGGTGGCCCTCCTCGGTATATCGTAGAGAAACGGCTTGAGACAAACGAACTCGTCGTTGCGAGTAATCACCACCCAGCCCTGTTTAACGATCGCCTCACAGCACGTCAGCTCAACTGGTTTAGTGAACCGACCGCTCCGCACACGTGCGAGGCGCGCATCCGTTATCGCCAGAAGTCACAAACATGCACGATAGAATCGATTGAAAACGGAGTCGTCTCGGTCGCATTTAAAGAACCTCAACGAGCCATCACACCAGGACAGTCCATTGTCTTCTATGATGAGGACCACGTACTCGGCGGAGGGATCATCGACTAAAGTCAAATCAAAGTGTGGACAATCAGAAAACCCGCGCGTTTCGCGGGTTTTTACGTTGCGTGTGTGGCTCGGGCACGCTCGATGAGTTCCACGAGCGGCTGGAGACTGTCCGAGACGAGGATGGCTGTGAGGCGATCCCACATGACCCCGATGCCGTTGGTGCGGAAGCCTGCAAGTTTCTTGTCTGCCTCTGCCCTCGGCACGATGAGAATGTTGAATCCTCTCGGGTGCATCATGTGCACGTCCACGACCGAGTCACCGACCACGAGGAGTTGGTCCTCTGCTACACCAGTGATCTGACGAAAGCGATCGGCAGCGAATTGCTTGGTCTCACTGACCACGAGGTTGATGTGGCAGCCGGAGACGACACCCTCCTCATTGAACTTCAGTCGCAAGGCTGCCACGGCCGTGTCCACGACCTGCAGATTCTGGAGCCAGGAGAGGATGACCTGCTCAACACCGAAGCTGATGACGACCCGTGGATCGACGAGCTCCAGGAGATCGCAGGCTCCTTCGCGCTGTGGAAGTGCCAACCAGACATCCTCGATGTCCCTTCTGGTCAGGCCGGCCTGCCGGTAGAGCGAGATCGTCTCGGCGATCCAGGCTCCTTCGGCAACCTTCTGGTTGCCTTCGTGCAGATCCGAATGGAACCAATCGGGATCCAGCACGCTTGCGGGCAGGTTACCGATCTTGTGCAAGTGGGACCAGTACCAGTCACGGTTCTGACTGCCCAGCTCTCTGAGCACTTCTGGCATGAGATCATCGATGGCACGCCATTGGCTGCCGGTGGTCAGGGTGCCGTCGAAGTCGAAGGCACCTGCGGTGATCCTTGCGGCCCGGCGCATGAGTTCGTCCTCAGGGACGAGTGAGATCAGACAGTCCGACGACGTGCCTTCGAGAAGGACGATGGCGTCCTCGAGCTTTGGTGTGACGTGAATGTGCACTAGGAACCTCCAGACGTTGAACTTAACAGAAGAAACGATGAGCGTCAAAAACACCCGCTGAGCGGGTGTGGACTATTGGATCATCTGTTCGACCCATACGTAGAACGGGCGAGTGGATTCAGAGTCGAGTGTTGGATCAATCCGCTCATACGAAACGTCGTAACCCTCATGGACTCCTATCGGCACTGGGGTACTGAGGTATTCTCCTGTTTTTTTGATGTGTACTTGGATAGAGCCTTCAAGCGGAATGATATGGACCTCTTCTAAAAAATCATAGTTTACAAGCGTTGCTGTGCCGCCTGCGAGGGTACTCTCGCTTTGATTGGTCGTGATCCAAATTGGAGATCCAGATGAGGTGATCTGAATGCGACCCTTCTGAAGTCTGATGGTTGGTTCCCCGAGTGTGAGATCTTCGAGTTCCACTTGAGTTCTTCTGTCCAGAGCGAGTTGATACGCATCACCAAGTTGAACGAGTAGATATTCCTCTTGTGTTGAAATAATGATTCCACGCTTTAAGTCATCCCCAATTTCGTATGTGGATGATCCCTCGACGGCGGTTACCATAGCCTCAAGCGAAGGGGGAACATCAAAACGTTGCCAAATGAGCAGGCTGAAAATGATGACCACAAGAATAGATCCAAGCAGTTTAAACATGGTAGAATTGTAGCAGAGATTCTTAAAATGAAGTTATGCTGTATTTTTACTACGGTGAGGAGTGTCCACATTGTCACGACATGATGCCACTTGTGGATAAAATAATCGAGGAAGGAAAAAAGATTGAAAAACTAGAAACCTGGCACAATGACGTGAACGCAAAACAGCTAGAGACCGCTGATGGAGGAAAGTGCGGAGGGGTGCCATTTTTCCTCAACGATGAGTCCGGTGAATGGATCTGTGGCGCAACATCAGAGGAAACATTACAGAAGTGGGCAGCAGGAGAAAAACTTTCATAGTCTCTGGTGATCGAAAGAACTTCGGCAAACGAACTTATGAGATCGACCGTTTCTCACTGAGCCGACTCAAAGTTGTTTTCCTCAGTCTTTCTAAATACATTTATGACAAGACGATTGAGCCAATCATTACTCATTTTTTTAGCGGGGTTACTCCTCGTTGGGGTGGGTTGTCAAACCGTGGAGGTCTCAACGTTATCGGTAGAGGAAGCGGCCGCATCGCTTTCTCTTTCTGTTTACAATGAGATTGTTCTGAGGCCAACGGTCTTGGGTGTAGGAGGACAATTGGTGAACTGGCTCGGTGGGGAAGCGGATGAGCGCGTGCTTTCCGTGACATCGTTTATGCCAAACGTCTCGGTTGGTCTTGAGTGGACGATCACGACAGATGTAGAGACTGAGGAATCTATTGCCGCACGAGAAGCGTACGAGGCTGAGTATGCAGAGACGCCCATTGGGGTCGAAATTCCCGAGGCACCTGAGCCTCGTTACGAAGAACGTGTTATCCGTGGATCGATTCAGTCCGAGTCACTGGCAGATGCGCATGTGGTGACCATTCCTGAGCTGTGGACAGAGGGAGATGGGGGGATTGTGGAAGATTCATCTCTCATTTGGTTTTCCGTTGAGCAGTATGATGAGCTTGTGAACACCAGGAAAACACATGTGAGCCTTGGATTATTTGATGAATCATTGTCAACGCTCGAGAATGTTTCTGACGATGCACAGGGTTACCTTGATGCCATAAACGCATTTATTGCTCCTCTGACAGGGGGAGGGGATGAAACAGAACCCACGGATGAAGAAGAAGTTTTAGAGGAGGAGAAAGACCTCACACAAATCGAAGCAAGTGGTGACTTTGGTCAGTACACACTCATGGTTGATGATGTGCGCACCACGGTACAAACCATCGAAGCAAAAAATAGTTTTGCGTCCTACACTATTCTCGCTAATAGAGACAACCCGCTGATCCTAGAAATTAAACTCACACCACTTGCAGAGGGGAGTCTTAAGGGGCTGAGCCCAACAAATTTAGCAGAAGGCTTCTCTGGCTACGAAGTCACTCAAATACACAAAACATCAGTCGAGTAGGTTGGGCTGTAGAAATGAGAAAAGCATCCCGTATGGATGCTTTATGACTGGTGTATGTTGGTCCGGTTCCAGAGCCAGATCATGATGCGCTCGTACCAGGCAAACGAGGCAGATGTCCAGATGGGCACCTGAGTACTTACGCGAAAGCCAGGGAGTCTCAGAGCGACATCACGGTAGAGCGTGATGGGCCACTCGGACTCATTCGAATAGAATTTGATAAACAACCCCATGGGCTGTTTATTCCCACGTGAAGTGCCACCTGACCAGAAGTGCCTGAAACGCACAACGGTCATTTCATGTCGGCTGACACGCCAATGACCAATGGCCTCGTAGACACTTCCCTGCGCTTCTCCTTCCGAACGTTTCTTCAATATCTTGTCTCGATCGCGGATCGTAACCTGGCCAATGTTCGGAGCATGTCCAGTGATCTTGTCGCCAGGTCGCTTCAGTTCAAGTTCGTAATTGGCTTCAATGGACGAATCAGGTAGTCCTTCCATCTGTGCACGAATGACAGAGATGGCATTCTGTTCGTCTTCACCCCATCCATTGCCGTTTTTGTCGTCGACGAAGGACCAGATGCATTCGAGAGCACTGAACAGTTCCTGTTGTTTCACGCCTTCCTCCAAAGGGTTGCGAGCTCCTGATCCTAGAGGATTGAACGCGTAGTGTCAATGCAAAAGAGACCCTTGGGACAGCCCCATTGGGATCTCTTTTTTCAGCTTATTCCTTATTCAAATCGTTGCATCCAGTGGGGGTCTACGTCTACGGTCATGTCGAGAAAGACCTTTGTTTGCATGACGAGCTCGAGCTCACGTCGGGTGGATTGGCCGATTTCCTTGATTCCTCGTCCTCCCTGGCCAATGATCATCCGTTTGTAACGTTCTTCTGTGGTGAAGATTGTTGCGGCAATGTAGATCGTGCCATTGTTCCGACGTTCCAGTTCCGTCACCTCCACGTGGATGGTGTAGGGAAGTTCTTGTCGCAGGCGGAGAAAGAGTTTTTCACGAATAAGTTCAGCAAGCCAAAATTTGTTTGGCATGTTGGTGAGTTGTCCTATCGGGTAATAGGCTTCACCCTCAGGCATGCGCTCAATGATGTGCTCGATGAGCCCTCCAACATGTGTTCCTTCGAGCGCTGAGACCTCGACCACATCATCAAAGTCCTCACCCATGTCTCGGTAAAAGTCGATAAATGGCTTTCGGGGAAGATCAATTTTGTTAATGACCAAGATCTTTGGTTGTTTCAGGTCTCGGATCATGCGTGCGACGGATTTTTCCTCATCCCCAATGTCCCGTGTTGGGTCGACAACATAGACAATGACGTCTACGTCATGCAGAGAAGCTTTCACGGCTTCAGAAAGTTTTTTTGAAAGGGTATCCTTGGCTCCTTTAAGAACCCCAGGGGTATCCACAAACACAATCTGTGCGCCGTCACGGTTTAAAATACCCTGGATGGGCATACGAGTTGTTTGTGGCTTGGGGGTGGTAATGGCGATCTTTGAACCGATAATCGTGTTCATGAGCGTGGATTTTCCCACATTCGATCGACCAATCATCACAACAAATCCTGATTTCATATGCGCTTTACAAGATGAGTAACCAACTCGACATGCGGGGTGTGAGGGAACAGGTCAACGGCCCGCATGGCTTCTACGTCATAGTACTTCACTAATTCTACCATCTCTCGAGCGAAATTTTTGTAGTTGCAAGAGACATAGACGATCTCTTGTGGTAAAGCGGTAATGACATCTGCAAGCGCCTTATCATGCATACCACTTCTTGGTGGGTCTAAGATCACCACGTCAGCGCCTAGAGATTTCCAGTCGAACTCCTCTGTCTTTGCGTCGTGGAAATCGACCGTAACTTGATTGAGTTCAGCATTCAGTTTTGCATCCTGAATCGCTTCAGGGACCATCTCAACCCCTGTGGTCTTTCGCGCGGACGCTGCAAGGGCAATTGAGAAAAAGCCAGAGCCACAGTAGAGGTCCAAGAGGTGCTTGTCAGAAAGATCTCCACAAAATTCCTCCACCGTTGCTAACAGTTCTTCTGCTCCATAGGAGTTTGTTTGAAAGAAGGCGTTTGGACTAATGCGATACAGGTGCCCCCCGATCGCTTCTTCAATGACCCCATCCCCAGTAATCGTTTCTAACCGATCCCCATAACTGACGTCGCTGACCGTGCTGTTCTCTGACCAGATAAGTGTGGTGCAGTTTGTCTGTTCGAAAAGATCCTTGAGCGCTGTTTTGAGAGCATTCACATCTTCTGGAACACTGGTGATGATGTTAATCATGCTTTCACCCTTTTTTGTGACACGAATAACCGCATAACGCAGAAGACCTGTGTGTGCCTTGCGATCGAAAAACGTCAGACCAGATGTTTTTGTCCAGTCTCGCACAAGGTGAAAGAGACGTTCGATTTCTTCATCGGCCAAAAAACAAGTGTGATCGTCAATGACTTTCCACCATTTTCCTTTTTGTCGCATGCCGACACGACCCTCAAAATCAATCACAAAATCCATTCGATTGCGGTAGTGCTCTTTTTTGGGTGAGGTCACAATTTCCTCACACACCAAGTCAAGTTTCTTGAGCGCAAAAGATCCGTTGATATCAGAGAGTTTCTGCTGTAATTGTTTTTCGTAGGGGATATGTGACCAACCGCATGAGCCACACATTTCTTTGTTTGGACAAAGTGATTTCATAACGCCCGAAGACTAGCTGAAAAGAGGGAAACATTCAAGGGAGGCGGTTGCTCAAGGGCGAGAGAAACGGTAAACTGAGGGGGTATGTTAACGGTTGTTATTCCGACAAAAAATGAAGAAGACTTTCTTCCAGTCTTGTTACAGTCTATTCAGAATCAAACACTGCAGCCACGGGAGGTGATCGTAGCCGATGCTGGTTCAACAGATAGAACACGTGAAATCGCCGAAGCATTTGAAGCACGTGTGGTGGAAGGAGGAGCTGTCGCTGTAGGAAGAAATAGGGGCGCCGAAGCTGCCTCCACAGACCTGTTATTGTTTCTTGATGCCGATGTTGAGTTGCGTGATCCTCAATTTTTAGAACGGGCTGTTGGAGAGATGCTTGAACGCAATTTAGGTTTGGCAACCTGCGATGTCTTTCCTCTTTCAGATGCGTTTGTCGATCACTTCATGCACAAGGCGTACAATACCTATGTGAGAGCTTGGGGATCTCTCTTTCCCCATGCACCAGGTTTCTGCATGCTTGTCCGTCGGGATCTCCATAATCAAATCAATGGGTTTGATGAAGGGGTGACATTTTGTGAGGACCATGACTACGCACGACGTTTTAACAAGATTGGTCAATTCGGTATTCTCAAGGAGACGAGAATTCCCGTCTCCATTCGTCGAATGGATCGGGATGGAAGAATGAAGATCGCAGTCAAGTATCTGATGGCTGAGGTTCACCTGGCACTTCTTGGCCCGATTCGACACAATAAGTTCAATTACACATTTGGTCACAGTACCAAGAAGCAAAAATGAGACCTTTAGAAAGGTCCCAATAGGAGGCATGAGCATTGATGCAATTTCAGCAAAAAACGTCACTTGGAAACACATCGTTCAGGTGAGTGAAGCAGACTTGAAGGGACTTGAGTCTGAGTTTCGGTTTCATCACTTGGATTATGAAGATATCCGTGCAGAATCACCCATCTCGAAGATGGACGTCTACAAGCATTACATTTTTTTTGTTTTCCACATCCCAATGATTCATAAGGATACCGGGCATGTGTATGGCGAAGAGTTGTACGTGTTCTTGAGCAGTGAAACGATTGTCACGCTTACCCACGTTCCATTTCCAGTATTAGACTCTTTTTTTAATCGCATGAAATCCGGTTCGAAGTTCCGAGCCTCGCTCATGGGAAAGGGAACGGCTTTTTTGATGTACCGAATGCTCATGGAACTCTTCAGGGATTCACTCTCTATTTCAGCAAAATTAACGCAGGAAGTCACACGCATCGAAGAAGCGATTGAGTCTCGTCATGAGAAAAGAATTACGGTCGATCTTGCTCATGCACGCAGGAATATTCTGTTCATGCGTCACATCGTCGATCCACAGCGCCACATACTCACGAATTTATCTTCAACCAAGCGAGCATTTATTTCTCAGGATTCATTGCTGTATTTTGATGACCTACACGACGTTCTTGATACGATTTGGCTCTCATCTGACAATCTCAAGCTCATCATTGATGGGTTGTTTGATGTGAATGAGGCATTACTTTCACACAAGACAAACCAAATTGTGACCTTGCTGACATTCATCTCGGCGGCACTCATGGTTCCAACATTGATTGCCGGTTTCTATGGCATGAATGTGCCCTGGTTGCCGCTTGCAAACAATTCTGCTTTCGTCGGAGCGTTGTATGTGATTGGCTTTATCGGAATGATCTCCGTTGTGATTGCAGTGGTTCGTCGCACCACGCTTTAATATGGATATTCCTGTTGTCGTTCAACATCGTCATGTTCACCTTTCTGAAGTGGATTGGCAGACATTGTTTGGGGAGGAGTTACCTATGAGCGTGCGTGAGCTCGAGCATCGTGGGCAATATGTGAGTGAGCATTGTCTTAAGATCATTGGTGAAACAGGAACGTTTGATTGTGTCAGGGTTCTGGGACCTTATCGGTCCTCCACACAAGTTGAACTCTCTGCGAGTGATGCCTTCGCCATTGGGATTGATGCTCCTGTCCGTATTTCGGGAGACCTGGTTCGTGCTGGAACTTGTGAACTGAAGGGGACAGTTGGGACGGTAAAAGCTGTTGCATCCACGATTATTCCCGCAAGACACCTTCACTGCTCAACAAAAAGTGCAGATCAACTTAAGGTCGCTCATCTTGACGTTGTGTCTTTAAGGATTGTTCAAACAGGCCAAATCATTCAAAATGTGGTTGTAAGAGTTCACCCAACGTTTGCCACAGCATTTCACCCATCTAAAGACGAAGCTGCTGAATGGTGGCTTCAAACCGGCGATCACGTCACGATCGTATGAAACATTTTTTCACAGCACTTTTTCTGCTCATGGCACCTGGGGTCGTGCTGGCAGCCGCCGACCTTGGAATTTCCCAAGGAGACATTCGGTTTTCTGATGATGAAATGATAGCCGGGGATACCGTCCGTGTCTACGCGACCGTTTACAATGTCGGGGATGAGGATGTGTCTGGATACATCACCTTCTACCAAGGGTCTGTATTGATTGGAGACTCACAAGTTATTTCTGTGGTTGCGGAAGGAAATCCCGAAGAGGTGTATGCGGATTTTGTGATCCCTTCAAGTCGTTTCAATATTCAAGCAATCATTCGAGGAACAGACCCACAGGACACGAATAGTAATAACGATGTCGCACTCACTCCTTTCTTTTACCCCGTTTTGGATGATGACCGTGATGGAGTGGTCAACGAAGAAGATAATTGTCCATCCACGGGGAATGCAAATCAACTTGATACAGATGGTGATGGATTGGGGGATCTGTGTGATGCTGATGATGACAACGATGGGTTAAGCGATGATGTAGAGGCTGAGATTGGTTCAAATCCGTCCTCTGCTGATACAGATGGTGATGGGGTAGAAGATCCAGATGACGCCTACCCAAACGATCCAACAAAGACGGAAATCGAGCCAGAGCTTGTTGTAGAAGAGGAAGTAGTCGTTGAAACAGAGGTTGCTTCTGAGGATAACGCAGCGGAATCAGACGCCTTGAATAAAATCATTGCAGGTATTGCCGACCAGGTCGCCGAAGGGCTGCTTGGTGATCTTGAGACCGTGGGGGGTGAAGAAGAGGCGGATACTCAGGTGGTGATGACGGATCAGTTGGTTATATCCCCAGGGGCGTTATTCAGTTACGAGCAGCTTGATTGGAATACGTTTACATTCAAAACATTGGGACCTTCAGCGCCATCTGTGTCCTATGAGTGGGATTTTGGGGATGGAGTGACCTCATCGAGAGAAGACGTGGAGCACACATTCGAGGGAACAGGCGAGTTCCAGGTGGCATTAACGATTAGCGATGCCGATGGGGTTATTTCAGAAGAGCGTGTCCGTATCTTCGTGCCATTTTTCTCGCTTCAAAACACGGTCGTCCTCATCATCGTCGCCTTACTCATCCTATTGTTATTTATTGGATTAGGAGTTGTGGGCTCTATGATTGTTCAAGATCGACGTCGGGTTACTCGGAAACCCGCTTCAGCTACCGAGGCAGCAGAGCCAAGGAAGATCTCCGTCATTGAAGAAAATGATTAGGTTGTTTAACAAAGAATCAAAAACGATCGTTGGCGCCGCCACTATTGTCGGCGTCCTTTCGTTTGCAAGTCGTCTTGTTGGGCTTGTGCGCGATCGTATTTTGGCAGGCACGTTTGGAGCAGGCGATCAGCTTGATGTCTATTATGCAGCGTTTAAGATTCCAGATTTTTTATTCAGTCTCATTGTCGTAGGGGCACTGTCTGCCAGCTTCATTCCGCTGTTCATCAAACAATATAACAACGTTGTTTCAAAAAGAGGTGCTTGGAGGTTTACAAACAACATTGTGCACGCATTGGGTGGATTCATGCTCGTGATTTCCATCCTGATTGCCGTTTTTGCTGAACCTCTCGCATCTGTGATTGCTCCCGGTTTCCCTGCTTTCAAACAGTCTGATGTTGCGAGCTTCATGCGTGTGATGGTGATCGGTCAGGTGTTCCTGGCCGTTTCAATGGTTTTTGGATCCGTGCTTCAAGGTTTGCGAAGGTTCTTTTTATACGCTCTCGCCCCCATCTTCTATAACATCGGGATTATTATCGGAGCGCTTGTGTTTGTTGAGTGGCTCGGACCTATTGGATTGGCATGGGGGGTCGTCCTAGGGGCAGTGCTCCATCTCTGTGTCCAGGTTTTTGGTGTTTTTGATGTTGGCTATCGGTACGAATATCAATTCTCTGTAAGGGGGCCAGACACAAAGGAGATGTTGCGCTTAACAGGGCCGAGACTTTTGGGAATTGCGACGACACAAATTCTGTTTCTTATCCTTTCTATCTTGGCATCCACACTCAGCACCGGAAGTGTCACGATTTTTCAATTTGCTTATAACATTCAATTTTTTGCTGTCGGCATTATTGGTGTGTCCTATGCCGTGGCTGTCTTTCCATCCTTATCTGATCATGCAGAAAAGGAAGAGACGTCCGCATTTATTGAGACGCTCTCATCGACAATTAGACAGGTTGTGTTCCTACTCATTCCCCTCATGATCCTCTTTTTGATTCTACGTGCGCAAATCGTCCGTGTGGTTGTTGGGGCGGGTGAGTTTGATTGGGCAGCCACGATCGCCACGGCTGACACGCTTGCTTTTTTCGCTCTGACGTTTATCCCGCAGGCATTGGTTTTTATTCTCGCAAGAGGATACTACGCCCTTCACGATACAGTGACACCACTCATGGCGGCATTTGTTGGAGCCCTGTTTGGAATCATGGGGGCATTCCTGTTTTCAAATGGATTTGATGTGATTGGACTTGGAATGGCCTATGCACTCGCAAGCGTTGTGAATGCGTTGCTTCTCTGGATTCCTTTGCGGCAACGCCTAGGAACCCTCAGTGAATCTGAAATGATCCCAGATTTCCTCAAGATGTTCGCTGCGGGAATTGTCTGTGCACTCATCATGCAATCATTAAAACCTGTGGCGATTTCAATCATCTCCTTAGATACGTTCCTGGGAGTATTCGCCCAAGGGTTGTTTGCGGGTGGGTTTGGCTTGATCGGGTATGTGGTTGTTTCAAAATGGCTTCGTGTGAATGAACTAGATGTTCTTATTGCAGCCGTGAAACGCAAAGTGCTAAAGAAATCAAAGCCCGAGGAAACACTCTCACAAACCACCTAAGGAAGCAGTCCCAAAACTAGACGAAATCAAAGAGGTTTCTTACAATCGCGCATATGACTATTCACCAGATCCGAAAGGCTTACTTAAATTTTTTCGAAAAACAAGGTCATCACATAATCCCTTCGTCATCCCTGCTTCCTGAAAATGACCCCACAACACTGTTTACTGGTTCAGGCATGCAACCAATGGTGCCATTTTTGTTGGGGGAAAAGCATCCAGACGGGGTACGTATCTCTGATTCGCAGAAATGCTTCCGTTCACAGGATATTGAAGAGGTTGGAGACAATAGGCATACGACATTCTTTGAAATGCTCGGCAACTGGTCCTTAGGAGATTATTTCAAACAGGAACAAATACCCTGGATCTTCGAGTTTTTAACCGAAGAAATTGGGCTTGATGCAAAGAATCTCTACATCACAGTTTTTCGTGGAAATAAAGAACTTGGAATTGAGCGGGACACAGAATCTGTGCAGCTTTGGAAAGACGTCTTTGCTTCAAAAGGAATTGAGGCAAAGGATATTGATTTTGCTGAACGAGACGGCATGCAGGACGGAAGGATTTTTTACTACGACGAGTCAAAAAACTGGTGGTCTCGTTCAGGGGTTCCAAAGAATATGCCGGTTGGTGAGCCAGGTGGTCCAGATAGTGAGATGTTTTGGGACTTTGGTGCAGAGCTTGGTTTGCATGAGACATCGCTGTTCAAGGATGAGCCCTGTCACGTGAACTGTGATTGTGGACGCTTTTTGGAGATAGGGAACAGTGTGTTCATGGAATATAGAAAAACTGAGAGCGGGTTTGAGGCGCTACCGAACAAAAATGTTGACTTTGGGGGAGGGCTTGAACGTATGGCAGCTGCTGTCAATGGAGATCCAGACATCTTTCGCATAAGTGTGTTTACAAAGGCACTACAAGCGCTTCAGGACCAGAGTGGCTCTACGTACGGTGAAAATGAACAGGAGACAAAGGGATTTCGTGTTGTGCTGGATCATATAAGAGCGGCAACCTTTTTGATTGGTGATGGCATTGTTCCATCCAACAAGGACCAAGGTTACTTTGTCCGCCGATTGATTCGGAGGGCCATTCGTTTTGGTAAGCGACTAGGAGTAGAAAAAGGATTTACAGCTCGAATCGCGGAGGCATTCATTGAGGAGTATGTGGAGAGCTACCCAAGCCTTCAAGAGAAGAAGCACATCATTGTCGACGAACTTTCAAGAGAGGAAGATCGTTTTATGAAAACACTGGAGAAAGGCGAAAAAGAATTTGAGAAGATACGTTTAGAGGGGGTTGTGTCAGGAAAGGATGCTTTCATTTTGTACTCCACGTATGGTTTTCCGCTTGAACTTACAACAGAAATGGTTGAAGAAGCAGGAGAACAGATAGACCTCGAGACATTCAAAAAGGAGTTTGAGGAACATCGAGCCATGTCGCGTGCAGGATCTGAGCAAAAATTTACCGGCGGACTTGCAGACCATTCTGATGCAACAGTAAAACTCCATACAGCGACACATATGCTTCATCAAGCACTTCGAACAGTTCTTGGTGATCACGTTTTTCAAAAGGGATCAAACATTACACCAGAAAGGTTGCGTTTTGATTTTTCACATTCTGACAAAATGACGGATGAGGAAAAGCACCGAGTAGAAGAGATTGTGAACGAACAGATTCATAAGGATCTACCTGTTCACTATGAAGTACTGGATCTCAATGAGGCTAAGAAGCGCGGTGCTGTTGGGGTTTTTGATGACAAATACGCACAGCTTGGAGGAAAAATAAAGGTCTACTTCATTGGTGAACAAGTAACAGGTGAGTATTTCAGCACAGAAGTTTGTGGAGGACCGCATGTTGAACGTACGGGATCAATGGGTATCTTTAGGATTAAGAAGGAAGAATCCGTGGCAGCAGGTGTTCGACGGATTAAGGCCGTGTTAGAATAGCGTAGCTAATTTTAGTCAAAAAATATGATTAAATTTATCCACGTATCAATTCTTGACAGCATGGAAACACATCAGTACAATACCGGCGCCTCAAATAGTGAAGTCGGAACTTGCTTTTTTCGCTAACTCTTGCTAGAATTTTCGCGATTATGAGCAAAGGGACTAAAGACTTTATTGAAATGCGGGGCACGGTGGAAGAACTTCTACCGGCTGCAAACTTCAAAATCACTCTCGAGAACGGTCAAACAATTATCGGACACCTGTCAGGCAAGATGCGAAAGTTTCGTATCCGTATCCTTCCAGGTGACGACGTCAAGGTTGAGATCAGCCCATACGACCTCACAAAAGGTCGTGTCGTCTACCGGTACTGAAGACGTCATCGAATAATCCTTCGATGGCGTTTGTGAATTTATGAAAGTACGAGCATCAGCAAAAAAAATCTGCCGCGACTGCAAAGTGATCCGACGTGAAGGTCGGGTTCATGTGATTTGTAAAAATCCGCGTCATAAACAGCGTCAAGGATAATATGGCAAGAATCGCCGGAGTTACTATTCCATCAAATAAGCACATTGTGATTGCCCTCACATATATTTATGGTGTTGGGCCAGCACGATCAAAAAAAGTTCTTGTAGAAGCAGGTGTGAGTGAGAACACACGAACAAAGGACCTGACAGATGAGGAGGTTAACAAGATTCGGGAAATCCTCGAAAAGAAATACCGACTCGAAGGAGATCTTCGTCGGGACATTCTTTCAAACATCAAACGGCTTCGTGAAATCAATGCCTACCGAGGGATTCGTCATGCAAAGCGCCTTCCTGTACGAGGTCAAAGAACCAAAACGAACTCACGCACGGTACGAGGTAATGTACGTAAAACCACTGGAAGTGGACGTCGTGCTCTGACCAAGACGTAAACCTTTTATTATGGCGGTAAAGAAAACAAAGTCACGATCAAAGAAAAAGAAGGCTGTGCGACAGGTGTCGCAGGGTTGTGCCTATATTCAGGCAACGTACAACAACACGATTTTGACACTTACTGATCTGAATGGAAATACATTGGCTTGGTCAAGTGCTGGTAACTGTGGGTTTAAGGGGCCGAAGAAAGCCACACCGTACGCAGCGAGCATTATTGTCCGTACAGCTGCGGAACGGGTAAAGGAAACAGGTCTGAAAGAACTAAATGTCTATGTGACAGGTGTTGGGTCTGGTCGTGATTCAGCCGTTCGTGCTTTGAATGCTAATGGATTTCATGTCCTCTCACTTAAAGACATGACACCACTTCCTCATAACGGCTGCCGACCACGCAAGCCACGTCGTGTCTAATTTCCTATGGCAAAGAATAACACCCCCATCGTAAAACTTTCCCGTCGACTCGGTATTGCTATTGGAAAAGAAAACTATACACGACGACGACCTTACCCACCTGGCATTCACGGTCCGAAGCAGGCACAACGTCGACCACGTATGTCTGCATATGGAGAGCAGCTACTTGAAAAACAGAAGGCGAAGGCTATTTATGGAATCATGGAACGTCAGTTTCGAAACTATTTTGAAAAGGCTTCAAAACAAGAAGAGAACACTGCAGAAGTTTTGGTTCGTTTGTTGGAGCAGCGACTTGATAATGTTGTCTTTCGTCTAGGATTTGCAAAGACACGTCGTCAAGCGAGACAGGTTGTGGGACACGGATTTATTTTAGTAAATGGAAATCGTGTTGATATTCCATCATTCAGTGTTTCTGTCGGTGATGAGATTTCTATCAAGGAATCAAAAAAAACCACGAACATGATTAAACAGATTCCAGAGGTGATGGGACTCAGTGCTGTGCCGAAGTGGATTGCACGTGACGACAAAGCTCTTAGCGGAAAAGTTACCTCATTGCCAGAGGGTGATGATCTTGATCAACCTTTTGATCCAACCCTCATCGTGGAGTTCTACTCCCGATAACGATCTTTTATTATGGAAAACATCCTCCTTCCATCATCAATCCGATTCGAAGCAGGTGAGCGTACCAATGAAGGCATGCTTATTGTGGAGCCATGCTTTCATGGATACGGAACCACGCTTGGAAACGCATTGAGACGCGTTCTTCTGTCGTCTCTTCCTGGTGCAGCCGTAACGGCTGTTAAAATCAAAGGTGTAAGTCATGAGTTTCAAGCGGTTGAGAATGTGAAAGAAGATGCTCTTGAAATCATTCTTAATCTCAAGTCGCTGCGGATCAAATGTTTTAGTGATGAACCTGTTGTGCTCAAGCTGAACACAAAAAGAATCAAGGCGGTGACGGCAGGTGACATTGAGCCAAATGCGGATGTAGAGATCGTGAATCCTGATCTAGTTATTGCAAACATCACAGATGATTCAGCAACCCTTGAAATGGAAATTACCGTTCGAAGAGGACGTGGTTATAGCCCGACAGAGGAACGCACACACGAGGTTCACGACATTGGAACGATCGGCATTGACGCCCTTTTTTCCCCAATTCGAAATGTTGGTTACCGTGTCGAGAATACACGTGTTGGTGAAATCACAAACTACGACAAGTTGATAATGACCATTGAGACAGATGGTACGATCACAGCAGAAGATGCTGTTCAAGAATCCTCAAGAATCCTCATTGACTATTTTAAACTCTTACTGCAAAATCCTGGCGATTCTTCAGCCGAACTTACAATGACCGAAGGTTCAGTAGAAGAACAGGGAAACGAATAAGAACGTATGCGCCATCGCAAGAAAGGAACAATCCTAGATCGAAAGAAAGCTTCTCGCGAGGCCTTGCTTAGAAATCTTGCAGCAAGTGTCATCCTCCATGAACGTGTAAAGACGACTGAAGCAAAGGCAAAAGCTGTCCGACCTTTGGTAGAGAAGGCAATTACCCGAGGGAAGCAGCCAACACTGGCAAATCGACGACAACTCATGAAGTTTTTTTACACAGATCACCCAATCAATAAGCTGTTTGAGGTTTTAGGACCTCGCTATGCTTCTCGACCAGGTGGCTACACCCGCATTGTAAAACTAGGTCATCGTCAGAATGATGGTGCTGACATGGTTCAAATCGAACTCGTATGATAAAGGTAGAACGAGACATCCACACAATTGACGCCGAAGGAAAGGCGCCAGGACGTATCGCCACTGAGGTGACACAGCTTTTAATTGGAAAGCACAAACCAAACTTTACCCCAAATATAGATGGTGGTGATCATGTTCAAGTCATCAATGCAGCAAAGATGAAGATTTCTGGAAAAAAGTTGGACCAGAAGATGTATTATCGACACAGCGGTTATGCTGGTGGGTTGAATGAACAAGCGATGTCAGACATCTGGACGGACGATCCATCTGAAATTGTGCGACGAAGTGTCTCTCGCATGCTCCCCAAGAATAAGCAGCGCAATGAGCGCATGAAGCGTCTTGCTGTAAGCAATTAATATGAGTGAATCAGGAACAACTTACATCGAAGCAATTGGACGCCGAAAGCGTGCTGCGGCGCGCGTGCGTCTGTACCAAGGTGGAAGCGGAAGCATTAAGGTAAATGATAGAAATCTCGCTGAATACCTGCCAGTTGCCATTTTACAAGAGGCTGTAAAAAGTCCTCTCGTCCTCACTGGGACTGATGGAATGTTCGACATCACCGTCCATGTTAAGGGTGGAGGGATCCATGGACAAGCAGATGCGATCCGAATGGGGATCGCACGTTCACTCGTAGATTTTAACCCAGAGTTTAGGGCTGTGTTGCGTAAAGGCGGTTTCCTTTCTCGTGACGCACGTCGTCGTGAGCGAAAGAAGCCAGGTCTCAAGAGCGCACGTCGCGCTGCTCAGTTCTCAAAACGTTAGAAATCAAAGACCAGGGCCTCAGGGCCCTGGTTTGACATTTAGGGTTCGGAATGCTTAAATCTGCAACCAGGAGTAGATTTCCTACATCACTGGCAGGAGGGAAGAGGAATGCCCAGACCACCCAATTCACAGAGGCAGATGCCTCGCCGGGCCGAGCTTTCGCTCAGTCCACACCTGACCAAGACGACGGGTCGCAGGGAGGTCAAACCCGACCTCGATTTCGCCAAGGGTCACGGCATCGGTGTGGTTCAGCTCGAGCCCGGAACACAGGCGATTCCGGCCACAATCGGCATGCGGTCGCTCCTCAAGCACATCGAGGTGTCAGTCCCCACTGCACTCACCATCGACCACTGGACGACGACCCTAAGCCCCATGTCGCCAAACCTGCAGAGACGGCTCTTGGCAGCGCGGAATGCGACCCAAATGGGCGACATCGATCCTCTGGACATGCCGGCGCTTCCAGGCTTCCTCTCGGCGTCCTACGACGCCATCAGGGAGTTGCGCCTTGGGCATCAGCCCTTCTCTGATCTCAACCCGCCTCGTGAGGGGGCTGTGATCGAGGTGACCTACGCACTGGTGCCCAAGGACGATGGAACCCTGGGCCCTGTGATCGGCTTCAAGGCCTCGACGGTGACGGCCCTCGAACATCTGCAGCGCATCGCGCTGAGGCGTCAAGCACAGAACGATCGGATCTTCGCTGCGGCCTGCTGGCCGTTCAAGGGTCCCAAGTTCTGGGTCAGCGAGGATGCCTCCGGGAACGAAACCGGTCGAATCCAGCTCTGGCCAGCCGGCCGTGAACGCACAGTCATGGCGATTCCCGAGCTTCCTGCGGATCCCTGGGCCATGGACGGCGAGCAATATGCCGACGTTGGTCTCGCCTGTGCCAGAATGGAGCGGGTCTTCAACTCTCTCTGGCGGGCGGTCTACGCCATGGACGAACGTGTCAGTCGTCAGCTCGAAGAGCAGGGTTACGACTTCTCCCGTGTCGAGGGCACCTGCCTGGGTGCCGGGCCGCTTCACGAGATGATGAGTCCGCGTCTCCAGGCCGGCAACCTCACTCAGCTCGGCGAGTTCGCTGACTGGTTTGAGGAGGAGGCTCTTCCAGAAATCGGGGCAGAACATCTCGATCGCCTCGCTACGAACCACGGCTTCGCCACCCACTACGACTTTGAGATCATCGACGACTAGCTGAACGGCAGACATACACTGCCGTTTTCATATTCCCTAAAAACCAGTAAACTAGAGCTGTTGTGAGCACACTATTGGCGAAAAATACCCTTTACCTAACCCTTGCGGCTGTGGGACAAAAGATGATTGCTTTTGTCTACTTTTTATTCTTGGCCCGCATCATGGAGCCAGAGGCCACGGGGGCCTATTTTCTTGCGGTATCGATTGCGACCATGTTTTCTGTCATCGCAGATTTTGGAATCACTCCAGTGATCATTCGTGAGATTGCCAAACGTCCTGACTCAGCTGTTCATCAGCTTCGCATTGCTCTTGGAACGAAACTGCCATTCATCCTCCTGGCCGTGATTGGAACCCTCGGAGCAGGATATGTGCTTCAATACGATGCGAGGATCATTCTGTTAATCAGCTTGGCTTCACTGGTGCTGCTTCTAGATTCAGTCCACTTGCTATACTACGGGGCGCTTCGTGGAGCACAAAAACTTAAGTATGAATCCGTAGGTATTTTCTTGGGCCAGCTTGTCTCAGCTGTGAGTGGTGGATTGGTGCTGTGGTTTCATCCTTCACTGTCGCTCCTCATTTTTGCACTCGTTGCTGGTTCACTCACAAATGTCCTCGTATCCGTCACAAAATCTGTACGCGTTTACGGATCTCGCATTCTTAAACCGCTTTGGAATTGGCACGAGACGAAGCATCTTTTGCAGGTGGCACTCCCGTTTGCCCTTGCAGCCATCTTTGTCAAAGTCTATTCGTACGTTGATAGCATCTTCATTTCAAAAATGATCGATACCACTGCCGTCGGTATTTATAGCATTGCCTATAAGTTCACCTACGCCTTCCAGTTTTTGCCACTTGCCTTCATTGCGGCCTTCTATCCAGGGCTGAGTGCTCTTGTAGGTAAGGACCCAAAGAAACTTGAGCAAACGTTCATGAAAGGCATGTGGTACATGATGCTGCTTGCCGTACCCATCACGTTCGGTATCTGGCTCATCGCTCCTGAGATGGTCCTCCTTGCCGGGAATGGATATGAGGCATCTGCTCCAGTATTGCAAGCGCTTGTATTTGTACTCATTCCAATCTTCCTAGATTTTCCCGTTGGCTCTCTGCTTAATGCTTCCGATCGACAAGCAACAAAGACAGGAATCATGGGCGTGACTATGGTTATTAATGTTGTCCTGAATGCGCTCCTTATCCCTCACTTCCAGGTTTTAGGTGCGGCCTATGCGGGTCTTGCAAGCTTTGCTTTTATGTATCTAGCGGGTCTTTATTTTGTTCCACAGTTGATTCAAGGATTTTCTTATACAAAGATGGCAAAACGTCTGCTGCCCATTTTGGGTTCAGGTTTGCTAATGCTTGTTGTTGGTTGGTCTATAAAGCCGCTGACAAGCTGGATCATCCTCATACCAGTCACAGCCGTGGTCTATATCACTGGACTGTATCTGACAGGTTCTGTGACAAAACGTGATCTTCAAGATGCTCGTAATCTGCTCCGCAACTAAGTATGGATAGCAAACGAGACCTCCTTCTACTCACACCAGATTTTCCACCCAACAGGGGAGGGGTGGCGCGTTATCTTTCCGCACTCGCCACATATCTGAAGGAGCGTATTGTGGTGGTCGCAGAGGAACATCCTGAGTGGCAACAAACAGATCCACTCGCTCCATACCCTGTTTACCGCACACCACTCCTGTACAAGCACTGGTGGCCTAAGTGGATGAAGACCACAAGGTATCTCAAACAGGTACGTGCTCAGTACAACATCGTGTTGGTCAGCCATGTCTTGCCCTATGGCACTGCCGCAATGGCCGCAAACATTCCTTACATTATCTTTACTCATGGTCTTGATATTCGTCTGGCAAAACGAAATGCGCACAAAAGAAAGGTCGCAGAACGAGTCTTGAAAAAAGCACGGTTGGTCGTTGCAAATTCCGAGGCGCTTGCTCAGGAAATTCTTCAAGATTTCAATGTGCAATCTCTCGTGATCCATCCGTGTCTTGATGTTCAAGAACTTCAAGTAAAAAAAGCATCTCCACGGCTTGAACTTCTGACCGTCAGTCGACTTGTGGAGCGCAAAGGGCATTCTTTTGTTCTCAACACACTTGCTGCCTTGCGTCATGGTGGAGCATTGCAGGATTTCACCTATCACATTGTTGGAACAGGACCCATGAAGATGACGTTAGAATCTATGACGCACGAACTTGGTTTAGACGGGCATGTTCAATTTCATGGGGGTGTCTCTGATGATGAGCTCCAGCGGTTTTATGCGCAGGCGGATATCTTTGTGATGCCTGTCACGGATGATCCCATCGACAAGGAAGGGTTTGGGTATGTATTTTTAGAAGCAGCTGCACATGCGACCCCATCTATTACCTCTCGTATTCCAGGGGTTGATGAAGCAGTGATCGATGGTGAAACTGGGTTGCTCATTGATGCTGGGGATCAGAAACAACTTGCGCATGCGATTACACAACTCGCAACAGATGAAGACTATCGTGCAGCACTTGGTCAGCGTGCCTATGCACGGGTGAAATCCACCTTTGATTGCAAACAACAATTTTCAAAGCTGGATCCATATCTATGAGAGAGACCATCTCCGTCATTATTCCTACATACCAACACGGTGACTCTATTGTTGCCTGTTTAGAGTCCATCCTGCGGCAGTCACGTCAGGCAGATGAGATTATTGTGGTTGATGACGGTTCGACAGATGAGACAAAACAGATTCTTTCAAGTTATCTAGATCGTATCGAGTATCTCCACCAGGAAAATGCAGGGGCCCCAGCGGCTCGCATGAGAGGATTTAAATCGTCAAAGGGTTCTCTTTTGCTTTTCTGTGACGCAGACATACACATGCATAAAGATCTACTTAAAGAGCTTGAAACAGCCCTTAGAGATGATCCTGGAGCCTCTTGGGCCTACTGTGGCTTTCGGTGGGGGTGGAAACGCTTCCGTTCACGCCCTTATGATAAGGAAGCACTAAAACGGAACAATTACATTCATACGACCTCCCTCATACGCCGTGAATCGTTTCCAGGCTTTGATCACACACTTAAGCGCTTCCAGGACTGGGATCTTTGGCTGACCATGAGTGAGCAGGGTCATCGAGGCACCTTTGTTGATAAGGAATTATTTCGTGTGATCCACCAGCGTGGCCGAACGGGAATGTCCGCATGGATTCCTTCATTTCTGTTTAAGCTCCCCTTTGAAACAAAACGTGTTCGTGAACACCGTGCAGCCGAACAAGTCGTCCGAGAGAAACATCGATTATGATTTCCGTTGTCACCGTCAACTACAAGACTGTCGACTACACCCTAAAAATGTTGGAGTCATTATTTACCCATCATGTAAAAGAGGCTGTAGAAGTTTTTGTTGTTGAAAATGCCTCGGGCGACAGCATGGAGGAAGTACGTGCTCGATTTCCGCAGGTAACAGTGATCGAATCTGACGTGAACCTTGGATTTGCTGGGGGATGTAATCTTGGTATTCAAAAAGCAACTGGAGACTATGTTGTGCTGATCAATCCAGATATTGTGTTTGTGGACGAAGCGCTCTACATGATGCAAGACCACATGAATAACGACACAGAGGTCGGTATCGGCGGCGCATCGTTAAAAAACATGGACGGCACACAACAAGATTGCGTGTGGCGTTTCCCAACACCTCTTGATCAACTCTTCTTACTCCTAAAGTTCAACCACGTATTCCCAAACCACCCGATCCTTCAAAGGTGGCTGATGAAAGATTTTACTTACGGTCGCACACAAAATGTGGATCAGGTGATGGGGGCCTTCTTCTATATTCGTCGCAAGGTGATTGAACAGATCGGACCCATGGATGATGACTTTTTTATGTGGTACGAGGAAGTCGATTATTGTAAGCGTGCGAAGATTAGCGATTGGCATGTCCGGTACTATCACGACGTAGTCGCAAAGCACAAAAAGGGGAGTAGCTTCGATCGTGTGCCTACGATTAAGAAGCAGACGATGTTGCGTAAAAGTATCCGACGATACATGCGCAAGCATTACGGAGCCGTTGTCGGTAGTCTGTTCGTAGTGGGGGAACCCGTCTTCTTCCTCTTGAGTCTCGTTGCGTCCATTCTTAAACCCATATGATCAAGCAGTTCTTCGGAAAGACAACGCTTATTGCACTCGGAATCATCATACTTCTATGGAGTCTTGCGCTCCTTGGGTATTTTTCTAATCTTGATGTATGGCTCTTGCTCATCGTCTGGATCGTCTCATTTGGTATCACCATAAAACGTCTTGAGTTTGGAATCTATCTTGCGTTTATTGAGCTCTTTTCCAGCCCACATGGTCAACTTCTAAGTACAGAGTTAGGTGGATTCGTGTTTTCTCTGAGGATGTGTATTTTTTCAGCTGTTCTTGCCGCATGGATGGTGTCACTTCTTACAAAGAAAACCAGTATGTCAGTCTCTGATGAACGCTGGTACTGGTTCCTGCCTCTTGGATTAGCCGTAATGCTTGGAATCGTGTTGGGTAGCATCAGCAACGGTTTCCCCGCAGCATTTTCAGATGGAAATGCGTATCTCTACCTCGGCTATCTGTTTCCGATCTTGAGTGTTGCTTGGACACAGCAACACAAAAAAGATCTTTTGCAACTTTTAGCCGCTGGGGCGATCTCTATTGCTGTTTTTTCGCTCTGTGTGCTGTATGTTTTTTCACACTTTGACGTAGGAGTGCTCAGGGCCACCTATGTTGTTCTCCGGGACCTCCGCACGGTCGAAATCACCAACATTGGCGCCGGTGTCTATCGTGTCTTTTCGCAAATACAGTTTTTCGTTATCTCGTTCCTCTTTCTGATTGCTGGAATCTTGTTCCAAGGGAATCAACGCTGGAAGGAAGCTGTGGGGATCTTGGCTCTTATGATTTCAACCGTTGTGCTGAGTTTATCTAGGAGTTTCTGGGTTGGCTTGCTAGCAGCTACAGCCGTGTTCATCCTCCTGGTCATCATTAAAATGAAACCTCAGTGGAAACAGTGGGGGCGTACCATCGGTCAGACAACCACCTCATTTTTTGCCGCCATCTTCCTGATTCTTCTTGTCGCACTCTTCCCAATCCCTACACAGGACCTGTCAGGAAGTGATCTTGCTGATGCCTTTGCAAAACGTGCTGAAGCAGATGACGTGGCTGTTTCAAGCCGCTGGAATTTACTCACCCCGATGGTGAGCACGATCCTAGAGCACCCTATTGAAGGGTCTGGGTTTGGAACAGCTGTGACGTTTATAAGCGATGATCCTCGCGTACGTGAAATTTCTGAGGACGGGTCGTGGTCAACGGTATCTATGGAGTGGGGTTGGCTCGAAATTTGGATCAAGATGGGGATTCTGGCGCCCCTTGGATTTCTCTATCTTTTTTACATGATGACCAAGCGCCTCCTCGCCTATGCGTGGACAGACCAGGCATGGCTCGGCATAGGCCTCTTATCAGGTCTTGTCTTCCTTTACGCAACCCACTTCTTCTCTCCGTATTTGAACCACCCTATAGGTCTTGGGTTCATCCTCTTTTGCATCCCTTTTCTTCCCAATAAACAAAAAGTCGCCGCACAAGAAACGGAGACCATCAATGTGACGCTGCAAACAAAACAGGTGGCCGCAGCCACCATTCAAACGGACTAGGTCAACACAGCTCCATGAATGTCTCGATACCCTTGAATGAATGCTTGTGCATTCATTTTTGGTTTTCCCTCTGGCTGGACCTCGAGGATTTCAATGGTTCCGTCTGCAGCGTCAACAAAGAGTTGGTTGTTGTTTATCACAACGGTTCCTGGTGGAACATCAGCATTAAAATCAGCGAATCTCATCTGGATCCACTTGAGACGGATCTGAACACCTTCTGTTCGTTTCCACATCGACCAACTTCCTGGCCAACCTTCGTAGGCTCGAGCCTTGCGTTCAATCACCTCCATAGAGTGATTCCACTCCACACGCCCGTCTTCCTTATCAAGCAAGTGCGTCATCGTGGCGAGCGCATCATCCTGCGGCACAGTCACAATCTTTCCCTCTGCATAGGATTTCAGTGTCGTCACAAGAAGCGGTGGGCCGAAGAGATGTACTTTTTCCTGCAGCGACGTATACGTTTCGTCCCCGTCTAGGGTAATGGCTGTACTTGCAAGAACGGGTCCTGTATCCATCCCTTCATCAAGAAGCATGATGGTGATCCCGGTTTGCACATCACCGTGCGCGATTGCCCATTGCATGGGTGAGGGGCCTCGATGGCGAGGGAGTAGGGAAGGGTGCACATTGACGGCTCCAAGTGGTGGAAGTGCAAGGACAGCGGCTGGAAGAATCTTTCCATAGGCCACAACCACAAACACATCCACCCCTAATCGCTCGAGCGTTCCGTGAATATCAGGATCTTTTTTGAATGACGCTGGCTGAAGAACAGGAATGGAGTGATCCTGTGCGAGCACCTTCACAGGGCTCGGGGTCGGTTCCTTTTCTCGTCCGCGAATCTTGTCTGGTTGAGTCACAACAGCCACGACCTCAATATCAAGATCTTGAATGAGTGATTTCAAAAAAGGGACGGCGAAAGCGGGGGTTCCAAAAAAAACAGCTTTCATAATTGCATCTTTGGGTGCTTGGTATATTCGGTCACCTTATCGATGAACAACATACCATCAAGGTGATCAATTTCGTGTTGAAAAATAACGGACGGTAACTTCTCTGCTTTGAGTACAATCTCCTTTCCTGTGCGAGTCAGCGCCTTCACCCTCACGGTACGATGACGCTTCACGTATCCCCAGACCCCTGGAACCGAGAGACATCCTTCATCAACAAATTCTCCCGTACGCAGTGATCGTCCAATGATGACAGGGTTGATGTAGGCCTCAGGACCCTTTCCGTCGTCGACGATAATCACACGCTTATGCACACCAATCTGCGGAGCAGCGATCCCGATGCCGTTTTCTGCGTTCATGGTTTCAATCAGGTCATCAATGAGCGTATTCAATTCTTTTGATCCGATCTCAGAAACATCAATAGACTCAGAAGGGATTCTGAGTTCATCGTTCGGGTCGGTGAGTACAGTTCGACGTGTCATAGAACAAGGTGTTTATCACGGAAAAACGTTTGTGTCAATGATATAGTGATCAGGTAAATCTGTGAAGAATGACAAGAGTGTCTCTGCATGTTCTGGTTCCACAGAACAAAAAAACTGCATTCCACCATTAACGAGTTCAGGTTTTCTCGAGCGAACAGTGGGGATGGTGGCGAGTTCTTTTTGCAACTGATGAAACACAACTTCCAGCTTGCGCACCTCCTCTTCTTTCCTCGAAATACGCACCCATCGCCTAAACGGAGGAAGGCCGTAATCACGACAAGATTCCCATTCACGTGATAAAAGAGCTTCGGGATCACCAAGAATCGTTGAGAACAGCTCTGGTTCATGCGTCTGTACGACAAATCGCGCACCGGTATTCAGAGCCACCCCACGCCACTGTTCAAACGCTCGAATGGTTTCCTCGATGGAACGTGTGTCTTGGATGTAGAGCGTTTGATCCGCATCAATGAGTGCGATCAGCCCGAGCGGCTCTGTTTGAATGGGTTTCATCTGATCAAGGTAGGATTGCGTGGCCACAAGGATCTGAGCCTCCGAGACTGTTTTGAGATCTATGTCCTTACTGAGAGACTGAACGGTTGCACTTGGAAACAAGGCTTTGAGTACGGTACAGAGTCCATCGATGCCAATCCCAAGTTCGATCAGGTTCACCCCTTTACACTCAGGGCACTTACTCGGGAGGGGGCGTGAATCCAAGCATCGGGGACAATGGAGCATCTGATCGCGAACAGCCATGCCTGTGGAACAGGTCGTGCAGGGGAATCGAAAGGAGCAATCTTGGCAAAAGAGTCGTGCAGCAGTTCCTTTGCGGTTCAAAACGCAGAGCACTTGTTTTTGCTCTTCAAGCGTTTCACCCACAATGCGTTGAAGCGTCTGAGAGAACAGAGGATGCTCAGATTCACGACGTTCGGTATTCAAGTCGACAATGCTTGCTGGATGTGATCGACTCCAGACTCTTCTTTCGAGATCTGCAAACCACGAAAGATCCTCAAGTCGCGGGGAAACATCTAAAAAGAACAGGTTGCTGTGAATACGATTATGCAGTTCCCATAAGAGGTAGCGTGTGTCATATCGAGGGTTTCGATCCGACTGTTTGTGATTTGCATCTCCTGACTGAAGGACAAAGATTGTTGTAAGATCATGATGCGGCAGCAGGGCGGCGATGCGTGTACCCACCATCACACCCGATTTCCTTTTTCGAAAGGCAATCCAGCGTCGATAGCGTTCATTATTTGTTTGATCTGCAGTGAAGACAATGGGATCCAAAAAGGACAGACAATCGTAAACAGCCTTTGCTGCCTGAACTGTTGGAACAATGACAAGCACTTTTTCATCAGGTTCGGTTGCACAGTAGGCGGCAAGCGTGGCAGTCATGCGTTTAAGATCGGGAATTTGTAAAAAAAGTTCACGTCGATCCTTCACCGAGTGAATCATGCGGGTCAACACATCTGCTTCGCTTCGCGGGAGTGTGACAGACCCCGTACCGACTGTTGGGGTATAAGATGTGTCACCTCGCTTGGGCGGAAGCGGGAGGCTCATGTGAAGCACAGAAGAACAGGATTGCGCCAAATCAAACGCCATCCATTCAAAAAAAGAGAGTTCCTCCTCTCTTAGCTGAATCGATCCTTTTGCAATGAGTTCTTTGATCTTGATCCCACGTTCTGGTCGATCCTTCACAAGTCGGACGATTCCAAAAAGTGTTGAGCCACGGAATGGGACTTCTACGAGATCGCCCCGCACAACCTGAATCTCATTTGGAATTTTGTAATCAAAGGCGTGCATGGATCGCGGAAGTCGTTTGATTGGATAGACTTCAGCGATCATAAGTGGAATTGTGCGACAAGGTATCCCACGCCAAAGGGGGCTTCGTAGGAGAGGATCTCTGGACGCAAACGTTTTCGCTCAATCAAGCCAAACAGGATCAGGAGTTGCTCATAAACACAGGATTTTGTTTCTTCTATAAGCAACATCTTCATGCTGAGCAGGGTCGAGCTCGAGAGTTCTGCCACCGCACGCTGGATCGTCTCGTCAAATTCCCGTGCGTGTTTATGAAACCCTCCTGGGGCATCTGAGGTAAGACAGTGGGAAAGATCCCCTGAAGCAATAACAGCAATACGCTCGGAAGAATTCTGAGTCACTTCCTGAAGCATCTTCCCAAAGGCAAGATGCTCTTTGGGGCTCAGTCCGCTGTAAGAGACGGGGACAATCTTTTTTGTGAGACCAATTGAATGCAAGAGTTCGAGCGGAACCCCTGCGCCGTAGTCGAGGTTCACATTTGAATCAAGGGTGATTGGGTGGTTTGAGTCGTACCCTTCTCGACGAATCGCTGTGATGAGCTCGAGGTCCGGGTAAAACTCATGGCTCGTACTCATGTCACCAAAATCACGAAAATCTGTCTGGTATTCATCATGCAAATTGATCGAAAAATGAGACGCATGACGGGTTGCGTGTGAGGAGATCACCAAAATTGTATCTGGGCGAGAGAGATACAAATCCTCCTTGAGTTTTTGCAATGCCTCAAGTGTTTTCTTGAGGTGTTTTTGATTCTCCTTTCCAATAGGTTCAAGCAATAGTGGTGAGTGGGGAACAATGGCAGCAAAAACAATCATATTAGTTGGAAGCCACTTCAATGTCTTCGTCTACAAAATCAGATGAGATGGCGTTTCCAAGTGGGTGGAGGAGAACAGATCGTTCATTTGTCCAGACGATTTGATCCCACTTCCAACCATAGAGCAGGAACGCAGCTTCATCCATGATTGGCAAGCGTTGTCCATCTGAAACAACAAAGACATCTGGCGAGCCGATTACAGCGACGAGTGTTCCATCAGGAAAGGTCACGTCCACGCCGCGCTCGTAGGTTTCGAGGTCCTCTGAAGAAACGGAGACAATCGGAAGATTACCGAAGCGTGACTGAAGGATCTCCCGTGAGTAGATGGCATGACGCACACCGTTCTCCACATACACAATTCCACCTGTTGTGCTGTCTTGAAGGAGCGCTCCTTGGGGGTAGATGGATTCAGCCGTGATAGGTGTTCCTTCGGTGTACGGTTCAAGATCTTCCCAGGTCACGTCTATAATTTCGTCAGGGGAGAAACCGATCGCACGGAAGGCTTCTTGTGAGACAAACCCATGTCGCTCATCGTCAACGATTAAGTAGACGACCCCGGTAGGTGAGCGGAGGAGAGAATAATTTGGAAAACTAATGGGAGCTCCTTGATCATACTTCTCGATCTCTGTGGAGCTTACGGGGATGACGAGACTCGGATCAAATCGGCTATAGAACGCTGTTTGAGAGGTGATGGGTCGAGCGACTCCATATTGAATGAGCCACACAGCTCCGGTGGCTGAGTCCTGCAAAAGGGTTCCGTTCACGTAGTCCCGTGTGAACCACTTGTCCCAAATAATCACGAAGTTCTCATTGCCATGCAGGTGGGGGGTGTAGGTGTAGAGCGATGATGTTGCGAAATTAACCGGAACAACAATGGTGCCATCAATTTCCTTTTCAATACCTGGACCCACACCTGTTTCGGTGTAGCCACGTGATTCTAGGTCATCAAGATACGAGGTTCGAATACGCTCAGCCGCATACCAAACTTGCCTGGCAAATCCTTTGAACTTTGCAAGGCGTGGGTCTTCCTTTGAGCAGCTGTCACACACAGCATATCCCATGGCCCAATCAAGCTGGCGCTCCGTAGGGGAGTCATCTTCCACCAAACTTTGTTCACGTTGAAGCAAGACAAGTAAAAAACGAGGGCTGATTTCAAACGTCTGCGCCGCATTGTAGATAATCTCTGCTGCCGACCGTGTGGCACCATCTCGATCCACAAAGCTCAAATCCGCCAAGGTCCCACGCGTCAAAAACAACTGGATCTGCTCAAGCGACATGCTGTCAACATTGAGCATATCGTCATCAGAGAGCAGATAATGCGGATTAAACGAATAATCCTCCTCAGCGATAGCAACGCTAGGGTAGAGGAGGGGATTGATGATTATCGTCAGTAAAAGAAGGCTAGAAAAAAACCTATGCATATATGAGAATTATAGCTTTTTTTCACCCCTCGGACAATGGAGATAAAAAGAACCGGCCACTACAGCCGGTTCTTTTTTATGCCATTGCTTTTACTTTCTTTTTTGATCCTTTAATCGTGATCTCTTCACCAGCGGCTCCGATTGATATTGTTGATCCTTCGGGGGCTTCGCCGGTGATGATGCTCATTGCCAGTGGATCGAGGATTTTTGATTGGATGACGCGTTTGAGTGGGCGGGCGCCGAAGCTTGGGTCGAAGCCTTCTTTGGCGAGAAGCTTCTTGGCGGTTGCACTCACGCTCAGGGTGATGTCGCGCTGCTCTTTGAGCCTGTCAGAGACAATCTGTAGCTGCAGCTCAACAATCTTTGCGATGTCTGCCTCTGTGAGGGAATGGAAGACAATCATTTCATCGACACGGTTGAGGAATTCTGGTCGGAAGTGATCCTTCAACATCCCGAGCACCTGCTTGTGTGCGGAGGTGTCTTCCTTCTCCGCCTCACCATCCACAAACCCCATGGATTCCAGCCTTGTGTCTGATGAAAGAATCACATCGGATCCAATGTTGCTTGTCATGATGATCACTGTGTTTTTAAAGTTTACCCTGCGACCCTTAGCATCTGTGAGATGTCCGTCTTCCAGTATTTGGAGAAGGATATTGAAGGTATCTGGGTGGGCCTTTTCAATTTCATCAAACAAGAGGACTGAGTATGGCTTGCGTCGAACGATCTCTGTGAGCTGTCCACCCTCGTCGTGACCAATGTATCCAGGAGGGGAACCGATCATCTTTGAGACGGCATGCTTCTCCATGTACTCAGACATATCGAGTCGCACAAGTGCACTTTCGTCATTGAACATGAATGCAGCGAGCGCACGCGCAAGTTCAGTCTTACCAACACCGGTTGGCCCAAGAAACATGAAAGATCCAATCGGTCGCTGCTCTTCACCAATACCGGCGCGAGAACGACGGAGCGCATTTGAAACCGCCTTAATGGCTTCCTCTTGTCCAACAACACGATCAGAGAGGACGGACTCCATCCGAGCCAGCTTCTCCATTTCAGATTCAAGCATTTTTGAGACAGGGATGTGCGTCCAGCGTGAAACAACAGCCGCCACATCCTCTTCGCCAATCACTTCCTTAAGGAGTCCACGCTCTTTCTGTAGCTTCACCAATTCCTTCTCAGTCTTAATCAGGCGCTGCTCCTCTTGAGGGATCTCTGCATAACGAATCTCAGCAACTTTTTCCAGATCCCCACGACGCTCTTCCATTTCCGCCCGTGCACGGAGCTTTTCAATAGAGGACTTAATCCCTTGAATGGCGGTGATCTTTTCCTTCTCGTTCATCCACTTTCCTTCAAACGCTCCTGTTTTTTCACGCAGATCAGCAATTTGTTTTTCAATCTCCTTCAGTCGAGCCTTAGAGTCCTTATCCTCTTCCTTCACAAGAGCCTTCTGCTCGATCTCATAACGCATCAGATCGCGCTTCAAAAGGTCGAGTTCCTCTGGCATGGAATCGATCTGCATACGCAGAGCCGATCCAGCCTCATCAATGAGGTCAACGGCTTTATCTGGAAGATTGCGATCTGTGATGTACCGATGTGAAAGCTCTGCCGCCGCAACAATAGCGGGATCAGAGATACGCACCCCATGGTGCACTTCGTACTTTTCTTTAATACCACGCAGAATAGCGATCGTGTCATCCACGGTTGGTTCTTCCACAATGATGGGCTGGAATCGACGCTCAAGTGCTGAGTCCTTTTCAATATGTTTTTGATACTCCTTAAGGGTTGTGGCGCCAATCGCACGCATCTTCCCGCGTGCCAAAGCTGGCTTGAGCATATTTGACGCATCAAGAGAGCCACCCTCAGTGGTACCGGTCCCCACGAGGGTATGAAGTTCATCAATAAAAAGAATCATCTTCCCACTAGAGGCCTCGATTTCCTTCACAACAGCTTTTAGACGATCTTCAAACTCTCCACGGTACTTGGTACCCGCCACCATGGCTCCAATATCAAGAGCCATAATAACCTTGTCTTGCAAGAGTTCGGGAACGTCCCCCGCAACAATACGCTGTGCAAGTCCCTCAACAATAGCGGTTTTACCGACACCGGCCTCTCCAATGAGAACAGGATTGTTCTTTGTGCGCCGGGAGAGCACTTGCATCACACGACGAATCTCCGTATCCCGACCGATGATGGGATCAAGTTCTCCTTTCTGTGCAGCCTCGGTGAGGTTGAAACCGTATTTTTCAAGCGCCTGGTAACGGCCTTCTGGTTCAGGAGAATCAACACGCTGGTTACCACGGATTCCCTTGAGAGCCTGCATGACAGATTCCTCTGTGATCTCATATCCAAGCAACAGCCTCGCAACAGCCTTGTTACTCAGAAGGCCAAGGAGGAGATGCTCTGTCGAAATAAAATCATCACTAAATGATTTGGACTTTTTGTGGGCACTTGCAAGAACATTCGCCATTTGTTGGCTCATGTAGATCTGCGAGAGTCCTCCAACTTGCTTCTGTGCAGAAGAAGAGGGGAGCGATTCCAAAATCGTTTCCACTTCTCCTCGAAGTTCAGATTTATTTGGTGAAATTTTGTCAACGATTGCACTCACGACACCATCATCTTGTCCAAGTAAAGAGGAGAGGAGATGAATCGGCTCAAGAGCCTGTTGTCCGTTTTCGACAGCAATATTATGTGCCGTTTGAATGGCCTCTTGTGACTTCAATGTAAAATTGTTTGGCATCATAGATAGAGTGATATTAGCACTCTCAACTATAGAGTGCTAACGGGCATTTGTCAATGTTTTTTGGTACTATTGTGGACAGTTATGCAACATCAACTCTTTGGCGTGAGAATCGATGATCTGGATAAACACACGATTTCACAACAACTCACAACCTGGCTTGGGGGTCAACGACCTCACATCATCGTGACACCTAACGCTGAGTTTTTATTAGAGGGGAGGAGAGATCCTTCTTTTGTAGAACTGCTAAACACGTCGGATTTATCTGTGCCAGATTCAGTTTCACTTCGGTACGCCGTGGCCGCGCTCTCAACCGCACGACTCCTTCACAGGTATCCAGGTGTTGATCTCTTTCTTGATCTCGTGAGCATCGCTCAGGCACAACAAAAAAAGGTGCTCCTTCTTGGTGGTCATCCCGGTGCCGCTGGGCAGTCGGCAATCGTGCTCAAGACACAACATCCCGACCTTGCCATTGTTGCACACGATCCAGGTTTTTTAAAAAGTGAAGGGGGACAGGTGGAACTTACCGCGAAGACACTCACGATTATTGAACAAGAGAAACCCGATGTGGTTGCGGTCGCGCTAGGGCAGGGGAAACAGGAACGTGTGATGACCGCACTCGCCAAGTGCTTTCCGTTTATTAAAATTCTCATCGGGATCGGAGGCTCCCTTGAGATGATCGCGGGGCAGAGGCAGCGAAGCCCTTTATGGATGCGTCAAATTGGCTTAGAGTGGCTCTGGCGGGTTTCTATTGAACCACAGCGCTTGCAGCGAATCGTCAATGCCTCTATTGTCTTCCCGTTTCTTGTGGCAAAAAAGGCCTTTCGAGAACGGGGGGTCATAGTACCTACCCGACACGTATTTTCAGAAGTATTCAAACAGTTAAGAGGTTTATGAACGTCAAAACACGATTTCCACCATCTCCAACAGGCTTTCTACACATCGGCTCTCTTCGAACGGTTCTTTATAACTATCTTCATGCCAAAAAAAACCAAGGCGCCTTGGTGCTCCGTGTTGAGGACACAGACCAAGCACGGCTTGTGGATGGTGCGATAGAGTCCCTTATCCGCACCCTGGATGCGGTTGGAATTGCGTATGACGAGGGTCCAATCCTACTCAAGGACGGCACACTCAGTTCAAAGGGTGAGCAGGGTCCGTATATTCAATCCGAGCGACTCGAGATCTACAAGGAACACGCACAGCGTCTTTTGGACGAAGGTCATGCCTATGTCTGTTTCTGTTCGAAAGAACGACTAGACCAAGTACGGAAGGAGCAGCAGCTTGCCAAGCTCCCAACTAAGTATGACCGTACGTGCTTGAAATTAGGTGCCGAGGAGGTGAAGGAGCGTATGGGGGCAGGGGAGCCACATGTGGTGAGACTCAAAATTCCTGAAGGGGAAACAACGTTTCAGGATGAAGTCCGTGGGTCGATCACTATTAATAACAGTGAGATCGACGATCAGGTTCTTGTAAAAACAGACGGATTTCCAACCTATCATCTCGCTGTCGTGGTCGATGACCACCTCATGGGGATCACACATGTCATCCGTGGAGAGGAATGGATTTCCTCTGTACCAAAACACATTATTCTCTATCAAGCATTCGGATTCCCACTTCCTGTCTTTGCGCACCTTCCCCTCATTCTGAACCCAGATCGCTCTAAGCTTTCTAAGAGACAAGGAGATGTCGCTGTTGAGGACTTTCTTGGAAAGGGGTACCTCCCTGAAGCCTTGTTGAATTTTGTGGCCCTTCTCGGTTTTAACCCAACAGGTGATCGCGAAATTTACACACTCCAAGAGTTGGAAGAATCTTTTGAGCTCTCCAAAGTCAACAAAGGTGGCGCCGTGTTTGACCAAGAGAAGCTGCGATGGATGAATGGGCAATACATCAAACAAACTGACACAGTAAGGCTTGTCGAAATCACGAAACAAATAGGTGTTGGGAAGGAAATCGATCGTGTGTTCATGGAAAGAATCATGGATATTGAAAAGGATCGTCTTGATGTACTCATTAATCTCCAAGAACAGCTGCCCATGTACATCTCCCAACCAGATTACAATGCCGAACTCCTTGTGTGGAAAAAGGCTGATCTGACTGATGCAAAGACACAACTTGAGGGAATGCGCAGTTTTTTGGAAGCACAATTGGACGCATTTTTTGAGGATCGATCATTGATTGAAGAGGGGATAAAGGGGTATATTAATGATAAGGAATTACAAAACGGAAATGTCTTGTGGCCACTGCGTGTAGCACTCTCTGGCGCAGGTAAGTCACCGGGGCCTTTCGAACTTCTGTGGGTGTTCGGCAAGCAAGAATCAATTCAACGCATTAAGAACGCACTCAATAAACTTTCATGATGCCTAGGGAGGTTCTTCGTATCTCAGCGTTCTCTCTACTGACAACCCTTATTCTGGGTATCAGTGTTGTGTTTGCACAGGAGGTTGTCTCAGATGAGATCAACTCATTGAACCAAAGTATTGAGGATAAGCAGCAGAGTATTGACCAAATTTCTCGACAGATTGATTCCTATCAATCATTGATTGATCGAAAGCAAGCTGAAGAAGCAAGTCTAAGTGCTGAACTAGATCTCTTAAGTAACCGGACCAAAAAAACAGAACTTCAGATCATACAAACAGAGCAGGAAATTGATCTTGTCAACGAGGAGATGCACCTCGTTGAGACAGAAATTCATACACTTGAAACACAACTCACAGAACAAGAACAGATGATTGCAGATGTTTTGCGACAAATTCAAGTTGTAGATAATGACCTTCCATTCCAATCTTTCTTTGGAACAGAATCCTTAGCTGACTTGTTTGATGAGTTGGAGCAGCTTGAAACGATCAACACAGACCTCAAACAGGCTGTGGAGCTTGCACAAGTGGCAAAGAACCAGCTCTTTGAAAAGCGCGAGCGAGAAGATAGTAAACGTGAGCAACTTGAAGAGTTGGAATTGGCGCTTATAGATGAAATTGAACTTCTTGAAGAAGAAGAACGGTCAACGGAAGTCCTTATTAGTGCGACTCAACAGTCTGAGGCTGAATTTCAACTCTTACTCAATCAATTGGCTCAGGAAGAAGCCTTCATCAACCAACAAATTTCTTTACTCCAGGCAGAAATTGAAGGGAAGCTTAATGCAAATGACGAAGTAGGGGACAGCTCAATTCTTTCATGGCCAGTCAACCCAACGACACGTGGTATTTCAGCCTATTTTCATGACCCAACCTATCCATTTAGAAATCTTTTTGAACACTCAGGTCTAGATCTTCCAGCGACTTCCGGAACACCCATTTCATCAGCAGCACCGGGTTATGTAGCCTGGACGAGGGTAGGGAGGTTGTATGGAAACTATGTGATGATTATTCATGCTGACGGGGTTGCAACGCTCTATGCTCACATGTCACGCATTGATGTCTCTCCTGATCAATTTGTTACGCGTGGGCAGACGATTGGAGCCGTAGGGAGCACAGGGTTTTCTACAGGCCCACACGTACACTTTGAAGTCCGCAAGAACGGCATTCCAACAAATCCACTCGACTACTTAATTACTTACTAGTATGACCCTTGTCGGCATTCTCACATTTATTGGTTGGGTATTTACACTCACCCCTCTTCTTATTGTAATAGGGGTGAGTGCTGTGATGATTAAAGGCGCTGCTGGTGATGATGACCTCATTATGGCTCTCACCATGCTAGGGATCACCATTTTCGTCATTGGAGTCATCCTGCTTATCCTTGTCTATCTTTCTGGGATGTTTGAACAGGGTGGTGCCCTGACCCTTCTTCAGTAAAATTAATCAATTAATTTTGTGTCGCACAATATACCTTATACGACACTAAGAAATTGACCTGAGAGAAAGAGGAGGTGTGTAGGTACCTTGGAAAACAAAAGCAAGTGGGACTATTTAAAGTAAATATGGTCTCCAAAGCGTAAATCGATGTAATCAAGTGCGGATGGATCATCGACTTGCGTTGCCAGGACCGTTTCCAAACGACTGGCCTGGGCATCAATATCACCGGTTGGATCAAACAGTAACGCATACCCAGCCGCTGTTGTGACACTCACCCACTTTCCAGCAAGGCGGTCAAAGATAGTGTCGTAAAATGAGATGCCCTGTGCTTGGAGATGCTCATGAAACAAGAGTGTTCCGTTCACTTCTTTTTCCGTAAGCACAGCCTCCCCGATTGATACTGGCAGGTTGTTTTTATCGATGAATAGCGGCAGATCTTTCTGAATTTCCTCCCCTTCCCTCTTACGAACAACCGTACCAGTCAAATCAACAATGTACTCAGACTCACCTGTTTTCCAAATCAAGTTCGAAGTGCGTTCCTCGAGGGTGATGTAAAGCACTGTGCCTTGTGTGGAAACATCGATGGTTGCAAAGGTGAAGATCGATGAGAGCTGGTTCACGAGATCCAGCGGCCTAAAGAGAAAAATATTTGCACGAGTGAATAAAAAAAGGGCATCACGATTCACATAGTTAAGAATTTCAAACTCTAGACTCGTCTTTGAGCTATGTTCAACCCCCGTTATAACGACATCACGAATATTAAGTTTTTGGTGTCCAAGAGAAACAACCACAATCAATACAATAACCGATATAACACCAACAGCGATCACTGCATGTTTCCACGGTAACTCAGACTTTCGTTTAAAAAATGGATTCTGAAAACGTTTTGATTGGTATCGCTTTCTTGAATCTCGTTTAAAGTAGTTTTTCTTTGGCATGCTAGATCACCAATCTTGGAATAATTGGATTGATGCGTGTCACAATTTCATAGTTGATCGTGCCAATTTTTTTTGCCATGTCATCAGCTGAAATAACGTGACGTCCCTCTGTACCCAATAATATCACTTCATCCTCTTTTTGGATGTCTGGAACTGAAGACACATCCACCATGCACATATTCATGCAGATGCGGCCAATCACTTTACAACGGCAGCCACGGATCAAAACTTCTCCAACAGAAGAAAGTCCTCGGTCGAATCCATCAAAATAACCTACTGGAATCACGGCAATTCTACCCCGTCGTTTCATCACCTCCGTGAGTCCATACCCGACCGGTGTCCCCATTGAAATTGACTTTACCTGAGCAACGCGAGTTTTCCACGTGAGTGCGGGACGCAGATCACATTTAAGGTGTTGATTGCGCACCGTCTGCTGAACCAGCTCCGAGGACCAAAGACCATACAAAGAAATTCCAGCACGAACGAGTGTTGCATGCGTATCCGGATAAAGAATAATCGCAGCTGAACAAGCACAGTGAACAAGCTCTGGGTCAAAACCGAGCTCTCTTACAGCATCTACAGCTTCTTGAAATCTAGAAAATTGTAGGGTGGCGTACTCAGGGTTAGATGAATCCTCAATATTCGCAAAATGGGTTGAAACACCAGCAAGGCGTACATGTGGCATTCTCTGTAGATCCTTTAGTAAATCCAGCAAGTCATCCTTCAGGACTCCTTGTCGTGATGTTCCGGTCTCGATCTTTAGATGAATTTGCGCTTGTTTGGCTAGCTGCTTTGCTACGGATTCCGCCTGTTCAATCCCCTCTTTGTCGTAGAGTGTTAAATGAATATTTGATTTGATTGCGTCTTCATAACGCTCAAAGAGTGTATAACCGAGGACAATAATAAGGCTTGATGGAAAAAGGGCCCTGAGACTAAGTGCTTCATCAATACTATCAACGGCGAAGGCGTCCACTCCTGCCCTACCCGCAATTTGGGCGACCTCTTTTAACCCATGTCCATAAGCGTTTGATTTTAGAACAGCACAAAATCGCGCATTTTTTTCTAATAACAACCTTAGTGTTTCAATGTTATGGGTAAGAGCGCGTTCGCTTACTTCAACCCATGTTCGATGTCGGTGCATAGCATCAGCCTCTTACGGCTATTAAATTTTCTTGATGCGGAGCATGGGGATGTAGGCATCATGTTCACTCATCCAGCGAATCAGATCCTGCTCAAGTTCGTATTGATCATGACCAACAACAATAAGATCGGGGTTTGTCGCCTTCAAAATATCAAAAGAGCCGAGTTCTGTATCACATGCGTGAACCTCATCCACAAATGGAAGGTTCTTGAGCGCTTGCATACGCTGTGCAAGAATCTGACCAACACGTTTTTGCTTCAATGTATTTACATGCTCGTCCCGAGCGACACCAACAACAAGCACGTCTCCACGTGCTTTTGCTGAACGTAAAAAGAAGTAGTGACCTGGATGAAGACCGTCAAAGGTCCCAAATACAAGAACGCGCTTTCCTGCCATACTACTCTTCTTGCTCGGGACGCAGTGTTGGAAACAAGATGACCTCCTTAATATTTTTCGCACCCGTCAGAAGCATAATCATTCGATCAATCCCAATTCCAAGTCCACATGCCGGAGGCATGCCATGCTTGATCGCTTCAAGATAGGCAAAGTCTGTTTGATGCGCTTCGTCAAATCCTGCTTTTTCTCGATCCTTCTCTTCAATAAATCGTTGTTCAAGATCCACAGGATCATTGAGCTCTGAATAGTTGTTTCCAATCTCACTTCCCAGCGCAAACGCCTCAAAACGCTCAACAAAACGTTTATCTGAAGCTCGTTTGGCAAGCGGAGAGACCTCGACTGGATAATCGTAGATAATGGTAGGCTGAATCAGTTTTTCCTCTACAAGTTCCTCAAACGCAAAGGCTAAGAGTTCACCTACGCTTGTGATGCGGCCTACTTCTTCTTGAGCCTTCTTTGAAAGTTTTTCTTTAAGAACGGCTCGTGCGGGTTCAAGCTCACCCCATGTTTCCGTTGGAAGACCTCCAATTTCTGCCACAGAGTCAATGAGCCTCATACGTTTCCATGGGCGCTGTAGTTCAATCAGTACCTCTTCGTGCTGCACGTGTGTTGTTCCAAGAGCTTTTTGTGCAGCGTATTCAAAAATCTCTTCAAAGAGATCCATGCCGTAGTCCACATTTTCATAGGCAACCTGTGCTTCAAACATGGTGAACTCGGGATTGTGGTCACGATCGATTCCTTCGTTACGAAAGACTTTAGTGATCTCATAAACCTTCTCGAATCCACCCACAAGCAAGCGTTTCAAATACATTTCATCTGAAATGCGCAAAAAGAAATCTGCATCAAGGGCGTTATGGTGCGTCACAAAAGGCTTCGCAAATCCCCCACCGTAAATTGGTTGCAACGTTGGTGTCTCTACTTCCATGAATCCTTTTACGTCCAAAAGTTCACGGATGGCTGAGATGATTCTTGTACGCTTCATCATGCGCTCTCGCACATCCTCATTCATGATTAAATCTAGATAGCGCTTGCGGAATCGTGTCTCAATATCACTCACCCCATGCCATTTCTCGGGAAGTGGTAGCGTGCTCTTCGTCAACATCTTGTACGCTTGGATATTGAGTGTGGGCTCCCCTTTCTTGGTTGCGAACGCTGTTCCATGCACCTCAAGAAAGTCAGCAACATCCACGGTTGCATGAAATTGGCTGTACACATCCTCTCCAACCTCGTCACGCTTCAATGCAAGTTGAGACGTTCCTGATGCATCCTGTAGCTGCAGGAATGTGAGTCCTCCATGTTTACGCAAAAGCCGAATACGTCCAACGAGTGTCACGCGATCACCTGATGATTCAAGCCTGTTGAAGTCAGACAAAAAAGCGCGCACCTCATGAGTGCGGGACGTTTTAGACGGATATGGGTCCACCCCTGTCTCACGGATTGCGGCAAGTCGATTAAGTCGGTCTTGTTCTTCTTGTGTCATAAAAAATACAGCGAAATATGCCGTATTTTTACTATCTTTTGGGTAAATTGTCAAAAGCTACTGAATCTTGATGATTGTGTACACAATCTTACCGGACAGGACATCAATTTCAACGGAATCACCAACCTTCCTACCAAAGAATGCGGCACCCAGAGGAGACTCGTTACTAATCCTTCCGCTCATAGGATCTGCCTCTGTCGACCCTACGAGTGAGAACGTTTTTTCTTCGCCATCAACCGTAACAATAAAGGTTGTTCCAAGTGTAATCACTGAGCCGCCAGTTGATTCCTCGACAATAACCGTATCGTGAATCATGGCCTCAATCTCGAAAATACGAGCCTCGTTGAGACTTTGTCGTTCCTTCGCTTCCTGATATTCGAAATTCTCTGAGATATCACCTAATTCTTTTGCTGCACCGATATCCTCTGCGATCTCTCCTCTCGTGATTTTTTTGCGTGTTTCAAGCTCTGATTTCAGCGCACTCAAAGCCTCTTCTGATAAATAGGTTGGCATACGTGTTTACCCAGACTATGTTGGGTGCTTCTCTGTGTCAAGAGTTTTTGGTTGGAGTGTTGCGAAAAATGTACTAATAGGAACCGTTAACACAAGCGCACTTGTGCCAGCAAACGTACGAACAATCTCTTCCGCAACAACTTCATACTGAAGGAACGATTGCCAGGAACCACTGAAGTGCATGAATAAAAGAAGAAGTGGAAGAGCCGCACCTGCGTAGACCAGTACAAGGGTATTCACTGTTGAGGCAATGTGATGGCGACCAACACTCATCGCCCGCTTAAACAACGTCCTGCGATCCGTATAGGGGTTCGCTCTAAGAAGCTCTTCGACAACCTCATTTTGCGTAATAGCAATGTCATCCAAAACACCAGCAGCTCCTAAGATAATTCCCGCCATAAGGAGACCTACAGGGAGCTTGATTGTGGAGATTTCCCAGAACAAAAGCGTTGCTTCTTCTGTGCCAAGACCCGTCAGATGTGCCAACCCTGTGAACAAAATCGTAAAGAGTAGGACGAGACCAAGTCCTGCAACAGAACTTAAGAACGCTAAAAAAGTTTGTCGTTTGATCCCGTGAGACAGATGCATGTTCACAGCAAGAATGACAATGGAACCAAGGACCGTCACAGTCACAGGATCCGCTCCAGCGAGTATCGATGGGAACACCCACCAAAACAAAATAAGCATCGTCACACCAAGTCCAATGATTGAACGTAGTCCTCGTAAAAGTCCAACGCAAAGCGTAATGAGGAGAAAGAGTCCTCCAATGAGGTACAAGGCGTTCACGCGAGGAATGTCCTTGTAGAAGGCTGTTGTCCCATCAGCTTCTTCGACAATCTCCACAAGAATATTATCTCCTTCCTCAAGTTTAAGAGAAAGCCCACCCAAGAGCGATTCCTTTGTATCAACAAAAAAAGATTCTCCGTATGTGGTTTCAACGTTCAGCGTATAATCCAGAAGACCACGATCATTCATTTCTTCTGTGACGACCTCACTGATTCTCACGTTTTCTTCCCGATGTTCAATTGTCTGTGCACTCACCGAAATCGGAATGAGACAGATGAGCACGAGAAGAATGCGTTTCATAAATGACATAGCTCCACTAGTATAACAAAATCCACAAAAGGTGCTTACATTCCCTGAGTAAACCACCAGTTGTAGATTGAGAATGCAAGTGGAACAGCTGCATCGTTACTCTCTCCACCTTCCTCGATGAGAACAACGAGTGCAAGGTTTGGATCATCGTAAGGAGCAAATCCTGTAAACCAAGAGTGATAAGGGCGATCTCCGGGTGTCTGCGCTGTCCCTGTTTTTGCCGCAACATCTTCTCCCAGGGCGGAAAGTGAACGTGCACTTCCAATCGTGACAGTTTGACGCATCCCCTGTCGAACAACTTCGAGTGCGTACGCATCCAATCCTTCAATCTCCGTCATCTCTCCTTTTGAAAAATCAATCCATCCAGAACCATCAACCGTTTCGACCACATAAGGTTCAAACAAATACCCACCGTTTGCGATCACAGACGTTGCCACAGCCATCTGAAGCGGTGTGGTCAGAAAATCTCCTTGACCAATGGAAAGATGATACGTGTCTCCAACATACCAACGCTCCCCCTTCGCCTCCTCCTTCCATTCCTTTGTCGGAAGAAACCCATCCTGTTCTCCCGATAAATCAACTCCGGTAGGGCTACCGAAACCAAAACGTGCAGCATACGTGTTAATACGCTCAACCCCGAGGCCCGTCACAGAATCAAACCCACCTCCGATGATGTAAAAATACGTATTCACGGATTCGGAGATCGCTTTTCGGACATCTGTCACTCCATGCCCACCAGCCTTCCAGTCAGGAAAGAACCACTGACCGATCCTAAGCCCACCAGTGGAAACAAAGGAGGTGTGTTCATTCACCACGCCTTCAGCAAGGGCTGCATAAGCAATAAAGGGCTTAAACGTGGATCCCGAAGGATACTCACCAGCAATAGCTCTTGGAAACAACGGCTGATCTGGATCATTAAGAAATGCCTGGTAATTTTCTGTACTAATGCCGTTAACAAAGAGATTGCTGTCGAACGTCGGCAGGCTGACCATGGCGCGGATGGCTCCTGTTTGAGGATCAACGGCCACCACGGATCCTCGTGAGGCACCAACACGATCCAATGTGTTCTGAAGTTCAAGTTCAATGTATTTTTGAAAATCTAAATCAATACTTAAGGAAATATCTGCGCCAGGTACTGGAGATTCTTCTGTCACGACAGCAAGCTTCGTCCCTTGTGCATCAACTTCATATACAAGCTGACCAGGGATCCCTCTGAGCACGCTTTCGGCTGTACGTTCCACCCCTGACTTCCCCACCTCATCAATAGGTCGGTACGTATCGTCAAGCGTTTCAAGTTCTGAGGCACTTACATTACCTGTATATCCCAACACATGAGAGAGTGAAGGGGCTGAAGAACTGTAAACTCTCTTGGTTCCTGTGACGAGATCGAATGCGTCAATCGAGGCCAGTTCAATTGCAAGACGCATCGCTGTTTCATAGGAAAGATACTCCTTCACGGGAATCGCATCGTAAGGCCTTGAGATAAAATCAGAAATTAATAAATCAATATCTGTTCGCACAAGTCCTGCAAGAGAAGCCACATATTCAATTTGTTCCGTCCGCTCCTCTTCGTCGATAGGGAGATCCCCTATGGTCATGGTGAGTGAAAAAGTTGCTTCATTCGATGCCAGGAGTTGACCATGACGATCAAAAATAGACCCTCGTGGAGGGACAATAAGTTTAACTGATTCTCGATTCCGTACGGAGAGTGCCTGATAGTGTCCCCCCTCAACAATTTGAAGTTGTGCTGAGCGTCCTAGAAAAAGGAAAAGAAATGAGAGGATGAAAATAGAAAAGAGGCGTAACCGCTTTGAACCTATCTTCATCTTTACAAACTGTGTTTTGTTCGAAGTCACCTCATCAAACTCCACATACTCATGACTCATGTCCCCGAGATTCTGATGATGAACAGTTCCAAAACGGCCGTCATCTTGAAGGATAAAGAGATGTTTTGTTGTGGATTTACGAAACCAAGACATGTTTAGAAGAGAGAGTGAATACGAGAAACAAAGGATCGTTGAAGTGGAAAGAAAAAAAGTAATAACACCGTTGCCCCAATCATGCGCCAAAACGTAAAACTGAAATAATCTTCAAGAGAGATAATGGACGTGTCAGTGAGCTGTGTTGCAAACAGTGTTAGGATCTCTGTCACCGAGAGAACAATGAGCACCGAGACGGTTGTACCGAGTACACCATAGAACGAACGATTAGAAAACAGGAGTCGTGACATGATGAGCGCCGCAACAGCAGCAATTGCATAGGCAAGCGTCGCAAATGGAAGTGTGTGCAAACGGAACAGATCAAGAAGGATGCCGTACAGAATAATCCAGCCAATGGCATAGGGATCATTCTGCGCCTGCAATCTCAAGATGCTTAGTGTGATAACCAAAGGAGCAGCAGAGAACGGAAATGGCAATGAAGAGATGAAAGCGAGCTCTAGAGAAGTTAAAAGAATGAACAGCAGGATGAACCAGAGAATGCGTGTCATAAAGTGTCCGTGAGGATGACAAGAACCTGAGAATATCTGTGGGCGTCTGCCACAGGCTCTACAACAGCTTCTTGAAATGGAGTCTGATCGTCAACAACAATGGCATTAATCACACCAACGAGTAGCCCACTTGGAACAGACTCATCGAGCCCGGATGTCACAACAATATCATTCACTTCAATCCGCTCCTCTTCTGGAACAAAAGACATGGTCAGTAAATTCCCCATTCCTCCTTCAACGATTCCAATGGTGCGGGTTTCATTGAGAATAGAGACTGCGAGCGCCATGTCTGGGTCTGACAATACCGTGACAGTTGATGTGTAAGGTCCTGTGCTTAGGACTTTTCCAATAATGAACCCTTCCCCAACAACGACAGCCTGCCCCTCATGAATCCCATCCTCCTCACCTCGATCAATAAGAAAACGATTTGAATCCGGACCAATGCTTCGACCAGTGATGTTTGCAGAAACAGTTGAATAATTAGCTCTTTCAAGAAATCCCAACAGTTCCATCAAGGCATTGTTCTCGTCTCTTAAAAGTTCTAATTCTGTCTGATCGACCATGTAGGCGTCTCGCTGTCCAATAAGAACCTCTAGTTCACTCGGTAAAATTGATCCTGCCGTCAAAAAATAAAAGACATCCTCATAGATGCTGGTTCCGAGGGCGGAAAGCGGTCGTTGAATAACGGATAAGACATCTACTGTTCGTCCAAAGAACAAGATGATGAGAAGAAGGACAACCCCAGCAGGGAGATACAGACGTCGTGCGGATCTTGATGAGAGCAATGACCGCTTTGACATAGGTTAAACGATGCTCCCTTCACTGGCTGAAGGAAGGGTGATGTCCTTGAGAAGCTCTGGATCATCTAAAAGAAGTCCGGCTCCACGCACCACAGAGGTAAGTGGATCCTCAGCCACACGAACAGGGATGGCGGCCTCACGTGAAATCAACTGATCCAATCCACGTAACAACGCACCGCCTCCCGTTAAAATAATCCCCCGCTCGTAGATGTCTGCCACTAATTCCGGTGGAGTGGTCTCAAGTGTTGATTTGATGCTATCAATAATGGTGCGAATAGAGCGCTCTAAAGCCTCACGAATCTGTGTATCGTTAACAATAATTTCTTTTGGAAGACCACTAAGTAAATCTCGTCCACGCATCTCAATGGTGAGTGGCTCTTCTTGTGCAATCGCACTTCCGATGCGCATCTTCACTTTTTCTGCAATGCGCTCACCAAGAAGCAGGTTAAACGCATCACGTGCGTAGTGAATAATATTTTTATTCAATTCGTCACCAGCGACGTCTAGTGATTTCCAGGTCACAACACCCGCAAGAGACATCACGGCAATTTCCGTTGTCCCACCACCAATATCAACCACCATCATTCCAAGCGATTCTGAAAGTGGAAGCCTGGCACCCAGCGCAGCAAGCATCGTATTTTCAACCATGTGCACCTTGCGCGCCCCAGCAGAGAGAGCTGCGTCTTCAATCGCTTTCCGCTCAACCTCAGTCGTCTCAAGCGGGACACCAATAACAATCGTTGGTCTTGGAATGATGGTAAACGACTCGGAATGAACCTTATCAATAAAATACTTGAGCATTTTCTCTGTGATTTCAAAGTCAGAAATGACACCGTTTGTAAGCGGCTTGGTGATTTGAATGTGGGGAGGTGTCTTACCCAACATATCCTTGGCATCCTTACCAACGGCAAGAATTTGATCTGTTCTGGTGTTTACCGCCACAATTGATGGTTCATTTATCACAATGCCTCCATCACTTGAATAAACAAGGGTGTTTGAGGTACCGAGATCAATCCCGAGATCCTTTGAAAAATGTCCGAATAGTTTGTTAAACATAGTTATCCACAAAACAAAAATAGGATCTTGACCCCGAGATTTTACCTGACCGTAGAGCTACTATCAACTAGTTCATGAATATCTTTAGTGCTCAAGCCTACTTCTTTTTCAGACTTAGAAAAATCATCTCAAAAATACTGACAATAAGGATAAAGAGAACAAGAGTCCACCAACGGAGAAGACCCAGACCTGAGAGAACCAGCCCCCCGATAAAAAGGACTGTGAGTAGAAGCGCCTGTCGAAATGAACGTGCGCTCATACGAACAAGAATCTCATCTTTTTTTAACCATATTCTGATGAGGACTCCTGCAACAGAAAGTGTTCCAAGAAGCGCCGAGGCAAGACTTCCGTAAAACAAAATAAACCCCAGGAGACCTGAACGTGTTGGATCAATAGCATTCACCACCACCAGCCATGCAATCCATGCAACAGCGCTCGCAACTCCCATGATGATTAAAAATGTTTTGAAATTCATACTCCCCTTGGTTTGAAACGAAAACGAACGTGTTGAATATAGTTTCCACCTAGAATCTCGTTGAGTCGAACAATAAATGATTCTTCTTGCTGCATAAGATGGTCTTGTACCGCTCCCGTGACCACCCCGATCGTGATCGTCTCCTTTGCAAATGAGAGTGTCCGAGCATCTGTGTCGCAACCTGTAGGGAGCAACTCCTTCAGAACCTTGTCTGAACGATCAACAATGAACGCCGCTGTAATTTGGCGCCCGATTCCCGCTCTGTTCACGGCTCCGTTCAATAAATTTCCCAGTGGAGAAAGCCCCATAGGACTCTATTGTACGTTAACGAGCCTTAAACTCACAAATGTCAGCGAAGTCACAAAATGAACAGTGAAACCCCGGTGTGGCTTCAAAGCTCGATGTGCGAATCTGCTGAACACGATCCACAACCTGCTCTTCTAGATTCAACAAGTCCTCAGGAGACCCAAGAAATGAAACCTGCGAATTATCTTCTAAATAATGAAACGTCAGCCTACGGACATCAAGACCCAGAACATCCCTTGCGGCTAGCTGATACAAGAACAGCTGCTCCTTGTCTTGCTTCGAAAGCTTTTTGTCCGTTTTTGCACTGCCGGTTTTATAGTCAATAATTTCCACCCCACCCTCATCGAGTGCATCAATGCGGTCAATACGTCCCTTGACGACCACATCACCCAGCTTCAACGTGAATCCTTGTTCAAGCGTGAGTGGTTTCGGTGGTGCATTCTGAATCATCTTTATAAATCCCCTTAAGGATTCCCTCCCTTTTTCACGATACTCCTCTCGTTGCGTGTCATTGATATACCAATCATCTTGCCAACACTGATCAAAGAGTTCAAAGAGTTCATCTTTTGAGACTGGAAGATTTTCGAAGTGTTGTGCTTCAGGCACTTCAAACAGACTCCCCTGCTCTGCCCCTGCACGTTCCTGCCACACTGTAAAATAACGTTGCAATGTGTTATGCATGGTCTTCCCAAAAGAGAAGGTCCACTTTCCAAACACGGGGACGTTGAGAATGTGTGCAAATTTATACTGTAATGGGCAAGTATTAAATGCGGCTAACTGTGTAAACGAGAATTGTTTAGGGATGGGCATGTGTATCTGCTGATCTGTGTATGCCTCAGGTCCCCGATCTTCATCAAAAATCTCTACCACAAGCGTGTCATCCTTCTTTGGCTCCTCATAGCCCAATTCATACAAAAACCGAGAGAGTTTACGCTTACGTGCACCACCGTAGTCTGAGGCAGAGGTAAAGAAGAGTCCCTCCTTCGCTCGGGTCATTGCCACATAGAAGAGCCGACGCTCTTCTTCAAGATGATCTACTGAGTCGCTCGAGGATGGCACAAGTGCCTCAGGAAGTGGAATGCTTTCTGATTTTGCATTGGTCGGAAATCGCTGGTTTACGAGATTCACGACAAAAACATGTTTAAACTCAAGCCCCTTGGCCGCATGCACGGTCATAATTTTTACGACATCAGGTCCTGCATCAAAATCTACATTCAACGAACCCTCCTCTCCGGCAGCGCGCTCATGCTCAAACTCCTTCAAGAAATGGTGGAGCACAGGATGCTCATGACGTCGCTCAAAGGATCTCATGCGCTCATACATCTGTTGTAGGTACCCAAACCCCTCCTGTTTAAATCGCTCCCCTTGATGATTCAACCACTCGAGATACCCGGTCTGCTTTGCAACGAGAATATACAGTTCACCAATTCTCCTCGTTCGAGCTTCTTTTTGAAGACGTTCGATGAGGCCTAAAATTAGACGGAGACGTTCAACCTCCTCAGGTGGAAGCCCTGACGACACTTGAGCGAGCTGACACGCCTCATAGAGGCTCTTCCCCTTTTGATAGGCAAGATGATTGAGTTCGATGATCGTCTGGGTGGAAAGTCCCTGTGCACCCTGAGAGAGCAAGCGGTACATACTCGGGCTATCAAAAGGATTGTCTATCACCCGCAGCCACGAAAGCACATCGAGCACAACCGGCTTGGTGTAAAGACCACTCAAGGCAAGAAATTGATAGGGAATCTTGTGACGCTCAAGTACCTGGGCAAAATCCATCCCCGCACTGTTTGAGCGCACAAGAATGGCAAAATCACTCCACGCAACCCCCTCATCCTTGAGTGAAACAATCTTCTCAACCACCATGGAAACCTCGTCTTCCAGTCGATCGGCGTGCAGGTGTTCAATCGTGCCAGTGAGTTCAAGCCCCGCTTTCAACTTCTTACTCAACGCGCCTTCAGAACTTGCCTCAAGCCGATTGGGATTGTTGTGTTGAATGAATGCGTGTGCCTGATCCAAAATGGCTTGCGAGGATCGGTAATTTGTCGTGAGCACAATACGCTTCGCTTCAGAATAATCTTTTTCAAAACGAAGAATGTTTGCAAGCGAGGCCCCACGAAATTTATAAATCGACTGATCATCATCCCCCACCACCGTCAAATTGTTCTTTGGCGCAGCAATCAGCTTCACGAGTTGGTACTGGGCATCATTTGTATCCTGAAACTCATCCACGAGAACAAACGGGTAGCGCTCTCGCACCGTCTTGAGCACGGTCGGCCGCTCAGTGAGGAGTTTGATCGAATAGAGCATCAAATCACCGAAATCAAGACAGTCGTTCTCTAAAAGAATCTGCTGATAGGTCGCATACGCACGCGCAAGCTCATCCAAACGATTGAGTTCCGCCGTAGCCTCCTCGTGAGCCTGAGCGGTATCAAGATTTGCCCGCTCAGCCTCCACATGCGCCAGATAGGCATCTGAATCAATGACAGAATCCTTCGCGCGCGAAAAATGCGTGAGGAGAGATCGAATGTACTTTGTGGGATTTCCAAGCGGTCTGTAATGCGACAGATCAAAGCGATCAAAATTCTGACGAGCAAGGAGCCACGCATCAAGTTCATTGGCCAAACGAAAATCTCGTGACAATCCCATCTCAACGCCATACTCACGCAAGAGACGCTCACAGAAGGAGTGAAACGTTGAAATTTGCAAATCAACATACCCATACGGCAACAGACGATCGACACGCTCTTCCATCTCCCCTGCTGCCTTGTCCGTAAAGGTGAGCGCAAGAATTTCTTCTGGCTTCACCAGCCCCTGGTCAATGAGCCAAGCAATTCGATGCGTGACCACGGTGGTCTTTCCTGTTCCCGCTCCTGCAACAATCATGAGAGGTCCTTCCGTGTGTGTGACCGCTTCACGTTGTTCAGGGTTTAATTTTACGAGCAAATCATGACTCATAATCGTGAACATATTATCATGAAAGTCCTCATTCAGGTTCGATCCTGGAACACCGAGGCCCTATCGTGCCGGGAGACTTGCCTACCTACACCCAACCACTCATTGACCGTGATTTTCTTTTGAAAAATCAAACTAAACAACTCGACCAGACGGCCGAATTGTTTGATGTTTTTTACATGTCTGTTCCTGAATAACTCAGGTTGAGAGACTTGTTACACAGCGGAAAGTCCGGGACGATATTCCCTGGCCCTAGTTCTCCAAACAATGCCCAGTTGCAAAATGACGGATCGCGTGGCATGCAACGCTCAATCTTCCCCTCCTTAAGATGCACTGCGGTTAGAATCTCACCGCGCCATGATTCGACAGCACTCAAAGCTGAACCATCTTGAAGCTGTACGTCCACGGCTACGGAAGTGCCTTGATGCAGGTAAAGGGCCTCTTGAAGGATCCTCAACGAAACATTCAGCTCATCGATACGACAACGATAACGAGCATAAACGTCACCATTCACAGCCGAAACGATATTCCAGGAAACTTCCGGATAGCTGGCGTAGGGATGATGTGAACGAACATCGCGCATCACACCGGAGGCACGAGCTGGAAGGCCAACGGCTCCGTAGGCGATAGCTGCGTCGTGTTTCAACACGCCGCTTGTTTCCAAACGCTCGCGTAGACCATCGGACTGCATGGCCATCTTTATCAATTCTTGCATTTCCTTCACGGCCTCTGTCACCACACGATCAATCAGATCACACTCCTCTTTGGACCAGTCTCGTGTCACACCACCAGGCATGATCACTCCGCGCCAGAATCGATTCCCGAGCAGATCCTGCGAAAGGCGCATAAGTCTCTCCTTTATGCGGAAACCATTGGCTGCCATGAGGGTGTAGCCCGTTCCCATACCCGCAATGTTCGCGAGGTCGTGGATGTGCATGGTGATACGCTCGAGTTCACACAAGGCTACGCGGATGGCGTTCGCCCGAGAAGGAACAGACACGCCTGAAATCTTTTCAATGGCCTGGCAAAATGCGAGCGTGTGAGATGCGGCCATGTCACCCGACAATCGCTCAATGAATGGCAGCGCTTCGGTCGGCGTTTTCCCCTCAAGCAATTTCTCGACCCCCTTGTGGGTGAAGAATAGCTTGCCCTCTAGCGTGATAATACGCTCACCAGCGACATTGAATCTAAAGT
>Ga0210044_10000134_pt1 | contig 103778 bp, 81 predicted proteins | sample CryGey13umfilter_2_FD_183959 | JGI IMG/M metagenome (GOLD analysis project Ga0210044, IMG submission 183959) | Groundwater microbial communities from aquifer in Utah, USA - Crystal Geyser 4/9/14 3 um filter (SPAdes) (version 2) | ecosystem: Environmental > Aquatic > Deep subsurface >... | reverse complement strand
AGGGAAACGACAGCCTGGGCCACCGCAAGCAATAACAAACAACGCGGCGTCGATTGGCAGTTCACCATCAACGACGCACGGCTCAAGCTCAAGTCACTCTACCCGAAAGGCAAATTCTGACAGAGCACTAGGCCGATTGGTCCGGGTCACTTGACAGATCCCCCGGGCGGAGCTTATTTTTGCCCTCCTTTGCCGGATGCCGGTTGGCGGTGCGGAGTAGCTATCCGTAGCAGAAGTCCGTCGCCTGTTTCCACGAGTGCTCCCCCTCCGACCTCCGGAGGGATGCCGAAAGGTTCCTTGCCGTCATGATCGGCGAGCCCTTATCCCGGCCCCACAGGGCCGCGAGCCCCAGGAGAAGTCACCATGGGTCTGGTCAATCTGGAAATCATGCCCCGGTCCGAGACCGGTAAGAACGCCAACCGTCGGGCACGGGCCGCCGGCCACATCCCCGCCGTGTTGTACGGCAAGGAGCGCCCGAGCGAGCTCATCAGTCTCGATGCCCACAATTTCGATGTGCTGATGACTCATCTGAGCGGCCGCACCGCCTTGTTCAGCCTGGAGCAGGCCGGCAAAGACGATGACATCACCGCCATGGTCCGCGAAGTTCAGCGCAATCCCGTCAATGACATGGTCCTGCATGTGGATCTGATGGAAATTCCCCGGGGTGAGCCCGTTACCCTTCCGATCCAGATCCAGGTGATCGGGGAATGCCCTGCGGTCAAGAACGGCGAGGCCACCGTTTCCCTGTCCCTGGATATGATCGAAATCTCCGTGCGTCCGCGCGACCTGCCGGAGTTTTTCGAGGTGGATATCTCCGAGCTCGAACTCCATGACAAGGTGTTCGCACGCGATGTGAAGCTGGAGGTGGGAGAGTTGGTTACCGATCCTGACCAGCTGATCCTGAACATCAAGCCGCAGGTCGTCTTCGTGGAAGAAGTCGAAGAGGCTGAGGGCGTCGAAGGTGCCGAGGACGGCGAAGGCGCTTCGGATCAGGCCGAAGGCGACGGCGAGGCCAAGGACGGCGACTAGCCGCAATCGTTCTCGAGTATGGACTAGCGGCCGGTTCCTCTTCTGGGACCGGCCGCTTGCGGAAAGGGCACCCCTATGGTGCGGCAGACCCTGATCGTGGGGCTGGGGAATCCCGGTCCGGAGTACCGGGATACCCGGCACAACGTCGGTTTCCGGGTGCTGGAGGCGGTCGCGCGGGACAGGAAAACGACGTTCGAATCGGGGGGTGAGCTCTATCGGGAGGCCGTCGGCCAAGGGCCTGATGGTCGAGTGACCCTGCTGGCCCCTCTGACCTACATGAACCGGTCCGGCCGTGCGGTGTCCGCCTGGATGGAAGGCCAGGATGATCTTGCGCCTTGCGGTCCGGAGGGGGAGGCCGAGGGCGTTCCCGTGCGGATCCTGGTGGTTTGCGACGATCTGAACCTGCCTTTGGGGTCGGTGCGATTGAGGGCTCGGGGCGGGAGCGGAGGCCAGAACGGTCTGGCTGATATTCTGGAAGTCCTTGGGACCGAAGAGGTTTGCCGTCTGCGCCTGGGAATTGCCCCGCGGGATGGGGAGGTGGAACCGGCGGATTGGGCGGATTTCGTCTTGAAACCGTTCATGGCCCCAGAACGGGATATCGTGGAGGAGATGATCGCCCACGCCGCCTCCGCCTGCACAGACTGGTTGGAACACGGGACCGAACATGCGGCCTCCCGGTTCAACCGGCGGGGAATAACCGAGTTGGATGATCCGGAGCCCGGGGCGGTCTGATTCCTTGCCATGGGGTTCTCTACGCGGTATATTGCCCGATCAGCCCGTCCTGCGGGGCAGGCTGACACAACGCAATATCCCAGCTGCAAAGCTGAGTGATCGCATCCCTACCTGGGCCCGCGTCGGCGGCGGTCGAAACCGATCCGCACCGATGACCAAACGGAGGCCTGGGTCATTCTGTCCGAGGGGAGGTGAAACCAGTGAAGAAGTACGAACTCATTTTTATCATGCAGGCGGACCAACCGGAGTCCGAGATGGAGTTGCGTGTCCAGCGTGTCCGTGACATCCTGTCCCAGCATGAGGGCGAGATTACCCAAGAAAACCATTGGGGGGTCCGGCGCCTTGCCTACGAGATCAACCACGAGAACAAGGGGAACTACATGTTCCTGAAGTTCCGGAGCCAAGGCACGGTGGTGGAGGGTCTCGATCGTTTCCTGCGCCAGGACGACAAGGTGTTGCGACACCTGGTCGTGGTTGACGACGAATGGGAAGAAAGAAACCGCAAGGCTCGCGCCAAGCGGAAGGTATCAGAGCAATCGGAGGCGCCTGCCGTCGAGCAGTAGTCTCGTGGCCGGCTCATCATCGTCCGGTCCTGGCTGAGGTGCGGACAACAAATAAGGAGAATCCGGTGGCTCGCAAGAATCTTCGGATCAAAAAGAAGAAGAAGACCAGGCGGCACGGCAAACAAAAGGCCTGTTTCTTTACCAAGAACGGCCTTGTCGCCATCGACTACAAGGATGAGGAGCTTCTGCGGCGTTTCATCACGGAACGCGGCAAGATCGCTCCCCGGCGCAACACGGGTACCAGTCCCAAGTTCCAGCGCCATCTGGCAACTGCGATCAAGCGGGCGCGGCACCTGGCCATACTCCCGTTCGTCAAGGAGTACTATCGCTAGGTGAAGGCACCGAACCGCGACAGGCAAGGTGGTCATGGCTCGCTTCGGTAATTTGCCCTTGGCATTGTTGGCTGCATTGACCGTCGCTCTTGTCGTGATGATGCAGGTAGCCGCCGGAGGCGGCGGCGAGGGACAAGCGAACGGTCTTCTGACCGTACTCGCCCTCCCGGTGCCCTTGGGATTGTCGGTGTTGTGGGGCTGGGCCTGGCTGGTTTTCCGGTCGGGACGCCATGTGGTGTTGGCCGCTGCGATCGCCCTGGTGACGGCCGTTATCATCCGTCCCGGGCCCATGGTGGGTCAAGCCGCAGCCAACATGGCTGCGGGAGTGGCCGCGGGTTGGGCCCTGGGGGTGCGGTTGAGGCCCGATGCTGCGCTGGTGCTGTGTGCGGGAATCCTGGTGCCCATGCTCGCGTGGTCGGTCCACGAAGTTCCCGTGGCCGAGCAGATGGACATGCTGCGCCAGGACATGACGGGCCTGATGGAATCCCGCATACCGTCCACGGCCACACCGGAGCAACACCGGCAGGCCATGGCCAAGGAGATGGAGGAACTGGACGTCGTGCTGGATGCGGCTGCCGGGATCTACCCGGCGATGATTGCTCTGGGCCTGCTGGCCCAGGCCGGCATGATCCTGGGTCTGGTCTGGTTCGTCGCCCGCTTGACCGGCGGGCTGACAGCCAGCTTGCGGTTCGGGTCGTTTTCCCGGCTGCAGGTACCGTTTTACACGGTGTGGTTGCTGATCATCGGGCTGGGCATGATGCTGACGCGGACGGATCCCGCTCGGACCATCGGGTTGAACCTGAGCCTCCTGGCCGGGCTGATCCTGAGCGTCCAGGGTGTGGCGGTTCAGATTGCGGTGATCGGCCGCGTCCTGTCCCCCCTGGGACGCATGGTTTTCTGGTTGGTAATGGGTGTGTTCTTCGCGCCCCTGGTTGTCGCCGCGGGCGTCCTTTTGGGGCTCGCGGATCAATGGCTCGATTTTCGGAGGCTCGCTCATCCGGAAACCGAGGATGAGGAAAAGGTGGTTTGAGATGGATGTGATTCTGATGCAGGACGTAGAGGAACTCGGCGAGATGGGTCAAACCGTCAATGTCAGCCGTGGCTATGCCCGCAACTTCCTGTTGCCTCAGGGGTTGGCCCTGACCGCAACTCCCGGGAACCGGAACGTGCTCCAGGAGCATATGAAGCTCGAAGCCAAGCGCGATGACCTGCGCAAGGCCGGCGCCGAAGAGCGTGCCCGCCAGCTGGGCGAGCTTTCCTGCACCATCGCGGTCCAGGCCGGTGATGACGACAAGCTTTTTGGCTCCGTCACCGCTCGGAGCATCGTCGAAGCCCTGGCGAACGAGAATATCGAGCTGGAGCTCAAGCAGGTCGTCCTGGAGGAGCCCATCAAGCAGCTGGGCGTTTACTCCGTTCCGGTGCGGCTGCACGCGGAAGTGGAACTCACGGCCAAGGTCTGGGTCGTCAAGGCTTGACCCTCAGCGCCGGGGAATCCGACATGGGTGCGGCCAGGAGACCGGGAACTCCCGAACCTGGTGGGGGTTGCAAGGTGTTCGTGTGCGCCCGTGCGATGGTTATTGATTTCAGCAAGGAGCAGTTGAGATGTCCCCTCGTCACCGCATAGTCTTGTCCCTGCTTGCCCTGTGCGGGTTGGTAGTTCTCGGCGGATGCCAGCAATCGGGATCCCGGCAGGATCCCTCTGACTTTCTCCCCTTGTTCGGGGACCGCGGAAACGACAATTCTCCCGTTCTGGCCCGCGTGGGTAAGGTCGAGATAACCCAAGACGACCTGGACATGTTTCTGGAAGAGTTGCCGCCCGCCATGCATCGCAGGTACGAAGGGGCGGACGGCCGCCGGTTGGCTCTCAAGCACATGGTGGACAAGGCCGTGTTGGCGCTCGGGGCCGTTGAGCGGGAACTCTACAATGACCAGGATGTCGCGCGGACGCTCATTTCCCGGCGTCGCGAGACCCTGGAATCGGCCATGACAAACTACGGATTGTTGTTGGACAAGGAGCCCTCGGACGCGGAGCTGCAGGAATTCTTCCAGGAGCACCGCGACAAGTATCGGCAGTTGGGATTGGTCAAGGCGCGGGATTTGGATACCTCCACCAAAGCGGATGCGGAAGCAGCCTATCTTCGGTTGAAAATGGGCGGAGCAAAGAACCAATATCCCTATGTTGTGAAAGACTATTGCGTCAACGAGGAACTCAGGAAATTGGACGGGGATCTGGGTTGGTTCAACGACGGTGGGGTCATCCCCATCATCCCGAATTCGCAGATTTTCACCACCAAGGCCTTCGCCCTTCCGGACGGACTCAATCCGCCCTTCCAGGTGGGGGATCGCTGGCATGTGGTGGAGCTCTACCAGAGGCAACCGGCGCGCTCCAAGACCTTCGCCGAGGCCAGGGAACAGGTGCGCAAGGACATGATGCCCGGATTCCAGGACGCCATCATCAAGGATTACCTGCTGGACGCCCGCAAGCATTTCGAAGTCCAGATGTTCGGGGAGTACGGACCGGGGCAGGGCATGACCGTTGAGGAGATATTCGCCCGGGCCATGGTCCTACCGGAGGCCAAGGATAAGTTGGACCTGTATACCCTCATCCACACGGATTATCCCGAGAGTGACCGCGCCGACGACGCCCTTTTCATGGCCGCCCAGGTTGCCATCGAGATGTTCGATGACACCCGGATCGCCGGCCGCTATCTCCAGATGCTCATCGACGAATATCCCGACAGCGAGTTGATTGACGATGCGACCTATTTGCGGGACAATATCAATGATCCGAAGTTGTTGCGTCGACTGCGCAGTGGTGGGGCTGTCGGAAAATAGGAGGCTAGAAATGACCCGGCGAGCACGCTGTATCGTGTTGATTGCGGGGTTGTTGATCGGTGGTGCGACCATCGCAACCGGGATGGCGGCTGAAGGACCGGCCGCGGCTCATGCCGACCTGTCTTGCGGGATCGGTTTCGACCGCGCCACCCGTTCCCTGCAGGGGGTCGGCAAGGAATTTGCGGCCGATTGCGGAATAGTCTATTGCCTGGCTCGGGTGGTGGACGCCCCCGTTCCGACCACCGTGACCTTCGTCTGGTACCGCGATGGTCGGACCATGGCCCGCGTGGAACTGCCCGTCAGGTCGCGGGACTACCGCACCTGGACCTCCAAGAACATCATGCCCGCATGGACGGGTGCCTGGGAAGTGAAGGTCCTGGATCCCCAGGGACTCGTTCTGGGTACCTCGTCGTTCACCATCACGGCCGAATCCCCGGATGATCATGCAGATTAGCTTGCAGCGAGCTCGGGCCCTGCCCTGGGTCCTTGCGGTGGGGGCGATCCTTTTTGTCCTGGCCGGTTGCGGCGGTGTCTTGGACGGAAAGAATGCGGACACCAAGCCTCTGGCCGGTACCCGTGATCAGCAAGCCGCCGCGCTTCTGGCCCAGATCCGGGACTACGATTCCCTGGGTCAGTGGGGCCAGGTTGTGCGGACCACCGGCGCCCTGCTCGGTTACCATCGCGATGACCCGCGATGCGCAACGGCCTTGGCCCTGGCTATCCCTGCGGCAATGAAGTTGGGCGACCCGGCCACCAGTCTGGGATGGGCTCGCCTGTACGAGGGCTCATTCGCCGCCGATTCCTTGCTGAGCCCGACATTCCTCAAAACCCGCGACCTGGCCCTTGGCCAGCGCGATACCCTGACCGCGGCGGCCTTCCAGGTTCTGCTGTGGCGGCAGGATCCTATGCTGGTGTTGGGCGACTCCGACCTGATCGGGCCGGTTCCCCTGCTGAGCGGCCTGAACCGAGCTCAGTTGGGCCAACTGGAGATACGTCTGGCCCCCCTACCCGTTGAGGGGTTGTTGGGCTTCCATCGCGTACGGAGATTGATGTTGGCCGGTCGCGTGGACCAGGCCCGAATCGTGGCCACCGCCCTGGTGGCCGCTACGCCCGGTGATCCCTGGGCTGCGGCCTCAGCCGACCTGGTGGCTGGGAGGCGAACCCTTGCGGCGCCCGCAGACCGGCAGGCGGCCACGGTGGTGGGCCTGCTGGTGCCCCTGACCGGGAGAAACGCCGGATTCGGCAACGCCATGGATGAGGCCGCCCGGCTCGCCTTGACCCATGCCCGGGAAGCTGGTGGCCCTGAACTGACTCTGGAGGAGCTGGATACGGGTGGGGACCCGGTTCAGGCCGTCCAGGCTGCACGCACGTTCTGTGCTCGACCCCAGGTCGGGGTGCTGGTAGGCGCGCTGGCTTCCGGGCCTACGGTTGCCGCCGCCCTTGTCGCTTCGGCCGCCGGCGTCCCCCTGGTTTCTCCCACCGCCTCCAACGAGCGCATCGAGAGCCTGGGCGAGGGTATCTTCCAGACCAACATGAACGACCAGCGGGATATCCGGAATCTTGCTGATCTGGCCGTGGTCGTGCTGGGCAAGAAGCGCACCGCCATCCTCGGCCCGGACAATCCTGCGGGCCACAGCATGGGCGACATCTTTCGGGCGCGGGTCGACAGCCTGGGAGGAGAGGTGGTCGCCGAAGCGTACTTTCCGGCGGCGGTCACCGATTTTCATGCCCAGATCCTCGAGGTGCGTCGGCGGATGCCGGAAGTCGTCTTCGTGCCTGCCAGTTTCGAACAGATGACCCTGTTGGGGCCGCAGCTTGATTTCCACCACCTCGGTTCCCTGGTCCTGGGCACCAGCGCCTGGAGTTCCGGGCAACCCTCTGTCCAGCAGGCTGCGGCATTCGAGGGTGTAATCTATCCCGACGGCCAGGCCCGGTTTCCCTCCGCCTGGGTCGACCGGTTTGAGGCATCCTGGGAAGAGGACGCCTACAGCGGGGATCAGACGGCCGTGGCGCGCATGACCTATCTCGCCGTTCGCCGGGTGGCCGAGGCGATGGCCGGGGACACGGCCCCCAACCGCGCGGAAATCGCTCGCGCCCTGGCGGAGTATCTGCAGGCCTCCACCGTCGAGGAAATGGGGGACGGGGACGTGGCGGCTCTGACGCGGGGCCTGCGCCTGGTGCGCAATGGTACGCGGGAGACCTTCCCGGCTGGACTTTTCCGCGCAGCCTTCGCCGCCGCTTCCGACAGTTCCGGGACGCGCTTCTTGTCCCCCGATTCGGATTCCACGGCTAACCGGAGCTTGGAGTCACGCTGAAATAGGGACTCTTGAAATTCCAGGTCATCTCGATCCAGCGCCCCTGTTCCTGGGGGACCCGCCAACCAAATACCCATTTATCCAGGGCGGCAAGGACTTCACGGGCGAACACCGGGCTGCCGTTGGTGCCCAGGACCATCTTTTCCAGGACCATGCCGTCCGGTCCGACAAAGATGGCGGCCCGGACGAAGATGATGGGTGTCCGCCGTTCGATCTCCGACGCGCTCAGGGGATACTCGGGATTGACCTGCTTGAGGATGTACCAGTCGGGATTGGACTGGCTGGGCAGGCGAAGTTCCACCTGTTCCTGGGATGCCACCTCCGCAGATGGGTCCACCTGCTGCGCGGGGTCGAGGACCTTTCGCGGGTCTTCCTTGCTCGGCACAGGGACGACTTCCTTGGCCTTCGGATCGAGGTCTTCGTTTTCCTGGTTCTCGAAGGCGGGTGGCGGCGGCCGCTGGAGGGATTTGGGCAACTGGTGGACCTGATCACTCCCCTCATCGATGGAGACCTCGGGCATGATCTTCAGCTCACCGGGTTTGCCGTAGTATTCGAAGCGCTGTTTGACCGCTTCCCGGTCGGGGCCCAGCAAGGCCAGCAGGATCAGGATCGATGCGGCGGCCAGGGCCGCCCATGCCAGCCGCCGAGAATTGCTGCCGCGGAACTCCGTTTGGGCACGGGTCGTGTAGGCGGATTCCACTCGTTGCTCATCTCGACGTTTCCTCACGGTCCGGCCTGCACCACCCTTCCCTGCCAGCTTGTCCCCTCCCGCAAAAGGCTCCAGACTTGCCACCGACCTGCGGCATGAAGTTCAAGCTGGTGGCGACCTTCTCGTGCGGGCAACAACAACCGGTATGAAACTACGGATTCTCCGCCAGCGGGACCAGGAGCGGCGGCCGTATCCGGGGTGGTCGCCGGCAGGTTGCCGTCCCAGAGGGCAAAATCGAAATCCGTGAGCGCAGACCCCAGACCGTCCATGACCTGTGGAAGGGTGGTTGCCGGATAAGCGGACGCTTCGTCGCTCAGGACCCCCGTCACGGCCAGGACAAGGGCAGCGGCTTCACAGCGCTGGTTGAAGGGCTCACCCTGGGCCAGTTCCGACCCGGTTTTGGCGATGCCCGGCAACTCCACCACCAGGGCCGGGCAGTGGGTGTGCCGGAGCAGGTAGTCCGAACCGGGGCCCACCCGACAGGAATCCGGGGCGCCGAAGGACTGAAGCAGGAATCCTGCGGTCGTGCGGGCCCATGCGGATCCGGTGGTGCTGCCGGGATAGTGGCGCAGGCTGGTGGTGTCGTCCGCGCCGCGTCCGACGACAAGGAAAAGGTCGGCCCCCGTCTCACGGGCCAGCAGGACCTTGGCCGGATCGGTCGGGGTTTGGCCCTGGGCGCGGGTCATGACGACCCGCGCGCCGGCGCCGGTCAGCATGTCTGCGGCGAAACGGGCCACCGCGAAATTGAGATCCGCACCTCGCGTGCCCAGCGGCCCGGTGCCGTCGGTTTCGGTGCCGCCGCCGCGGGGATCAAGGATGATGGTGCGCCCCCACAGGGCGGGCTCGACGAGGTCGACCTGCAAGGAGGGATGGACCGTCTGTTCGGCGCCGGACCCGACCCGGACCGGCAGGATGCCGTCGGACTCCATCCAGGCGTCGGTTCCCGGGACGACGGCAAAACCGTTCGGTAGCTGAATCCCCGCCGGAAGAGGAGGCGGGGGACTGCCCCGGTAGCGCCATTGTCGAAGGGGCAGATCATTGTCCGGTAACCCGGGATAACCCGTGACCGTTGCCAGGCGCCAGCCGGCCGGCAGGACGGCCTCGGTCACGGTGCAGGGGCGAGTGGTCGCATCTGCGTCAACAGACCAGACCGCCTGCTCCGCCAACGCAGGCAGAGAATCCGGATCCACCAGCCGGCCGCCCCGTGTCTGGTTGGCAATGGACAGGGAAAACCCGCCGGTCCAAGTCAACCGGCCATGGACCGAAGCGGGCGCAACCGGGGAGGGAAAGGCCCAACCCACCAGGGAATGCGCGCTGTCTGCGGCGGCTTCGCGCAGGATGAAGACTTCGGGCGCGGCGCACACGGCCGGGACGAGTCGGGTGCTGCGGGCGGGCGTGCTGTTACCCGCCAGATTGCGGCCGCTGATGGTGACCACTCCCTCGGCCGAGGACCCCGGCGGATACCAGCTCACGTTGCGGCCGCCGCGATCGAGGGCGAAGGACTGCGGCTCCCCGTTGAAGGTCACGCGAAAAGTGGCGGGATCTCCTCCCGGCAGGCCCAGGCCCAGGGAGTCCGGAACGCCACCTCGGTGGTCCGGAACGAAGGTCCAGGAAAGGGCGGGCTGCTCGCTTTGATCCGGCAAGACCAGCGTGTCTGCCAGGGTGGTGTCCCAATCGGGCGCCCCCTGGGAGAAATAGTCCAGCAGACCCAGGAAGTAGGATTCGGCTTCGAGCTTCTGGCTGGCCGCAAGGCTCAGCCGACCGGCGATGACCGGGTTGGATATCATGGCCGGTTCGCCCAGGACCGCCGGGACCGTGGCGTTGCGCAGAACGTGGAAGTTGCCCGGCAGGATCCGGGCGGGGGTGATGCCGAGATTGAAGGCCAGATGGCGGTGGATGGCCCGGGCCAACTGCAGGGAAGGCCCCGAATCTCCGAGGGGATAGTACGTCTGGGTCTCGTTGATCACGGGGTCGTAGCTTGGATTGCTGTTGTGGTGAAGTGAAATGAATACATCAGGTTGAAGGGAATCCATCATGGAAACCCTGAAGGCGAGATCGGACGCCAGGGTGGAGTCGGCGTGGGTACGGAAATCCCGGTCGCTGGTGCGGGTCATGACCACCCGGGCGCCGGCCCACTCCAGCAGGCCGCGCAGGTAGAGGGACACGCCCAGATTGACGTCGGCCTCTTCCAGGCCGTTGGGGCCGCGGGCGCCCCGGAAGAAACCGCCGTGGCCCGGATCCAGCAGGATCAGGCGACCGCGCAGGGGCGCCGTGTCGACCTGGCCGACATCCTCGAGCATATCCCGATAACCGGGGATATCCGCAGCGGTCTCGGGGCGGGGCCGGTTGCCGCAGCCGGGGACGGCCAGCAGGAGGCACCCCGTCAGGGCCGCCGCCATGGCGACGGGCAGGGCGCGGCTCCGATTCAGCATCAAGGTGGTCATGGCGTATGTCCCGGGTCAGGGAGCCGCGGGGCTCCACGTGCGTGGGGTCTCTGATTCGACCTAGGGTGATCCTAAGCCAAGACGGCCGTTTTGTTAACCCTCGTAGAGCGTGGCGAGTCTGGCGGTGATGGCTCGCCAGCTGAATTGGTCTTCGATGAGGCGCCGACCCGCCCGGGAGCGCAGTCGACATGACTCCGGGTCGGCCGCCAGGGTGGTGACCAGCTCGGCGAAGGATTCGTCGCACGGGGCGATGCCCAGGATGCCCGGATCGGCGGTGATTCCTTCGGCTCCGACCGCCGAAGTGACCACCGGGATCCCGCGGGCCATGGCCTCGAGAATCTTGATCTTGATGCCGCCGCCTTCGGTCAACGGCGCGACGAACAGGCGGGCCTCCCGGAACAGGGGAGTGAGGTCGTCCACGAAGCCCAAGGCCTCGACGCCGTCGGGGACGGGCAGGTCACGGGAAGCAAGGAAGTTTCGGGAGCCGCGGCCGGCGAGCAGCAACCGGGCCTCGGGCCGTGTCCTGCGGACCTGGGGCCAGACCACCGACAGCAGGAATTCGGCCGCGCTGCGGTTGGGGCGGTGCTGAAAAGCGCCCACGAAAAGATGGCGTTCCGGAGGGGCGGCAGACCAGTCCGCCGCCAGGGCATCGGTGTCCATGCCGAGGGGCATCGTCACGAGGTTCTTGCCCCCCAGGGCCGCGTACTGCGCGCGATCCTCCGGGGTGACGCACAGGGTGTGGTCGGCCCAGCCGCTGGCGGCCACCTGGTAGCGGCGCCACCGGGCGGCTTCCCAGAGGTGCCAGGCGCGGGACAGGGGATTGCGCGCCAGGGCGGCATGCCGTTGCCGGGGTGTCGAGCCCAGTTCGTGGCTGTTGAGGATGAGGCGAGGACGGGGTTTCGCGCCCCGCAACCGCCGCAAATCCCGGCAGTAGAGGCCCATTTGCAGGTATTCGATCTGGATGGCATCGGGTGCGAAGTCGGCTACGGCGGCCCTGAGGCGGGCGGCCAGGGCGCCCGACCAGTACTTGCGCACGTAATAGGGTGGCCCGGATATGAGCCCGGCCGAGGCCGCCCGGGCGCGGGAGGCCATCAAGGCCAGGTGGTCTGTTCCGGTTGCTCCCCGGTCCCGGAAGGGAAGAGCCAGCACGCGAACACCCAGGGCCGTGACCTCGTCGATCCGGTCGGCTTCGCCGGGACGGACCAGGGATGCGACCAGGACGTCATGGTTGCGGGCCAGCCAGGTCACAAGATCCCTGACGGCCGTGCCTCCACCATGTCCCACCCGGCGGTGGGGCAGGTACGGTGTCAGGACCATGACCTTCATGGATACACTTCCCTCGGATCCGGAGGGGAGAGGGTAGACGGGGAGGGATGGGGATCAGAAGGCCACATAGCCGCGGGCGACGGCGAGATCTTCCTTCTTCCGTTCCAGCTCGATACCCCACTCCGTGGAGCCCTCTTCGAGGTTGGGCTTGGTGCGCAGAAGAAAGGCGGTGGCTTCCTCGTCGATCTCATCTTCGACTTTCAGGTCCCTGATGATCAGGCTTTCGATGAGGTGGCGGAAATCGCTCTCGGCGATTTCCAGATCGATGACCTCTTCGTCCAGCAGCCGGTCGCATATTTCCCTGGCCAGCACCGCGACGCGTTCCTCGGTCAGACGCATGGGGTTCCTCCGGTCACAGGGTGAAATTCCGTTTGCGCGCGATTTCGCGCTTCATCTTGCTGCGCAGGGCGCCCATGTCCATGTCCATGGCGCGGATCTCATCGACGTTCTGGCTGATGAGCCCTTCGACTTCGGCGTCGATCTCGTCCTCGGCCCTCATGTTCTCCATGACCGCATCGTCGACGGCGCGCACCAGAAGGTCCTCGTTGGCCAGGATGTGGATCTGACCGTGATTCTGGATCAGCTTGAGGATCCGGTCGGAAAGGTATTCGATCTTGTGCTTGCTCAGTCTCAATCGGGCCTCCGCAGGGTGTCCGGTCCGACTTTCTCGACCGGGGTTTTATTGGGGGCCATTGAAAGGCTTTTCCTTGCAGTTGGCAAGAAAAATCGGGTGGCGTATGGTTAACGGGCCCGCCGGTCCGATCCCGGTAAAAAATTCGGAACATGGAGGGCTCTGGCCCGTTATATAGGCCGGCCGATCGCGCAAACGCGCAGATGATATCCGGAATCGCCCCTCTGCGGGGTACCCGGTCGCGAGAACGAAACGGAAGGTAGCCATGACCGAATACCACGCTTTGGACAAGGTCCAAGCCGAGGAGATGGCCGGCCGTCTGGCCGACGTCCTGCAGGAAAGCGCCAAGGTCATCGTGGGGCAGGGCCGCATGATGGAGGGGCTCCTGCTGGGCATGATCACCGGAGGGCACATCCTCCTGGAGGGCGTACCGGGTCTGGCCAAGACCCTCGCCGTCAGCACGCTGGCCCGCTGCGTTGCGGCGGATTTCCGACGCATCCAGTTTACGCCGGACCTGCTGCCCGCCGACATCACCGGGACGACCATCTACAACCGCGAAACCGGAGAGTTCACCGTCAAGCGGGGACCGGTTTTCAGCAACATCATCCTGGCCGACGAGATCAACCGCGCCCCGGCCAAGGTGCAGAGCGCCCTGCTGGAAGCCATGCAGGAACGACAGGTCACCATCGGCGGGGAGACGTTTCCCATGGCCGACCCCTTCCTGGTCCTGGCCACCCAGAACCCCATCGAGCAGGAAGGAACCTACCCCCTGCCCGAGGCCCAGGTGGACCGTTTCCTGTTGAAGCTTCGCATCGGATACCCCAGCCGGGAAGATGAGCGGATCATCATGGATCGCATGGCGGGTCGGGAGGTTCCCCCGGTGAGTCGGGTCATCGATCCCGAGGGAATCCACGCGGCGCGGAGCGCGGTCAACGCCGTCTTCATCGACGAAAAGATCAAGACCTACATCCTGGACCTGGTGTTCGCCTCCCGTGATCCCGAGGCGGCCGGGCTGGATCTGGCCCCGCTGATCGCCTGGGGCGCCTCGCCTCGGGCCACCCTGGCCCTGACCCAGTTGTCGCGGGCGCACGCCCTGTTGCGGGGGCGGGCCTTCGTCATCCCCGAGGATATCAAGGCGGTTGCCCCCGATACCCTGCGTCACCGGGTTCTGGTGACCTACGAGGCGGAAGCCCAGGAGATGGATAGCGACGACGTCATCGCCGCCCTGCTTGCCGGGGTGCCCGTGCCGTGATCAGGCCGGAACCCAGGCAGCGCAAGGGAGGGATCCCACCGGAAATCCTGGCCGCCGTGCGTCGGATCGAGATCCGCACGCGTCGCCTGGTCGAGGAGGTGTTTTCCGGGGAGTACCACTCGGTGTTCAAGGGCACGGGTATGGAGTTTCGCGAGGTGCGCGAATACGTACCCGGCGACGACATCCGCTCCATCGACTGGAACGTGACCGCGCGGACCGGAGACCCTTTCGTCAAACTCTACGAGGAAGAACGGGAATTGACCGTGGTCCTTGCGGTGGACATGAGCCGCAGCGGATGGTTCGGCTCGGGCGAAGCGATGAAGGTGGAAGTCGCCGCAGAGTTGTGCGGGGTGTTGGCCTTCGCGGCCATCGCCAACAAGGACAAGGTGGGGCTGATCCTGTTCAGCGACCGCGTCGAGAAGTTCATTCCCCCCGGCAAGGGCAAGAGCCACGTCTTGCGACTGATCCGTGAACTCCTGACCTTCAAACCCGAAGGCACCGGCACCGATCTCAACGATCCATTGCGGCTGCTGGGGTCGGTTTTCAAGCGCCGGGCCACCGTCTTTCTGGTGTCCGATTTCTGGACGGGGAATTTCGACGTGAGCCTGGGCGTGATCGCCCGGCGCCATGACCTGGTCGCTGTTCGCGTGCGCGATCCTCGGGAGACGGCCTTGCCGCCGGTCGGCCTGGTGGGATGGCGGGATGCCGAAACGGGCCGCGAGGTCGTCGTGGATACTTCCAGCCCGCGCCTCGTCGCCGAACTTGTCGGACAGGTCGCCGCCCGCGACCGCCACCTGGAACTGCAATTGAATTCCCGCGGGGTCGACCTGGTCGATATCGATGTCACGGCCTCGTATGTCCCCCCACTACGTGAATTCTTCCTGCGCCGGGAGGGCCGGCGCCTGAGGGGCCGGTCCTGATGCGCAGCGGATGGGCATTCGCGGCTTGCTTCGCGATCGGGTGGACCCTGCTGGCGGGCGCTCCGCCTGCACGGGGCCAAGTTCCCCCGCCGGGCCAGGATCCCGTGGCCGAAGCTGCGCCGGCGGTCATCGATACGGTCGTGGCCAACCTTCGCTGGCCGGCCGCTTGGGCGGAGCCCAGGACGTTCCTGGTGGGACCGGATACCTTGCGCCTGGGGGACGAACTGCTGGTGGGGGTCGACGTGCCCGATACCCTCACAGCCCGGCCGGATTCGCTTCTGGCCGGCGACCAGGATTGGCTGGTGGCGACCGGCTGGCGACCGGCCGAAACCGGGGGCGGCGCTGGGACGGGGGTTCAAGCCGCCTGGCCACCGGTCGAGCCGGGATACCGGCGGCTCGTGCGCCAGCTGAGGGTTTATCGTCTGGACCCCTTCGTGCTGCAGGTGCCGGGCTGGACTTCGCGCGTCATGAGCATCCTGCCGCGCTTGGCGGATCAGGGCTCGATGTCGCCCGTGCGGGATCCCCGCCCCCTGGGGTGGTCTCCCGCCGTCTGGCTGGTGTGGGTGTTTTTCGGTTTGCTGCTGATCGCCCTGGGGGTGCTGGGTTGGCGGCGACGTCGCCTGCGGATCAAGGCACCCCCCGATGCGACGATCGCCCTGCCTGCCTGGATGGATGCCGCCTGCGGATTGCAGGAACTGCTGCGGGCCGGGTTGCTGGAGAGCGGCCACAACCGGGATTTTCTCGACGCCCTGGCCGGGCTCATGCGCCGCTTCACCGCCGGCCGATATCTCATCGGCGCGCGCGAGATGACGGCCGCCGAGATCGTCGATGCCTGCTCGCGTCGCGCCTATGACCCTGGTCCTGTGCGCGACCTGGCCGGCGTCATCGCCGCCTCCGACGGGACCCGATACCACCCGGCCGACCCGGATGGGTCCAATTGCCGGGCTGCCGCGACGACGTTTTTCCGTGTCCTGGAGCAGGTGCGGATCCGGCCGAAATTCGTCTTACCCCCGGCGGACCTGGCGCTGCGGGCCGACAGGGCCTTGGCTGACCTCGAGCGGGAGCTTGGTGCCCGACCGGCCGGTGCGGCCGAAACCAAAGGGGAGGTAACCTGATGGAAATGGCCCGACCCTGGTTGCTGCTCTTGGTTTTACCGGTGGTGGTGGTCGTTTGGTGGCGGTTGCGTGCCGGTGAGGCGACAGGTGTGCTGCGGCATTCCTTCCTGGATCTTGTCGCGGACGCCCGCCCATCGGTCCGGGTGTGGGTTCGCCGCTATCTGCCTCTATTGTCGGGGTTGGCGATGTTGCTGACGGTCGTTGCTGCAGCCGGGCCCCGCATGGTGCACCACAGTGAGAACGTCAAGGGCCGGGGGATCGACATCGTTCTGTCATTGGACATCAGCGGCAGCATGCGCTCCTTGGATTTCCAGCCCAAGGACCGGCTGGAATCGGCCAAGGATGTCATCCGGGACTTCATCGCCGGCAGGCCTCACGACCGGATCGGGCTGGTCCTGTTCGCCGCGCGCGCCTTCACCCAGTGTCCCTTGACCCTGGACCACCCGGTTCTGACCCGCTTCCTGGACGAGGTCCAGGTGGGGCTCATCGACGACGGCACGGCCATCGGCCTGGGTCTGGCTACGGCCGTCAGCCGGCTGAAGCATTCGGACTCGCCCAGCAAGACCGTGGTGCTTCTGACCGACGGGGCCAACAACATCGCCACCCTCGAACCGGAAACCGCCGCCGACCTGGCTCATACCCTGGGGGTGCGGGTCTATACCATCGCCATCGGCAAGGAGGGGTTGGTGCCCTATCCGGTTGATGACCCGTTCTTCGGCCGGCGAACCCGTCAGGTGGAATCCCACCTGGATCTCGACCTTCTGCGGCGGGTTGCCGACCAGACGGGAGGCCAGATGTTCCAGGCCACCAACACGGATATGCTGAAGGACATCTTCGACACCATCAACAAGCTGGAAACGGCCCGCTACGAGACGGTGGTCAGCACCTGGTACCGGGAACTGGCGGGCTGGTTCGTCCTGCCGGCGTTGGCGCTGCTGCTGCTGGAAGTCATGCTGTCGGCCTTGTGGGCCAGGAGGCTGCCTTGAAGGGGAATCGTAAATCATGAGATTCGCCGGGGAAATCTGGTTGTACGTCATCCCGCTGGTTCCGTTGCTCTGGGTGCTGCTGCGGTGGAGCGATGCGCGGTCGCGGGCTGGCCTGCGGTCGCTGCTCGGTGCGATGGGCCCCGGACACGTAGAAGGTGGCCATCCCCGCTTGCGCCCTTGGCGCCGCTTCCTCCTGCTTGCGGGGTTGTTCTGGTTGCTGGTGGCGGCGGCCCGACCGCAATGGGGTGCAAGCGAGGTGACCGTCACGCAGCGCGGCTCCGACGTGGTGGTGGCCCTGGATATTTCCAACTCGATGCTGGCCGAGGACGTCGTGCCCAACCGCATGGGCCGGGCCAAGGCCGAACTGGACGCCTTCCTTGACCGCCTCCAGGACAGTCGGATCGGCCTGGTGTTTTTCGCCGGGTCGGCCTTCGTCCAGTGTCCGTTGACCCTCGACTACGGCACCGCGCGCATATTCCTGGATATGGCCGGGCCCGACATGCTGTCCCAGCAGGGCACCGCCATTGCCGCGGCCATCGAGACGTCCCATCAACTCCTGACCCGGGGCCGGGGCGACCAATCCCCAGGTTTTCAAGCCATCCTGCTGGTGACCGACGGTGAGGACCTTGAGGGAAATTGGGACCAGGCCGCCAAAGCGTGCCTCGACGATGGTATCCGCATCATTCCCGTGGGTGTGGGGTCGGTGGACGGAGGGTTGATCCCCGTGACCGACGACAAGGGGCAGCAGGCCGGCTTCATGAAGGATGGCGACGGTCAGGTGGTCATGAGCCGACTGGACATGGATTCCTTGAACAAGCTGGCCGACATGGGGAACGGGTCGGCCTTCCGCATCGGTGTCGACGGCATGGCCGGAGACCGCCTCTTCACCGAACTGGAGCGTTTGGGGAAACGGGAACTCGAAGACCGACGCATCGCAGCCTTCCAGGAACGCTACCAGTGGCCTCTTTTGCTGGCCCTGCTCTGCATTTTCCTGCGCCTGGTTCTGGAGACGGATTTCGGCTCCCGCACCGGTTCCGTCCACGGTGTTTCCGCCGTCCTCGTGCTCGTCCTGTTGGCGGCCCCGGCCCGTGGTGGTGTTCTCAAGCCCGAAGTCGAGGCCATGAACCGGGGGCGGACGGCCTATCTCAATGGGGATTACCAGAACGCTTTGTCGGAATTCGGCGCGGCTCTGGTGCAGGACCCCGAGGATCCGCGGATCAGTCTGGCCCTGGGCGAGGCCTTGAACAGGCTGCAAAAATTCGACGACGCCGAGCGGGAATTCCGGCGCACCCTGGAATTGACCGAGGATCCCGCCTTGCGGTCCGAGGCCCTTTACAACGCGGGCACGACCCTCCTGGCCAACAAGAAGCCCCGGGAGGCCGCCCAGATGTTGCGGGAATCCCTGGCACTCGATCCCGATCAACCGGACGCCTTGGTCAACCTGGAGCGCGCGCTGGAACTCCTGCGCCAACGTCAACAGGATCAGCAGCAACAGGAGCAGCAGAGCCAGAAGGATAAGCAGGACGACCAGAAGGGTCAGGAGAAGGATCAGCAACAGCAACCCCAGGATCAGCAGGAGAAGGATAAGGGCCAGGAGCAGCCACAAGATCAGCAGCAGGACCAGCAACAGCAGCAGGACCAGCAGCAAAAAGACCAGCAACAGGACCAGCAACAAAAAGATCAGCAGCAAAAAGACCAGCAGCAGGAACAGGAAAAGGCTCAACAAGGGCAGCAGCAGGACCAGCAACCCCCGCAGGAGGGATCTCCGGAGGAAAAGCCGGTCGATCCGGAACAACTGGACAAGGAGCATGCCCTGCAAGTGCTCAAGGCCTTGGATCAGGATGAACAGGAACTCAAACGATCGGTGCAGAAGCGTCTGCAAGGCGGGAAACCCAGGAGCGGGAAACGATGGTGAGCCACAACGGAAACGGCTTGTGCGCTGACCGGGGCATCCGTCTCGTTGCCGGGCTGCTCCTGCTGGTGACTGCGTTCGTGCGGCCCGGGACGGCTGGAGCCCTGACGTGTTCGGCCAGCGTCGAACCCGCGCAGGCGGCTCCCGGTGAGGTCGTTGTCCTTACCGTCACGGTGGAGGGGGAGTTCGGGTGGTCGGCCGACTTCCAGGTGCCGCCGGTTGCCGGCGCGGACATCGCCAGTGGCGGTACCAGCCAGAGTGTATCGGTCGCCAACGGCATAACCTCCGCTTCGATGAGCCGAACCTGGTACTTGACCATAGTCGGGAGCAAGGATGTCCGGGTGGACCCGATTACGGTCAGCGCCGGCAAGGAGAAATGCCGAACCGAGCCGCTGACCATCAAGGTTTCCGGCCAGAGGAACAACACCTCTCTGCCACCGGCGGTCACGGGAAACCGAATACAGCCGCAGTCCGCCGCACCGGCCCAGGCCGGCGGTCCGGGTCGTCCGGGAGACGACATCTTCGTCACTTTGACCACCGACCGGGACGAGGTCTACGTGGGCCAGCAGGTCATCCTGACCTTCGGATACTACTGGGGGGTCCGGCCTTGGAACAATCCCACTTACACCCAGCCCCGCACCGAGGGATTCTGGAGTGAGCGCCTGGGGACGGACCGCAATTTCAGCCGGGTTGTCGACGGCCGCAGCTACAGTGTCACCGAGGTGCGTTACGCCCTGTTCCCCACGCGCAGTGGAGACATGGTCATCGAACCGGCCGAGTTGCGGTTTCCCCAGGACATGTTCGACGGTTTCTTCAATTCGTCCAGACGTCGCCGCGGGCCGCGGGTCTTCCGCACCAATTCGGTGACGGTCAAGGTCAAGGAACTTCCCGAACCCCGGCCCGAGGGCTTCAGCGGCCTGGTGGCCACGGATCTGGATTTGCGGGCTTCCATATCCCCGGATTCCGTCGGGACGGGGGATCCCCTGACCCTCAAGGCGACCCTGATCGCCGACGGGTTCCTCAAGGGCTTCGCGGGGCTGAAGGTCACGGCGCCCGAGGGGGTCCAGATTCACGACGGCACGGAGGATTTCCATTCCGAGCCTGCTCGAGGGCGGCTGGCAAGCCGCATGTCCCTGGAAAAGATTCTCGTGCCCAAGCGTGCGGGAGAATTGAAGCTTCCGGCCCTGGAAGTGGTGTGGTTCGACGCGTCAGCCGACTCCTACCGGACGGCGAGGTCCGGGTTCGGATCCGTGACGGTGGCCGGTGAGGACCTCGACGTTGAAGGGGCCCCTTCGGGTTTCCTGCGGACGGGTCTGCAGCGGATGGGACAGGACCTGGCCTTCATCCATCCGGTTCCCCGGCATCTGCGCCGGGCCGGGTCGGCCCTTGTCCCGGGCCCAGTCTGGTGGGTACTTCTGGTCCTCCCCCTGGTGCTGCTGGGGGGGTGGAAGGTCACCTTGGGTAAATTGGTCGCCGCCGGGCGGGATCCGTTCCATCGTCGGCGGAAACAAGCCTGGATCCAGGCGCAACGACTGTTGGCCGAGGCGGGCGAAACCGCCGATCCATCCGCTGCCTGCACCTTGCTCGCCAACGCGGTGCGCGGATTCGCCGCCGATTGTCTGGGTTTGCCTGCGGGCCAGGCTGGAGCCGTGGCCGTCCGGGATCTGGCTGCCGGCCTGGGATTGGCGGAGGTGGGAGATCAACTGGCGGATATCCTGACTTCCTGTGACCAGGTCCGATTCGGCGGGTTGGATGCCGAGCGGGTTCCCGATCTTGTATCCCGGACCGCAGGTCATCTGCAGAGCCTGGAAGACCGGCGCCGCAGGACCGGATCGCACCGGTCGGCGACAGCCCTGCTGGTGGCGGGTCTGATATGCGGTGCGGGGTGGTGCGGACTTCCGATGGTTGTCCGGGCCGAGGCACCGCCGGCGGTTCCGGTTGCCGAACAGCTGGTGGCACAGGGGAACCAGGCCTTTACGGCGGGAGACCTGACCGGCGCCGAGGATCTTTACCGCCAGGCGGTGGCCCAGGGTGTCGATGACCCGGTCCTGTACTTCAATCTGGGCAACGCCCAGGCTCGTCAGGGACATCTCGGGGAGGCGGTGGCGAATTACCTGCGCGCCCGGCGGCTTGCTCCCCGGGACAAGGACATTCGGCGCAACCTTGAATTCGTGCGCTCATCCATCCGCGATCTGGAATTGTCCTCCGGATCCCTTCCGTTGTTCATCTCCCAGCTGGCCGGCCTCGTCGATCTGATGACCCTGGCAGGTTGGGGGGTAACGGTTCTGGTTTTGATCTGGGTGGCCTGTCTGATGACCGCCTGGTTCCTGTGGCGGGGGCGGTGGCGGGCGCGGCAGCGCCGGCTGTTGGTGTCCGTCGGCGTGGCCCTGGTGTTGGCGGCGGCCGCAACGGGATGGCGCTGGTACCAGGACGTGGGCCGTCACCAGGGTGTGATCGTCGTCGAGGCCGCGTCGGTCCGTTCGGGACCGGCCTCCGGTTTTCCGGTGCTTTTTGAGGTGCACGACGGCCTGACGGTCCATCTGAATGGGACCCAGCACGATTGGGTGAGGATCAGCCTCGGGGGTGACTGGACCGGATGGGTTCCGAGTGCCCAGATCGTGGCCGTGAACCCGCAGGACGCGCCTCAGGGCCGATAGACCGCCGAGGTGGAGGCAGTCTCCCTCACCGTCACTTCCGTCAAGGTCGGCAGGGCCGGGGCCAACCGTTCGAATACCCAGACGGCCAGATTCTCCGCGGTGGGATTCTTCAACCCCGACAATTCGTTCAGGCAGTTGTGGTCCAGTTCGTTCAGCAGGGGTTTGAACGCGGCAGAAACCGCGCCGTAATCCTCCACCCAGCCCATTTTCCGGTCCAGATTACCCTCCAGCGCCAGCTCCACCTCGTAGGTGTGACCGTGCAGGCGCCGGCACTTGTGGGTTTCCGGCACCATGGGTAGCCAGTGTGCGGCATCGAATCGGAAGCGTTTGGTGATGCGCATGGTTCCCGTCCGCGGTTTGTGGTCCGTCAGTTGCATCGTCCTGCTCAAGCTTATCTTCCAGGGCCAAAATGCGCAATGTGTGTCCTGCAGAGAAGATTTTGGTCAATGGACCGTGCAATTTGCCGATCAGGTACCCCAGGGTGCCCGATACAGGGACCAGGATGCTCCACACGAAGCAACGGGAAGTGACCTCGTGACCACCAGGACGCCGGAACTGCAGGAAATCCTCAGTACTCTCGACAGCCTGAAAGAGAGGGTTGAGGTCCTCAGCTCCGCTGAAGTCTCTCCGTCCACCGCGCCCCCGGAGCCTGATTCCTCGCAACTCCCGGGTGCCGAGGCCCCGACGCGTACCCTGTCTCGGGATGGTTTGGAAGCCGTCCATCTCGATCGACTGTGCAAGAGCATGCGGATCCTTGATACCCTGCAAAACCAGCGCGATTTTCCCGAATTCTTCAGCCGCTTTGCCCGCCAGAGCGGTTTGCGACTGCTTCTGCTCAAGAGGTGGACCAGCGGCCTGCAGGTGTATCTGGAAGTGGGGGTCAAGCTGCCTCCGGAAGCCCGACGCAAACGGACCGACGGCCGGGCGCCCATCCCCATGGCCAAGGGGGACGTGTTCGAAGTCACATCCGAGGAAACGGCGGTTTACGCCGGTCCGGTGCCGGTCCGCAACTTTCCCCTCGACCTTACCCTCATGCTGGGACGTGGTGCGAGGGACCGCAGAATCGTGATCCTGCCTCTGCCGAGCAAGGGCCACTGGAACACATTCATCTACATGGATGGGGACAAGAAAACTCAGCAGGCCATGCACGTGGTGGAGATCCTGGCCCAGTACGCCCTGGGTCGCATGTTCCTGGTGGAAAAAGGGGTGGTGCTGAGGCAGGGTCGGGTCGACAGCATCCTGAAATCCGAACTCGCCCGCAGGGCCGAGAAAGGTCCGCGGCAGGAACCGGAAATAAACCGGGTTGTGCCCACGGCACCGGAACAGGAATCCCCGGCTGAAGAAACGGTCCGAGCCGAGGTTCGGCGCGATCTTCCGGAAGAACCCGAGGTCAATCCTTTCGGTGAAGCGCCGTCGGCCCAAGGGCCGGCCTCCGATCCGACAGCTGTTACCGAAAAGCGGGAGCCCGTTCCCGTGGAATGGCCGTCCCTGCCGGAGCCGGACATGGACGGGGCCGGCAAGTTGACGCCTGAAGACATCCTGCACCACAGCGGTGAATTGCCGGCCTTGCCCAAAGCGGCCTGTCACATCATGGCCGTCATCGAAGACCCGCGCACCACGGCCACGCGCCTGGAAAAGGCCTTGGCCATGGACCAAACCCTGACGGCCAAGGTCCTGCGCATCGCCAACAGTCCCTTCTACGGCGCGGTCCGCGAGATCAAGACCGTCAGCGAATCGATCGTTCGGCTGGGGTTTGTCGCGATCCGCAACTGGACGCTGGTGACGGCGGCGCGGTCGGTATTCCTGGCCCCGGGAGCGGGAGCCCTTTATCGCAAGATCTGGCAGCAGTCGGTCCTGTCGGCGATGGCCGGTCAACTGGTGGCCCAGGCTGCGGGCGTCAGGGACCCCGAGTCCGTGTTCATCGGCGGTCTGATGCAGAACATCGGCCAGTTGGTCCTGGCGCGCAGCTACCCGGAGATGTTCCAGGAAATCCTGCTGGAGAGCACGAGTTCCGGACAGCCCTACCACGTCATCGAGCGGCAGATCCTGGGCTTCGATCACGGTGAGCTGGGTGCCTTGCTGATTCGAGAATGGAACCTGAGCCGGGATCTGGAGGAGGCCGTGCGCTGGCACCATCGCTTCGACGATCCCTCGGCTCACAACGCCCGTCTGGCTGCGATGATATCCCTCGGCGAGGAAATTGCCTGGTGCAGCGGAGCAGCCCGGGAGGGGGCAGCCGTTTCCGGCGAGCCCAGTGCCGCCGCCCAATTCCTTGGCTTGTCGGCTGAGAAGGTCGCCGAGTTGGAGCGGCGGGCGGCCGAACTCAAGATCGATCCCCACTTCTTCAACTGAGCGGATTCGGGATGAGGGGACTCGCTGGCCGGGTCACCCCTCTTCGCCTGCTGCAGGCGGTTCGAAATGGCGTCGGCAGCGTGCCTCGTAGGTCTCGGATGCGCCGACGACGATCTGGTCCTTGGCGCCGGTAAGGCGCTGGGTGAAATTGGCCGGATCACCGCAGGTCATACAGATGGCCAACTGCTTGGTGACATACTCCGACGAACAGATCAACTGGGGCATGGGGCCGAAGGGCAGACCCCGGTAATCCAGATCCAGGCCGGCGATGATCACGCGTTTGCCCAGGTTTGCCAGCTTGTTGGCAACTTCCACCAGGTGGCCGTCGAAGAACTGCCCCTCGTCGATGGCGACCAGCTCGGTCCGGTCGTCCACCAGATCGATGATGTCTTCCACCCGGGTCAAGGCGATCCCCGGCATCTTCTGCTGGCTGTGCGAAACGATATCCGTGGCGTCGTAGCGGGCGTCGATGCCGTGCTTGAAGATCTGCACACGCCGGCGCGCAATCTGGGCGCGTCGGGTGCGTTTGATGAGTTCCTCGCTCTTGCCGCTGAACATGGGGCCGCAAATGACCTCGATCCAGCCGGTCCTGCCGTGGACGATCTGCATCATTGTCCAATCCATTCTTTCCGAGACCGGAAACCTCAATTATTCTTGGAAATGCGGTCCGGCGCTCCATGCGTCCGGATCGACCGCACCAATGTACCTGCAAGCAGGGAGGAAACTCAAGTCCATGTGGACAAGAGATGCATTCAAAACCTTGTGCCGGCCCGCCGTGATCGGCATGGTGCACCTTCAGGCTTTGCCCGGCGCGCCCCGCTGGGAGGGCGATCTGGAGGGTGTGATCGCCGCTGCGGCCCTCGACGCGGCCCGTCTGCGGAACGGGGGAGTGGGCGCAATCATGATCGAGAATTACCATGACGTGCCTTTTTTTTCCGATCGGGTGCCGCCGGTGACCATCGCGGCGATGACCAGTGTGATCGCCGCCTTGCGGGCTGAAACCGGCGATCTGCCCCTGGGAGTCAACGTGCTGCGCAACGATGCCGAGGCCGCCCTTGCGGTTGCGGTGGCGGTGGGCGCGGCCTTCATCCGGGTCAACGTCCACGTGGGAACGACGGTGACCGACCAGGGGACCATAACCGGGCGCGCCTGGCATACCCTGCGGCAGAGGCGGGACCTGGGCGCCCAGGTGGGAATCCTGGCAGATGTGCGGGTCAAACACGCCCGACCCCTTGCGGCCCGGCCCCTGGAGGAGGAAGCCGCAGACCTGCGGTTGCGCGGACTCGCCGACGCGATCATCGTCACCGGAGCGGCAACGGGCAGCGGGGCGGATGTCGCTGAAGTCGAAACGGTGCGCCGCGCCTTGCCCGACTGCCCTGTTCTGGTCGGCAGCGGTGTGACGATGGGAAATCTCGCAACCTTTGCTCCGGCGGCCGACGGGGTCATCGTGGGGACTTCGCTCAAGGAGCAGGGCGCAGGACCGTTGGCCCCCGTCGACCAGGGCCGGACCCGGGAACTGGTGACCGCCTGGCAGGCTGCCGAAGCCCACAGGGAGACAACATGAAGACGATCTTGGTCACCGGTGGCGCGGGTTTCATCGGTTCGAATTACGTGCGACAGTTGCTTCTGGCTGGGGAGGCCAAGGTCGTCAACTATGACGCCCTGACCTACGCCGGCAACCTCGAGAACCTGTCCGGGTGCGAAAACGACGAGCGTTACCGCTTCGTCAAGGGTGACATCAGGGATCGGGATCTCGTGCGGCAGACCTTGACGTCGGGAGGCATCAGCGAAGTCGTCCATTTTGCCGCCGAGAGCCACGTGGATCGTTCGGTGGAAGGCCCGGAGGCCTTCGTTTCGACGAACATCCTGGGCACGGAGATCCTGCTGGAGGAAGCCCGCCGGGCGGAGGTGGAGCGGTTCGTCATGGTGTCCACCGACGAGGTTTACGGGTCGCTGGGGGACGCGGGGGCCTTCACCGAACGAACCCCCCTGGCGCCGAATTCTCCCTATGCAGCCAGCAAGGCGTCCGCCGATCTGCTTTGCCGGGCGTTCCATCACACCTTCGATTTTCCGGTGCTGGTCACGCGCTGCAGCAACAACTACGGACCCTTCCAGTTTCCCGAGAAACTGATCCCCCTGATGATCGCCAACGCCCTTGAGGACAAACCGCTTCCGGTCTACGGCGACGGTCAAAACGTGCGTGACTGGTTGCACGTCTCGGATCACTGCCGGGCGGTGGATATGGTGCGCCGTGCCGGCGTTGCGGGCGAAGTCTACAACATCGGTGGTTGCAACGAGCTCAAGAACCTCGACCTCGTCGGTCTGCTTCTGGATATTCTGGGCAAGAGCCGCGATTTGATCACCTTCGTTCCCGACCGCCCCGGCCACGATCGTCGGTACGCCATCGACGCCGGGTACATCCGGGCCCAGCTGGGTTGGGAGCCCGAGGTTTCCTTCGACCAGGGGTTGGCCGCGACGGTCCAGTGGTATCTCGACAATCAGGGCTGGTTGCAGGCGGTGCGCAGCGGCCGGTACCGCGCCTACTACGAAGACATGTACGGCCGTGGTGGGCGACATGATGCCGGGGAGGGCGAAGGGTGAGCTTGGCTTGCGACCTGTCCGGTGGCCGATCCCTCGCGTTGGCTCCCGAGGTCCGGGCCGATCTGCGCTGCGGTGTCGTCGAACTGTCCGGCGTCCGCGTCGACCACGGGAGCGGGGCGGCCGAGCAGACACGCCTGACTGCGGCCCGCTATCGGGAACTCTACGCCGGATCGGCGCCTTCGAACATTGCCCCTCTGGGCGCCGCGCGTACCCTTTACAAGTCCTTCGGCATGGACCCATCCCGACACCGTCCCAGCAGCGAGGCCCTGTTGCGGCGCGTCCTCAAGGGGCTAGACCTCTACCGCATCAACAGTGCGGTGGACTGCTGCAATCTGGCGTCATTGGAATTCCTGCTTCCGGTGGGCATGTATGACGCGGGGCGCATCCAGGGTGACGTTTCCCTGCGTCTGGGACGGGAAGGGGATTCCTATGCGGGGATCCGCAAGGGAGATGTCAATGTGGGCGGTCGCCTCGCGCTCTACGATGACCTGGGGCCGTTCGGTTCTCCGACCAGCGACTCGGCCCGCACCTGCGTGGAAGAAAGGACGAAGGAAGTCCTCGCCGTGATTTTCGCCCCTGCGACATATGCATCCTCAGCCATGCGGGATCATCTGGAATTGTTCGGCGCCCTTTTCGCAACCCACTGCATGGCGACCATAGGCACCCGACAACACCTGGGCTGGGAGAATGAGTCATGAGGCCTCTGCTGGTTTCCCTGGCTCTGCTGATGACCGCCGGCTGCTCCGTCGCCGCGGCCGGCCCGGACGGGGGCGCCGACGCCATGCTGCAACGCGTGCGCACCCTGACGGATCCGGTGCTGGCGGGACGGGGAGCGGGCAGCCCCGGGGGCCGGGCTGCGGGAGACTCGATTGCCGCCTGGCTGTCGGCTGTCGGTCTTGAACTCCTCTTCGAGGGAGGATGGCACCAGGAATTCCCTCTCCAGGGCGAAGGGTGGAGCGGTCAATCCCTGGTCGGCCGCAGCGGACGCAATGTGGGCGGGGTCCTGCGGGGTGCCGGCCGGTTGGCCGGTCGTTATGTCCTGCTCTGCGCCCACTACGACCATCTGGGCCGCAGTGACGGGGACTCCCTTGTCGCGCCCCCGGCGGCGGCCGACTATTTTCCCGGCGCCAACGACAACGCCTCCGGCGTTTCGGTTTTGTTGGAAGCCGCCGCGACCATCGCGTCAACCTCGCCTGCCGGCGGCGACCGACGCAGTGTGCTGGTGGTGAGTTTCGACGGCGAGGAAGTCGGCCTGCAGGGCTCGGCCTTCATGGTCGACCACATGCCCGTACCGTTGGACAGCCTTGACGCGGTGATCAATCTGGATTCCGTCGGACAGATGCCGCAGGGAAAACTCTACGTCAGCGGAATCGGAACAACCCCGGTTTTCGCCGAACTGGCTCGTCGGGCCGGTTCCCCGGATCTGGAATTGGCCCTTGCTCCCGGAAGCTGGTCCGGCAGCGATCACATGACTTTCGCGGCCCATGAGGTGCCCGTCATTTTTCTCTTCGGCGGCCCCTACAAGGAGTACAACCGCCCGGATGACTGCTGGGAATCCCTCGACCCGGAAGCTCTTGCGGCCGTTGCCCGCTACGCGACGGATCTCGCGGGACTGGTGCGTGGGGTCCCCGGGGATATGCCGTGGGTCCAGGTGGCTGATCCGGAATCGACCGGTGAAGGTGGGGATGAACCCGTCCATCGCAACACCTGGTTGGGCACCATGCCGGATTTCACCGCCGGCATCACCGGCTACATGATCGGCTCGGTTTTCGAGGGGAGTCCCGCCGCCGCGGCGGGGTTGTCCGCTGGGGATGTCCTCATCCGGTTCGGGGGCCAGGAAGTGACCGATCTGGCTACCTTCACGCGCGCCCTGCGGTCGTTCGCGCCCGCGGATCCCGTCGAAATCACCCTGTTGCGGGGCGGTCGGCCCCTCAACTTCACCGTGGTTCTGGGTGATCGGGCGCAACGGCGCTGACGGCCTGGTCCGTGTCCTGTCCCAGGGGACAAGCGTGGGGGGCATCCGCTTCTCCCGGCTCCACATGGACAAACACCCGGGCGACGTTGTCGACCCGTGCGAGGACCGAATCCACGACCGCGTGGGAAATGTCATGGGCGGCCCCGATGGTGTGTTCCGGGTGGACCGCGATGCGCAGATCGGCAAGGTAACGTGACCCCCGTTGCCTGGCCTTGACGTCCCGGACTTCCTGCACGCAGGGGACGCGTCCCGCTGCGTCCTTGACCGCTTCGACCAGTTCCGGGTCCGGCATGGTGTCCATGAGTGTCATGATGTTCTCGCGCAACAATCCCCACCCGATGCGGACGATGAACAAGGCGATGACCAGGGCCGCTGCACTGTCAAGTTGCGGCATTCCCAGTTGAGACAAGCCGATCCCGGCGGCAGCGGCTGTGGAACTGATGGCGTCGCTGCGGTGCATGAGGCCGTTGGCCATCAGGGCCGGGCTGTTGAAGCGTCGTCCCACCACCATGGTGTAGCGCGCCATGAGTTCCTTGGCTGCGACCGACACCAATGACACCCAGAAGGCGATCATGTGCGGAGCGGGATGGTCGCCGTGGAGGAGTTCCAGCACCGCGCCGCGCCCGATGAGAAATGCGGTCAGGATCATGAACCCCGCCACGATCACCGCGCCCAGGGTTTCGAAGCTGTGATGCCCGTAGGGATGGTTGGTGTCGGGAGGGCGATAGGCGGCTTTCAGACTCAGCAGGATGCCGATGTCACTGAGGACATCGGCCAGGCTATGGAAACCGTCCGCGATGAGGGCGGAACTGCCGGCCAGGAAGCCCAGGGCGATCTTCCCCGCCGTCAAGACGATGTTTCCGGCCATTCCGACGGCCGTACAACCCACCGGTTGCATCAGAAAGGACCCACGGGCCGGTCCTGCCCCTCGAGTGGGAAGATCCTGCTCCATGGCGGCTCAGTCCAATTCCCGGGCGTCCGGATACATGGCGTCGATGATGTCCGTGTACTTGCGGGTGATGGCGAAGCGCTTGACCTTCATCGTCGGCGTCAACTCTCCGCCGTCCAGCGTGAATTCCCGCGGTAGCAGGTTGAACTTCTTGATCTGGGTGAACCCGGGCAGGTCCTGGTTTCGGCGGTCGACGATGCCCTGGAACAGGTTGCGAATCGTCGGGTCGGCGACCAGTTGCTCGTCGTCTTCCACGGTGAGTCCCTGGCCTTTGGCGTATTCGCGCAGGTTTTCCATGTCGGGAACAAGAATCGCCGTCAGGTACGGGCGACGATCCCCGATGACCACGGCCTGGGCCACGAACTTGTCGGTGGCGAAGGCGTTCTCAATGGGCTGAGGCGCGATGTTCTTGCCGCCGGCGGTCACGATCAGGTCCTTCTTGCGGTCAGTGATGAAGAGGTAACCGTCGTCGTCCAGGTGTCCGATGTCGCCGGTGGAGAACCAGCCGTCGGCATCCAGGACCTCGGCGGTGGCTTCCTCGTTGTTGAAGTAGCCCAGCATGACCTGGGGACCGCGCGCGAGGATCTCCCCATCCTCCGCAATGCGGATCTCGGTGCCGGGAATGGCCTTGCCCACGCTGCCGAAGCGAATGGCGCCGAAATGGTTGCAGGTCAACACGGGGGAGGTCTCGGTCAGCCCATAGCCCTCCAGGATGGTCATGCCGGCACCGTGAAAGAACTTGTTGATGCGGCTGTTCAGGGGTGCGCCCCCGGAAACCATGAAGCGGATTCGCCCCCCCAACTTGGCGCGCAGCTTTTTGAACACGAGGGCGTCGGCGATCTTCAACTTGAAGGCGAACCACCCACTCGGTTCCCGACCTGCGGCGCGCATTTCGGCGGCCTGAATGCCCAGGCCGCGCGCCCAGAAGAAGATGTTCTTGCGGAGCCCGCCCGAAGCCATGGCCGTCGACAGGACCTTGGCGTAGATTTTCTCGTACAGCCGCGGCACGCTGACCATCAGGGTCGGTTTGACGTCCATGATGTCCACCGGCACCGAATCCATGCGGGCGGCGAAGGCGATGCCCACTCCCGAGCTCAGGGTCGTGTAGAAGCCGGCCATCCGTTCGAGAACGTGGCTCAGGGGCAGGAACGAAAGGCAGCGGTCATCGGGGTAGAAGAAGTCGATCAGCTTGCGGGTGGTCTGCACGTTGGAAACGAAGTTCCAGTGGCTCAGCACCACGCCCTTGGGGTTGCCTGTGGTACCGGAAGTGTAGATGATGCTGCAGGGAGAGTGGGGGTCGACCCGGTCGCATTCCTCGGCCGGAGATGGTGGATTCTGGTCCGCCAGGTTCTGACCGATCTGTAGGAGCTTGGCGAAAGTCAGGGTGTCCTGCTCGCTGGTCGGATCGAACGTGATCACTTCCCGCAGGAAGGGCATCTGCCCGCGCAGGGAACCGATCTTGGCGGCCTGCTCGGCCGTGGAGACGAAGATGGCTGCGGGCTGGCAATCGTTGAGGATGTAACCGATGGTTTCGGTCAAGAGGGTGGGGTAGATGGGGACCGTGATTCCCCCCGCACAGAGGACCCCGAGGTCGGTAATGGCCCACTCCAGGCGATTTTCCGCCAACAGGGCGACCTTCTCACCTGGTTTGAGTCCCAGGGATCGCAGTCCCAGGCGCAAAGCCCGGACCCGGCGCAGGGCTTCCTCACTGGATACGTCCCGGTAGTTGCCGCTTTCGTCCCGATAGGAAAAGCAGTCCGGCCTAGGGTAATCCCGCACGGCGGCCTGGAAGAGTTCGGGAATGGTCTGGATGGGCATAGTGCAAGCTCCGGGTTGGGGTATGCCAAGGGTCGAAAGCCCCATGCTGCCGTGAAAGGCTGCTTTTGTCAATCCTACGGATGGGAGGGAGACCCCGCGATGATACCCGGCTGGAAGGACAGGGATGCCCTGCGGGCTGCGCTGATGTCATGGTTCGTCGCTTCCCGGCGTGATCTGCCCTGGCGTTCCCGGGAGTCCCTGTACGGAATCTGGGTGGCGGAAATCATGCTGCAACAGACGACGGTGGAGGCGGTCGTCCCTTTCTATCAACGCTTCCTGGCCCGTTTTCCCGACGTCCAGACTCTGGCCCGGTCCTCCGTCGATGAGGTCATGGCCCTGTGGTCCGGCCTGGGTTACTACCGCAGGGCGGCCATGCTGCACCGGGCCGCCGGCATCATCGTTGCCGAACGGGGCGGTCGCTTTCCCGCTTCGAGCCGGGAATGGCACCAGTTGCCCGGAGTGGGCGACTACGCCAGCGGAGCCATCGCCAGTCTGGGGCTGGGTGAACGGGTTCCCGCCGTGGATGCCAACGCCAGGCGGGTCCTCTTGCGCTGGCTTTGCGCTACCGGCGCCTGCGCCGCCGCCGTGGGAAAGGCCCGGTTGAAGGAATGGGCCGAGGACATCGTCGACCCGGATGCGCCCGGCGACTGGAACGAGGCGGTCATGGAATTGGGCGCCCTGGTCTGCAGGGCACGTCATCCGAAGTGTGCGGACTGCCCCGTGTCCCGCTGGTGCCGGGCCGCCGAGTCCGCCGACCCCGCAACCATTCCCCCGCTGGCGGCTCCGCCGGATCGGGTTCGTGTCACCCTGGCCCAGCTCCTGATCACCGACGGCGTAAAGGTATTGCTCATGCCCCCCGGGGCGACTCCCGCCGTACCGGCCCCTCGCGGGTTTGCGGTCGCCAGGGAGGATTTTTCAGGATTGTTCCGGGGCATGTGCGGGCTTCCGTCCACCCCTTGGTTGCACGCGTCTACCGACCAGGTATTGGCCCCCGGTGAAATCTGGAGCGACTTCTTGCCGCTGGTACACGGGATATTGGCCCCTGGACATATCGACTTCGCAGGCTCGTGCCGACATGCGGTCACCCGCTTCGACCTCCAGATCCAGGTCCATCGGATTCTCGTGGACAGCGCGTGCCTGACCCGTGGGCGCACCTGGCCTCCCGGGTGGCGAGTGGCCGGCCTGTCCGCGCCGGGTGTCCCGATCAGCCGGCTGACGACGAAGGTCCTGGGCATTGCAAGGACAGAGGGTTGACAACAAGGCTCGAATTGCCCTAATTAGCCTGGATACAAGTCTAAAACGGTCATGGAGGTATGCAGGAAATGCTTCAAGTCACCAGGCAGACCGAATACGCCATCCGAGGATTGCAGGAATTGGCTGGTCGTGACCAGACCAACCCTGTCCAGTTGAAATCCATTGCCGCGGCCTGTGAAGTTTCCGAGGCATTCTTGGCCAAGATTTTCCAGATGCTGGCCCAGGCCGGGATCGTGAAATCCCATCGAGGAGTCAAGGGTGGCTTCAGCATGGCCAGGGATGCGGCCGACATCACCCTGCGGGAAATCGTCGAGGTCTGTGAGGGCGGCATCGCCTTGAATCACTGCCTGCGCAAGGTTGATCCCTGCCAGGACGTCGATACCTGCCAGGTGGCCGAAGTCTGGCGCAAGGCCCAGAAGGCCCTGACCGGTGCCCTGGAGGAGACGTCCTTGGCCGATGTCATGTAGGGATTGAACGGACCTTGAGCCCTCCCCGATCGGGGAGGGCTTTTTTGTGTCAGGAAGCCTGGTGCCGGCGGTGCAGTTGCCCGCAGGCCGCGGCAATGTCGCGACCCCCGCTTGCGCGGATGAAGGCGTCCACGCCGGCTTCCGTCAGGACCTTCTGGAAGGCGAGAGTCCGTTCCTGTCCCGGGGCAGCCAAGTCATCGTCATCCAGGGGATTCAGGGGGATGAGATTCACCTTGAACGGACGGCGGGCCAGAAGGTCGGCCAAATTGCGGGCCTGTTCGAGATGATCGGTCTTGCCGGCGATCAGCACCCAGGCCACCGTCCCGCGACGCCCGATCCGTTTTCCGTAGCGCTCGGCCAGGTCCAGGCTGTCGCTCACCGAGGTGCGACCCGGCACGGGCATGATGGATTTGCGTTCGGAGTCATTGCTGCCGCCCAGGCTCAGGGTCAGCCCAACGTTCAGTTCGGAGTCCAGGAGTTTTCGCAGACCGTCTCCGGGTCCACTCGTGGAAATCCGGACCCGTCGCCGGGAGAGCCCCAGGCAAGCCGGATCCAGCATGATCGCAATGCTGGAGGCCACGGCGGGCAGGTTGTCCAAAGGCTCGCCCATGCCCATGAACACGACGTTGGGGTGGGCGCTGTGGCAACCGGGAAGCGGATCGTCGGCAAGGTCCTGCTGGAGGGCGATGACCTGCTGGACGATCTCCCCGCTCTTTAGGTTGCGCACCAGTCCGCCCCGGGCGGTAGCGCAAAACCGGCAAGCCATGGCGCAGCCCACCTGGCTGGACAGGCAGAAGGTCGCGTGATCGGCCATGGGGATGATCACACTCTCGACGGTCTGCCCGTCGCGCAGTTCGAAGAGGAACTTGCGGGTCCCGTCGCGGGAGACCCGTCGTTCAACGACCTTCAGCCCCTCGATGTCGTATCTTTCCTGGAGTTGCTCGATGAAGCGGGCCGGCAGGTTGGTCATGCCGTCCCAGGCGCCCACCGGATGCCGGTACAGCCAATCCCTCAGCTGACCCGAACGGTAACGGGGATGCCCCAACCCGGCGGTCAGTTCATCCATTTCTGCGGTGCCGAGGCTGTGCAGGAGTTCCTTCACCAGCGCATACTCCCCGAATGGGTGGCCAGCACGCCGACCGCCCGTCCTGGGTTTCAGTCTGGCATCGGCGGTCATGTTGAGGCACAATGTGCTCAAGAGCCCCCTGCGTGGCAAGCAGGTCCGGTCGCAGTCAAGCCAACCCCGCAGGAGAGAATGACGTGAAGAAGATCCTGGTCGTCGACGACGAGACGGCAATCCGCGATACCCTGGAACAGATTCTGGGTTACGAGGGCTACCATGTGTTGAAGGCCGGGTCGGGGCCCGAAGGATTGCAGATGGCTGCAGATGGTCGACCCGACCTCATCCTCCTGGATGTGAAGATGCCGGGCATGGACGGCTTCGAGGTTCAGAAGCGATTGCGTGAAGGAAACCTGGATATCCCGGTGGTGGTGATCTCCGGCCACGGGAACATCGAGACGGCCGTCGAAGCCGTGCGCAAGGGCGCTTATGACTTCCTGGAAAAGCCCTTGGACCGGTCCCGCCTGCTGTTGACCATCGCCAATTGCCTCGGCCACCAGAAGGTCGTGCGAGATAATCGTCTGCTCCAGGACCAGCTGCTGTCCGCGCCCCCCCTGGTCGGAGACAGCCCCGCCATGCAGCAGGTCAAGGGATTCATCGCCAAGGTCGCGCCCAGCGAAGCGACGGTTCTGATCACCGGCGAAAACGGCACCGGCAAGGAGCTTGTGGTCCGGGCGATCCACCGCGCCAGTTCCCGGGCGGACCATCCCCTGATCGAGGTCAACTGCGCGGCGATCCCCCGCGACTTGGTCGAGAGCGAACTCTTCGGGCATGAAAAAGGCAGCTTCACCGGTGCCGATCGTCCCCGCACGGGCAAGTTCGAGCAGGCCGATGGCGGCACCTTGTTCCTGGATGAAATCGGGGACATGAACGAACAGGCCCAGGCGAAGGTGCTCAAAGCCGTGGAGGAGAGCCGCTTCCAGAGGGTGGGCGGCGAGGAGACGAGGGAGGTCGACGTGCGCATTGTCGCGGCGACCAACCGGGATCTGACCGTCCCGGATGCCGGCTTCCGGCAGGATCTGTTTTTTCGTCTCAACGTGCTGGCCATCCATCTGCCTCCCTTGCGGGAACGGGGAGACGATATCGAATTGCTGCTGAACTGGTTCATGGCTGATCTGGCCGCGAGGCTCAAGCTCAAACCCCTGCGGTTCGCCCCCGAGACCCTGGCCATCCTGCGGGAATACACCTGGCCCGGAAATGTGCGGGAGTTGCGTAACCTGGTGGAAAGATTGCTGATTATGGCCTCCGGGGACCCGGTTCGTCCTGCCGATTTGCCGTTGTTGCGAACGGGCAGGCCGGAAGCCTCAGGAGACGATGATTTCATGAATTGCCGTGATTTCCAGGACTTCAAGGCCCGCAGTGAGGCGGTATTTCTCCAACACAAGCTGCGGGAAAACCTGTACAATGTCTCAAAGACAGCCGAAGCGCTGGGCATGCAGAGGAGCAATCTTTACAAGAAAATCACCAAGTACGGGCTGCAGACCCAACCGGATATCGGCAGTTGACGAAAGGTGAGGGTTCCCGTACATATATTCCATGAGGCAATCGGGTACCGGTAGGGCATGTCGGTCCGGTATCGAGATCAGCCGGCGGATTGAAATCCCGGAGGAGAAGGCCATGAAAAGGGTCATGTTGATGATGGTGTTCCTGGTTTTGTGGAGCGCGGTTGCGACCGCTGTGCAGCCACGGGTCGTATGGGCCGGCGACAGGGAAATCAATGCCCGGGATGATAGCAAGAGTTCCGACGGTGACGAATCCGGTCTGGATGTCATTACGACCTATGGCGCAACCGACAGCGGTAACGACGGCGATCCCGGCGATGCCGGTGATGGTTACGGGTTTTCCTTGGACATGGGTCTTATCCAGAGTGAAAGAAACGCGGCCCCGTTGGTTCTGGAATTTCTCTGGATGATGATCGCTATTGAACAGGAGCTGAATTTCTAGTTCGCCCTGCAGTCGTGAACGGAATTTTTTCGGGTCACCGATCCACTTCCTCGCCAAGGGATGCGGTTGATGCAAGAACGTTTTGAGAATCAGAAAAATCTGGGTAGGGATACCGGGTCAAACCCGATCTTTCTCAATGACGAAGATTGTGTTCGTTTGGAGGAAGTCGGCGACCTTCATTTCCATGCATCGGCCTATTCTTCCGCCCTGGATTATTATCGCCAGCTTTGTTCCCCCGATGTGCTCACCCGGTTGACGAGATCGCAGGCCCTGCGCCTGCTGCGCAAGGCCACGGACGCGGCGATCCTGCAGGGTGATTTCAATCTGGTCGATCTGCTTCTTCAGCAAGCCGACGATGTCCTGGCCTCCTCTCCGGTGGAGGATCCTCAGCTCGCGGATGTGAATCGGGCCATCTTCCAGGCTCGGCGCGCCACCGCCCTGCGTGAACGCGGTCGCTTGAACGAAGCTTTGAACCTGGGGAAACGAGCTTTTTCGGTCCTGGCCTTGACCGACATGCATGCCGATGTGGCGCGCCTGCAGGTGGGTATGGGTATCTGCCATATGCGCCTCGGCAAGCTGGAAAAGGCTGAGGAATTCTTCGGCGACGGTTTGGCTACCTTCCGCCGGATCAATCACGATATGGGTGTTGCCAACCTCTTGAACAACCTGGCCTTGATCCACAAGATCCGCTGTCGCTGGGACCAGGCCCTCAATTTGATGGAGCGGGCGGTGGAGTTGGCCCGCACCATGGGTGCCAGCCACTTGTTGCCCGGCTTCTATCTCAATCAGGCCATCGTCCTGCAAAAAACCGATCGCCTGGGCGAAGCTCGGGGCATGTTGGAGAAAGGCCTGCGTCTCGCCGTCAGCCTGGGGGATCGCCTCCGCCGTACCCGTATCCAGCTGGCATACGGGAGGTTGGAGATCCTGGCCGGCCGCCTCGCGCGAGCCGAGGAACTGATCCTTGCGGGAAAGACCCTGGCGGACGAGAACGGGTTCCTGAGAGAAGCGACCATCGCGGATGAATATCTGGGTGACGTGATGCTAGCCCGCGGGGATTTTGCCAAGGCCCGATTCAACTATGAACTCGGCCTGGAAAAGGCCCGCCGCATCGCGGCAGGCAACGACCTCGAAGGTGAACTCCAGCGGCGCATGGGCGAGGCCTGTCTCGCCGCGGGCGATCAACGCCAGGCCATCGCAATCAGCCAGGCCGCGATCTCCATATGCGAGCGCTGCGGCGAGGATTACGAGATCGGCTTCTGCCACTTGACTCTGGGTCAGGCATACAGTGCGCTCAGGGATGTCCAACAATCCGACCACCATTTTCGCCAGGCCATCAGAATCTTCCATGACCAGCGGCTGGTTCACCTGTGGTGCAAAGCCATCATTCTCTTCGGGGACAAGCGCCTCGATAGCGCAGGCGAGGCCGAGCTTCTGCTCCTGCGGCGATATCTCATGGACGCCCAGGAAAACGGGGCTTCGTCGGTCAGTGACGCCGTGCTTTGCGCCATTTTGGAGCGGCTGGCCAAGGTGCAATCCCGGCTGGGTCAGTTCGATGACGCCCTGCTGACGGTTTTTGAGCTCGAACGCCTGGGGATGGGCCTTGAGGATCGTGATCTCGGAGTCCGTATCGTCGAGTTGCGCGGGGTCATCGAAAAGGGACTGTTGGTCGGGGTTCACGAGACCCAGCGGCATCTGGATGCTCTCTCGTCGGCCCCTTGCCTGCCGGTTGGGAGCGATCCTGCGGTACCCCGGAATTTGGGCTCGATTCTGGAAGCGGGTTTGGAGCGGGTCCACGCTACCGGCGGCTTCATCGCCATGCATGATGAAGACGGATCGCTCGTGGTTGCGGCCCGTCGGGGAATGAGCGAAAACCTGAGCCTGCAGTTGGTCCGGTGGTGCAAGGATGCCCTGGCTTCAGAAGGCGAAGCCAAGCCCGTGCTCTATTCCCGGCTGAGCGAATCCGACCAATTGATTCGGGACGTTCCGGCATTGGCCGCTGCGGCAACCTCCTGCATTTTCCTGCCCATCGGGCTCTATGACCGTCGCTTTGGTGTGATGTTCCTTTCACGCAAGAATCAGGGCACCGGATTTCCCCGGGCCTCCCTGGATTTCCTGGCCACCTACATGGGCTTCCTTGCTCTTTTCCTTCAGGAGAGGTCCCGGAGGGTTCTCGGCGAGGCGGTGATTACGCCTCTTGAGGATGTCGAGAGTTTCGAGAATATCATCACTCGAAACGCCGGAATGCTGGAGGTGCTGGAGCTGGCCCGCAAGGTCGCTTCCAGCGAATTGACGGTACTGCTGACGGGGGAAACGGGGACCGGCAAGGGTTTGCTGGCCTATTCCATCCATGCCCTCAGTCGCCGGGCCTCCCGCAAGTTCATGGCCATCAATTGTGCCGCCATTCCGGAAGCCCTATTGGAAAGCGAACTTTTTGGCCACAAAAAGGGCAGTTTTACCGGCGCCTACAGCGACAAGGTGGGTTTACTGGCCGAGGCTGAAGGGGGGACCGTTTTCCTGGATGAAATCGGGAAGATGCCGCTGGCCATGCAGGGCAAGCTGCTGCAGTTCCTGGATACCAGACGCGTGCGCCGGGTCGGGGACAATATCGAGGCCCGGGTTGATGTGCGGATTATCTGCGCTTCGAAGCGGGACCTGAAGCTAATGGCTGCCGATGGGTTGTTCCTGGAGGATCTCTATTATCGTCTGCGCGATTTTCCGTTGACGATTCCCAATCTCCGCGACCGGGCCGACGATATCGAGTTGCTGACCCGCCATTTCGTGCAGCGATTCTGCCAGGAGCTGGGTATTGGTGTTCTGGCGCTGGATCACGGTTTCCTCCAGAACCTGTTGGCTCATCCCTGGCCCGGAAACGTGCGGGAGCTGGAAAAGACCCTCAAGAGGGCGATCGTGCTGGCCCAAAACGACACGGCCCTGCGGAGCGACCATTTGCCGGACGATTTTCGACGGCAGCAGGAAACCTCGGGTGGATCCTCCTTGAAGGAGACCCTGGCGGCCGTGGAATACCGGGAAATCAGCCGTGTCCTGCAGCAACAGGAGGGCAACAAGGCCGCCACGGCCCGGGTCCTCAAAGTCAGCTATCCCAATTTGTTGAAGAAAATCAGAATTTACGGAATCGAAAGCTGACAATTTTCCCGATATCCAGTCCCGGGTCAGTTAACTTTATTTATCCCTTAATATCTTGCAAATACTGTTGTTACGCCATCTTGGGATTCAGGTAGAAAAACAATTGATACATTTCCGTTTCCGGCCCAAAATCCCCTTTGGGTGAATCATGTAAACTACTGTTATTAAACGAATTAAAATTATCTCCAATCGTGTGAAACCGGTACGCCTCCTGCAATGGGAGGGGTGAAGAGGCGACACTGACAGGGAACCTCTTTGGCGAAACAAATTGAGTAAGACTCGTGTTTTCGGGAGGAATCATTCGTACTCTGACAGTCCTCGGATTTTCAGGGGGTTTTCATCAGGAAGTGCCGATCGGATGTTTGCAAAGAGGTGGGGTCTGAGCAAGGCATCGAGACCGGCAAAGGGAAAGCTAGAATGTTTCTCCCGAAACGCGAAACCAACCGGATCTGATCACCGGATCCAGTAAAAAAGAGCCCATCGAACTTGAAAAGGCGAGATTCAAGTTCGAGTCACCGAAAGGTGGGGCTCTTTTTTTGCCCATTTTCAGGCGCACCGGCGTGCTCTGGCCGTACCCGCCCACCTCCGATTCTCCAGTCCCCTTTTGGACACAATGTCTCCAAACCAATCCGGGGGATTGCTCCCCGAGGACCCCAGGTCGCTGGGTTTGAGGGGGATGCTCGGCAAAAAATTTTTTCTGGATGCTCATTCCCACCATGTGGGATGGTTTGGTAACTCTTTGAAATATAATCGAGAACATTTTTCTTCCCCCTCATGATGGGTTCTGAGGACACCATGTGGACAGACAGGCTGGTTCGTGGAGCCCCTGGCTTCAAAGGTGGCATGAACCGTGCGTTGTCCCCGAATATGTTGAGGAATTGCATTGGCTTTGGAGGTGGCTGATGATGACGCGGACACGGAAACGGTCTTCAAGAGTTACAGGGTGGGGCCTGGTGGCCCTGGCCTTGTCCGTCGTGGGGCTGATGGCGACCTCCGGTTGCAACCAGGAGGACTGCATCAGCTGCGTCGACACCCTCAATCCGCCCGTGGTTCCGGTAGGGGTTTCGTCGGTCAGCGGGGACAACGAGGTGTCGATCTTCTGGTACGACATTTCCTACTCCCCTTATGACGGCCGCTACAACGAAAATGTCGTCAAGTATGTCGTCTATTACCGCGATTTCAGCGAGGGCGATCTGAATAATCCCAATCGGGAATTCTATTACCTCGGTGAAGTGGCCTGGGATGAGAATTTCGACTGGGAAACCGGCCTCCATTGGCTCGTGGATACCGGAGCCGCCAACGGCTATCAATACGAATATGCCGTATCTGCCGTCAATGCGGCGGGAATGGAAAGCGCCTTGAGCTATGAAGCCGTCATCGACGCCCCGTTACCCATGAGCCCTCCGGGGACCTTCGTCGAGGTATTCGACTCGATCAACGGTTCCAACCAGGCGTTGGGCGGGTTCGATTTCAGCCAGGCCGGCGAACATCCCCAAAGCCTCTACGCCGGCCGGGTCGACCCGAACGCCGTTGGCTCCCCCGCCGATATCAGGATTTCCTTCGAAGGGACTGTTCCCTATGTGGAGCGCACGTCTACCGATGTGAGGCTGCAGGATTTCGGGGTATTCACCGATTCCCTGGGCAATTTGATCTTTGAGGGTGTGTCCTGGGCCCCGGCCGACGGATATTCCCATACGGGGAAACTGGAGCTTGTCGAAGGACACGTTTACGTGGTGGAACTCTCTGACTCGGCCACCCAGAGCATCCATTACGCCAAGTTCGGTGTGGTGGGTATTGCCCCCACGGTTTCGGTCCAGATCGTCTGGGCCTATCAGTTGATTTCCGGGCTGCCGGAGCTCATGGCTCCCCAGACGCCAACGGTGCCCGACAGTAAACCCCGGTTCGTCCGCTTCTAGAGGAACCGGAACAAGGGAGAGTTGTCATGAAACGCGAGATCACGATCTGCCTGCTGGCCATGTTGGTCTGGGGTACCGCCTCCGGTGCCACGCCGACGGTCGCAGAGGATGCCTCCGGCGATTTCGACTACTCCAAAGTTGAACTGCGTGCCGGCATCTGGCTGGACAAGGACAGCGACGAGGTATACCAGCGCGACGAGCGCATGAGCGTGGGTTTCCAGCTCAATCGGGACGCCTATGCCGTGGTCTATCGCATCGATACCGAGGGCCAGGTGGATCTGCTGTGGCCGCGCAGCCGCTTGGACGATGGTTTCGTGTTTGCCGGCCACGAGTACGAGGTGCCGGTGCCCGGATCGGCGCCCCTGGAGACGGGCAGCCTGGAAGGTGAGGGTTTCGTGGAGGTCCTTGCCTCGGCTTACCCCTTTGATTTGCGGGAATTGGAAATCGACTTCCACGGCGAGAATCGTCGGGACCCCTTCCGCTACGAGGTGGCAGGAGATCCCTTCCTGGCCATGAATGAGATCAACTATGCCGTAACCGGTCTGGAGGATACCGAGAACCTGGTCGTGTCGAACTACGCCAGTTATTACGTGCATCGCAAAGTCGACCACCCGCGGTACCTGTGCTCCCAGTGCCACATTGATTCCGACCAGGGGTACGAACCCTACGCGGACAACTGCACCCTGGACATCGAGTACGATTACGGATGGTACAACCGCTGGTACGACGACTATGGCTACTACCCCATCTACTCTCAGCCCGTGTATGCCTACATCGATCCCTGGAACCGGAGGCCCTGGGTGAACTTCTGGTACTGGCCCAGTTATTCCTGCGGGCCGAGCCTGGGCTACAACTGGTACTCCGGGAGCTGGGTCTGGTGCGACTCCCCCTACTATCGGGGCGACATCTACACCTATTACAACGGGGGAGGGCGCCGCTATCGACCGCTTACCCCCGGTGACGGCAACCGCATCGCGCGCAAGAGCCGGGAATATGGCCGGGTTTCCCCGCTGATCCAGGGTGACGGGCCCGATGCCAGGCAACGCACGGCCATGACCCGCCGCACACCCTTGGCCCGGAACGACGATTTGACCCGGGCTCCGGGCGCCGGCGGCACCCGTGGAAGCAAGGATGTTCGCGGTTCCTACGGGGGCGAGCAGTTGATTGCCCGCACCGGACCCGTGGTGACCGAACCGGTGGGGGGCGAGACCAGGCCAGGTCTGCGCATTCGCCAGCCCGGAACGATGGTTTCACCCGGCACGACAGGACGCACGCGGGAATCTTATCGCCATGTTTCGGGGAGCGGAACGGAAAAGCCCGCTTTGGAACCCGTCGGGCGTGGCACACGGGTTCGGACTCCTGATCGACCCGCTGGAGCGCGGACCCCGGGGAGTGGGGCGACGGTGCGGACCCCCCGCCAGCCTGCCGGGACCGAGTCCCGCACCATCCGGCCCGTGGAACCCCGGCGCAGGGGTACCCGGATCTGGAACTCCGGAACGACCAGTCCCAGCCGGACCCGGGAAAGCACCGGACGAGCGGCGCCCAATACGCAGCGGTCCAAGACCGAGACCAAGCCGGCTCCCCGCGTGGCCCCGCGAAAGCAGGAAAACGGAAGCCGCAGCAGTGGCGGGACCGAGGTGCGCAGCCGGAGCAACGATAGCCGGGCGACCGAGCGCAGCCAACCGTCGCGCTCCAAATCGTCGGGGAGCAGCTCCAGCGATTCGAGTTCGCGCAGCAAGAGTTCTTCCGGACGCAAACGCTGACGTCCGGTACGGCCAGAGATCATTGAGTGTGTGTTGGTGGTTTTCCCCCCATCACCCGTCGGGCAGGCGAGATCGGATTCTCGGAAAGGTTGGCACCACTGGGGATCAGATGGCGGTTGCGAGGACGGGGACACCAGCACATGTGAGAGCCCGGCGAGGGAATGTCGATCAGGGGTGACAGGTACTTCGTCGGGCTCTCCTTTTCCATCATGCAGGGCCGGGAATCGTTGACCCGGTCCTGCAGCGGTACTTATACTTGCGCCTCGTTTGAGAACGGGAATCCAGTCCCCATGAATTGAGGCAAAGGAACAGGTCTCCATGCCCCACCCCAGAAATACCCGTTTGATTCCGGTCATGATATTGCTGGCCCTGATCGGAATTCAGGAAGCAGCCTCCGCGGTGGGGGATCCCTCGACCGGTGAGCCGATTCCCCAGGCTTTGTTGACCCGCATCCGCAGCCACGCCGCCGACCTCGAAGTCGCCACGCGTCCCTTGAGGGCGGAAGGGGACCGCGACCTGCAGATGCGTCGCCTGGCCGGAGAAAAGGCGCCGGCCGCGCTGAACGCCCTGGTCATGCTCTGCGACTTCAGCGACAGCCTGCTGCTGGGCCGTTATGGAGTTGTCCCGGGAGATTTCCCTCAGCCCGTCCAGTTCGAAATCCCCAACACTTTCGCGGCCCACGATTCGGTCTACTTCGATTACCTGCTGACCAATGTCGCCGAGTATTTCCGCTCCGTCAGCGGACATCGCTTTACCCTGAATTTCACCATTGCTCCGGGTGTCGTGAATCTGGAGCACCCGATGGGATTCTACGGAAACCACCCCCAATATGGCGAACAGTCGATTGCCCTGGCGCGGGACGTGGTGGCGGCGTTGGACCCGGTCGTTGATTTCAGCGGTTTCGACACCCTGATCCTGATCCACGCCGGGGCCGGTGGGGAGACCGATTTCTATGGCCTTAATCCCGAACAGATTTTCAGCACGTATCTGGGGCCGAGGGATTTCGCCTCCGCCGTGCAGGATACGATCCTGGAGAGTCCATGGTTGGCGGGGGACGACTTCGGGGGCGCCGCAGGGATCGACCGGGTGTTGATTCTTCCTGAGACCGAGTACCAGGAGCCCTTCGGTCGTTTGGGCAGCCTGGGCGTCTATTGTTTCGAGGTGGGTTTGCGGCTGGGCATGCTCTCGTTGACCGATTTTACTCCGGCCGGGAATGTCGACAGTCAGGGAATCGGGATTTTCGGGCTGATGGGGTATGGACTCTACTCCGGAGCAGGCCTCATTCCCCCTGAACCCTGTGCTTTCAACAAGTACCTGGTCGGCTGGTTGGATCCCCAGGTGGTGGATCCCCATGCTGCGGGCACCTATGCCCTGACCCCGGCGGAAAACCCCTCTGCCGAGACCGCGTCTGCCCGGGTGGACATCAACGGGCAGGAATACTGGCTGCTGGAGTATCGCCTCCAGGACCCTGACGGGAATGGGATGTTTTCGTTTCCGGGCGACCTCAACCACGATGGAATCCCGGACTTTTACGATGCGAACTCCGATTACGGGAATGGTTGGCCGACGGGGGTTTACGACCCACAGGCCGACACCCTCGAGTCGTTGGCGGGGGCCGAGTGGGATTTTGCCATGAGCGCCAACACCGGCCGGCCCGGCGGTGTGACGGCAGCGGGGAGTGGTGTCTACATCTGGCACGTCGACGAGGGATTGATCCGGGCTGTGTACGACGCGGAGGATAATCTCTTCAACTCCGACCCTCTGCACAAGGCGGTGGACCTGGAGGAGGCCGACGGCATCCAGGACCTGGATTCGCCCATCCCTTCGGACTACACCTACGGTGGTGACGACGACTCGTTCCGGGGTGAAGACAACCACGAATTCGGCCCCTATACCAGACCGGGGACCGAATCGGCAGCCGGCGCCTACACGGGAATCGTCTTGAGGGATTTCAGCAACGTGGTTGCTGATTCACAGGGTGTTTTCCTCGGGGTCGTAGAAGGCGACACCCTGTGGGGAATCGCTTTCGCCGACACCATTAGGTTCTCGGTGGGGTCGGTCGGGGAAGCCGCTCAAGGCCCCATGTTCTCGCGGCAGCGGACCTTGCCCGGTGTGGATCTGCGCGGCAGTCACGTCCTGGTCGGGGATCTGGACGGAGGCGGAACACCGGCGGAGATCATCCTGGCCGGTCATGCCGGGGAGGTCTATGCCCTTGACGGGAACCTGCGGGAATATTTTGATGCCGATGGAGACTCCGCGACGGTGGAACCCCTGCTGGTTTCGACTCGAGACGGCTCCGCGGTGAACTGGAATCTCCCTGTTGCTCTGGGTGATCTGGATGGCGATGCGAAGCCGGAGATCGTGCTGACCGGTCCCCACGGGCTGTATGCTTTCGACGGTACCGGCCAGCCGTTGGTATCTGGAGGCGACGGATTTGGGCTCTGGGCCGATTTGCCCACTTGTCGGGTGCCTCCGATCCTGGCGTCTCTCGGTGACCCACTCGGTCCGGCACGGGAAGACGTTTCGGTGGCGGCCTTCGTGATCTACGAGGACAACGGGCATGCCTGGCTTGATGGGTTCGCCTCGGGCCAGCCGGGGTTTTTCCCTGCCGTCGGACTGGGACCGGGCGCGGTCGGCGCCCCACCGACCCTGGCTTTCGGGCAGTGGTTTCTCTGCGCGCTCCACGACAGCTTGACCGGCGAATCCTCTCTTGAACTGGTGGCCTACGACCGGGACGCCCCGAATGATGCACCCCTGCGGGGGAGTATTGCCTTGCCGGTAATTCCGGGCCCATGGCCGCTAACCTGGGGCCTGGCGCAGAAGGAGGGCGAGGAGGAATTGCGTTTCGTCCAGGTGGCTGGGCGGGACGGTTCCGGTGCAACCCTGTTCTTCAATGCCGCCATGGTGAAGGTGGGGTCGATCCATGAGTGGGGCCCCGCGGTAACGGTCCAATCGGCCATGGCGCCCGGCGGGTACTTTGTGGGACCGGATTTGCTGGGTGGAATCGGGCACGGAGGCGACTGGTCCGATGGCTGGCCACGCCGCCCGCGCGATATGGGCACCGGTGTGGGCGGTGGAGGCCCCCTGGTCGCCTGGTTGAGGGGAGTGGATTCCTCCCGGCCCCAGACCATCTTCCCGCTGGAGGACGGTAGCCTTATCGCGCTGAAGGAACGGGGTGAGGAAATCCAAGGTTGGCCCGTGTCCGGACCCGGAACCGGAGCGGTTACGCCTGCCTTGGGAGACCTGGTTGGGGATGGGGAGCTGGACCTTGTGGCGGCGGGTTCCTTCCTGCGTATTACCGAACCCGGCGCGGACGGGGTGAGCCTGGACGGAGATTACTCCAGCACGGTCATGATGTGGCGGGATGTCGCTGCGGAAACGGCCGCCTGGCCCATGTCCGGCGGCGGTATCTGGCGCAACGGGGATTACGACGCCGAAGCCTGGATCGTTCAGAGCCCCGGCTCGATCGGTTCCGGTATGGTTCTCGGCAGCCATACGTTTTACCCCAACCCCCTGGGCGAGGGACCCCTGTATGTCCGCGGGGAAGCCCGTTCGCCGGGCCGGGCTCGGGCGTTCATCTACAACCTTGAAGGTGAGTTGGTCACCACCACCGCCTGGAATGACGTGGTGAGTGGCGATCCCTTCACCCTGATCGTCCCGCTCGACGGTGTGGCGACCGGCATGTATATCAGCAGGCTGGTCGTCGATGCCGGAGGCGAAACCACCCACAGTGTCGTATCATTCACAGTCGTGAGATAGAAACGGCGCCCAGTGAGGCGCGCGCGGAAAGGGATCCCATGAATCGCAATCGGTTGTCGGCCACCCTCGGGTTGTTCCTGGTTTTGACCCTGATCACAATTGCGTTGCCTGCCTTGGCCGGCAACCCTGGTGATGCGGGGTTGCTTTCCCTGAGGATGGGTGTCGGCGCGCGAGAGGCCGGCATGGGGGAGACGGGAGTTGCCTCCAGCAGCGGCGGGACGGCTCTCTTCTGGAATCCCGCCAACAACGTATTTGCCGATTTCGAAACGGAGCTGGTCCTGCAGCACGACCGATACCTCGGGCTGTTCAGCCAGGAAGCCGCGGGGGTGGCTCATCGGGTCGGTGAGGGCGTTCTGGGCGTGACATTCATGGGATTCTACTCGGACGAGATCGATCGCAAGACCCTGGAATCGGGTGTCGATGTTTTCGAGGGGACCTTCAAGCCTTACGATGTGGCCCTGGGAGTATCCTATGCCCACCCCTTGGGAGATCGCTTTGCGTTCGGCATCGGTGCGAAGATGATTTACGAGAAGATCGACTTCTACAACGACAGCGGCTTCGCCTTCGATTTCTTCCTCACGCACCAGGCCTTGATCGAGGGGCTGGTCTTCGCCGCTTCGGCCACCAATATCGGCGGCCAGATGAACCTGCGGGATGAGCCTTTCGATTTGCCGACGGCCGTGCGGATTGGCGCCGCCTACGTTCCGGTGGCCCGGGTTTTTCAGGGGAAACTCACTTTGGCGGGCGAACTCTTCATGCCCAATGACACCACGGCAAAGGCGCATGTCGGTACCGAGCTGCACCTCATTCCCGAGCTGGCCCTGCGGTTGGGGTCGCGCATCAACTACGAATCCCAGGGGATCACCGCGGGAGTGGGCTTCCGTTTGAGGAACCTGCGGTTGGATTATGCGTACGAGGACATGACCACCGAGGGCTTCGAGGACGGGAACAAGATCTCATTGGGAATGACCTGGTAGGGTCGTTTCGCGGGATCCGAAATCCGGCAGGGTGTCCTGGTCGAAATCGAGCAGGGCGAATTTTCCGTCCTGGATTACGCCCAGGTCCAGGCGGTTGAACCAGCCCGTGGGGGCGGCCATGGTCCGCCCCTGGACGGTGGTCGTGAAACGGTGGTGGACGTGCCCGATGACGATGAGGTCCCAGGGGGCGTCCTGCTGGCGGCCGAGCCAGGCGGAGGCCTTGGCTTCGATTTCCCGACCCTCGTCCCGCGAGGCGTTGCGGCTGTGGCCGCTGAGCCAGGTGCTGAGGGCGAACAGGATCTCGGGGTGCAGGGACTTGGCCAGGAGGATTCCGGCCCGCGTGCGGACAATGGTCCGGAAGGTTTGATAGAGCCAATCGTGGCTGAGCAGGCCGTCACCGTGATCGAAACGGACCCGCAGATCCCCCAGTTGGAGATCCAACGGCATGCCGTCGGGCTCACTGCCGAAGCGCCGATGGAGGTAACCGGCCGCCCAGATGTCGTGGTTGCCCCCGACAAAATGGACAGTGGTTCCGGAGGCTCGGACCCCGTCCAGGCCCTGGAGGATCTCATCGTAGCCGTCGAGACGGAAATGCGGATAGTCGAACCAGAAGTCGAAGATATCACCGAGCAGGATCAGATGGTCCACGCCGTGGATGGCCTCGAGCAGCTCCAGGAATCGCTCGATGCGCCGGCTCTCGGCGGCATCAGGTCGAAGGTGGAAATGGGCGTCGGCCAGGATGACGGCCGTGGGTTGTCGTTTGGCGCTCATGGGAACCCATTGTAAGCCAGATCCGGTAGCGGGCAACTCCAAACCCCTGTCCGAAGGAGGACGCTATGCCCATGTGGGACGATGTCAAAAGGAACCTGATGGAGTGGTACACCGTGACCACCGACAAAACGGTCGAAGTGGCCAAGGTGACCTCGCTGCGCTATGACAAGTTCGGTATCAGTCGCGATATCGAGCGTCAGTTCAGTGAGCTGGGGAACTTGGTCTACACGGCTCTGGAGGAGGGGCGGACAGCGACCCTGGGAGATCCCGGTGTGACGGCCATCGTGGAGAGGCTGAATGCCCTCGAGAAGGAGTTGCAGGCCAAGGAGGAGGAGATCGGCGAGATCCGGAGCCAGCACGGGGCCCGCCAGCACCGGGACCGGGCAGCCACGGTTGATGATCTGCAGGACCAAGCTGCTCCCGCGCATGCCCATGATCCGGCCCCAGTCGAGGCGACGCCGGTGGAATTGACCGAGGCGGGTGAGGGTATTGAGGATGATATGAATCGGGATAATTCCGGTTGACAGTATCGGATATCGGTTGTACGGTATCGATAGTTCTCTGTCAGGCTGTGGTTTCTGTCCCCACGGAAACTCGGCCCCCAGTCGCCCTTCACCTGACTGCTGATCAAGGATGGTGAAGGTGAAGCGGCGTTCTATCAATGAATCGGGCGCGATTGGTGCCCCAGGAGTGCGGACCACAGAGTCTGCCCTTGGGTTGAGTGCGCTCGTTTTTGTCTTTCTGGGCCTGATGTTCGTCGTCGGGCCGGTGAGGGCAGCCACTCCTTCCCCCTTTGTCGAAACGGCGGCGATTGTGCGGCCGGCCGTGGTGAGCATCCGCTGCACCCGGTCGGTGACCGACCATGGTGTGGGGACGGGCCCTCTTCAGGATATGTTTCGGCGTTTCTTTCCGGACCAGGAAGGCCAGGGCGGAAAATTCGAGATGCCCAGCACGGGGTCGGGCTTCGTGGTGGATCCCGCAGGTTTCATCTTGACAAATTACCACGTGATCGCCGAATCGGAAGCCGTGTTTGTCCGCTTCGCGGGGGAGCACCGGGAGTACGAGTCCGAAGTCGTGGGCACTGATGTCAACACCGACCTGGCTCTCTTGAAAATCAATCCGGGCGAGCGCAAGTTGCCTGCGCTGGAATTCGGCGATTCCGAGGCGTTTGCAGTGGGGGATTATGCAATCGCGGTGGGAAATCCCTTCGGAACCCTGGAAAGCACCCTGACGGTGGGAGTGGTGAGCGCCAAGGGGCGGGGAGATCTGGTGATCGGGGGGCAATCCCCGCGGTACCAGGATTTTATCCAAACCGACGCGTCCATCAATTTCGGCAACAGCGGCGGGCCCCTGGTGGATGTCTCCGGCAGGGTGATGGGCGTGAACACGGCCATCAACAAGGAAGGGCGCGGCATCGGTTTCGCGGTTCCCAGCCTGCTGGTTCAACAGGTGTATCGCCAGCTTCGGGAGCGCGGAGAGGTCGTGCGGGGTTATCTCGGCATCAAGACAGAGGATGTCTTTGCGATGGTCGGACGGGACGGCCGCGAGGAATCGACCCCGGGTGCCCGCATCTTGTCCCTGGTTCCCGGAGGGCCGGCCGCCGCCGCCGGCCTGCAACCCGGCGATATCGTGACGGAATTCGGGGGGCACGAGGTCAACTCGCGGCGCCAACTCCAGTTTCTGGTGGCCGCCGCCAAGCCGGGCCAGCCGGCAGCGATATCCGTGGTGCGTGCGGGAGGGCAATCGGCTCTCACGGTCACCCCTTCCCGGTGGCGGGAAGAGCTCCCGGAGGAAGCGGCGGAGACCCATTTCTGGTTGGGCCTGGAGGTTGCCGCCATCGCCGAGGCCGGCCCACGGGTCATGATGCTCAAGGAAGCCCTGGGTATTTCGGCGGTGGACGGGGTGATGGTCGTGGCGGTGGAGGATGACTCCCCGGCCCGAAAAGAGGGCGTCCGACCGGGAGACGTCGTGATATCCGTCAATGGACGTGACGTCACCGACCTGGATACCTATCGGAATATTCGCGATTTGCTTCGCCCGCGGACCGATCCGGTCACGCTCCTGGTACGAACCGGGTCGGCGGAGAATTACGTATCGGTTCTGCCGCGTCCAGAGGGCGTGGAGAACTGAGAGCGGCGGGAGACCTACCCGCCAACCTGATCCTGGCCGGCTCGCCCTGGTCGGGATCACGCCCGGGAAACCGCGCATCCGCTCCTCCTGGGAGCGGAAAACCCCACGAGCCAAGGAGGAATCCTATGGCCGGCAAGAGGCAGTTTCTGCCCGCGATGCACGAGAAGGGGCTGGAAGTCTATTTTCGTGACATCAACCGATACGACCTGTTGACTCGGGAGCAGGAAGTCGAACTCGCCCGCCGGATTCGGGCTGGCGACGAGGAAGCCTTGCAGATCCTTGTCAGGGCCAACCTGCGCTTCGTGGTGTCGGTGGCCAAACGATACATCAATCAGGGGTTGATGCTTTCCGACCTCATCAACGAGGGCAACCTGGGCCTGCTCAAGGCCGCGGACCGTTTCGACGAGAAGCGGGGCTACCGGTTCATTTCCTATGCGGTCTGGTGGATCCGGCAATCCATCATGCAGGCCCTGTTGGACAAGTCCCGGACCATCCGCTTGCCGCAGAATCAGACCGCCTTGCTGATCAAGATCAGCAGGACGCGGGCCGTTCTGCAACGCGAGGGGGTTCCTCATCCCGATCCGGGGCAGATCGCCGAGCGCCTGGATCTGGCTGAGGCCGATGTGGTGCATGCCCTGCGCTCGGATCGCACCCAGTTGGCCCTCGATGATTCGGGTGACCAGGGAGACCGTCCCTTGACCGAGGTTTTGCCCGACGAGAGCCAGCCGGCTCCTGATGTTGCCGTCCTTGAGCGGGGGCTGCGGGAGGACGTGAGCAAATGTCTGGCATCCCTGAGTGATCGGGAACGCCAAATTATCATCATGTACTTCGGCTTGAGCTTTGAAGATGCCCAAACTCTGCAGGTCATTGGGGAGCGTCTCGGATTGACCCGCGAGCGCATCAGGCAGATCAAGGAAAAGGCCCTGGCCAAGTTGCGTCATTCCGGCCAACGGCAAATGCTGCTGGACTACTATTGACCCGATTGCCTGGCCCATCTCTTGCTGAAGGGTTATGGGGTGGCAGTCCATTTCGGGATCCGGCCCACCGGGCCGGATCCCCTTGGTTTGGCGCCAAAAGTTGTTGCCGGTTGACAGAGCGTCGACCACAGTCCAGTTTTTGGAGAGAAACAATCACATCAGCCCCGGGGATGATCCCTGCAGGATGTCCGCATTACAGGGAATATGAAACTCAAGAAAAGCTACACCTTCATCTACATGCCCGAGGATGACGCGCCCAGTCGCGCTTTCCGGGTTTCGCGCTGGGCCGTGCTCGGTGTGCTTGGTGGGCTGTCCGTGTTCTTCCTGTTGGTCGTCATGACAGGGTTTGGCCTCTCCAGCGGAGCCTACTGGTGGCCGGGCGGTGGTCCCCTGGCTCGGCAGAACTTGGCCCTGGAGCGGACCCTGGTGACGATGGAGAGTCGGGTCGGCGATCTGCGTGGACAGATCGACGCCGTGCGGACCTTGCAGGACCGGATGGCCTCGGCCTTGGATCTTCCTCCCCTCGAGGATGAGACCTTCGCCGCAGGTGTTGGGGGGCGTGGGCCACAACCCCTGTTGGGGACCATGGGCGGAAACCTGGAGGAGCTTCCGGGGGGCACCGGCGGGGACCTCGACCTGATGTTGCGTCAGGTCCGCATCCAACGCCAGGGGTACCAGGCCATGCTTGATACCCTGGCCGTGCGCCAAACGGTTCGTGATCACATTCCCTCGATCGGACCCACCGACATCGGCTGGATCAGTTCGCGGTTCGGATTCCGGGAGGACCCGTTTACCGGTCGCCAGGCTTTCCACAAGGGCCTGGATTTCGTGGTGCCTGTGGGAACCCCGGTCCACGTGACCGCCGACGGGATCGTGACGGCCGTGCAGCAGCAGCGAGGCTACGGTCGTGTGGTCAAGGTCGACCACGGGAACGGTCTGATGACGGTGTATGCCCATCTCGACAAGGCCATGGTCCGCAAAGGGGATCGGGTCCAGCGCTGGGAGGTCATCGCCAAGTCGGGTAACACGGGTCGTTCTTCGGCACCCCATATCCATTACGAAGTGCGTCAGGACAGCAGGCCGCTGAATCCTGCGGTCTATGTCCTGGATCGACACACTCCCCGCAGTTGAGTCCGTTTTGCCTCTCGTGCTGCTTTGCCGTGACAACGGCTGCGGGCCTATGGTAACTTGCGCCTGTCCGTTACCGGTGCCGCCGCGAAAGTCCATTGTCTTGCCATGTCGAATCCTGGAGAGCCATGAACCGGCTGGGGTTGAAGATCAGCTGCCTGGTGGCCGCCCTGATCATCTGGATGCAGGTGGCAGCCACCTCACCTGTTGAGCAGGACATCAACCTGCCCCTGCGCGTGACCGGACTGGCGTCCGGTTTGACCTACGCAGGCAGCAACCTGCCTGCAGAGGTTCGGGTGCGGGTCACCGGAAGCAAACTGAATCTTCTGCGGCACAAGTTCTTCAATCATTTCGTCGGCGAGGTGCGGCTGGATCTGTCCGGCCGCGACGCCGGTCCCGCCTTTGCCCTTGCGGTCGATTCGGGGGACATATTCACGAGCTTGACTTCGGCCACCGTGTTTCCGCCGACCACCGTCCGCGTCCACATCGACAGACAGGACACCCTGCGCGTGCCCGTCAGACTGGAACTGTCCGGCTCCTTGCCCCGCGACAAGGGTTTGGTGACGCCGGCCAGGGCCACTCCCGATTCCGTGACCCTCATCGGCCCCGAGCGCTTTTTGGCCCCCATCCCCATGGTCCGGACCGAGCCGATGGATATGTCCCGTGTGACGGCTTCCCAGGAGCGGGACCTTGCCCTGCGCCTCGATCAGGAACTCCTGCATCTGGAACCGGATCATGTCCGGGTGACCTTGAAGATCGGCCCGTTGCGGGAACGCACCCTGGCCAATGTTCCGGTCATCGCCCTGGTGGATGCCGGCCGGCCGGAGGCCGGTGTTTCTCCTCCGGTTGCCGATGTGAAGGTCAGGGGGGTCGCCGATTCGGTGGCCACTTTGACCGGGGAACGACTGCTGGTGACGATTCCCGTGGGTGACCGGCCGGAGGGAATCTATTCCCTGCCCGGACAGGTTGCCTATCCGCCCTGGCTGCAATTGCTGGGTATCGTACCGACTCGGTTCCAGGTCATCGTCGGCAACCCACCGCTGCCGCGGACTTCAGCGCCAGATTCGACCGGCCGGGAGGTCGGTGGTGACTGATCCGGCCACTTCTGCTTCCCGCAGCTGGGGTGGGCGGCGCGTGGCCGTCCTGACGGGCGCCTGTGTGCTGTTGCTGGCCGTGGGGGCGCAATTGTTTCCCATCCGCCACCCTGCGGGCTCCCGGGCCAAGCTGGTGATCCTGGATCCGTCGTGTCTCCCTGCCCGCAGGGATGGGGTGTACGAACCGCTGGGTGATTACCTGGGGGGAATTCAACATCGGTCCCTCGCGGTGGAGATCGTGCGCAACGGTGCCGAGTTCCGCGATGCGTTGGCCGGAGATCCGGAGTTTGTTCTCTGTCCCGACGGCGTGGGGATCGATGTTCCGAGCGAGCGCTATTTGCCCCTGGTTTCCGGTCGCCGCCTGGCACCCCGAAATCTGCGCCCCCGAGGAGTGTTGCTGTTCCGCAAGTCCGTCGAACGGGAGCAGGCTCCCTGGCGGAACCAACCGGCCCGGACCATCGTCGGCGATTCGCTTTCCCTGACGGCCACCGGTCCCTGGCGTCGCCACCATCCGGCGGACCCGCCGCAGCCGCCTCCCCTGGGGCCGGTCTACGGCGCCGACCCGTATGATCATACCGGTGCCCTGATGGCGCTGCGGACGGGATGTTTCGATTTCGCCGTGGTGCGGCAGTGGGATGCGGATCGATTTTTCGCGGCGGGCCTCCTGTCGGAAACAGAATGGGGTCGAGAGGTCATGACGCCGCCTGCGCCCGATCTGATGCTGCTGGTATCCCGCAGGGTGTCGGCGTCCCAGCGCTTGAACCTGGGGGACAGGCTAACCCTGCTGGGGCGTGACGGAAAGGATCAAGACTCCGCGGTAGCCGGTCTGGTCGCCGGTCTGGGGAGCATGAACCTGGCCGGTTTCAATCTGCTTTTGGAGCCGGACCTGGACCTGGTGCGGCGAAATTTCCCCCGTCATTGGCCTCTGCAGGCCCCATGAATGATATTGTGAGTTGACGAGTCGGGAGCCGGTCCGCGACCAGGCCGTCATCGGCACGGATCCAACCAGCGAAGGAAAACCATGGATATCAAGTTCCGCCGGCTGAAGGGGACCCGGGACCTCATGCTCGAGGAAATCGAGCGGTGGCACTGGTGCGAAGAGCGTTGGAACGAGGTGCTGTCCCGTTACGGTTACGGCGAGATCCGCACGCCGGTGATCGAGCCGGCCGGATTGTTTCTGCGCTCGGTCGGAGACGGTACCGATATCGTCGACAAGGAAATGTACAGTTTCGAATCGCGCGGTGGCGAGCAGTTGTGCCTGCGGCCGGAGATGACAGCCTCGGTGGTCAGGGCTTATCTGGAAAACGGACTGACTCGCCAGCCCGGAACGGTCAAGTTCTACTACATGGCGCCCATGTTTCGCCACGATCGTCCCCAGGCGGGAAGGTATCGCCAGTTCCACCAGGTCGGAGTCGAGGCCATCGGGTCGGCGAGCCCGGTCCTGGATGCCGAGGTCATCCAGACGGCCATGGCCCTGTTCGATGCCGTCGATGCCCGCGGTTTGACCGTGCTCGTCAACTCCATCGGATGCCCCGAGTGCAAGCCGGGCTACGTGGCCGACCTGCGGGAATTCCTGGAAGCCAACATGGAGCGGATTCCGCCGGCCTTCCAGGAGCGGATCGCGGTCAACCCGCTGCGACTTTTCGACGCCAAGGACGACGAGGTCCAGAACCTGTTGACGGAATTCAAGCCCATTACCGAGGCCCTTTGTCCGGCCTGCCGCACCCACCATGCCGTGGTCCTGGGCTGTCTTGGCGATCTCGGCATCCTCTTCAGGGAAGAGCCGGGGCTGGTCCGGGGACTGGATTACTACGGTCGCACGACTTTCGAGATCACTGCGGAAACCGGCCGCAAGCAGAGCAGCCTGGCCGGAGGCGGGCGCTACGACGGACTCATCGGCCAATGCGGGGGACCGGATACGCCCGCAGTCGGGTTCTCCGCCGGCATCGAACGCACCTTGCTGCATCTGGCCGACGAGGTTATTGATCCCCAGCGCAGTCGGCAGACCCAGGTGGACGTCTACGTGGCCTGTCTCGATGAGCCTTCCCAGCGTTTCGGGCTGGCGGCCTGCGACCTGCTGCGCGGATTCTGCCGGGTGGAGATCGACACGACCTTGCGGTCCATGAAAGCTCAGGCCAAGACGGCCAACCTGCGCCGGGCGCGCATCCTGCTCACCGTGGGCGAGACCGAACGCGAAACCGGAACTTTGCAGCTCAAGAACCTGGACACGGGCGAACAGATACCCGTGGAACGACAGCGGTTGCTTGCCGCCGTCAGGGAGGTCCTGGAAGGGTGAACCGAATGAATCAACACGACGATATGGAAACGAATCTGCGCACCCACCGCTGCGGCGAAGTCGGCGTGGAACAGGTGGGTCAGACCATCAGCGTTGCCGGTTGGGCGGGACGCATCCGCAACCTGGGCGGCGTGGTGTTCGTGGACCTTCGCGACCGGTACGGCGAGTTGCAGATCGTGTGCGAGGACGGCGCCCCCCTGGCCCTGGCCGACGGGTTCAAGCTGGAGTCGGTGCTGGGTTTCACCGGTGAGGTGCGCCGCCGCCCCGACGGCATGGTCAACCCCGACAAGGCCACCGGCGAGGTGGAGATGGTGGCGCGCAAGGCGGAGATTCTCAATGGGTGCGCGCCGCTGCCGTTCCAGCTCGATCAGGCCGATCGGGCCGGCGAGGAGCTGAGGCTGAAGTATCGCTATCTCCACCTGAGGCGGCCGGAGATGCTGCGCAACCTGGAGATCCGCCACCGCGCGGCCATGGCTGCGCGCCGCTACCTTTCGGACCACGGGTTTCTGGAGGTGGAAACACCCATGCTGATCCGGACCACCCCCGAGGGTGCGCGGGACTACGTGGTCCCCAGCCGGATCCACCACGGACAATTCTATGCCCTCCCGCAATCTCCCCAGCTGTACAAACAGATCCTCATGGCCGGAGGGGTGGACCGGTATTTCCAGCTGGCCCGCTGTCTGCGCGACGAGGACCTGCGGAAGGATCGTCAACCCGAGCACACCCAGATCGACCTGGAAATGAGCTTCGTGGGGGAGAACGACATCTACGCCGTGGTCGAGGAGATGATGGCGTCCATTTTTGCCGAAACCCTGGGCCTGAATCTCCCCACTCCCTTCCCACGCCTCAACTACGACGAGGCCATGGATCTGTATGGTTCGGACAAACCGGATCTGCGTTTCGGGCACCCCATGCACAACGTCGACGATCTGGTTCCGGGATGCGGGTTCAAGGTATTCGAGGATGCCCTGGCGGGGGGCGGGACCGTGCGCTGCCTGAGCGCGCCCGGGCTGGCGGCCTGGAGCCGCAAGCAGGTGGACGAATTGGAACTCGTGGCCAAGAAGCACGGAGCCTTCGGCCTGGCGCGCACCAAGGTGACGGCCGAGGGTGTGGACGGTGGAATCGGGAAATTCCTTGCCGCCGGATTCGTCGAATCTTTGCAGGAGAGGACCGGTGCCCGCGAGGGGGATCTGCTGCTGTTCGTGGCCGGGGAACAGGGAAAGGCTCGTCGGGCCCTGGGCGCCGTCCGCCTGGAGGCGGCCGCGGCGGCGGACTGGATCCCCGAGGGTGTCTGGGCCCTGGCCTGGGTGCGGAACTTCCCCCTGTTCGAGGCCGCGCCCGATGGAGGGTGGGCCGCGTGCCACCACATGTTCACCTTGCCGAGGCCCGAGGATGTAGAGAACCTGGAAGCTGATCCCGGCGCCGCGCGGGCCCAGCTCTACGATCTGGTCTGCAACGGGGTCGAACTCGGTTCAGGCAGCATCCGGATCCACCAGCGTGAACTCCAGGAACGCGTGTTCCGCATCGTGGGCCTGGATGAGGAGGAATACCTGGCCAAGTTCGGATTCTTCCTGGATGCCCTCGGTTTTGGCGCCCCGCCTCACGGAGGAATCGCCCTGGGCCTCGATCGCATCGTCATGCTCTTGACCGGCAGCCCGTCCCTGCGTGAGGTGATCGCCTTTCCCAAAACGACCCTGGCGGCTTCGCCCCTGGACGGGAGCCCCGGTCCCATCAGTCCGGCCCAGCTCGCCGAACTCAACCTGGCCATCACCCCGCCGAAGTCCGGCGATGGGGAGTCGGGGGGAAAATGAGCGGCCACAACGCTCAGGAAGGGACACGCGCCGAATTCGATCTGGGGGATGTCGACCAGCTATCCCTGTTGGGTCCCAAGGACGTGAACCTGCGCTTCCTGGAGAAGCACTTCGGGGTCAGGATCGCCGTGCGCGGAGATCGTCTGCGCATGGATGGGGAAGCGCCGGCAGTCGCCGAACTGCAGGGTGTCCTGGCGGGCCTGGTCGAGCGGGTGCGCCGTGGCCAGTTCATCGACCGGGTCACCCTGGATTACGTGTGCGCGCGCCAGGGGCGGTCCGACCCGGGGGAGTCCGTCGGGGGAACCGATGGCCAGGTCCTGATGCCGGGTTCGGGACAACGCGGATCCATCCGCGTCCGCACGCCGGGGCAGCAGGTCTATATCGACGCCATCCGCGCCTACGATGTGGTATTCGGGGTTGGGCCCGCGGGCACGGGAAAAACCTTCCTGGCCGTCGTCATGGCCATGGATTACCTGAAGCGCCAGCTCGTGGACCGCATCATCCTGGTGCGGCCCGCGGTCGAGGCCGGAGAGCAGTTGGGTTTTCTCCCCGGTGACCTGCAGGAGAAGATCAACCCCTATCTGCGCCCCCTGTTCGATTCCCTGGCCGACATCATTTCGGCCGGTCGGATCGCCAAGCTGATGTCCACCGGCGTCATCGAGGCCTCTCCGTTGGCCTACATGAGGGGACGGACCCTGAACAACGCATTCGTCATCCTGGATGAGGCACAGAACACCACCATTGGACAAATGAAGATGTTCCTGACCCGGCTGGGCTTCCACTCCAAGGCCGTCGTTACCGGAGACATCACCCAGGTGGATCTGGCGGATCGGGAGCAGTCCGGTCTTGTGTATGTGCGGGAAATCCTGCAACATACACCTGGAGTCGGGTTCGTGGATCTGGACGGTTCGGATATCGTCCGGCATCCCCTGGTGCAGCGGATCGTGGAAGCTTTCGACGCTCCGCCCCAAAGCAAAGAGTCCTCGTGAGGTCGGTTTTTTCCGGTTCAGTAGAAAGGAGGCCGATGATGTGGTGGCTGCGCCTGCGCGAAATCCCCGCCCGTCTGCGCCGCGACCGTGAGGCCGTGAGGCGGAATCTGCGCGGTCGCTTCTCCAGCTCCGATCCCGCCAAAGGCGGGCACTCCAGGCTCTGGCTGGTGGGGCTGGGTTTCGTGGTCCTGGTGCTGCACCTGGTTCTGTTCCCGCCGGTACCCCGCTTTGCCCAGGATTTTTCTGCAGTCGGCGATATCGCCGACCGCGAGATCCGGGCGCCCTTTCCTTTTTCTGCGCCCCTACCCGAACAGGAAGTGCGCATGCTGCGGCTGGCTCGCGTGGTCGAGGTTCCGCCGACCCTGAAGCGCCTTCCCGCGGCAACGGTCGCATCCCAGAACCGGCGCTTGAACGACTTTTTCGCCGCCCTTCAGTCCGCCCAGATCGACACCCTGAATGCCGAGGCCGAAGCCGGCCTGTTGGCCCTGCAGTTCCCCATGACCAGCGCGACGGGGTTGAGACGCCTGCTGGAAGCCGAACACCCCGATTCGGCCCTGGTTCGCCTGAAGCGTGCCGCCGATACGGTGGTGACCGGGCTGCTGGCCGATATGCTGCCCGCGGGCAAGTATGACCGGGTGACCGTGGTCGAGGGGAATGAGGAGACGACCGTCAGACTGGCGCAGGTGGTGACCCAGTCCCGCCTGGAGGAACGATTGCTGGCCGTCCTGCGCGAGGCAGGGGTGGCTCCGATCGAGGCTGCCGATGGGGCGGCCTTGTTGCGCCCCCTCCTGGCGCCCAATCTGGTGTATGACCCCCAAGCCACCCAGGCCCGCCAGGATGCCGTTCGCCAGCAGGTCCCCACCACGCGGGACTTCATTACCGGGGAAAGGATCGTGGATCAGGGGGTGAGGGTCACCGAGGAACAGGCCCGGTTCCTGGAAGAACTCGCCCGGCAGATCCAGGCCCGCGGAGGCGGCGGAAACAGCTGGGATCGAATTGTCCGGTACGTTTTGCGCGGCCTTGTCATCGCCATCGGCCTGGGTATGTTCGCCTGGTTGGGGCTCCTGCATTTTCCGGCATTGATCGGGAATTTACGCTGGTCCGGAGCCCTGACCGTGATCCTGGGTCTGTTCCTGGCCGGGTCGTCGTTTGCCCTGGGGCATCCAAGTTTGGGTGCCTTGGCCGTGCCGATCGTCCTGTTGGCGCTGCTGGCCACGGTCCTGTTCCGGGAGCAGGTGGGGTATGCGGCCACTTTGCTGGCCCTGTTGTTGCTGGTCCTTCTGCCCGAGTTGCCGTCCCAGGTTGCCTTCTTCTGGTTGGTGCTCGGAATGGTCACGGTGATTTCGGTGCGCCGCATCCAGAAGCGGAGCCAGTTCTACCGGACCATTGTCCTGCTGACTGGATTGTCCGTCCTGCAGGGCGCCCTGTTGCCCGAGGGCGCACTCGCCGGCGGTCAGGGGCAAGGGGCGTGGCTGCTGGTGGCGATTTTTACCCCCGTGCTGTCGGTAGCGTTCGGGATGTTCCTGTTGCCGGTGGTCGAACCGCTGGTGGGGATCTGCTCCGACCTGACCTTGCTGGAATTGTCGGACCTCAACCACCCCCTTCTGCAGCGCATGGCTCTGGAGGCCCAGGGGACCTACCACCACAGCCAGGTGGTGGGACAGCTTGCCGAGCAGGCCGCGCGATCCATCAACGCCAACGCCTTGCTGACGCGGGTGGGGGCCCTGTTCCACGATATCGGCAAAATGGAAAAATCCGAGTACTACGTGGAAAACCAGAGCCCGAACCTGAACAAACATGATGAATTGAGCCCGAGCATGAGTGCCCTGGTGATCGCCGCCCACGTGAAGGAAGGCATCGAACTGGCCCGCAAGTGGCGCCTGCCGCAGACGGTCATCGATTTCATCCCCGAACACCACGGGACCATGGTCATGGAGTTCTTCTACCGGAAGGCCCTGGAGGGCGAGGGAAACAAGACGGTGAAGGTTGATGACTTCCGTTATCCCGGCCCCAAACCTCACTCCCGGGAAACCGCGGTCCTGATGCTTGCGGACGCGACCGAAGCGGCCACGCGGTCCCTGGCCCGCCCGACTCCGAGCCGGATCCGGGAAATGGTCAAGCAGATCATCGACAAGCGCATGTTGGCCGGTGAACTGGACCAATCCGATCTGACCCTGCGGGATCTGGCCATGATCCGCGAAGCCTTCATTCCCCTCCTGACGGGAATCCACCATTCCCGCATCGCCTATCCCGGCCAGCGCCGGGAGCCGGTGGAATCGAAGGACAAGGAGGATGCCCCCGATGCGGGCGGTCGGGACAAGGAGTCGCGGTCGTGATCCTCTCGGTCGTTGACCGCCGCGATGTTGCGCCCTTGCGAACCGGTTGCTGGGTGGACGGGGCGGAATTGCCGCCCCTGCTGGCCGAGGTCGTGGCGGGGTTGGGCGAGCCGGATTGGCCGGCCAATCTCGTCCTGGCCGCTGATGGGGAAGTGGCGGAACTCAACCACACCTACCGCGGCCGCGAAGGCGTCACCGACGTGCTGTCCTTCTCGTACCTGCAAAATGCGGGAGAGGGCAAGCCGGACCTGGGCGCCGGACAGCGAGGGGCCTGTCACGATTTGTGGGTGGACCAGGCCGGGGACGTGGTGGGTGAGATCGTCCTGGCGCCGGGGTTCGTCACCGAACGCTGCGTCCGGGAAGGCTGGCAGGTGGAAGCGGAATTCGCCCTGCTGGTGATCCACGGCTGCCTGCACTTGCTGGGGTGGGATCACGAGGATCCGGCGATGGGCAAGGACATGCGGAATCGGGAATCCGGGCTGTTGGCCGGGATGGGACTGAGACACCCGCTGGCTTGACGGAAAAGAGGAGGTCATGGGAACTATTGACGGGATGGCGTTGGGATGGGGCGGCGCAGGCGGGACTCTGGCGCTCTGCCTGGGAGGCTGGCTTGGCGCCATGCTCCTGAGCGGCCTGATGACCGCCCACTACCGACTGATGGGGTTATACCGGAACGGGCTGCTGGAAAAAGACACCCTGGGGCCGATCGTCCGGGGGTTCCTGGAGGAAGACCGGCGCTTCCAGGTGACTTCCGGCACCCTGTACCTGACCTTGACCGTGATGGGCAGCTTCGCCTGGGGACACCTGTTGTCGCGGCTGTGGTCCGGTCCCCTGGATTTTCCGTTCCATCTGCTCTATGTCGCGACGGCCGTTCTGGCCTGGACCCTGGGCGGGTTGGTCTGCAAGCTGCTGGCAGCCGGCACGGCCTTGACATATGCCCGCGTGGTGGGATTGTTCCTGTTCCCTTTGGGTTGGATATTGCGACCGGTCACGGCCCTCCTGCTGGCAATGATGAACAAGCTGGACGACACCCTCTGGGTCGGGGACGCCCAGCCTCACCTGTCGGCCGGCGAAATCCGCAATCTGATAACCGAGGACTCCGAGAGCGGCGCCCTGGATGATGACGAGCGCGAGATGATCCAGAGTATCTTCTCCTTCCACGATACCTCGGTGCGCGAGATCATGGTCCCCCGCATCGACATGGTGGTTCTCGACGGGGATGTCGACATCGCCGCGAGCCTGCCGACGGTGATCGAGAGCGGGCACTCACGCATTCCCCTCTACCAGGGCAGCATGGACAAGGTGATCGGGATCCTCTATTCCAAGGATCTGCTGCGGCTGGTGCGGGGCGGGCAGCTGGTTGCAAACGGGCAGAAACTGGCGTCCCTGGTCCGGCCGGCCTATTTCGTTCCCGAAAGCAAGAAGATCGACGAGATGCTGGACGAGTTCCGGTCCCAGCGCATCCACATGGCGGTCGTCATCGATGAGTACGGGGGCATCGCCGGGCTGGTGACCCTGGAGGACGTGCTGGAAGAGATCGTCGGGGAGATCCGCGACGAGTTCGACGCCGAGGAGGAGCTGCTGGTGTGGATCGACGCCCGCCACCTCCGGTTGGATCCCAAGATCGACCTGGACGACTTGAGCCAGGAACTGGGCCTGGACCTGGAAGGTGTCGACGGCTGGGAGACCAGCGAGACCCTGGGCGGCCTGATCTACGAGGCCGCGGGCAACGTGCCCGCACCCGGCGACCTGATTCAGGTGGGGGGGCTGGCCGTCACCATCGAGGATGTGGAGGAGCAGCGGATCCTGAGGGTCCTGCTGGAATCGGAATCGGACCTCCCGGGTTTCACCCGCCGCGAACTGCCGGAAACGGAAGAGGAGGGCTGACGGGCCCGAGGTTGCCATGCTGCGTTTTTTGCAACGCCATTTCCTGACCGGGCTGCTGGCCGTGTCGCCGTTGGCGATCACCAGCTGGATCCTGTGGCGTGCCTACGTGTTGGTCAGCGCCACCATGGGACCCTGGTTGGCGAGGGTGCCGTCACTCACCGAGACCTATCCCGATTTCTTCCTGACCCTGATCGGGGTCGGGGTGGTGTTCTGCCTGATCGTGCTGATCGGGATGCTGGCCCGCAACGTCATCGGCGGCGCCTTCTTTCGCATGTTGGACCGGTTCTTCGCGGGTATTCCCGTGGTCAAGAGCGTATTCTCGGCCATCAAGCAGATTGCGGAGGTCTTTCTGCAGGATCGGCGCACGGCTTTCAAGAAGGTGGTCCTCTTCGCCTACCCCCGGCCCGGTATGTACTCCCTGGGGCTCACGACCCACGAGGATCCCCAAGCCGGGGTCGTCAGCGTGTTTTTGCCGACCACGCCCAATCCCACCTCCGGGTATATGTTGTTGGTGCTTACGGAGGACGTTCAGGTCCTTGATATTGCCGTGGAGGAAGCCATCAAACTCGTGGTCTCCGGCGGATCCATCATGACGAAGGCCCAGGTCTCAGAGATCAGGGGCGGAATGGCCGCGATGTCGCGTGCCGAGGCCCCACCCAGTCAGGAGTTGACACCGTGACCGATGGCGAAAATCTCGACCCCGCCCAGGAAAGGTCCGAGGAACGGATCCTGGATCCCAGCAATCTGGATGCCGAACGGCATGCCCTGGGGCTGAGGTTTCTCCAGTTGCTCGAAGAAAAGGAACTGGAGCAGATCCGGGATTTGGCCCTGGAACTGTCCCCCGGCGACCTTTCGGAGACTTTGCGTCCCCTGAACGTTGAGGACACCGCACGCATCCTGCGCCTGTTGCCGCCGGACCCTCTGGCCGAGGTCCTGGGGGAAATCGACAACCGCAGCCTGGGCGCCCTTTTCGCCCTCCTGGACATCGACGAGATCGCCGAAGTCCTCGAGGAAATGCCCTCCGATGAGGCGGCCGACATCCTCAGCGAACTGGATGTCGCGCAGCAGGCCGAGGTCCTGGCTGCCATGGAGGAGGAAGAACGGGAGGAAGTCAGCGAACTGATGCGCTACGGTCCGGAAACGGCCGGCGGCCTGATGGACAAGGAGTTCATCGCCGTTGGCGAGGACCAGACCTGTGGTGAGGCCGTGGCCCTGTTGCGCAGAATGGAAGAGGACGAACTGGAAGACATCCATTCGGTTTTCGCCCTTGATCGTGCCGGTCGCTTGACGGGCCGCCTGCCGCTGTTCCGGCTTTTGCTTTCCGATCCCCAGGCCCACATGCAGGACGTCATGGAGGAGGATCCTCTGTATGTGGACGTGGACCTGGACCAGGAGGTGGTGGCCAGCTTCTTCATGACCCACGATCTGGTCTCCCTTCCCGTCGTGGATCACCGCATGCGACTGGTGGGCCGGATCATGGCCGACGACGTCATGGACGTGCTGGAGGAGGAGGCCACCGAGGACATTTCCCGTCTGGCGGGTGTCAGCGTCGAGGAGTTCGGGGAAAAGTCCGCCTTCCGGGTCGCACGGTCGAGATTGCCCTGGCTGCTGGGGGCGCTGGCGGGGGAATTGGGCTCGGTGCTGGTGCTCACGCGGTTCGAGGCCAGCCTGCAAAGCGTGGTGGCCCTGTCCTTCTACATCCCCATGATCATGGCCCTGGGCGGGAACACGGGCATGCAGACATCCTCAGTGGTGGTGCGCGGCCTGGCCACCGGCGAAGTGGGTTTCTTTCATCTGGGCCGTCACATGCTGCGGGAATTGGGCACCGCGTTGCTGACCGGGCTGGCCATGGCCGTGGCCATCTACGGGCTATCGGTGGCGATCAACGGGGATCCGGTGCTGTCGGTGGTTCTGGGGTTGGCCATGTTGCTGGTGATCCTCCTGGCCGCCATGGTGGGCACGGGAATTCCCTTGTTGCTTCACCGGTTGGGTGTGGACCCGGCCGTTGCGACCGGCCCGTTCATCACCACCTTCAACGATGTGTTCGGGTTGCTGGTCTATTTGACCCTGGCCACGTTGTTCCTTGATCTGCTCCGAGGCGGCGCCTCGTGAGCGTTCTGCCTCGGCCGGTTGCCTGCACCGATGCCCTGGTTCTGCGCAGCTGGCCCTGCGGTGAAACCAGCGCCATCGCGTCCTACCTGACCCGCGACCACGGATACGTGAAGGTGATCGCCAAAGCGGCCCGCCGGCCTCGCTCCCAGCTGCGGCCCCTGGTGGAGCCGGGACGGTTGATCGGAGTGGAATTCGGCCTGGACCCCGGGCGCCAGCTCCAGTATCTGCGGGCCGGCTCCGTTCACTTGGATCCTCTGGGCACCGGCGCTTCGCTGGAAAGGTCGGCCTTCCTGCTGGGTGCTCTGGAACTGGTCGATCGTTGTCGTCCTCGTGATCCCGAGGGCGCCTCATCTGCGAACGACGGCGATACGGACAGCCTGTTTGCGGTTTGCGAGGAGTTTGTCCGGATGTTATCGTCCCCGACCTGCACGGCGCCCGGCCTGGCTTTCTTCGGGCTCGAATGGAATCTGCTCCGCCTGCACGGCCTGGCTCCGGAACTGACCGCCTGCGCCGGTTGCGGGACCGAACTGGATCCCCAGGTTTCCGGCGGTCTCTGGTTTTCCCTGGCCGAGGGTGGAGGAATGTGCCCCGGGTGTGGAGGCGAGCGGGAGCCGCCCGGAGGCGCTCGACGCCGGTTGAGCGCGGGGGCGTGGACGGCCCTGCTGACCATCGCCGGGGGCGGAGCGCTGGCCCCGGCGGAGGTGCCCTGGTCCCGCGCCTTGCGGCGGGAAATCGGTGCCCTTTTGCACGGATTTCTGGGCTACCACTTGCCGGGATATCGTCTGCCGGCCGCCCTGGACCTCTTGCGTCCGCGAAAGGATTGACCTGCGATGATGAGCTACCAGGATATGATCGCCTCACTGCAGAAGTTCTGGAGTGACTACGGTTGCGTGATCACCCAGCCCTACAACAGCGAGGTGGGCGCGGGAACGTTCAATCCCAATACCTTCCTGCGCGCCCTGGGGCCTGAACCCTGGAGGGTGGCCTACGTGGAGCCCAGCAAGCGTCCCAAGGACGGGCGCTACCTGGAAAATCCCAACCGCGTGCACCAGTTCCTGCAGTACCAGGTGATCCTCAAGCCCAATCCGGCCAACAGCCAGGAGCTTTACCTGGAGTCCCTGGGGGCCCTGGGCATCAAGGCGGCCGAGCACGACATCCGTTTCGTGGAGGATGACTGGGAATCGCCCACCCTGGGGGCGGCCGGTCTGGGCTGGGAGGTCTGGCTGGACGGCATGGAGGTGTCCCAGTTCACCTACTTCCAGCAGGTGGGCGGAGTGCGATGCAAACCCGTGGCCGTGGAGCTGACCTACGGACTGCTGCGGCTGTGCATGTTTATCCAGGGCGTCGACCACGTCAAGGACCTGGTCTGGGGTGGCGGTCTGACCTGGGGTGAGGTCATGGGACAATTCGAGCGCGAATACTCCGCCTTCAACTTCGAGCACGCCGACACCGGAATGTATCGGCGCCACTTCGATGAGAAGGAGCAGGAGGCGTCCCGGCTGCTGGAGGCCGGGCTGGTCTATCCCGGATATGACGCGGTCATCAAGTGTAGTCATTTGTTCAACGTCCTGGAGGCCCGGGGCGCCATTTCGGTGACCGAGCGGACCGGGTACATCACCAGGGTCCGCAACCTCGCCCGCTTGGCGGCCCGCACCTATGTGCAAAGCCGGGAGGAAATGGGTTTCCCCCTGCTCGGAAAAGAGACGGCATGATGCAGCATAAAGGCGACCCCCAAGCAACCCTGCCATTCCTGCTGGAGATCGGCAGCGAGGAAATTCCCGCCCGGTTTATCCCCGGGGCCATGAAGGCCCTGCAGACGGGATTTGCCAAAATCATGGCGGATGCCCGTCTGGACACCGGCAAGGTCAGGGTGATGGCCACCCCCCGCCGTCTGGTCCTGGTGGCCGAGGCGGTGACCCTGCGGCAGGCCGACCGTGAACAAACGATCAAGGGCCCTCCGGTGAGCGTGGCCTTCGGGCCAAACGGCGAGCCGACTCCGGCCGCAGAAGGATTTGCGCGGAAGGCCGGTATCGAACTCGCGGATTGCGAGCGGGGGGAGGATCAGCGGGGGGAATTCCTGCTGGCGCGGGTCATGGAGCCGGGCCGGGAGGCCGGCGTGGTCCTGGCCGAAACGGTGCCGGATCTCATCCTGGGGCTGCCTTTTCGCAAGGTCATGCGGTGGGCCGACTACGATCTGGAATATCCCCGTCCCCTGCAGTGGCTCGTGGCCCTGCTGGGTGAGGAGATCGTCCCCTGCCGGGTCGATTACCTGGAGGCCGGGCGCACGACCCGGGGGCACCGAACCCTGGTAGGCGACGCCACTTTTTCGCTCTCCGCGGTCGGCGATTATCCCGCGGTCATGGAGCAGGCCGGGGTTGTTGTCGACCCCGAACTCCGGCGGACCCTGATCACCGACGGGCTCGACGGTCTGTTGAAGGAGTATTCCGGCGACGCCGAACTCATCGTGGACGCCGAACTTCTGGACGAGGTGGTCTTCCTCTGTGAACACCCCACCCCGTTCCTTGGCGCGTACGCCGAGGAGTATTTTGCCCTGCCGGCCGAGGTCATTGCCACGGCGTTGAAGGCCCACCAGCGCTATTTCACCGTGCGGGATCGCGAAAACGGAAAGCTGTTGCCCCGCTTCGCTGCAGTCAGGGACGGGGGAGGCGACCACCTGGACAATGTGATTGCCGGCAACGAGCGGGTGCTGCGGGCGCGACTTGCCGACGCCCTGTTCTACTGGAATTTCGACCAGCAGAAGAGCCCGGACGAGCGGACCGAACTGCTGGAGTCGGTGACGTGGATGGAGGGGTTTGGGACGGTTCTGGACAAGAGCCGCCGCTTGGTGGCTCTGAGCTCCCAATTGTGGGTCAAGCACTTGTCACAGGGAGCGGAAGCGCCGGTGGCCCTGACCCGGGCCGCGCTCATCTGCAAGAACGACCTGACCAGCGAGATGATCCGCGACGGCAAGGAATTCACCAAGCTGGAGGGATTCATGGGGGCTCGTTATGCGGAAAGGGCGGGGGAGGATCCTGCGGTGGCGCGGGCCATCGAATTCCATTACGCCCCTCGATCCGCCACGGGGGATCTGCCCCAGGATGACCTGAGCTGTTGCCTTTCCCTCGCCGACCGCCTGGATACCCTGTGTGGGTGCTGGCTGGCGGGCTTCGTACCCACCGGAGCCAAGGATCCCTACGGTCTGAGGAGGCACGTCCTGGCGATGGTCAGGATCCTGCTTGACCGGGGTTGGCACCTGGATCTGCGCCTGGTTCTGGAGGATGCCCTGGCCGGTGTGGGCGAATTCGCCACCGGACAGGGCCTGGCGGCTTCTGCGGAAGAAATTGCCGAATTCATCCGTGTCCGCCTGGAGGGCTATTTCATCGACAGCCTGGGTCAGGTTCCGGAAGTCGTGCGAGCCATCCTGCCGGTGCGCTGGTTTGATCCGGTGGCGGCCCGCGCCTGGAGTGAAGCCCTGGCTGTCCACCGGCAGCGGGAGGATTTTCTGCAGGCGGCCGTGGGATTCAAGCGTTGCCGCAACATCCTCAAGGGGGACATCCTGCCTGTGGACCAGTTCGACCCCTGTCTGCAGAGGTGGTTGTCCGGTGGAAGCGGAGCGGCCGGCGAGAACTTCGCAGGCCTGGGGCACCCCGTGGCCGAGGGACTGCGCAGGATGACCGCCGCCGCCGCGGGGGAGGTTGCCTTGGCCGAAGCCGAAGGCCGGATGGCCGATGTTTTCGCCATTTTATCGGACCTTGGACCGGCCATCGACAAATTTTTTGAAACCGTAAGAGTTCTTGACGATAATGAAAGCCTTCAGGCCGCACGAATCGCCTTTTTGCGTGAGATTCACGGACTTTTTGCACGATACGGTGACTTTCAGGAGATGGTAGCTACGGATAATTGACCTGATAGCGGAAAATCTGAATCCGGGTCCGTCCAGCCTACCGAACGGTCCCGGTTTTTTAGGCATGATATTTTTTTCCGAAAGACTATTGACTCCCCAGCGTGGTTCGGGTAAGGTAATGGTGCGACTCAAAGACAATCCGTTCCCATCCCTTGAGGTGCGCTGTCCCTGTTTTCCACTTGCAGTTCGCTGAAATCACTTGACGCTTGTTCGCTCGTCACCAATGGGTCTGCATCAGAGGAGGATGTCTCGCTCGTGAAGCGCAGTTCGCTCTGCGTGTGCAGTCTCTGGGAACTTATTTGTCGCCCGTCAATGTACCGCTAATTCGCCTGAATCTGGCGTGTGCATTCAATCGTTCGCCTAACCATGTATCGGCTTCGTGCCGATGATGGGGGGAAAAAAATGAAGAAATTCACCATGTTTGCTTGTGTCGCCCTGGTGCTGGGTATGGCGATGAGCAGTGTGGCCGGGGATATCCCCAGCTTCACTAGCGATGTCAACGCCTGGCAATCCGGCAGTAACGCTTATGGCGCTAAGGCCGCCGGCGATACCATTCAGCTGATGGGGCCAGGCGGCCTCTATCAGGGAGACTTCGAAAATGCCGTTTGTGGCGTTGACCGTCTGCCCGCCGGCTGGAGCTCGGTCGATTTGACGTCCGGTAACGCCGCGTCTTCCCACTGGCATGTGTTCGCGCCCGCCGGCTTCGATACCCTGGGTATCACCGGCAACGGCCTGTGGTGCGGCGACTACTTCCCCGCCTGCGGAGCCAACTTCGCCGGTTACGGGGATGACTGGAACGACCTCGTCGAGTGGCGTTATTCCGTCCTCGATAATTCTTCCAGCTCCACGGTCACCGTCAGCGGTAACATCCTTTATCAGGTGGAGCAGGACTACGACTACGTCTACCTGAGCTACCAGGTCACGGGTCTTCTGGGCTACCAGAACGCCCTTACCTTCAACGGCGACAGTGCCGGTGGCGTGGCCGAGGCTTTCTCCGGGATTATCACCTACCTGCCCGGGGATTACATCAACGGCAACGAAATCGTCATCGATTTCCGTTTCTTCTCTGACGGTGCCTACTCGGCCGAAGGTTACTGCTATGGTGGTTTCGGCGCCGCGACTCTGGACGACGTGACCGTCTCCGTGGTCAACGGTGCCAACAATTACAGCACCTTCGACGACTTCGAAACCGGTATGGGTAACTGGACGACGGTGGCTCCGATCGCCGTCGGCGACTTCGCCCAGATCTGGTGCGGTCTGTCCGACATCGATCCCTGTAACACCAACGGTACGAACCAGGTCGCCTTCATCGATGACGGCGTGGTCGTTCCCGGCACCGGCGGCAGCCAGTGCGTCAACTGGTGCTACGGCCCCGGTGGTGCGATTGTGACTCCGACCGGTGGCATGTCCCCCGGTGGGGCCATCAACAACTACGTCAAGTCTCCCGAGATGACGTGGCCCAACGCCACCTACGACGGTCTCTGGTTCGGCTTCGACGTCTACCGTCACGAGGACTTCTCTCCTGACAGCCCGGGTATCTTCTACTTCTTCGGCGTGCGCTCCGCACTCGTGGGAGAGGACATCGAGACCCAGGGTTGGAACAGCACGGGCTATGTGTACTACGGTGGCCCCGACTACATCCGCCCTATTAACGACGCCACGTCCTGGGTGCAGCCCGCTCGTGAGAGGGTGCAGATCCGTATGGGTTGTGTGCAGTACTTCGCCGGCCTCGACGGCTATCCTGCTCCCTACTTCGACAACGTGAACCTGAAGGTCTTCCCCTTCGCCGGTCCTGGTGTGACCTACCGTGTTATCGACATGGCTCAGGACAACTTCCCTGAGGTCGGTCTTATCGACATGACGGATCCTTCGATCCTGAGTGTGCGGTTCGATGCGGCCAACAACACCAACGTGCCGTCCGATCTGGCCAACGATCCGGCCGACTCGATCACCTGCACGGTCAAGCTGGTTCGTACCGGTGCCGTTCTGAACGGTCCTCCGATCCTGCACTGGACCATGCAGCCGAACCCCGCGTTCAACGCTTACCGCACGAGCATCTTCGGTACCGCGACGACCGGCGTTTCCGCTGGCGACTCCGCTCGTAACGTGAATGGCATCGTTGCTCCGAACGTGTGGGCCTTCGACCTGCCCGACACCGGCTTCTTGTACCCCGGTGACGTGCTTCACTACTACATCGAAGCCAGTGACGATGTGGCCGGCGACATCAAGTCCGTCCACATCCCCGGCGACATCTCCGGTTACGGTGATTTCAGCCATCCTCTGGCCTACAACCAGGACTTCATCGTGCACGGCCTGCCGTCGATCACGGGTACTCCTGGCAACTACACCCAGCCTGAGGTGTTGTTCTGGAACGACTTCGCCCGCCGTGGCGGAGAGCAGGAATGGTACAGCGCTTTGGATCAGCTGGGCTACGTTCCCGGCAGCGACTACGACATTTACTACACCACGGGCCCGAGCTCCGGTGTGGGTAATGGTCTCGGTGGTCGTGCCTCCATCAGTCAGATCGCCAACTACAACACCATGCTGTACACCTCCGGCGATCTGTCCAAGTTCACCATCAGCAACGGCGATTTCGCCTCCAGCAGCGACTATGGCAACGACGTTGACCTCGTGTCATCGTGGTTGGATCTGCCCGCTCCTGGCGACCCGATCAAGGGTATGTTCCTGACCGGTGATGAGCTGGCCAACGATCTCGACGGTAGTGGGACCAACACCCTGACGTTCTTGAACGACTACATGGGTCTGGATCTCGTGAGCACCAATCTGCTTCCGTTGATCGACAACCAGGCCACTCCCGTCGTCTCCGCTCTGGCAGGCAACGGTGTCATCGTGAATCAGTCTTCCTGGGTTGCCTACGGTGGTTGCTTTGGAATCAACACGTTCGACGCCGTGACTCCGCGTGCCGGCGCCACGCAGTTGGCCGAATTCCTGGCTCCCGGTTGCGTTGCTGGTCAGTACACCTACAGTGCTGCCACTGCCAACGTTCGGGCCAACGGCAGCAAGCTCGTCAGTACGCCGTATGACTTCATGTTCATCTACGACGACCCGACTTGCGGCGCCCAGGCCGCTGCTCCGTTGACCGCGCGCGCGCAGGTTCTGTCGGATGTTCTGGACTGGTTTGGCCAGACTTCCGGTGGTACCCCCTCGGGCGTGATTCCTGGAGCGCAGTTCGCGACCAAGGCTTTCCCGAACCCGTTCAACCCGAAGGTTACGGTCTCCTACAACATGCCCAAGCGTGGTCATGTGACGGTGAAGATCTTCAACATTCGCGGTGAACTCGTCCGGACCCTGGTCGACGACGTGATGGATGCCGGTACCCAGTCCGTGGACTGGAACGGCACCAGCAACTCTGGTTCCTCTGTTGCTTCCGGCGTGTACTTCTACGAAGCTCGCTACGGTGATGAGGTCCAGGTCAACAAGATCACCATGGTGAAGTAATCCCCTCGGATTCCTCCACCTTGTGTGGCCTTTGGGAGCGGCTCCTTCGGGAGCCGCTCCTTTTTGTGGGGATTATGCCTATCGACAGGTGTGTTTGCCCCCGGGAATGGAACCTTCTGGTTGACAGCGAATACTTCGAATCCCTATATTTCAGGGGCTGTTAATGGACCATCCCCACGGGCTACTGCCTTGACTGGCGATCGCCCTTCCTGTTGCCGGACCCACCTCGGCGACTGTACAGAACCTGCTGTCACGCAAATGCTTCCCGGAGGGTGCATGCCAGTATGATGCTCAATCGAAATACCGGTTGGAAAATCCCGGCCATATTGGTGCTTCTGTCCCTGGTGCTTACCGGGTGTCGCGCATTTCAGCCGGAAGCGGTCGTCGTGAACAAGGCTCCCGAGACCTACATCATCGGCGCTCCTGCCGAAGACGGGGGAGGCTACTTCCACTTCCATGTCTACTGGTATGGGTCGGACGAGGACGGCAGGGTCGAGCGGTTCGTCTGGGCCGTGACCGACACCACCGTTCAGGACGACCGGACCAGCGACGACGAGGAAGATATCAACTTCAATCCTGCGCTGGATGCAACGACTCTGGAGATCGGGCACTACACCACCCGGACGGACTCGGTCTTCAACTTCACCATCGACCAGGGTGTCAGCACAGCCTACGACCTGACCCTGCACATGGTGGCCATCGACGATTACGGCGATTTCGACCGGACCCCGGCCAGACTGCATTTTTTCACCAACACTTTGGGGAATCCGACCTTGCGGTTTTTCCGGATCGGTGAGAACGACACCACCGAAATGGCATTCGGTGCGGCCGATACCGTGGGGTACGGCGTCTCCTACCGTCTGGGGTGGGCAGGGACTTCACCGAACGTCCAGGGTTTTGATCCCGCTGCCCTGGCGGCCCTCGATACGGTGCCGCCGGTGGACGATGGCCTGTTCGGCTACAAGTGGCGCATCCTGGGGGAGCTGGGCGGGAATTGTATCGACTCCGAGACGGACTGTTGGCATCCCCGCAAGGCCGTGGAGGCCACCGGTGACAGCATCTCCTATTTCGGCAGCCGGACCAGTCTGTTCTTTGCCAATAGCGGCAACACCACCGACCTGAACCCGTTCGTGAAGCTGTTGCCCAGCGGTGAGGTGGAACTGGAGGTCAACTCCATCGATGTGGCGGGGGTGGAGGTCGCCACCTCCATGCGGCCCTACAAATTCGTGGTCAATTACGACCCCGAGACCCGCATCGTGGAAGGTTTCGATCTCGAGCACCCCGGTGATCCCGAGGAATACCCCTACTACATCCAGCTCAACGATACGGCGCAGGTGCATCATCCCTTCCAGAATGGGGATCGGATCCCGGACCGCACGTACGTCGTGGTCAAGGCCCTGGGGCGGGATGATCAAAGGGATGTCAAGGTCAACCCCGAGTACGCTCTGGGGATGACCGGATACCTGGAAGGGGTGATCGATCTCTTCTCCGGCGGGTCCTTCAGTTTCAAGACCCAGAACAGCACCATCAATTACGAACCCGCATGGCCGGCCGAAGGCGAGGGTGGCTGGTACGCCGATACCCTGGGATTCCTGGTGGGCCCTCGGGACACCATGACCGTGAACATGCAGTCCATCGACGAACACGGACGTGCCGACGGGACCCCGGCCCAGCTCAAATTCACCGTCGGCTTCCCGCCCTGCATCCAGTGCATCGAACTGCTGCCGAAGCGCTTCTCGACGTCCCAGTACGACGAGAACATCGAGTGCTACGACGGCCACTCGAGCAACAAATGTTTCGACGGGGAGCAGGTGTTCCGGGTGACGGCGAACGGTACAGGTTTCGACGAACTGGAATATCTGAACAAGGCCGTGATCCTGATCGACAAGAACACCGGGTTCACCCAGGTCCTGACCGATACGACCGATCAGTCGGACAACCAATGGGCGATTTCCGCGCGCCTCTACCGCATGGAAGTGCTCCTGCACGGAATCGACGACCCCAGGGAAAGCTGGACGACCACTCCCCTGAACCGGATCATGGGCTGGCGGTACCAGGTCGACTACGATTGCGATCCGTACAATCAGATCAAGGACGGCGGCGGCAACGACGGCCTGAACGATCCCACCTATGGGACTCTCACCATCACCGATCCTGGGCTCAAGATCGATGCGGCCACGGGGATCTGGAAGGTATCGGTCGATATCGGCGTGCCGGAGTTCCTCATTACAAGCGGGGAAGAAGTTTACCGTTTCATTCTCCTGTCCATGGTCGGCAACGACCAGGAACTCGCCGACGACCTGTTCAAAAAGTCGGTTCGCCAGACCGGCGGCGGGACCATCCAGGCTGTGGCTTTGGACCAGACGAAGTTTGGTTTTAAGCCGACCAGGCCTTCGCGGTACAACATCTTCTCACAGGTTCGACCTGCGGTTTCCGAATTGCCTGATGAGGTGACCTGGCGGGACGGCGACTTGCAGACACGCTTCACCACGGGAGTGATTTTCAAGGCCCTGGATCTCTCCCGGAGCGCCATGGCGAGCTTGGATGATACACCCGTGGAAAAGAGATTCCGGATCATTGTCAAGGCCGGCGGCGTTGATTTTGAGTGTTCCGGACCGTAACCATAGAGTTTGGCGACCAATGGATCGAGGAGAAACGTCATGATGAGGCGCATTCTGCAGGTGGTTTGCTGGGGAGTGCTGATGGCCGGGCTCGTGGCCTGTTCGGCTGACACCAAGCTCGGCGGTGTGAAAATTCCCAATGCCAGGCCCGACACGCGCATGGTCGCCCAGCCGCCCACCCTGCTCGAGGCCGGTTTCGCGGTTGAGTTCTTCTGGACCGGCTCGGACCCGGACGGGAAGCTCAAGGGGTATGAGTGGAAGGTCAGTGACAACGGGCTGGACGGAATCTCCCCCCGCGACACTCTGACCGTGGACCCTCTGACCGGGGCGATTCTGCACCCCTGGCGCTTCACGACCGCAACCGATTCGGTTTTCATCCTGCTGGCGGACCAACCCGGTTTCCCGGGTGATCCCGAGGCCGACCCGCGCAGTTTCCGCTCCCATTCCCTGTTTATCCGCGCCGTGGATGAAGATGGGGCGAAGGACCCTTCACCCGCCTACATCTCCTTCACTTCCACGACGTTGGTGCCGACCTGCCAGGTCGCTTACAAGAATCTTACGAGTTCCAGGGACCCCAAGAAGGTTCCGTCCACGGTCAATATCGGCTGGGTGGGAGAAGACCCGGATTTCGACCTCAAGACCCCCACCAAGGTCCGCTACCTCTGGAAAAAGGCCCTGGACTCTGCGGGTGAATTCGTCACGACCAGGTACGCTTACGAACATACCCCGGGACTCATATCCTTCGACGACCCCGACTGGTCGGATTGGCGGCCCTACAGCGCCGATATCGATAAGCGCAAGGTCAAGTTCCGGAATCAGGAAAACCGAGCCTACTACTTCTTCGCCGTGCAGGTCCAGGACACAGCCGGGGCCGTCAGTGTGGGGCTGGGCTGGCAACAGGAAGTCGCCCATGTGACCGTTCAGGGTGTCTTCAAGCCCGCACTGGTGCTGGACGAGCCCTTCCTCAACACGGGCTACCAGGACGCCGAAGTGGCCTCGGGACAGCCCATCAATTTCGTATGGTCGGCCGATGCCAGTTCCTACGGCGGGGAAATCGTTTCCTACCGGCACGGCTGGGATCTGACCAACCCCGACGATCCCGCCGATCAACAATGGGCTGTTCCGGCTGGTACTTCGCGGCAAAACCTGTTCGATACCGAGCGGGTCTTCACCGAGGGTACCCATACCTTCTATCTGCGGGTTGTGGACGATTCGGACTATGTTCTGCTGGTCACCCGGAATATCCAGGTCATTCCCTACGTGGATCCGGCTTTCCAGCGGCCATTGCTGATCGTGGACCAGGTGATCGATGAGTATGTCGACAACTGGCGGGACCGGCAGAATGTTTCCCGAAACAAGGAAGTGTTCCGCAATGCCTATTGGCGGTTCCTCGACGACATCCAGGGTGGTGTCGCCGATATCGATTGGTCCAAGGATTGGAGGGAGGACAGTGACCAGGTCGAGTATTCCGATATCGTCGAATACAGCGCTGTTCTCTGCTATGCCGAGTACAACGATTCCCAGTTGATGTTCAAGAAGTTCCGACCCGTGAACAACCAGGACAGGTTTGTCTGGTTGACGCCGTATCAGTTTCGGGGAGGGAATTTCTTCCTGGTGGGGCAGGCCAGCATGGAATCCTTCCTGCCGTCATTCGCCCGCTATTCCGTGCCCGTCATCTTCGATTCCAAGGAGACCACCCTGCTCGTCGGAGGCACGGATTACACCATCGGTTTCGGTACCCGCACGCTTCCTGACGGGACCGAGGTGTATCGGGGGCCGCTCATGTATCCCTATGCCACCGCCGGGATCACGGCCCTGGACTGGACCGCTCCGGCCAGCAAGTACATCTACGGCAGACCGGTTTCGGCGGGACAGGACCGGAAGTCGGCGTGTGTCGGCCTGAAGGGACTGGCGCTCGATCCGGCCTTCAAGCTCAACCACGGCATCGGCCCGGGGGTGATTCCTGACACCATGTGGACCAATCCGGATATCGACTGGCACGATTACTCTGCGGTGGATGCGGACACGCTCAAGCTCGGCACCTTGAACTTCAAGTTCACGAAGGACGAGTTCGTCAACGAGAGCATCAGCGAGCGCACGGGCATCATCCTGCAGAATTGCGACTCCTCGGAAGCTCCGAACGGCCGATGCATCGAGCCCATGTTCAAGGGAATCGCCCGTTTCGACTGGCTCCGGGAACTCCGGTGGCGGCAGGGCGATGCGGAATGGCCGACCAGCACGTACAGCACCGACGAATTGGTTACCGAGTGCGGCACCCAGGCCTTGACCGATTACAATGGACACCCAAGGTCCAGTGCCTGGACCAACGGGCGGACGTTCGGGTATTTTTCCTACAAGATGGCTGCGGAAAAACCGGGTGTCGCGCGTGCCGATGTCTACTGGGGCTTTGATCCCTACCGGTTCGACGAAGCGGGGACCAAGAAGACCATTCGGTGGGTGTTGAGTTATTTCGGGATCGACCTTAACCAGTAAGCGACTCGGCTGCCGGGACACCCCGTTTGCGGGGTGTCCGCGGGCCGCCGGATTTTCTTGCGAAAGGCAGTGTGCATGAAGATCGGAAGCGCCATTTTCCAGCGGTCCGGGCTGTGCCTGGCCGTCGGCGTTTTGCTGACCGTGGCGTCCACGGCAGGGGCCCAGACTCCGGAAAGTGCCTGTGCAGCAGACTCCCTCTACCTGATTTCCCCGAAATCCGTGCATCTGGATTTCCAGACCACCGAACCCCTGGGAATGGTGATCAGCTGGCCGAACCTGGATATTTCCGAAGCCACCTGCTTCACTCTGCGCGATACGACCGGGCTTGGCTTCCCGGTGGATGTCTCCGGTGGTTTCGGTGACCAGGTGGACAGGGTTTTCCGCTTCACCACCCTGAATTCCGGGGTTATCGGATCAGCCCAGGGTGCGCCCTTGCGCTTTACCTGGACTCACCAGGGGTCTTCCCGGAACGGTGCCTTCGAAGGGGTGCTGAATCTGGCCAACAACGGCGGCTTCTGGCGCTACGATGCCCAGAGCCAGGAGTGGAGCCAACTCAACCAGGGTCTTCCTCTGACGTGGAGGCAGGTCAATGTGGTTGCCTTCGCGGAAAACCCCGATGGGGATCTGATCGCAGCTTTGACGAATGGCTCGACTTTTGAGATCGGCCCGGTGGGGCTCTTCATGAACCAGGGGGCCGGCTGGACCCGCATCGCGGAGGGGACCTTCAACAGTTCCACCCTTGTCACCCGGCTCGCCACTTCGCCGGTTGATCCGGCCACTTTTCTGGTTGGGACGAAGACCAAAGGTCTCTTTCTCACCCATGACGGCGGGGCGAGTTTTACCCAGTTGACGACTCAATTGGATCCGGGATTCGAGCCGATGCCCAATCAGTTCCCTGTGCGTTCCCTGGTCTGGTCAGGCAACAGCATCTTTGTCCACGTGGATAATTTCGGCTTTTTCCGCTCAAACGACGGCGGTGCGGGTTTCTCCCGGGTTCCCCTTCAGGTCCTCGAAAACCTGGATGCGGAGATTCAGGTTCTGGTCGATCCGGTGGTCAATGACCTGTATCGCGACCCCGTGCGTCCGAACCGCCTCCTGGCCAGCCTTCAGTTTCACGGAGTCTTTGAGAGCACCGATGACGGCGCCACCTGGCACGACCTTTACGGGGACCTTCTGGTGGCGAATCCCGACGTGACCGGGGAGTGGATCAACAACGCGCTTTCCTGCGTCACCAGTGACGCGGATCCTGATGTCATCGTCATGGCGGTTGCCCAGAAAGGTCTATACCGGACCACTGATGGGGGCCTGACCTGGCAGCAAACGAATTTGGCGGGCCAGAGTAATCTCGCAAAAGTGACGCGAGTGCGTCTTCTGGCCGATTCGGCCAATCCCGAGGTGCTGTATGCCCTGGAGGATGGCTTCGATCTCCTGCGCAGCCTGGATTATGGCGCCACCTGGGAGCGGTGGGACGGGGCCCCCGAATTGGCCACGGCGCTGAATTTCAGGAACGCAGGAACCGCTGACGGCGACATCCTGCTGGCAACCTATGCCGGCGGTGTGTATCAGGCCGGTTCGGTTTTGAACTTATCCGACACCTATACCTCGGGTACTTCGCCCGAATTGCGGAGCCTGGATTTGGGTTTGATGATGTCCTTCGGTAGCGGTTCTGTCGAACCTAACGATGAATTTCGTTTGGTGTGTCAGACCTTCCAGGGTTGGGCCGTCTGGCGTTCCCCTTCCGCCGACCCGGAGCATCCGGTATTGATCGGACTCTACGACCTGGTGAACCCCGAATCCTGCCAGGAAGGTTACTGCGGTGGTCCGGACATTCTGCCCATTCCCCGGTGTTTCAAGGAAAAACGCGCAGCGTGTTTCTCGGGGACCGACGCCGGATCCGATACCTTGCGATTCTTCGATTCCGAAGTCTACAACGGTTTCTCCTACTACTATTCCGTGACGACTTTTGATTACGGGAATACCGCCCTGACCACGGTGGAGAACACCACCAACACCATGCTTTTCTCTCCGCGGTGGCAGGGCGACGAAAATTCCCTCTTCAACGGTACCGGGAACCAGAGCTTCGTTCAGGTCAACCTGGGAGCGGCCCCGGATACCGGGGGGGATGAGATCTATGTATTTCCCAATCCCTTGCGGCCGGGCGCCGGGCTTCCCGGCTTTGAAGGCCGTTCGGTGGTCTTTACCAACCTGCCGCAGGATTCCCGGATTCAGGTTTTCACCGCCGCTGGTGACGATGTCATGGAGCTCGGCCCCGAATTGATGAAGGGCGGTCAAATCTACTGGAACACGGAAAACCGCGATCAGCAGTCCGTGGCCCCCGGCGTCTACATTTACAAGGTGGTCATGCCCCAGCGCGAGGAATACTGGGGAAGGCTGATAGTTATTCGCTAAAAGACCGGGTTGCACGAAGGCGACCGTTGTTGAATATTGGGGTGCGGGTCGGCGACCCGTGCCCCGGTTTTTTGGGGCAGACAAGGCGACCGCGCGGGCCGCCGTGCCGAGGATGTGTCAGATTGCCGGGTCTCGGAAGGCCGGCACGAACTCCTGGAGGAGTCATGAGCGACATGAAGGTTTATTTCTTTGGTGAGGGCCATGCAGACGGCAAGGCCGACATGCGGAACCTGCTTGGCGGTAAGGGTGCCAACCTGGCCGAGATGACCAGCCTCGGGATTCCGGTTCCGCCCGGATTCACCATCACCACCGCCGAGTGCAATGTCTACCAGGAAGCCCGGCAGCTCAGTTCCGAGTTGATGAAGGACGTGCAAGCGGCCGTCGCACGCGTCGAAGGCATCATGGGCAAGAAATTCGGTTCCACTTCCGATCCCCTGTTGTTCTCGGTCCGGTCCGGTGCCCGCGTTTCCATGCCCGGTATGATGGATACCGTGCTGAACCTCGGCCTCAACGATGAGACCGTCCTGGGCCTGGTCGAGATCAGCGGTAACGAGCGTTTCAGCTATGACTGCTATCGGCGCCTTGTTCAGATGTTCGGCGACGTGGTGATGGGGGTTGCGGGAGAAGTTTTCGAACACGCCATCGACGACATCAAGGCCGCGCGCGGGGTCAAGCTCGACACCGAATTGACGGTGGCCGACCTGCAGGAACTCATCGCCACCTTCAAGGGTCTGGTCAAGACGCACACCGGTACCGATTTTCCCTCCGACCCCTGGGACCAGCTCTGGGGCGGCGTGCGGGCCGTGTTCGAGAGCTGGAACGTGGAACGCGCCATCGAATATCGCCGCATCAACCACATCCCGGTGGATTGGGGTACGGCGGTCAACGTGCAAACCATGGTTTTCGGGAACATGGGTGAGAATTCCGCCACGGGGGTGGCCTTCACCCGCGACCCCTCCACGGGTGAGCGCGAGTTCTACGGTGAATTCCTGATCAACGCCCAGGGCGAGGATGTGGTGGCCGGGACTCGGACGCCCCAGCAGCTGAACAACCACGGGCGTGGGAACCTGCCCGACGGCAACGAGGCCAAGGACCTGCCCACCCTCGAGGAAGCCATGCCCAAGGCCTATTCCACCCTGCTGGAAATCCGCGCCAAGCTCGAAGAGCACTACCACAACATGCAGGATATCGAGTTCACCATCCAGGACGGGCGGCTGTGGATGCTGCAGACCCGGAACGGCAAGCGCACCGGGGTTTCGGCCATCCGGATCGCAGCCGAAATGTTCAGCGAAGGCCTGGTCGGCAAGGAAGACGCCCTGCTGCTGGTTGAGCCCGACCATCTGGATCAGATGTTGCACGACCAGATCGACCCCGATGCGCCCCTCGACGTCCTGAGTTCGGGGTTGCCGGCTTCGCCCGGGGCGGCCCAGGGCCTGGTCGTCTTCAGCGCCGAGGACGCGGTCGAGGTCGCGGCCACCGGCAAGAAGGTGTTGTTGGTCCGGCGCGAAACCAGCCCCGAGGACATCGCCGGCATGAACGTGGCCGAGGGCATTCTCACCAGTCGGGGGGGCATGACCAGCCACGCGGCCGTGGTGGCCCGCGGCATGGGCAAGCCCTGCGTGGCCGGTTGCGGCGAGATGTTCGTGGACAACGAGAAGAAGGTCATGACCATCGGCGGGCAGACCTTCCACGCCGGGGACATGCTCACGATCAACGGCACCACCGGCCAGGTGATCAAGGGTGCTCCCGCCCTGGTTCCCCCGCACATGGACGACCCCAACCTGGTGACGGTCATGGCCTGGGCCGACGAGATGCGCCGCCTGAGGGTGCGGACCAACGCCGACACCCCTCATGATGCCGAGCAGGCCCGCGAGTTCGGCGCGCAGGGTATCGGTCTGTGCCGTACCGAACACATGTTCTTCGGGGAGGACCGCATCATGAAGATGCGCGAGATGATCCTCGCGGAGAACGTGGAGGCAAGGCGTGCCGCCCTGCTGAAGATCAAGCCCATGCAGCAGGAGGACTTCGAAGGCATTTTTACGGCCATGGACGGTTTGCCGGTGACGATCCGCCTGCTGGATCCGCCCCTGCACGAGTTCCTGCCCACCGCCCCGGACGACATCAAGGATCTGGCCAAGGAAATGGGCGTGTCCGTGGAGTCCATCGAACAGAAGATCGAGTCCCTGCACGAGATGAATCCCATGCTCGGGCATCGCGGGTGCCGGCTGGGCCTGACCTATCCCGAGATCTACGAGATGCAGGTGGAGGCGATCATCGGCGCCGCCTGTGCGGTCAAGAAGAACGGTGTGGATGTGCAGCCGGAGATCATGATCCCCCTGACCGGTGCCAAGCGGGAGCTGTCCGATTTGCGACAGATGACCCTGCGGGTGGCCGCCGAGGTCATCGCCCAGTGCGGTACCGAGGTGGATTTCCTGGTGGGCACCATGATCGAAATCCCGCGGGCGGCCCTGCTCGCCGACCAGATGGCCGAAGATGCGGATTTCTTCAGCTTCGGCACCAACGACCTGACCCAGATGACTTTCGGCTACAGCCGTGACGATGCCGGCGTGTTCCTGCCGGATTACGTCAAGTGGGGCATTCTGCCCTCCGACCCGTTCCAGCGGCTGGATACCGAAGGCGTGGGGCAACTGGTGGCCATGGCCTGTGAGAAGGGACGCCGGACAAACCCGGATATCCACCTGGGTATCTGCGGCGAACACGGTGGCGACCCGAGTTCGGTGACGTTCTGCCATCAAACGGGGTTGGACTACGTGAGTTGCTCCCCCTTCCGGGTGCCCATCGCCCGTCTGGCCGCCGGCCAGGTCGTGGCCCAGGAACGCCTGGCTGCGGAAAAGTAGTTCGTCGTGATCCTCCACTGGTCCCATGGATTGTGGATGTGGCCCCTGCTGCTGGTCTTGGCGGCAGGGGCCGTCGTTTTCACGGTCACGACCTACGGTCGGACCGCGCCGAATCCGGGCCGCAACAATCGCCGAATCCTGGTCTGGCTGCGCGGATTGGCATTGGGGTGCCTGGTGATGGCGTTGGGCAGCCCGTTCCTGTCCCGCGTCAATGTCATGACCGAAAGGCCGGAGTTGCTGGTCCTGGTAGAGGATTCGGCCAGCATGAACCTGTCGGCCGCCCCCACGGCGGCGCAAGCGGCGGGCGTTTCCCGCTGGGAGCGTGCCCTGTCCCTCTGCAGGCGGCTGCAGGAGGTTTCCCGCGCCAACTACCCACCCCTGGATGCGATTTTCGTGCGCGGAAACGGCCTGCTGGAATCCCGCGACTTTGCCCCGGATGCGGGGGGCCTCACACCGCCGGCAGCGCTGGGGACCGACCTGGATGGCCTTGTTTCAAGCTCCTTGGCGCAGCGTCGGGGCCGGCCGGTCGGCGCCGTCGTGGTCATCAGTGACGGGTGCGAGGAAGATGACCAGCCCGATGTCGATTCCGTTCCGGCCTCCGGCCGCCGACCCGGTCCCTCCACGGCGAGTTTCCATGTCTTGGGGGTAGGGGATCCGGTCGGCCCGATGGATCGGTTGATCAGCGGCCTGCGTTACCCTCGGCTGGTGCATAAGGATGATGAGGTCGTGGTCGCGTGCACCGTGGAACAGATGTTCCACCGGGCGGCTCCGGGTGACAGCTTGACCGTCGTTCTGAGCGACCAGGAGGGGACGCTGGCGCGCAAGACGATTGCCGATCCCGGAGGATCGGTGCCCCTGGAGCTTTCGTTCACTCCGCGCCGGGAAGGCCTCCAGGTGATGACCCTGGCCGTCTCGTCCCTGGGCAACGAGCGTTTCCCCGCCAACAACCAGGTGTCACTGGGAGTGACCGTCCGCAAAGAACGGTCCCGGGTATTGTTGCTGGACCTTGCGCCTGGCTGGGATGGGCGATTCCTGACCCAGGCCGGCCTGCAGGAGCCACGGCTGCGGCTTGAGGTCGTCTTCCCCGGTCCGCAGGGCCTGGTTCTTGCGGACAGCCTGATACCCTGGAGTTGGCCCACCACGGCCGCAGGGTGGGGGGAATACGACGGGGTGGTTCTGGATTTCGCCGCGTGGCCGGGGTCTGTGGATCCTGTGTCTTGGCAGTGGCTGGCCCAGGCGGTCCACGACGGACTGGGCCTGATGTTCCTGCCGGGGCCCGGTTTTCGCGAGGCACCAACCGGGGCTCTGCCGGGGTTGCCCGAGGTGATCTCGGAGCTGTTGCCCCTCGGCAGTCGAGGTTTGCGTTGGCGAGAGGGCGAGTTTGCCCTGTCCGTTCGTCCCGGGGCTGCCGGACACCCCGTCCTGGCGGGTCTGGGTTCCGGTCCGGGAAATCCCGGAAGTCATTGGGAATCCCTGCCTCCCTTGCATGGGATCATTCCGGTGACCCCCCAGGAGGCTGCCGTCGTCCTGCTTGACGGCCGCTCCGGATCCGGTCCGGCTGCAGCGGCCTTGGTGCTGGGTGAGCAGGGCCGGGGCAGGGTTGCGTGGTTTGGCGGTGACGCCCTGTGGCCGGCGGCATTTTGGAAGGCTCCGGGAGCGTTGCGGACGGCATCGGAGCAGCAACCGGGCCGCAGGCTGCTGCGCAATTTGCTGGTCTGGCTCGGTACGGGTGAACAGACAGGTGGTTTGCGCTTCGAAAGCGAGTTGCCCCTGGCTTCAGCCGGACGCCCCATCCTCCTTCATGGGAGCTGGCAGGATATGCGGGGCCTTCCCCTCGGGGAAGGCCGGGTGATCCTTCAGGTCGTCCCCCTGACGGATGTGGGGACGCCTGGACGGTCCTTCGCCGCCGGTCCGCTGGATCCGGCCACGGGGGCCTTCACGGTCAGGGTTCCGCCCCTGGCGGCCGGGAGCTACACTCTGACCCTCGAGGGACAGGGTGAGACGAGTGCTTCCAGCGGTCCGCAGACGCTGGTGGTGACCCCGTCCTCCCTCGAGGATCGACAGGTCAGGCAGGATCGGCGGCGGTTGGTGCAGTTGGCTGCGGCAGGCCAGGGAACCTACGGGGATTCTGGAGACTCCCTGCAGGTGGCGGCCTTGATGAGGGATCTCCAGCAACAAGCTTGGCCGCAACAGCGCCAGACAAGGCATTCCCGGTATGACTTGACGCGGGGATTCCCCTTCCTGGCCCTGGTCGTGTTGTTGCTGGGGGTGGAGTGGTATCTGCGCCGCCGTTTCGGCTTGCTCTGATCACTGACGAGTATTCTGGTCCTCTCCCGGAAACTATTGGTCCCTCTTGCGCCGGACGTGCCGCTGGTTGCTGTTGTGTTGGATGTCGGTTTGTGGCGCGGCCAGGGCCGGGATCGTCATCAACGAGCTCCTGCCCGATCCTCCGGGGAGCGACGCCGGACACGAATTCGTCGAGCTGTTCAACACGGCAGACCATGCGGTATCCCTGGCGGGTGTGGAATTCCAGTTCGCCAACGGAGCCGATCTCCAGCCTTCCTGGCAAACCCGGTGGACCGCCACGGGTACCGACAGCATCTGCGCGCTCGGTTACTTTCTCCTCGTTGACACCAATTGGCCGGGTCCCTCCGCAGGAGACGGTCAGGTTCGGCTTTCCCTGCAGAACGGTCCCGATGCGGTGCGCCTCGTCATCGGGAGCGAGGTTCTGGACCTGGTGGGTTACGGCGAGCTGACCGGACCGGATTTCTTTGAGGGTAGTCCGGTGGCCGCCGCCAGTGGCCTGTCGCTGGCCCGCAGACCCGACGGCAGGGACAGCGGTGACAACGGAGCGGATTTCCTGGCGGCTGCGGCGTCACCCGGCTTCACCAACTTTCCCCAGTATGCTCTGGAGATCCAGGACTGGGGCTGCGAACCCCCCACCGCACGGCCGCATGACCGGGTCACGGTCAGCGCCGATCTCCACAACACCGGTCTGAGGGATCTGCAGACCGAAGTGCTGTTGCTTGATCTCGGCGGGCGACGTTTCGAGGCTTCGGTGGCGGGGTTTCCCGCAGACGCCAAGCGGCTGGTGCGCTGGGAAATCCAGCCGGACGGTCCCGGGCGTCCGGCTCTGAGGGTGATCGCCCCGACCGGAGGGGATCCCGATTCCCTGGTGGTGACCCTGGGCCGATTGCAGGTGGGACGCGGAGAACTGGAACTCAATGAGGTGCAGGCGGCCCCGGACCAGGGTGAGGGGGAATGGATCGAACTGGCTTGCACGGGACCGCAACCCGTGTCCCTCGCCGAATATCGGATCCGGGATGAGGACGGCGGGTGGAGGGACTTGTCTCCCCAATGGCTGGGGCCGGGAGAACTCGTCGTCCTGGCCGCCGATACGGTTTCCCTCGGTGCGTGGTACCGGGAAAACCGGGCCCACGGGGACCCTCTGCTCGAGGCCTGCCCTGAGGCTCCTTTGCTGGTCGAACTGGCGGCTTGGCCAGCCCTGAACAACTCCCCTCCGCAGACACGGGATTATTGTGACCGCCTCTGGCTGGCCGACAGCCTGGGAGTGATCGACCATCTGAAGCTGCTGGCATCCGGAGGGGGCGATGGGGGAGTTCCCCTGCCGGAGGATGGGCGATCGGTGGAACGGACATCGCTGGCCCTTCCCGGGGGAGGAACGGAGTCATTCTGGAGACCCTGCGCCACCGGGTCGGGCGGATCGCCCGGCTGTGCCCCGCGGGAGATATCCGCTGCCCGGGGCGGGGATTGGATGTTCCTCCCCGACCGCGTGCTGGACCGGCGGCAGGGGCCGCTGGTCCTGGAAGTGGCGGTCACAATTCCGGCGACGGCTGCGGGATTCACCCTGCGGGTATTCAATCTTTGGGGTGAGCAGGTGCGGACGGTCGGTGGCGATGGGGCCGGGCCCGGAAGCCGGCTGTGCCACTGGTTCGGCGACGACGATGCCGGCATGCAGGTGGCGGCGGGTGGGTACATCGTCGTCGGAGAGCTGCAATCGGATCGGGGGCAAACCCTGTCCCGCGCCCGCACGGTGGTGGGTGTCCGATGACCCGCCTCGGCAGAACCTCTACCCAACGTTGGCCGATCCTGCTGCTGTTGGTTTGGCTGCATCCGGCGGCGACCCGGGCCGGTCATCTGACCGCCGGGTGGCTGCATTCCCCGGTCCAACTTGCCCCGCTCATTACACCCGATGGCGCAGAACCCGCGATCCGGAAGCAAGGGACTTGGTTGGCGGCTGGGGGATCCCTGCTGTACGGCCTGCCCGATCTGCCGGTTCGATTTTTGGCTGCCGGCGCCTCCCGGAGGCTGGGATCCGGGAGGGGGTGGGTCAGAGTGAACCGGGAAACCGTGGGCAACTGGCCGGTCCAGGAGTCGTCCTGGGGCGCGGAGATTGCCTGGGAAGGTCGCTTCGGGTTCGGTTGGCTGGTGGAGAGGCGAGGCGGTTCAGTTGACGGTCAAACTCTGCCGCAGAGCATGTGGTGGGGGTGGCACGGTTTCCAGAGTTTCCACTGGAGCAACGACTCAACCCTGCATGGGGAAGTGTTCTGGTCTCCCCGAGGAAGCGGGTCGGGTGGAGATTCTGACCCGGGCCCCCGACCCTTGGCGGCGGTGGTGTTGACCTCCGGCGCGCGGAGCCTGGCGGTTGCGGTGGACCGAGGCCGCGGCGGAGGGCCGCGAACGGGGGTCGAACTGGCGCTGGGCAACGGGAGGGGGTTGGCATTCACCTTGAGCCTGGACGCCGTTTCCGGCGCCATGGGTCCCGGCATCTGCGCCGCTCGCGGGCCGGTTCTGGTCCTGACTTCGCATCGCGTCCATCCGGTTCTGGGTGTCACCCACCGACTCATGGTGATCATCGGCGGGTGGCAAAATTGCCGTCTCTAGGGGCAAGGTCGCTGGCCGTGGCCTTGGTGGTGTTTGCGGCTGCCGCGGTCTCGGGAGCCCAGACCGCACCACCTGCTCCCGGGGAGGATGCGGTCCAGGCGGATCTGGAAAGCGCATTGGCCGAACTGGAAGCTGCCGGCAGCCCCTTGACGGAAGATGAAACCGCCCAGCTTCTCGGGGGCGGTTGGGATTTCGGCAGGGGTTTCCTGCAGTGGCGCCAAGGAGCTTCGGAATCTTGCCTGGGCCCCGGTACCGTGAGGGCGGATCTGACCTGGCGGGGGGTCGATTTTCGCGCTCGCCGTGGCCGCGATGGTTGCGCGGCGGCTCCCTGGTATGGGTCGTTGTCCCGGGAGACCTCCCGGTCGTCATTGATGATCGGGGATGCCGCCATGTCCCAGGGCCACGGCCTGCTGTCGGGAAGACCTGGACGACGGTCCACAGGGTCGGCCGATCAATCCCTGGGTGCGACCGGTCGAGGACTCCGGGCATGGCCCCATGCTCCGTCGGGGGGAGCGCTGCAGGGTTTCGGCGCCGGGTTGGTCGTGATGGGCACCCGGATGGAGTGTCTTGTGGGGCAACCATCCCGCTCGTCGTCCAGCATCTCTCCTCGATTCCAACTGGTGCGCCTCTCCACGGCAGATCCGACCACGGCGACTGCCGCCTCGGTTCTGGTCGCTCAGGACGAAGAAGGTTGGAGTGGGAGCGTGGCCATGTCCTGGTCGGATGCGCGTGTTTCCGCCTCCGGGGAGGCGGTCGGTCGGTTGGACCGACCGGGAGGACGGGGCTTCTCCGGTTGGGTTCGCCTGCAGGTGAACCCTCGTTGCCTGATCGAGGGTGCAGCCGGGTGGGCCCGGGGCGGTGAGCCATCCAGCCTTGCTGTGCGGCCCTCGTGGCTGGGTGGTTGGGAGGGTGGGGGGTGGTCGCTGCGCCTGGTGACGACCCTGCAGCCGGGATCGACATTGAAGACCCTGGTCAGCGCGGGCAGCACGGAACTCCCGGAGGGCGCCGGGCGACGGTCCCGGCTGCTGTGGGACGCGCTCTGGACCCATCGCATGGCATCCGACTGGCGCATGCAGCTGCGCTGGCGACGGCAGGGGGAGCGGGAATCGTTACGGTTTTCCCGCTGGCCCTGGTTGCCACCGCAGGATGGCCCGGTGGAGACGGTCACCACCCTGGCTGCGGTGATGCGCAGGAAGTGGTCGGCGAGGAGCCTGCACCTGGGATTGCATGCGCGCGAACTGGCGGGATCCGGGGAGGGCGGTGTCCGCTTTCTCTTCACCATCGGCGGGGAATATGCTCCGGGGACTCACTGGATCCTGCGTGGCCAGTGGGATCTGGCCTGGGGCGACGGGGTGGATCTGGTCAGTGCGTTGAGTCCCCTGCAAGGCTACGTCCTGCCGCGCCATTGGTCCCAATGGCAGGAGCAGAGGATGCTCGGTGTGGGGCGGGAAATCGGATCCTGGCGATTTCAAGCGGGGACCGCCGTCCGTGATCCCGCCCCCTCTGTGCCGGCCACAGGGACCAGCTGGGAGGCCTGGGGAGATTTGGCTCTGCGCTGGTAGTTGTGCTCGTTCAAGTTCAAGTCTCAATGGCCGATAGAATCCTGTATCCATGTGGCAAACTGTTCCTGGAGGCTTCCTTGCAAACCGGTGCGGATTCAGCGGTTGAATTGTGGTTCGGCGCCAAGGAGCGTCCTGCAAGGGACGACCCTGCGGGCGATCTTCTGGACCAATTGCGTGAACTGGCCCTGGGGACTACCGCAAGTACGGCCCTGGGTGTGGCTCTTTTCGAATCCCTGCGCAAACAACTATCCAGCGGCAGAGCGAGCGAGATCCTTCACGGGGTGCAAACCCTGGCCGAGGCCGGAGATCCAGCCGGTGCCCGTCTGCTTGCGGCAATGCTTGAGGTCGTTTCACCGGCGGCGCGGCTGTTGCCGCTGGTTCGCGCCATGTCCTGCAGTCGCCGGTTGTGGCTGAGCCGTCTGGCCGGGGAAGATCGGCCGGGCGCCATGCTGCAGGATTGGCTGGACCGCCTCGAAGGCTTGCAGACCCGCTGCCGCGACAAGTTCGCGCGTGAGGGCCGGCAACCGGAACGTTCGCCGGAGCTTCCCGGATGGGAGGTGCCATGGGGTATCCTGCGTTCCGTAACCAGCAGCTTCATCGACCGAGCCGGTGCGGGGAGTAGACTGGAAGCCGAGGAACTCGGGCTGTTCACGGACCTGGTTCGGCTGGAGGTTGATGCCTGGCAGGAGCGCATCAGCCATCTGGCCGGAACTGTCGATCCCTTTCGGGTGGCGGCCATCACGCGCTTGCTGCCCATCCTCAGTCGTGCGGACGCCGAAATCCGCGACCTGCGCCACCTGGTGCAGTTGGTTGGAGAAGGCCAGCTGGAAGAGGCCTTCACTCATCCCCGGCTACGGGCCTTGACGATCCTTGAGGCCAATGAATTCAGCCGGCTGAATCGTTGCCTGAATGAGGATGCCGGTCTCAAACCGCTGGCCGGCCTGCTCCAGCTGCAACAGGAAAACCCGCTGCCGGTTCACGCCCTTGCCTACGGTGCCGCCCGGCTGATGAGTGTGGGGCAGATTCTGCAGGGGGAGGGTGGCGATCGCCAGGAGTTGGATCTGCTGGACGCTTGCCGGTTGATCTTGGGCCACCATGCCACGGGTGAATTGGCGTTGCAGGTACCGGCGGAAATCCTGCCTCAGGTCACCACGCAACTCCAGGAGGCGCACGGACGGGATACGCGGGTCGGTTGTCCGTTGCCCGGACCGGCGGGTTGGCCCTTGGGCGGAGTGGAGATCCTGGTGGGTCAGCTCGTGGTGGTGTTGCCTGAAGCGGGCTCGGACTTCCCCCCATGGCCCAATTTCCTGCCCACACCGCAGGACCATGACCCCCTGCTGGCCTCCATCCTGCCGGCATTGCGCAAGGCCGACAAGGATGCCGAGGAAGCCGGAGACGAGGAGGAGGTCGAACCCAACGCCGACATGGCCGCCTCCGCCATGAAGAATCTGGTTCTCGCCAACATCCAGTCCACCAGCTTGGTCCTGGGCTTCCTGCGCAACCCCAAATTCGTGGGCATCCCCGGCCTGGTCGAATCGGTGGCGATGCGGACCCGCAACCCCCGGGTGATCGAGGTTATCTCGGTGGATCGGACCCTGCATACCGGGTTTGCCAACCGTGGGGTCGCCCTGGCCTGCCTGCGCAGTCCGGTCAATGTTTCGGTCAAGATCCTGCGCAAATTCATCCATGTGAAGTACATCTCGAAGATCGACCTCAAGCGTCTGTCCCTGGACCGCGCCGGGATTCGCAAGGAAGTCATCCGGGAGATCGAAAAATACCTGGAAACCCTTGGCTGATCCGGTTGACTTGCCTACCTCCGCAATCTAGGTTTGAGCAAAGAATTCAAAGGTTTGCGGCCGGTTGTCGCCGCAGCGGCAGGGACCGGCAATTGTGCTCCGGCCCTGGAAGCAAGGGAGATGGTGATGTTCGCCAAACGCATGCAGAACCTGGGGACCGAAACGGCGTTCGAGGTCCTGGCCCGGGCCAAGGCCCTGGAGGCCCAAGGGCGGGATGTGGTTCATCTGGAAATCGGAGAACCGGACTTCGACACCCCGGCCAACATCATCGACAAGGCTGTCGAAGCCTTGCGTTCCGGATATACCCACTACGGTCCCTCCGCCGGCCTGCCCGAGGTGCGCAAGGTCTTTGCGGAGTACATCGCCCGCGATCGCGGCATCGACGTGGGACCGGAAAACGTGGTCATCGTGCCGGGCGGCAAGCCCGTCATCTACTTCCCGTTGACCGCCCTGGTGGACCCGGGGGACGAGGTCATCTATCCCAATCCGGGATTCCCCATCTACGAATCGGTGATCCGGTTCCTCGACGGCATACCCGTGCCCCTTCCGCTGTCCGAGGAGAAGGACTTCAGCTTCGACATCGAAGACCTCAAGTCCCTCGTCAGTGAAAAGACGAAAATGCTGATCATCAATTCACCCCAGAATCCCACCGGTGGTGTTCTGTCCGCCGCCGACCTGGACGCCATTGCCGAGCTGGCGGTGGAGTACGACTTCTGGGTCCTGAGCGACGAGATCTACAGCAAGATCGTCTACGAAGGAAACCACGAGTCCATCTCGACCCGGCCGGGCATGCTGGAGCGGACCATCATCCTCGACGGCCACTCCAAGACCTACGCCATGACCGGGTGGCGCCTGGGCTACGGCATCATGCCGGCGGAACTGGCCAATGGGGTGGCCAAGCTGCAGACCAACTGCACGAGCTGCACCGCGTCGTTCACCCAGATCGCCGGAGCCGAGGCCCTGACCGGGCCCCAGGATGCAGCCCAGGCCATGGTCGCCGAGTTCAAGGTCCGGCGCGACCTGCTCGTCGACGGACTCAACGCCATCGAGGGCATCAGTTGCAAGCGGCCGCGCGGGGCGTTCTACGTGTTCCCCAACGTCTCGTCTCTGGGTCTGACCAGCAAGGAAGTCGAGAACCGGCTGTTGAACGAATTCAACGTCGCTGCGCTGGCGGGCACCTCGTTCGGCAAGTACGGCGAGGGCTACCTGCGCTTCAGCTATGCCAACAGCCAGGAGAACATCCGCAAGGCCCTGACGCGATTCGCCGAGTTCGTGGAGGCGGTTCGACCGTGACCACCCGACGCTTCGTGATAGCGTTGGGCGGCAATGCCATTATTCCCGAAGGTCAGGAAGGCACCTACCAGCAGCAGGTTGCCATCACCCACGGGACCATGGTCCAGGTGGCCCGGCTTGCTGCGGCCGGGCACCAGGTGGTCATGACCCACGGCAACGGGCCGGTGGTGGGCAACATCGTGTTGCGCAATGACGCCGGCCAGGCCCTGCACGGCATTCCGGACATGCCCCTGTTCCTGTGCGGCGCCGACAGTCAGGGTGGTCTGGGTTTCATGATCCAGCAGGTCCTGTCCAACGCCCTGCGGGACGAAGGGCTGGATATGCCCGTGGCAACCGTCGTCACGCAGGTCAGGGTGGACGCCGACGACCCCGCTTTCGACAAGCCCACCAAGCCCATCGGTCCCTTCTACGACGAGCAGCAGGCCGGGGCCCTGGAGCGGGAGAACGGTTGGCGTTTCGCCCAGGATGCAGGTCGCGGCTGGAGGCGGGTCGTGCCGAGCCCCATGCCGCGGGAAGTGGTGGAGTGGCCCGCCATCAAGATCCTGGTCGAGGGCGGCGTGCTCACCATCGCCACCGGCGGAGGTGGAGTGCCCGTGGTGCGGGACGCGGACGGCCACCTGCAGGGGATCGATGCGGTCATCGACAAGGACAGGGCGAGCGATCTGCTGGCCAGGCTCATCGGGGCCGATACGCTGGTGATCATCACCCAGGTGGAGGTGGTCTTTGCCGGGTTCGGCACTCCGGACCAGGTCGCCTTGCCGGTATTGACGGCGGAGCGCGCCGCGACCATGCTCGCGGACGGGGAGTTCCCTGCCGGGAGCATGGGCCCCAAGGTCGAGGCCGCCCTGTCTTTCCTGGCTGCGGGCGGCCGCGAGGTCGTGATCACCTCTCCGGAGAACCTCGCCGCCGCCATCGAGGGCCGTGCCGGCACCCGGATCGTGCCGGCGGAATAATCCCGCCATGGCCTCCTTGGAGAAAACGCTATAGACTTCCCCTATGCGGGCCTGTATCCTCGGCCTGTACGGACCCGAACCGAAAGCGGCCGTGCATGAACGTTCTGGTTGTAGGATCCGGCGGACGCGAGCATGCCATTGTTCGGCAATTGGCCGCCTCTCCCCAGAAGCCCCGCCTGTTCGCCTGCCCGGGGAACCCGGGAACAGCCGACAATGCCACCAACCTCGATCCGGGTCCGAATGATGCCGCCGGGTTGGTCGCCTTCTGCCGCAGCCGCAGTATCGACCTGGTGATCGTGGGGCCGGAAGATCCCCTGATCGCGGGTCTCGCCGATGACCTGAGGCGCGAGGGGTTGGCCGTGTTCGGACCGGGCGCCATGGGGGCCCGACTCGAAGGTGACAAGGAGTTCGCCAAGGAGGTGTTGGCCTCGGCCGAAGTGCCCACGGCCCACTATCATGCCTTCAGCAGCGCCGAGTCGGCCCTCAAACACCTCGACAAGATCGATCTGCCCGTGGTGATCAAGGCGTGTGGTGCGGCCCAGGGCAAAGGTGTGGCCGTTTGCGCGACCCGCGAGGAGGCCGAAGCCCATATCCACACCTGTCTGCGGGACCAGGCCTTCGGGCAATCCGGGCTACGAATCCTCATGGAGGACTGCTTGTACGGTACCGAGCTGTCCGTGCTCGTGGTTACCGATGGCCAGGACTATTGCCTGCTGGCGCCCAGCCGGGACCACAAGCGCATCGGGGAGCAGGACCAGGGACCCAACACCGGCGGGATGGGGGCCTTTGCGCCCGTTGCCTTGCCGAGCGATCTCTACGCCGAGATCGACACGCGTATCGTCCTGCCCATCCTGGCCGAACTGCGTCGGCGCGACATACCCTACCGCGGCGTGCTGTACGTGGGGTTGATGCTCACCGCCGGCGGCCCCCAGGTTCTGGAATTCAATTGCCGGTTCGGTGACCCGGAAACCCAAGTGGTCCTGCCGCTTTATCGGGGGGATTTCCTGGACCTGTGCTGGACCACGGCGACCGGCGAACTGGGGCGTCACCTCCAGGGCGCCCACCGGCCCGAAGGCACCGGCCCCACCGGATGGACCGGTTCCGGACTCACGTCCTGGGATCGCCACGCCGTGGTCGTCGTGGGCGCCGCCGACGGTTACCCTGGACCCTACGCCCAGGGCCGCCCCATCGAATTGCCGGACGCCAATTCCGACGGCGGCTGGATCATCCACGCGGGAACCCGTCGGGACGACCGGCAACTGGTCACCTGCGGTGGCCGTGTCCTGGGCGCCGTGGGGGTGGGCCCATCCCTGGATGCGGCGCGACAGAAAGCCTATGACCTGCTGGATCAGGTCCATTTCGAGGGTTTGACCTTCAGGCGTGATATTGCCCGGACCGGGGAGGGTGTGCGGAAATGAAAGCCAAAAAGAATCCCCGGGTATTGGTCCTGCTGGGCAGCAGCAGCGACCTGCCGGTTCTGGAAAAAGCCCTGCCTCTGCTGGACCGCTTCGGGCTCACCCACCAGGTGGAGATCGCCTCGGCCCATCGCCAGCCCCGCAAGCTGCATCGGCTGGTCCAGGCCGCCGACAAGGGGGGCACGGAAGTCTTCATCGCGGTTGCGGGCATGGCTGCGGCCCTGCCCGGGGTCGTCGCTTCGCTGACCACCAAGCCCGTCATCGGCGTTCCGGTTGCCGCCGGGGCCCTGGCGGGAATGGACGCCATGGTCTCCATGGTCCAGATGCCGCCCGGAGTGCCCGTGGCCACGGTGGCCATCGGCAGCGCCGGGGCCCGTAATGCCGCCGTCCTGGCCGCCAGGATCATCGCCCTCCACGACAGCACGGTGGCCGAAGCCGTTGCGGACCACCAGCGGGAAATGGCCCGCGGCGGACGCTGAGGTGACCTGCCGGGCCCTGGACCTGGACGCCGCCGCCGGTCGCCTGGCCGCGGGCGGCGTTCTCATTCTGGCCACCGACACCCTGCCCGGCCTGCATGCCCGTGCCGACCTGCCCGTTGCCGTGGATCGAGTGCGGTCACTCAAGAAGCGGGATCGGGGACAGCCTCTGCTCCTGTTGGCGGGTTCGGCGAATCAAGTGGGGACGCTGCTGGCCCCCTTGTCACCTGCCCAGTTGCTGGCCTGCGACCGGTGTTGGCCGGGACCGTTTACGTTGATCCTGCCCGCCGCAGAGGACCTTCTGGGCCACCTGGCAACCCCTGACGGGACGCTGGCGGTGAGAGTACCCGAGCACACCTCCCTGCGCCGACTGATCGCCACAGCGGGATTTCCCCTGGTCTCCACCAGCGTCAACCGGCCGGGCGCCCCGCCCTGCGTCAGCCTTGATGACGCCGTGCGGGCCTTCGGGGACCGGGTCGACGGCTACTGGCCGGCAGAATCACCTTTGCCGGTTGCCGTTGCACCCAGCTGTCTGGTCGATCTGACCGGACCGGCTCCCCGGGTGTTGCGCGCGGGCCCGTTGCCCTTTCCCGAAGGCGGCGGCGACGGATCTTGACGGCGTCCTGCCCTTGGTCTAATTTTGGATTTTGTGGGAAGTTACGCCGGACTGCGGCAGCACGGAAGGAAGGTCGGTCATGCGGATCGCCATCGGATCGGACCATCGCGGCTTTCCCCACAAGGAGCTCCTGAAGGACTTCCTGGAAGGCCGGGGTCACCAATTGACCGATTGCGGCTGTGATTCCCCCGAATCGGCCGACTATCCCGACAGCGCCTTCTGCGTGGCCGAGGCCGTGGCCGCCCGCCGGGCCGATCTGGGAATCCTGATCTGCGGTTCGGGCATCGGCATGAGCATCGCCGCCAATAAGGTGGCCGGGGTGAGGGCCTCCCTGTGCTTCACCCCCGAACAGGCCGCCACCACCCGGCGGCACAACGACAGCAACGTGCTTTGCCTCAGCGGCGACGGGCTGACACCCGAAGAGATCCCCCCCATCGCCACGGCCTACCTGGAGTCCTCCTTCGAGGGGGGGCGACACGCGTGTCGCGTGGACAAGATCACCGCCTACGAAAACCGCCATCGGGCTTAGGAGCGCAGCAATGTACGATCAGGTGCACAAGGTCGACCCCGAACTCGCCGCCGTGTTGGATCTGGAGCTGGGCCGCCAGCGCTCGCAGCTGGAAATGATCGCCAGCGAGAACTTCACCAGCGAGGCCGTGATGCAGACCATGGGCTCGGTCCTGACCAACAAGTATGCCGAGGGATACCCGGGCAAGCGGTACTACGGCGGGTGCGAGTTCGTGGATCAGGCGGAGACCCTGGCCAAGCAACGGGCCATGGAGTTGTTCGGCGCCGAGCGGGCCAACGTCCAGCCCCACAGCGGGTCCACGGCCAACCTGACCGCCTATCTGTCGTTCCTCAAGCCGGGGGACAAGATCATGGGCCTGTCCCTGTCCCACGGTGGTCACCTAACCCACGGACACCCCGTCAACTTCTCTGGAATGCTGTTCGATGCCGTGCATTACGAGGTCGACCGCGAGACCGAGACCATCGACTACGACAGGCTTCGGGAACAGGCTTTGGCCGAGCGACCGCGCATGATCGTCGGCGGGGCCAGCGCTTATCCCCGGTTCTGGGATTACGCGGTGCTGCGCAGCATCGCCGACGAGATCGACGCCTTCCTGCTGTTCGACATGGCCCACATCGCCGGGCTGGTGGCCGGCGGCGTGCACCCCAGCCCGGTGCCGTATTGCGATGTGGTGACCAGCACGACCCACAAGACCCTGCGGGGGCCCCGGGGTGGCCTGATTCTCAGCACCAAGGAGCATTTCAAGGCCATCCAGAAGACGAATTTTCCGGGGACGCAGGGAGGTCCGTTGATGCACGTCATCGCGGCCAAGGCCGTCTGCTTTCACGAATGCCTTCAGGATGATTTCAAGGTCTACGCGAAGAAGACCGTGGAAAATGCTGCGGTTCTTGCAAATAGCCTCATGGAGAGTGGGTTCCATCTCGTCAGCGGCGGCACCGACAATCACCTGCTGTTGGTCAATGTCGCGGGCAAGGGCCTGACCGGTCAGGAGATGGAAAACCTCCTGGACCAGGTGGGGATCACCGCCAACAAGAACACCGTGCCCTTCGACACCGAAAGTCCCTTCGTCACCAGCGGGATCCGCCTGGGCACGCCGGCCCTGACGACCCGGGGCATGGGCCCGGACCAGATGCGCCAGATCGCCTCGATCATGAACCGGGCCGTTGAGGCCCGCACGGACGAAGACGCTCTGGCTGCCCTGCGCGGCGAAAGCGGCGAATTGAGCCAGGCATTCCCTCTTTACCCGGGCCTGGGTTAGGGGAGCGGAGGAGCCTCATGAAGTGCCCCAGCTGCGGTCACGAAGACGACAAGGTCATCGACAGTCGCAGCGTGCGCGAAGGTCGGGGCGTTCGGCGTCGACGGGAGTGTTCCCATTGCCAGGAACGCTACACGACCTACGAGGCCATCGAGACCCGTCCGGTGCTCGTGGTCAAGCGCAGCGGGGAGCGTGCCCCATACGATCGCTCCAAGGTGGTTGTGGGAGTGACGAAGGCCTGCGAGAAGCGACCCGTCTCCCTGGAAATCATCGACATCCTCGTCGACCGGCTCGAACAGCGACTGGCCTCATCCGGCCGGCGCGAGGTGGCCAGCGGGTTGATCGGACGCATGGTCCTGGACGAGCTGCGGGAAGTGGATGAGGTCGCCTACGTCCGGTTCGCCTCCGTTTACCGCAGTTTCCAGAGCGTGGATGAGTTCTTCACCCTCCTGCAGGATCTCAAGGGTGGCGTGTTCATCGAGAGTGACGGCTTCCCGGAGACCGATTCATGACCGTGCCTTCGACTCCCGAACTGTCTCCCCGGGGGAGGGAAGGCGCTCCGGAGGATGACCTGGAAGGCATGGGGTTCCTGGCCCATCTGGACCAGCTGCGCAAGGTCCTGATCCATTCCTCCCTCGCCGCGCTGGCGGCCGCGAGCCTTTGCTGGTTCTGGTCGGCCAAGATTCTCGACGTGCTCATCGTGCCCATCGCCGATCAGGGGGTCTATTTCACGGCCCCCAACGAGGCCTTTTTGACACGTCTGAAGATCGCGGGGATGGTGGGCATCTTCGCGGTTTTGCCGTTCATTCTCTTTCGCGTCTACGCCTTCGTCATGCCCGGGTTGTACCGCCGGGAGCGCAAGGTCGTCGCACCGCTGCTGATTGCCTCGATCCTGCTGTTCTACATCGGGATCGCCTTCAGTTTCCTGGTGGTCATACCCCAGGTGATCGATTTCCTGCTGGGTTTCGGGACCGAGACCATGTCCCCGCTGATCGGCGTGGGCAACTACTTCAGTTTCGTGGCGCGGATGTGCCTGGCCTTCGGGCTCGTTTTTCAGCTGCCGCTGCTGGTCCTGGGGCTCAGCTGGGTCGGAATCCTCAATCCCCGGATGCTCCTGCGGACGTGGCGCGTGGCGATCATCGTCATCGCCTCGGTGGCGGCCATCCTCACGCCACCGGACGTGATCAGCCAGGTGATGATGGCCGTGCCGGTCCTTGTCCTGTATTTTGGGTCGGTGCTGGTCTCCCTTTTGGTGACCCGGCGGCGTGGGGACGGGAATGAGGATTGACACGGGCCGGGAATTGCAAATATTTGGGGGATGGGCAGGTCCGCTGCGGCCGGCCCGCTGTTTTTGTCGGCCCCGGCGAATGCCGGCCGACCCCGGGCATGATCACAACGGCAACGAGGGCGGGTAAAGATGGGGCTGGTGGACAGGGAGCGTATCAAGCTGGTCACGCTGCAGCGGACCATTGCGCCGGCCCTGGCCCGCATGGAGGAGGAATTCCAGCGGATCACCGAGGCCAGTAGTCCCTTGACCAGAGAAATCTGCGACCATATCCGGCTCGGCAGGAGCAAACGTTTCCGGCCCACGCTCCTGTTGCTGGCCGCCCAGGACGACCAGGGGTTTGCGTCGGAGGCCATCAGTGCCGCCGCCAGTGTGGAGCTGGTGCATACCGCGACACTGGTCCATGACGATTTCATCGACGAGGCCCTGACCCGCCGCGGCCTGCCTTCGGTCAATGAGAAATTCGGATCCAGTGCGGCGCTGATCATGGGGGACTTCCTGTACAGCAAGGCCCTGCACAACCTGTGCGAGCAGGGTCTGCATCACGCGGTGGAACTGTTGGCCCGCACCACGGTGCTGATGAGCGAGGCCGAGATGCTGCAGCTCGAACACCGCTACGACCTGGACATTACCCAGGAGCGGTACCTGCAGATCATCTATCAGAAGACCGCCTCCCTCATCGAGAACAGTTGCCGGATCGGGGTGTCCTTCAACTCCCGGCACGCCGGGGACGAAGAGGTGTTCGGCGCTTTCGGGAGCCAGGTGGGCCTGGTCTTCCAGATCACCGACGACATCTTCGACTATCTGGGGGATTCCCGACGCCTGGGCAAACCCACGGGGCAGGATTGGGAAGAGGGTCGCATCACCCTGCCGTTGATCGCGGCCCTGGGGAACGCCTCCGAGCAGCAGCGGCAGCGGGTGGTGGAGTTGTCCGGGGACCGCGATCCCGGGGTGCGCTCCCGGTGCTGGCCCGAGATCAAGGAATTCGTCACCCGGCACGGTGGCATCGATTTCGCCTTCGACCAGGCGCGACGTTTCGGGAAAGAGGCCAAGGCCGCCCTGACACCCGTGGCCACCGGACCGCAGAGCAAGTTGCTGGCTGTGGCCGTGGAATACGTCATCAACCGTTTGAATTAGGATGCCCATGCGAAAGCCCGAACCGATCCAACCCACCGCAACGGACCGGACCGAGCACGTCCTGCCGGACGACTCCGCCGGATTCAAGCTGGCCGAGGCCATGGCGTGGTACCTCCTGGAGAAAAAGGCCGAGGATGTGGTCGTTCTGGACCTGCGTGGCTTCTCCGACGTGTGCGATTTCTTCGTGCTGGTATCGGGGAGGTCCGACACCCAGGTCAAGGCCCTGGGGCGGCACCTGCACCGCCGGCAGGAGGAAGCCGGTCACGGTCCTTCCCACATCGAAGGCCAGTCCGAGGGCCGCTGGGTGGTGCAGGACTACTTCGACGTCGTGGTCCACATCTTCCAGGCCGAAACCCGCCATTACTACCAGCTGGAGCGGCTGTGGGACGACGCCCGCCGTCTGGATCTGAATCCGGACTGGTTCCGGGCCCCCGAGGTCGCTCTGCGGCACCCGGAGCTGGATTTCACCTTCGCCCCCGGGGCGGAAACACAAGGTTCATAGAACATGATGATTATCGAGGATCTCCTCCGCCGGGCCCTGCTGGCTGCGGTCGAGAGGTACGGCGTCTTCGAGGAAGACGTCGATATCATCCTGGAAAAACCCCGTGAGGCCGATCACGGCGATCTGAGCAGCAACCTGGCTCTGATGCTCGGCGGCCGCCTGAAGCGCAAGCCGCGGGAGCTGGCCGGCGAAATCGCCGCGGCGGTGGAGTTGCCGCGCGAAATCATCGAATCGGTGGAGATCGCCGGGCCCGGTTTCATCAACTTCCGCATCTCCAGCGGCCATCAGATCGAACGCCTCCTGGATCTGATCCAGGAAGACGGTGCGCTGGAAGCCATCAAGACGGGGGGCGGCAAGCGCATCAACGTGGAGTTCATCAGCGCCAATCCCACCGGCCCCCTCAACGTGGTGTCGGCCCGGGCCGGCGCCTTCGGGATGACCTTGTCGCGCCTGCTGGACGCCATCGGTTTCGACGCCCACGCCGAATACTACGTCAACGACGCCGGCCGCCAGATCGAGTTGCTGGGGCGCTCCCTGCGGGCCCACTACATGCAACTGGCGGGAGAGGATGTCGAGTTCCCCGAGAACGGCTACAAGGGTCGCTACCTGGAGATCATGGCCGGGGAACTGCTGGCCCAGGACAGCGCGGCGATCCGCAAGGCCGGCGAGGCCTTCGACAACGAGAGCTTTCAGCGCGTGGAGATCCCCAAGGGGGACGCCACCGTTTGGAAGGACCTGCCCGAGGAGGAGTCGACCGCGTGCTTTTCCAAGTACGCCTTGATGAAGATTCTCGGCTGGCAGCGGGAGACCTGCCGGCGTTACGGTCTGCGGTTCGAGACCTGGTATTTCGAATCCGAGCTCCACGATTCCCGGCGCATCGAGCGCGCCCTGGAGCGTTTGAAGAAGCAGGGCGCCGTGTACGAGGAGGAAGACGCCTTCTGGTTCCGGTCCACCGACTTCGGGGACGAGAAGGATCGGGTGCTGGTGCGCTCCGACGGCTTGCCGACCTACTTCCTCGCGGACATCGCCTACCACTATCACAAGTTCCAGCGCGGATTCGAACACGCCATCGATTTCTGGGGACCGGACCACCACGGCTACATCTCCCGCATGCAGGGCGCCATGAAGGCCCTGGGCGTTCCCGACGGTTGGCTCGAGATCCAGATCCTGCAACAGGTGACCTTCCTGGAGGATGGCCGGATCCTGGACATGTCCAAGCGCAAGGGCCAGTTCGTCACCATGGACGCCCTGATGGACGAAGTCGGCGCGGACGTGGCCAAGTTCCTGTTCCTGATGCGCAAGCCCAACAGTCATCTTGATTTCGACCTGGACCTGGCGCGTCAGCAGTCCGATGTCAATCCGGTCCTGAAGGTCAAATACGCCCATGCGCGGTCCTGCTCCCTGTTGGGTATCGCCGCCGAGCGGGGCATCGAGGTGGGGGAGCCCACGGCCGCCAGCCTGACTCACATCCAGGACGAATCCGCCTGGGCGGTGGTCCGGGAACTGGTGCGTCTGCCCCAGGTGATCGTCTCGGCGGCCAAGAGCCGTGAGCCGCATCGGTTGGCCGGCTACGCCCTGGAAATCGCCACCCTGTACAACCAGTTCTACAACCAGTGCAAGCGCATCCTCGATCAGGATCCCGAATCGCGCCTGGCCTTGTTGCATCTGACTGTCTTGACCGGGCACGTCCTGCGCCGGATGGGCGAGCTGATCGGCATCGACCTGCCCGAGAGCATGGAAAAGAGGGATTGAGATGGCGATTCTGGTGGTTGGTTCCCTGGCCTACGACACCGTGGAGACCCCGCGGGAAAGGCGGGAACGACAACTGGGAGGCAGCGCCAGCTTCTTCGCCGTGGCCGCGCGGGGACGGCACCCGGTGCGCTGTGTCGGAGTGGTGGGTGAGGACTTCCGGGCCGAAGACCTGGCTCTGTTGCAGGAACACGGCGCCGATACCAGCGGCGTGGTGCGGGAGGCCGGACCCAGCTTCCACTGGTCGGGCCGCTACCATGCCGACATGATCGAACGGGACACCCTGGCCACCGAACTCGGCGTGTTCGCCGATTTTCAGCCCGAGATTCCCGCCGCTTGGCGTGACAGCGAATATCTCTTCCTGGCCAACATCCATCCCGACCTCCAGCTCCACGTGCTGGAGCAGATGACCGGACCCCGCCTCATCGCCCTGGACACCATGAACCTGTGGATCGAGAAGACTCCCGAGTCCCTGCGGCGGGTATTGGCCAAGGTCGATGTCCTGCTGGTCAACGACGGCGAGGCCCGCATGTTGACCGGTTGCGGCAGCCTTGCCCATGCCGCTCGCGAAATCGCCGCCATGGGGCCCCGAAGGGTCGTCATCAAGAAGGGGGAGCACGGCGCCCTTCTGTTCGGCGCCGACTCGGTTCTGGGTGTTCCGGCTTTGATTCTGGATGACGTTGTCGATCCCACCGGGGCCGGCGACAGCTTTGCGGGGGGCTTCATGGCCGAGCTGGCGGAGGCCGGAGCGAGCCGCGGCGACGGCGATGCCGTGTTTCGCCGGGCTATGCTCTCGGGAACCGTCACGGCCAGCTTCTGCCCCGAAGGATTCAGCGTGGAGGGATTGCTGGCCGCCGACAGCGAGGCCTATGAGCGGCGCATGGCCGCTTTGCGCGCCATGATGGTGCCCTGAACCCTCAAGCTAGAGCCTGTCCCAGATGGTGTGGTTTTCCACACGGCGACCGGCGGGCGGAAGCTCCTGGTCCAAGCCGTGCAGCGCCATTTTCGCGATCGCCAGGGAAACCTGCAGCAGTTGGCAAATGGATGTAATATTAACCGAGAGTTGGACAGACCCGTGCGGCCGCATTTCGCGATCCCGATATTTCGTAACAGTTCAGCCTTCTGCAACGGCCACGGCGCCCGGCAGCGGCGGCAGCTCTCCCGTTTGCATGTAGCCGCGTAGCGCCTCGACCATCACCCCGAGGGGGTCATGGCCCCTGAGCTTCAAAGTGC